>Ga0172379_10000422_pt1 | contig 107321 bp, 104 predicted proteins | sample GrowelOW334metaG_FD_119756 | JGI IMG/M metagenome (GOLD analysis project Ga0172379, IMG submission 119756) | Groundwater microbial communities from an aquifer near a municipal landfill in Southern Ontario, Canada - Groundwater well OW334 metaG | ecosystem: Environmental > Aquatic > Deep...
ACATCGGCAACGGCAACTTCACCAGCGGGGTCGCTTGTTGGACTCCGCGCTACATCAATCTCCAGTGGCCCGGTTTCACGGTTCAGGACGACCACTCGGCTCGTCTGGATGTGAACGGTGGTCACAACTACTACGAGTACACCCTACTTCAACCCTGCGCTCCACTGCCGACGAACCGTCAATTGCAGCTTGACCTCACCCTCGGTGCCGCTTCACCCTGCAGCGTCTTCATCGCCGTGGGTAGTGAAGCCAAACACAACTTCCATCTCTGGAAAGGGTACGCGCTAAGACGGCTCGTGGACCTCCCGGTACACGAGACGATCACGGTGACGACCCCGAATCCAGTTGACACGCTCTACCTCTACGCTGGAAAGTCGACCAGCTCGGTGTGGGTGAAACAGATCAGTCTGAAGGACGGGGCTACACAGTCAGTAGCCGAAGTCGCGGGCGATCTGGTGCTGGCACCCAATCCCATGAAGGGGGCGGGTACGGTCATGCGCCTCACTCTCGAAACACCTGCCAATGTCCTAGTCGAGGTCTACAATGTCTCGGGACAAAGAGTCCGCGTGCTCTACGACGGGCGGCTTCAACCGGGACCGCGGTCAATCTTCTGGGACGGCCAGGACGAGCACGGCACCAGAGTACCCAGCGGTCTCTACTTCACCCGTTGCCGGATGAACGAACGGACGTATACCAAGACGTTGATCGTCGTCAGGTAGCGCCGCACCTTTTCACGTTCGCACGGGACACAATCCAATGTGTCCTTTTCTATTAACACCACACTTGGTCGATGGGCAATAATATAGTAAAATATAGCTGGCCACGCAAAGTTAATTAATACATCAGCGTTGCGTTGATTTATTTAAAGACATGAATATAAAAGATGGGTCGGTCAACATGGATTACCACGTTTCGCTGAAGCTTGTCTTGAAAAATAAGCTGGGCGAAGTCTTGTTATTGAAGGAGCCGGATGATAACTCAATGGCTGGGTATTATGATTTGCCGGGTGGCCGGGTTACCAGGGGTGAAATAAATACTTCGTTAAGAAAAATAATTAAACGCGAAATAGCCGAGGAAATTGGCAGCCAGGTTAAGTATTTGCTGAAAGAAATACCCGTGGCCACGGGTCGTCATGTTTATTATTCCAAGCGATCCCATCGTGATCAACATTTATTTTGGATAGTATTTGAGACCAAATATTTAGGCGGTAAAATAAACGTATCTTTCGAGCACAAAGAGTACGCCTGGATCAAGATCACCAAACGTAATTACCAGAAATATTTCATACGCGGGCCACTAGACAGTATGCATAATTACTTGTTTCATAAATTCGCGTAACTTTATTCTACGACGAAGGTGGAGTATAATTACAAACAACAATATAAATACTTAGAAATCCCATGACCAACCCCCGCCTTAAACCTATCTATGGCATCCTAATATTGCTGGTTTTTGGTGTCGGCGGAATACTGGGCATCTATTACACCAGTCAACAGGACGCGCTGACTAATCCGGCCGGGGTCAACTGGGATAAACAGCCCGCACCGGCCAGCTCGGAACTTCTGATATACGCTCAGAATGATCAACTATATAATGTGACCGAGCATTCAATGGCGGTATCCAGTCAGTTTAATATTGAGGATCTTTATAACCAGTCGTCCGAATGCGGTACCAATTTGACGCGCGAACACTTCGCAGCATTGTTGGCGCAATTTAATGCCGATCGCGGAACCCAATATGAGTTTCGATACAAAGGTTCTAGCCAGGAACCGGCGTACTGGCGAGTGGTGGTGCTGCCGAACCGTCCCGCCTACGCCACATTGGCGGACTTCCAAAATGACTTCAACATCTGCATTGCCGGGGGCGAGACCTATCCTACTAAGATTACCAGCAATAATCTAATGTTTGCCTCGAGTTGCGGTACGGGATTTGACGATGGATCGGGCGTACTGCACGGTTGTGGCATCATAAGAGAAGCGGTCGAGCCGACACTGCAAATGAAATAACAGATAATTAATATGTCAAACAACCTGCCATTGACAACGATGTCAGTTTTTGATAAGGTGTTGAATCAAATATGGTTCTTTTTGCATACCTCGATAGCGAAGTGACTGGGTAAAATATTCTAGTTACTTCGCTGTCGAGATATCCCGGCAATTAGCTGGGTACGACTGCGATGGAAGCACAGTCAGCCAAATTGGGAGGAGCCGATGTACATTAGAAAAGGGCAGATGCTGGCTCACGTTACCGACCAGGGCGGCTCAGTCACGTTCTGGGCGTATGGCGAACATACGCTACTCGGACCTATACGGCAAGTTCAAACTGCCGATGGGCTCAGATTACGTGGGGACTCGCATTGGTGTTTCCCCCAGCTGGGAAGGCCGCCCGCGGGTGAACTATTCCAGGGCTGGCCGGATCACGGACCGTTACGTCATCTAGGTATGAAGGTGTGCTGTAGCGATCAAAACGCCGTTAGCTACAGCGGTGAACTGCGTCTCGGCAGACAGCCCGGGTGGATTTGCGACCTGAGAACTATCAACAGGCTGACTCAAGAATACGAAGACGTAGAGCCGAATATGCTGGAAGTCAGGTTGGGGATCAAGAATATGTCACAACAGACTGTTCCTAGGATGCCCGTATTGCCGGCATTGCACTCATACCTCAACGTGGCTGGCGGAGCCGTACTGAAGATTGGTGGGCGGGCAATTGACTTCGGTATCGGTGCTTTCGGACCACTAGTTGTGCGTCGTGAAGTTCCAATCGTGCTGGAGCGGGCGATTGGTCAGGTGACCATCTGCCCCAGCAGCAACTGTGAATCGGTGGTGATCTGGACCGATCAAGCCAGTTTGTACTTGGGCGTTGAGCTCGTGTTCGGTGGCGCACCGGGATCATTCAACACCCCGGAGGGCTACACCATCGGTACTTTGGTGAATATGTACTGTACGGTCGCGTTCCAGTTCGTGCCGGCCTAGTCGATAGCCTCAAAGCGTTGATAGCGACGCGATGAGGCTTTTATATTTTGGGTAGCAAAATAGACCGGAACCCCAACAGCTCGGGATTGTCTTTGGCAGACAAGTAAGATTAACCCGGCATGTCCGATATACAATATAATACAGAAAAATCATTATTTATTGACGATAACATATTATGTCCATATTATATGGCTCTAATTTAAATCAGAACAGGCTAGAACTGCCTAGCCAAATCCATGCAAGCTCGTACGTATCGCCACACGCCGCCAGTATATCACTGGCGCTGAATGTAGAAGATATTACCAACGTCGGAGGGCAGTTGGGTTTGCCGACCAGCGATCCTGTCACAACGGTGTTGAATTTGATTCAGTACGCGCTCAGCCTGCTGGGAATAATCGCCGTGATAATGGTGATTATCGGCGGGTTTATGTGGCTGATGTCATTGGGTAACGAGGATCGTCTGGTCATGGCGAAACGGACTATTTCCGGAGCCATAGTCGGACTGGTTATTGTGTTGCCATCTTGGGCGATAGTCAGCTACATCATTAATGGCGTGAACACCGCGGCCAACTAGGCGCGCGATTTTAGTCGGCGCGCTTATCAACCAGACCGAAATCTGATAAAATACCCGTATTACCACAACGGTGCAAACAATGGGAATTCTGTACAAAGTCATTCGGGATATTGTAATCATCGTTGTACTAGCGGCGCTGGCTGTTTCGGGTTACACGTTTTTCAATCAATCCCATCCGGTTATGGTCAAAGATGACCGCAATCCTAGCCATACCAAGCTGGCTTTTGAAACTATCGACTTCAAAAGCACCGATGACAAGGCATTAAAGGGCTGGTTTATCCCGGCTACAAACCAGGATGCCGGTCCCAAGCCGACCATTGTGGTGGCGCACGGATTGAGCCTGTCGAAAGCCCAGTCGCTCGACTGGTCATACTATCTGGCCGATCAATACAATTTGTTTTTGTTCGATTTCCGAGGACATGGAGAAAGCGCTCCGTCAGTCACTACGTATGGTGACAAGGAAACCAAAGATCTGATTGGCGCGGTCAACTATGTCGCCAGTCGTAACGACGTGAATAAAGATCGGATCGGTGTCTTCGGTTATGATATGGGTGCCAGTGCCGTTTTACTGGGCGCCCGAGATTTACCGAACGTGAAGGCGATCGTGGCCGATAGCCCGCGCGCCCGGTTGAGCGACGAATTTTGGCATTGGTTCGATCAGTACAAGATAGCGCGGCGACCCTTGACAGTGCTGGCTGAACTCTGGTCAATTGCGTTCCGCGGGTCCAATCCGTATCTGGCCGCACCAGCGGACAAGATCGAGTCGATTAACCAGCCGATCTTTTTAATCGGAGCCGATGGTGATGAATTCGGGTCAGGTGCGACGGTTCGGGCGATGAAGCCACGGCTGCAAGCCGAGAAATCGCTCGTGTGGACGGTGGCGGGTAGTTATGAAACCCTGTTCAGCGGGCATCGAGACGAGTACAAACAAATAATAAGAGACTTTTTCAAAGATACTCTTTAAACTTCGGTGGCATTTGTTGATGGGGTCGGTTTTGTGTTATAATAAATTCGTGCCAACACCGACATTGAATAAATCCAAAATAAGGAATGCCCGCGTATTATATCGGGTGGCCTATGATGTGCCGCTAAAACAGCGGGGCAGCCATTTTGTGGTACAGGACGACTCCAGAATACGCGCATCATTGCCGACCTTGCGCTATTTAATACAACAACGCTGCAAAATCGTTATTCTGACTTGGGCCGGAAGGCCAGATGGAGAAGTGATTGAAAAGTACAAACTCGACCCAGTAGCCAAAAAGCTGACAGCTTTATTGCGCTACCCGGTCAAAAAGCTAAATGATTGCGTCGGACCAGCCGTATCATCAGCCGTGGCCGGAATGAAACCGGGCGAGGTAGTATTGTTGGAAAATGTCCGTTTTCATCCCGAAGAAGAGACTAAGTCGGTCAAGTTCATGAAGCAACTGGCCGCGCTGGGCGATGTGCAAGTTTTTGACGCTTTTGCCCAGGCGCATCGTAATGTAGCGTCGATCGTCGGTCCGCAAAAGTATCTTCCGACCGTATCCGGGTTCACGGTCGAACGTGAAGTGTCGACCCTGAGCCGGATGATGCGCCAACCCAAGCGGCCTTTCGTGGCCATTATCGGCGGTGCCAAGATCGAAGATAAAGTGGCGCTGGTGACGAAATTGCTGTCCATTGCGGATTATGTGTTACTGGGTGGCATGTCGGCCAATACAATTCTGCAGATAAAGGGTCTGCAGGTGGGAAAATCGCGGGTCAGCAACGAAGCGGTCAAAGTGGCGCGCCGGCTTGAATTGACCAATAATAAGCTGAAAATACCGGTCGATGTGATCACGGCCACTCGGATTAGTCCGTCAGAGCGAACAACTTTGCGCGCCGTCAGCAATGTAAAGTCCAACGAACTATTGCTTGATATTGGGCCAGATACGGTAAAACTGTATGCCAACATTATTAAACAAGCCAAAACAGTGCTCTGGAGCGGTCCGATGGGTTATTTTGAGATGCCGCAGTTTGCCAAAGGTACCATTGCGATCGCGCGAGCCATAGCTCGGATCAAAGGCGAGACGATTGTGGGCGGCGGCGACACTGAAGCCGCGCTGGAGCTTTCCGGCGTCGAAAAACGCATCGATTTCATATCCACTGGCGGTGGCGCCATGCTGGAATATTTAGCCGGTAAATCATTGCCCGGTTTAAAATACTTAAAATTATCAACCCATTCCTAAATATGTCGAATCTGAAGATCAAATCAATATCGGCGCATGAGATTCTTGATTCCCGTGGCGACCCAACCGTCCAAACAACTGTCAGATTAAACAACGGCACGACTGGCGTTGCCGCGGTGCCGTCGGGCGCGTCAAAGGGCTCAAGCGAAGCCTGGGAGTTGCGGGATGGTGACGCCAAGCGCTACGGCGGGCTGGGCGTGCTTAAGGCCTGCCATCATGTGAATACAATTATTTCAAAGACATTGGCTGGTATGAATCCAGCTGATCAGCGCTTGATCGACCATCGAATGATTGAGCTGGATGGCACGGTCAACAAGTCACGTTTGGGCGCCAACGCCATATTGTCGGTTTCAATGGCCGTGGCTAGAGCGGCTGCCCAGTCAAAATCGGAGCCGTTACACAAACGAATCGCCAGTTTAGCGCGTCTGACAAAAGTGCCGTTAAAAATACCCACGCCGATATTCAACGTATTCAACGGCGGCAAGCATGCCGACACCAACATTGATTTGCAGGAATTCTGGCTGGTGCCGGTTGGCCCCAAGTCAATCGCCGACCGGGTGCGACTCGGCGCCGAAGTTTTTCACGCTTTGAAAGACGTGATCCATAAAGACGGCCGGGATACCGACGTGGGCAATGAGGGCGGTTACGCCCCCACCGTCGATCGTACCACCCAGGTATTTGATTGGATGATGACTGCCATCCGGTTGGCTGGTTATCGTCCCGGGATTGACGTTGGTTTGGGTGTCGATGCCGGCTCGACGACTTTCTACAACCCTAAGCTCAATCGGTATCAACTATCGGCTGATCAGCGGAGTTACACTACGGCTGAATTAATCAAGCTTTATCAGCAGTGGGCGAGTAAATATCCCATCCGTTGGTTGGAGGATGGCTTGCGTGAAGGGGATTGGACCGGTTGGCGGCAGCTAACGGTGACGCTGGGTCGCCGGATGACCTTGATCGGTGACGACTTGTTGTGCACCAATGTTCGATTATTGCGGCAGGCGATTGACGCCAAGGTGGCTAACGCGCTGCTGGTGAAGCTCAATCAAATTGGCACGCTCAGCGAAACAATCGATGCCGTACTACTGGCCAAAAAAAATAAATATCAAGTATTCGTGTCGCACCGTTCGGGTGAGACCGCCGATGATTTCATTGCCGACCTAGCGGTGGGTATAAGAGCGGAGTATATCAAAGCCGGGGCACCATCCCGAGGCGAACGGGTAGTTAAATACAATCGACTGATGGCCATAGCTGACGAGTTAAAAAAGATCTAGTGATAAAGCCAACTGAAAAAAATACCGTACCCAGCAAACACCCGCACATTCCGGTGGTATTGATTATTATCGACGGCTGGGGTATCGCACCGCCGTCGCATTGCAACGCGGTGACCTTGGCGCACACGCCTAATTTTGAAAAGTTCCAGACCTATCCGCATACCCAGTTGCAAGCGTCCAGTAAATACGTCGGTTTGCCAGTCGGGCAGGATGGAAACTCCGAGGCCGGTCATATGAACATTGGCGCCGGCCGGATCGTGGATCAGGATGCCGTCGTGATTTCCAAATCAATCAATGACGGAACATTTTTCAAAAATCCGGCGTTTCATGAGGCAATCGGCCACGCCGAGCGCAACAAATCCGCCCTGCACATCATGGGTCTACTCAGCAGCAATCAGAGCGGCCACAGCGATCCTGATCACTTGCTGGCCCTAATAACTATGGCACAGGCTTCAAAAGTGAAAAAGGTATATCTGCATCTATTTACCGATGGACGCGATTCCCCGCAGTTCGCGTCTATTGGGTTGCTGCGGGAGCTGGATAAGCTGCTACAAAAAATGAATAATATTAAAATCGCCAGCATCATGGGGCGCTTTTACGCTATGGATCGCAAAAAGAAATGGTCGCGCACCGAGCGGGCCTATAATGCGCTGGTGATGGGTGAGGGTTTGAAAAAGAATAGTGGCGACGAGGCAGTGGTCGGAGCGTACAGTCGTGGAGAAAGTGATGAATTTATCCAGCCTACCGTACTACAGGAAAAGAACCGGCCGGCTGGGTTAATTAGCGACAATGATTCCATAATATTTTTCAATTTAAGATCCGATCGCGCGCGACAGTTGGCCAAGGCATTTGTGCAGACTGATTTTGTCGGTTTCAAGCGCCAGCGCGTATTAAAAAATCTGCGTTTCATAGCAATGACAGACTTTGGACCTGATTTAGATCACATTCTTACGGCTTATCCCAGCGTTGATCTGAAGGATACGTTGCCGGTCGCGCTGAAAAATTTTAGGCAACTGTATATTGCCGAATCGGAAAAGTATGCCCACGTTACATATTTCTTCAATGGCGGCTACGCCGACCCCGTAGCTCACGAGGACAGAATTATGATCCCATCACCCGATGTGGCCAATTATGCCGACAAACCGGAAATGAGCGCGAGACAAATTACTCAGGTAGTGGTGGATAATGTCAATCTGTCGGTGTATGATTTCATTTGTATAAATTTCGCGAATCCCGATATGATCGGGCACACGGGCAATATTAAAGCCTCAACATTGGCCATAGAAACAGTGGACGAATGCGTGGGCCAAATCTACCGATCCGTAATGGCCAAGAATGGAGTTATGTTTATTACGGGTGATCATGGCAATGCCGAAGACATGATAAATGAAACTACTGGCGAGGTTAACACCGAGCATTCGCTTAACCCGGTGCCGCTGTACATAATTTCCAATCGTTTTCAAAAATTGAAATTAAGGAAAGAGGGTGTGCTGGGTGATGTCGCGCCAACGATATTGGATTTATTCCGAATCAATGTACCGGCGGCGATGACCGGGCACAAGCTTACTATGTTTCCTAAAGGTCTTTACGGATAAATAACAAAACCAAATATGTTCCAGCGTACATTTGACGTTATTACAATCGGCGGTGCCACGCGCGATATTATGTTTTTTTCACCCGCCGGGCGGGTCGTATCCGACACTAGCCAGTCGGGCAAGTCAAAGCTTATTGGATTCAAGTATGGCGCCAAAATACTGGCCAAAGAGATTCATTTTCTGTTGGGCGGCGGCGGTTCCAACAGCGCAGTAGCCTTTGCGCGCTTGGGATTGCGTGTGGCCGCTTTTTTACGCGTAGGCCAGGATCGGGACGGTGACGCCATCTTAGCCGATTTGGTTGGCGAAAGGGTGGCAACTAAGTTTGTCGAACGAGATCAGAGATTGCGCACCGGCTTTTCATTTTTGGCCATTCAGGAGCCAACGATGGAGCATATTGCATATCTCTATCGTGGCGCTAACGATGCCATGGTCATGACCCAAGCCGAACTCAAACGCGCCCAAGCCAAATGGCTGTATGTCGCGTCGTTGGGGGAAGAACGCTGGCCGACCACGTCCGCCAATTTAATCGCTTATCTACGCACTCATCCGAAAGTCCAGCTGGCCTGGAATCCGGGGGAGAATCAATTGGCCAAGGGACGGCGCGGTCTGGCCGGACTAATGAAACACACCACAGTCTTTAACGTTAATCGAGATGAGGCCACTCAATTGGTGGCGGCCGATGGCTATCCAGCGCCAGGTCAATCGGTTGGGCAGATGCTGAAGATTATCCGCAGTTGGGGACCGCGCATCGTGTTGATTACCTGCGGACGCAAAGGATCATACGCGTTTGACGGACGAAAACGCTACTTTGAACCGATCAAGCCGTTTCCGGTGAAAGATACGACCGGAGCCGGTGACGCGTTTGGTTCCACTTTCGTGGCTGGACTGCAAATATATCGAAATGACATCGGTAAGGCTCTGCGGATGGCAACTATTAATTCTGGTTCGGGGGTGAGTCAGATTGGCGCCCAGCCGGGACTATTACGGCGGGCGAAACTATTAGAACTGGCCAAAAAATACTATGGCAAAACCTGGCAATAGCCGCAATAGTTTAGACGGTTTTTTCCGACCGCGCGTTATCGCCGTCGTGGGAGTATCCAATGAATCAAAAAAACTCGGCACTCAAATCTATCGCAATCTTTTAGCGGGGCGGTGGCACGGCCGGGTGGTACCGGTCAATCCCAATGCCAATAAGATTGGCACGGTGCGGTGCTATCCTAGTGTCGATCGGATTCCCGGCCGAGTAGATTTAGCTGTCATCGTGACGCCGGCGCCAACGGTTGCGACGATATTAACTAGTTGTGGTAAAAAAAGAATCAAGAATTGTGTCATCATTTCAGCCGGATTTCGTGAGACGGGCGTTGAGGGAAAAATCCGGGAGCAGGAACTAATTAACATCGCGCGGCGTTATGGTATCAAGCTGCTGGGGCCAAACTGTCTGGGATTCATGCACGCTGGTTCCGGCATCAACGCGACATTTGCCAGGCCGATTGAGCAAGTCGGTTCGCTGGCACTGATATCGCAATCCGGAGCCCTAGCCGTGGCGGTGACCGATTGGGCGCGCCGTTCCAGCGTAGGTTTTCGCGCCGTGATCAGCCTGGGCAATAAAGCCGGTTTGAATGAAAATGATCTAATCGATTACTTCGCGGCCGATCCCGGCACATCGGCGATTTTGTTATATCTCGAAAGCATAGAACATGGTGAAAAGTTTATGGCCACCGTGCGAGCCGCGGTCAAACGTAAACCCGTGGTCATAATAAAATCTGGCGAGAGCGAATTGGGTCAGCGGGCAGCCATATCTCATACCGGTGCGCTGTCATCACCGCGTGAAGTTGTCGCGGCGGCGCTGCGCCAGGCCGGTGCGATTCAAATTCACAGCGTCAAAGAATTGTATCAATTCGCTCAGGTAGGCGCGGTTAGTAGTGAACTCCAAGGAAATAATATTGCCATTGTTACAAATGCCGGCGGCGCTGGTATTATGGCCACGGATGCAATCGCAACTTCCAACTTGAAACTAAGCCAAGCCGACTCGACGACAATAAAAAAACTACGCGCCGGTTTACCGGCTGCGGCTAGCGTATCAAATCCATTCGATTTGGTGGGCGATGCCGACGCGGTACGCTATAAACTGGCTTTGAAAGTTATCGGCAGCGACCCGGCGGTGTCGGCCGTGGTGGTATTACTAACACCCCAAGTTGTTACCCAGCCGCTGGCCACGGCTCAAGCGATTATCGCAGTCGCCAAGAGATACCCCCTCAAGCTATGGGTAGCTTCTTTTCTCGGCGGTGAAAGCGTGGCATCGGCTCGGACTGCTTTGGCGAAAGCCGGCATACCGCATTTCGAATATCCCGAGGAAGCCATTTCGGCGATCGATATGCTCTGGCGGGCGCGGACAAACGGCCAATACCATGCTCCAAAGATTCAATCGGCCGTATCCAAGAAACCACTCAAGCAGACCGGGCTGATATTACCCAAGCCGGCCTTGGGTATATTGAAATCATACGGTTTCAACACGATTCCAACCCGATTTGCCAAAGACAACCACGAAGCCAAAGCGGCTGCCAAATCACTGCGCTACCCGCTGGTTCTAAAAATATCCAGCCAATCCATGATACATAAAGCGGCCGGTGGAGGCGTTTGGGTTGGTATTAAAAACGAGCACGAACTGCTGCGTACTTTAAGAATTGCCGAACGCCGATTCCCAGCTAAATATCGTCGCGGTATCGGCGAAGGCTGGTTATTGCAACACCAGATTCATAGCGGCGTTGAATTATTTCTCGGTGGACGGCGCGACTCGTCGTTTGGGCCAATGGTACTATTGGGCAAGGGCGGCGTGGACGTGGAAAAAAATAAAGCCATCACCATTGCATTTCCGCCATTCACTAGTGAATCATTACGGCGCCAGTTGAGTTTAGGTAGTGCCGGCCGTGATTTGATGCAATTCATTCACGAACAGCATTTAGATTTAATGGCCTATTTGACTGCTGCCTCCCACCTGGGACAATTATTACGTGAGCACAACGAGATATCCGAAGTAGACGTCAATCCTTTGTTCGTCGGGCCGGTGGGCGAGGGGACAAAAGCAGTCGATGCCCGGATTATAATTGGTGAATACAAGAAATGAAGATTGCATTTCAAAGAACATTTCGCGATACGCCGAGAAATTTAATGCGGGCTTGCGGCTACGCTGAGTTCTTTAACCGTCGAACGGGTGATATTAGTTACGTGCGACCGTTAAGCCGGGTGCGTTATCCGCAGTTTCACGTTTACATCAATGGCGATCCGCAAACGGGTATGGTGGTCAATTTGCATATGGACGCTAAACAGCCGACTTATGAGTCGGGCCACGCCCACGCCGGCGAATACGATTCACCAGTGGTAGCGCAGGAGGCGGCTCGGATTCGTTCGATAATCGAGGCTCGGTCATGACACAAACGCGGTATTTGAAAAGACAACATGGGCGATGGATACAAATCAGCGCCGGTGTTATCGTGACACGACCGGACTATCGAAAAGTACTGGTGATTAGGCCGATGAAGAGAAAAGACTGGGAATTTGCTAAAGGTAAATTAGAACCAAAAGAATCGCATATTGATGCGGCCCGGCGCGAGCTTAACGAAGAAACCAGTATTCGCAATGTTAAAATCCGTCCGCATTGGCGACAGAACATTGAATATCGTTTCGCGCTGCCTCATATTGGCTTGGTGCACAAAACGGTCACCTACTATTTAGCTACCACTCGGGATCGAGTCAGGTTATCGTCCGAACATGGGGAGTATCGCTGGGCAACGTGGTCGGAGGCGCGTTCGTTGTTGCGACACCGGAATTATCAGGATATATTAACCAAGGTAGAAAATACGCTAAGAATAGCCAAAAAGTAATCACGGTTCGGTTTTGCCTGGATAGGCGAACCATGTTAAAGTGTCTCTATGTCAAAACGTTGGGTTGTGGCCGATCAGATACCATTAGAAGTGCGTGATCAATTTCCGGAACTTCATCCGGTCATTTTGCAATTATTGCACAACCGGGGTTTGACGACAGACCAGGCGATGGACGAGTTTATGAAACCGGACTTTGGTCGGGACGTGCCGGATCCGTTCTTGTTTCGGGAAATGCGAGTAGCGGTGGATCGGATCAAACGGGCCATCTTAGAAGGCGAACCGATCGTGGTGCACGGGGACTATGATGCCGACGGTGTCAGCGGCGCGGCGGTACTGGTCAGCGCCTTGCAGATGGTGGCGCCGAAAAATTCGATCGAAGTTTACTTGCCCCACCGTGAGATTGAAGGTTATGGTTTGAATATGGACACGGTCAAAGAATTGGCGCGGCGTAAGACTAAACTGATCATCACCGTGGATTGCGGTACAACGAATGTAGAAGAAATCACCTCGGCCAATCAATTAGGTATGGATGTGATCGTTACCGACCATCATACGCCATCGCCCGAACGTCCACCCGCGATCGCGATTTTGAATCCTTGGTTACCCGATGAAACCTATCCGTTTAAACACTTGTGCGGCGCGGGCGTGGCTTTCAAGCTGGCCCAGGCGTTATTGCGCGAATACAACTTTGGCGAAGCGGAAGAAAAATGGCTGATGGATCTGGTGGCAATCGGTACCATTGCCGATTACGTACCGCTGATCGGTGAAAATCGCACATTAGTTAAGTACGGTTTGATAGTACTGGCCAAAACCCGCCGACCAGGATTGCGCCAGCTTTACTTGGTGATGAACATGAAGACCGAGGGACTGGACACGCGCACCGTCTCGTTTCAAATAGTTCCCCGAATCAACGCGGCTGGCCGTGTGGATCACGCCAATGCGGCTTATGAACTGCTGATGGCGCCGGACGATGACGCGGCGTTGGCAGCGGCTCAGAACCTGCATCAATTGAATCAAGACCGCCAGCGTATTACCGAACGGATCACCCAAGAGGCTCGGACGCAGATTGGCGTGGTCACGGATATGGATTATATACTATTCGCCCAGGGCGACGACTGGCCGGCCGGCTTGGTTGGGTTAGTGGCATCGCGGATCATGGATGAATTCAACCGGCCTACCATTATCATCGGTAAGCGGCAGGATCTGATCGTTGGCTCAGGCCGCTCGGTCAAAGAGTTCCATATCACCGAAGCGCTTCGTGAAGTGGAGCACTTGTTGAGCCATTACGGAGGACACCGTCAGGCGTGTGGATTTACTATGCGAGATGCCGAAATGGTCGGTAAGTTCAAAAAACTTATGTCCCAATTGGCCGTCCGTGATCTCAAATCAGCCGATCGGACACCAGAGCTGCAAATTGACGCGGCCATCGGTTTTGACCAGATAGACTGGCCACTGGTGGAGATGATCGGCCAATTTTCACCATTTGGTGAGGGAAATCCGGTGCCGGCATTTTTGACCGAACAGCTGGAAGTATTACAATGGGATCTGGTGGGCGCGGGCGGCAAGCATTTGCGGCTGACGGTACGCGACAATTCCATGACCACGCGCAAGATGATCGGTTTCGGATTTGGCAGCTGGGCGGAACAGCTTACTGGCGGCGATCGCTTGAGCGCCGTGTATGAGATTGGCGTGAACAGCTGGAACGGCAACCAGGAACTGCAGTTGAAAATCATTGATTTAAAAAAAGACGTATGACGCACGAACACGTGATCGCATTTACCGATGGCGGCGCGCGCGGCAATCCAGGGCCGGGCGGTGCCGGCGCGGTCATCTGCGCGCTTGATAGAACAACCGAGCTGGCTACCATTTCGGAGTACATTGGCGATGAGATAACCAATAATCAGGCCGAGTATCAAGCGGTTATATTGGCCTTGACCAAGGCGCACGAATTAGGCGCAACATTGGTGGATTGCTTTCTCGACAGCGAGTTGATCGTCAATCAGCTTAAACTGGAGTACAAGGTTAAGAATCAGGGTCTGCAACCCTATTTCGTCAAAGCCTGGAATCTGATTCAGCAATTCAAGACGGTGACATTTACGCACGTACCGCGCGAGAAAAATAAGCGCGCCGATCAATTGGTCAATCAGGCGCTGGATCGGCATTTATGATCCATTCGATTAATAGGGTGGATTAGACAATATTTGACAAGTATTTAGGCCGGGTTTATAGTATATGCAAGTAACTTGCATATATGAAGAACCTCGATATCCAGATAAACCAAGCCCGTCTTCGCACGACCTTCCAGCGCCGCGCTTTGTTAAGCTATGTGAACAGCCAGAACCGGCCGATCTCCGCTGAGCAGATTATAAAGAGACTTGGCGCCATAAATCCGGTCACAATATATCGGATTTTGGATCAATTTGAAAAAGTCGGTTTGCTGACGCGGGTGATGTTTGACGATGGGATTCGCCGATATGAATCCGCTGGCCGTCATCACCATCATCTGGTATGTGATAATTGCGGACAGGTGCACAAAGTGGAAATTCCCAATGAAAAGCAAATTATTAGCCGTATGACCGCGCAGCATCATTTCAATATCAAGCGCCACACATTCGAGTTCTTTGGTTTGTGTCAAAAATGTCATTAATAAACATCGATAAAATGAAGAAAACACTTTGGTTAGTCGCGGTAGCGGTAGTTCTGACAGGGGCCATATACTGGTTAATGAAAAGTCCCATCGCTAAAACCAGTGAAGATAAAAATACGGTCGTTGCGACCATCCAACCTGTCGCTGACATGGTTCGGGTGATAGCGGGAGGACGTTTTGAGGTTGTGGAAATATTACCCCCGGGCGCGTCGCCGCATACTTATGAATTAACGCCTGACAAAGTTAAAGCCATGACGGGCGCCCAAGTAATTTTTACCATCGACGTCCTGGACGGCTGGATAGATGACTCGGCGGAAAGCCTGGGCATACCCAAGTATGCGGTGCATGACGGCATTCAGCTGCGTGAAGCCGAACCGGAGCCGGGCGAAACTCCGGAGGAATTTGACCCGCATTATTGGCTGACGATTCCGAATGCCAAAATTATGGCGGGTAATATCTCTGAAAAATTATCCCAGCTGGATTCGGCGCACGCGAATGAATATCACCAGCGGCTGTCGGATTATGAAATTGAGCTTGATAAGCTTGATCAATCCATGCGTCAGGATTTTGCCGGTATGACTAATAAAAAGTTAATCACTTTTCACGACAGCTGGAACTATTTTGCCGCCGAATACGGATTTACCATCGCGGCCGTATTCGAAGCCTCGCCGGGCAAGGAGCCAGTGCCGCAGTATGTCAAAAAGATTTACGATATCGCTCGGGCGGACAATATTCCGGCTATTTTCTCCGAACCCACATTACCGACCAGCACTTTGGAGCCGTTCGTCAATGATCTGGGCATCCAGATGTACAATCTTGACCCCGAGGGCGGCATGACCGGGGTGGATACTTATTTGGCCATGATGCGGTATAATGCAGATACCCTTGTCCAAGCCCTAAAATGAAATCTTCCAACGCCATAGAGATAAATCAGCTTAATGTTACCCTGGGAGGACAGGCGATTCTTCGAGATATCTCGATCCGAATTGAAACCGGCACGATATCGGCCGTAATCGGTCCCAACGGATCCGGCAAATCAACCCTGATCAAGTCGATTCTGGGCTTGGTGCCATACAGCGGTAATATCAAGGTGATGGGACGATCGGTCGAACGTTCGCACCATCTGATCGGCTATGTACCGCAAAAGTTTGAATTCGATGCCAGCTTTCCGCTCACCGTGGAGGAGTTTTTGGCGTTGTTTGGCGGTAAAGTTGACCGAAGTCGCATCAAAGCCGCTTTGGAGGAGGTGGATATGCTTCCCTTGACTCAGCGGCGTTTGGGGGCACTGTCCGGCGGTCAACAGCAACGCGTGTTGATTGCTCAAGCTATTATCGGTAATCCCAAGATATTGTTATTGGACGAGCCAACCAGCGGCATCGACGTCGAAGGCGTGAAAGACTTCTACACTTTGATCAAACATCTCAATACCGAACATCACGTCACGATCGTGCAGATATCGCATGAGATCAACATGGTCTATTCATTCGCCAGCCAGATAATTTGTCTGAATCGAGATTTGATTTGCGCGGGCAATCCCAAGACCGCGCTGACTCAAGAAGTGTTGAAAAAACTTTACGGAGACGATGTCGATTTCCGCGGACACTTACACGCTACCGATCATCACCATGATTGAGATGTTTCAATTGCCATTTATGCAGCGGGCGTTGCTGGCGGGCGTGGTACTGGCCGCGATACTGGCCTACTTGGGTATTTTTGTGGTACTGCGCAAGATGTCGTTCTTCAGCGACGGGGTAGCGCACGCTTCTTTAGCCGGCGTCGCTATCGGCATCATGGTCAGCGTTAATCCTTTGATCACAGCATTGCTGGTTGGTCTGCTGGTGGCGGTGTCTTTAACCGTGCTTGAACGAACCACCAAGCTGTCATCAGACTCGATTATTGGTTTACTGTTTACGGCCGGGATGGCATTTGGCGTTTTGCTATTAAGTTTCAAGAGCGGCTATCAGCCCGAGTTGATCAGCTTTCTGTTTGGCAATATTCTGGCGATTCGCAATGCCGAGCTGATATTGATGGTAGCGCTATCGTTTGTGGTTCTAGTATTCCTGGTCACCCAACAACGCAAATTGCTGTTAATGTCGATCGACCCGAATCTGGCCAAAGTGTCGGGCATATCGCCGGTTAAGTATCAGTTATTAATGAACATCTTCCTGGCTGTGTCGGTGGTGCTGGGAATTAAATTACTGGGCGTAATTCTAGTCAGTGCGCTGCTGTTAATCCCGGTTTCATCCGCTCGCTTGGTCACCAACTCTTTCAAACGATTACTGATCGTCACAATCATACTATCGGAAGTAGTTATGATCGCGGGTTTAGTGATATCATATTTCTTAAATCTGCCATCCGGCGCGGTGATCGTCTTGACCGGCACACTGGCGTTTTTCGCTATGTTGGGGTGGGGGAGTTTACGAACGAATAAATCAAATACATAATTATGCAATTTTTAATACACGTTAGCGCGGTGATAATGGATAAACGGGGTCGCATACTTCTTGTAAAAGAGAACAAGCAAGCGACCCGCGGTAAATGGAACTTCCCCGGCGGACATTTGAATCCAGGTGAAGAATTAGTGGCGGGGGTTATTCGCGAGGCAAAAGAAGAAACGAATCTTAATATTAAAGTTAAAAGTCTAATAGGCATCTATACAGGTCAACGAGAAAACCACTATATTAATTTTGTATTTAAGGTAACTATAAGAAGTGGAAAAATAAGCGTAGACCACGAAGAAATACAGGAACTTAAATGGTACACATTGAGCGAGTTATCTAAAATACCAAAGAGCACCCTTTTAAATCGTAGAAAGTTTGCTCGCATTTTGAAGGATTTACGGTTGAATAGAAATATCCCGGCCAGTATTATTAGTGAGAAAATGTATCCGGATACAAAGATTATTTTCAGTAAGCATGGAAAACGGTTTTAAAAGGAGAATAGATTATACTGGGAGTTTAAAAAATCTTTCAACAACAATTGTGAGAGATTTTGCATTAGGAAAATATCTGAACCACAAAATTGTCACCATTGGGTATGAAGATTTCAATTATTATCTAAGAACCTCTAAAGGTAGGTATTTTGTAAAAATCTTTTCCACACAAAGAACACCGGATGACGCAAAAAGAATTGTAGGAATTATGTCTCAAGTATATCGAGCCGGGATTGCGATCCCTGAACTCTATGAGTCAAGCCAGGGATATCTCCATGTAGTAAAAGAAAATGGTATTACGTTGAGAATTTGTGTCATGAGCTTTGTTGAAGGCAAGGACTTCTTTACTACTGGAAAACGACTCACCAATAAGGACATTGGTGAAATAGTGTATCAAACTGCAATGATTAACAAGCTGTCCATAAGACCAAAGAGAATTTACGACACTTGGGCAATCTCAAACTTTCTACATGAATTTAACAAGAAAAAGAAATATCTTGATAAAGCAGATCAGCCTCTATTTAAGTCGCTTGTTGGTGATATAAAAAAACTCAACACGCAATCTCTTCCCCATTGCTTTACGCATGGAGATATCATCAAAACGAATGTACTAAAAGATATACATGGACGAATATGGATAGTCGATTTTTCTGTCGCTAATACCTATCCTCGAATTCAAGAATTGGCAGTATTGGCTTGTGATGTTCTATTTGATCGTACCAGTAAGCTAAAAAGTGAACGGATGCTAGCACATGGTTTGGCTGAGTACCAAAAATATACCCCTCTAATAGTAAGGGAAAAGAACTCTTTACCATTGTTTATAAAATTAGCTCATGCCATGCATGTTTTGTGCGCGACATTTGAGAAAAAGACAAAACATAACACCTCCAAGGAAAACGAGTATTTTCTCAATATAGGAAAAATTGGCCTGCGTCGCTTCAACTAAAGTCGTGATACTTGGGTCGTGCGACGTATAGAAGTGTATAACTTCCGTGTGCTTCCTATGATATACAGGCGTGTTGTGATATAAACTACAAAGCGTTTGTTTTTTTGTGCTTGACAAAACAGCTGTAATACAGTATTGTACAAGCGTCTGAAGAAGGCTGGATGGCCGCCCTCCTGCGCTCACCTGTGGTGAGCTTCGGAGGGCAGGCCCCCTTACCGTGTACAAAAGGCATAGGGGCCTGCCCAACGTAGCTCGCTGAAAGCGAGCGCAGTTGGGAGGAAAGTCCGAACACCTCCCAATGGAAACGTTGGGGTAAGAGACACTTTCGAAATGAAAGCGGGAGCAGGAAATTCGATGAGTTCAATTGACTTTTTGAGTTTTCGAAGCCCAGGGATAGTGTCACAGAGACAATACCGCCCACTGGCCTGTTAATAACTTGGCGGGCAAAGGGCAAGGGTGAAAAGAGTGGCCAGCCTACGCTCCTAACGGAGCTTCGGTTGGCGCGCCCATGACGAAAGAATTGGAGCGCGGGTAAGAGCCCACAGACTGCCTCGGTGACGGGGTAGTGTGAAAAACCCTGTCTGGTGCAAGACCGAATAGGTCACCCCCACCCAAACCCTCCCCCTTGAATCATCTTTGATTATCAAAAAGGTGAAGAAGGGGGAGGGCTAGGGTGGGGGTGGCGGGTAGGTTGCTAGAGTCCGTCAGCAATGGCGGATCGAGATAGATGGCCATCCACCTACGCCCTGCGGGCTTCGGTGGACAAGTACACCACTGATTAACTTCGGTTGTTAGCTTGTCACACGAGGTCCGTAGAGCGAAGGGGACAGAATTCGGCTTACAGGCCTTCTTCGGACAATATTAAACCACACTATGAAAAGAGCTGAACTTGCTTTCAGTGCCATTTTAGTCCCGGTTGATTATCTGATGATCGTAGCGGCCGGATTGGCGGCTTACCGGCTTCGGTTTTGGGAGATTGCCAGCCTGCGGCCGGTCGTGTACGAACTGCCGATTCGGGAATACATTCCGATTGTACTGATTGTCGGCTTGGTTTGGTTGCTGGTGTTCGCCATCAGCGGACTGTATGCCATCGGCGGTACCCGGCGTTTTTTCGATGAGTTTATCAAGATAATACTGGCCTGTTCCACGGGCGTTTTGTTAATCATATTATTGATCTTCTTTCGACGCGAAATGTTCTCTTCGCGTTTTATTATTTTAGTCGGCTGGGTCGCGGCTATGATCTTGGCCAGCATCGGCCGGCTGGTGGTGCGGTCAATCCAGCGATCGATGATGCGGCGGGGAGTGGGGTTGCGCACGGTCTGCGTGGTCGGACACGGTGAAACCGCGGTGGCTTTGGTGGAAAAGTTCAACAACGATCCGGGTTTGGGTTATCGGGTGGGTATGCAGTTGGCGCAGGTAAACGAACAAACATTGAATGAACTGTGTGATCGTTTGGACGCGCAACCACTGGACGAAGTTATCTTAGCCGATCCGTTTGTGGGCCGGATCGAACGCATGAAGGTGTTGGATTTATGTAATGACCACCACGTTGCGTTCAAATATGCCGCCGATCTATTGGATACAAAAGTATCCAATATTCGGTTCGAAACCCAGGCCGGTCAGCAGTTGATCGAAATAAAACGCACGCCGCTCGATGGCTGGGGCCGAATATTGAAACGAATCGGCGATACTATTTTGGCTGTGATCTTGTTAATTATTTTATCACCGGTATTTCTAATCACGGCGGTAATAATTCGGTTGGAAACCAAGGGTCCGATTTTCTACCAAGCGCGTCGGGTAGGTGAGTCAAATCGGCCGTTTACGCTCTACAAGTTCAGATCGATGGTGAATAACGCCCATGCCATGAAATCAGAATTGATGAAGTATAACGAACGCAACGACGGGCCGCTGTTCAAGATCAAAGACGATCCGCGCATTACCAGGGTTGGAAAGTTTATTCGCAAGACCAGCATTGATGAATTACCTCAACTGTTTAACGTAATATTGGGCAATATGAGCCTGGTTGGTCCGCGGCCGCACGAACCGGAAGAGGTCATCCGTTATCGCCGGGAACATCGCAAACTGCTGGCCATAAAACCGGGCATGACCGGACTGGCCCAAATATCGGGCCGATCGGAGCTCAATTTTGACGAGGAAGCCAAGCTGGATATTTATTACATCGAACATTGGTCGCCCTTGCTGGATTTGAAGGTGGTTATACGGACACCCTGGGTGGTGCTCAATGCTAAATCAGTCAGCTAACCGCTTACCATGAAAATCGCCCTTATTCACGAACATCTGGCCCAGGACGGCGGCGCCGAAAAGGTGCTGCAGGTATTCCAGGAACTATATCCGAATGCGCCCACTTTTACGCTGGTTTATGATAAAGACCGGGCGAATGTGGCTTTTCAAGGTAAGAAAATACACACATCATATCTGCAGAAGATGCCATTTGGATTGCGCCGCTATCAATGGTATTTACCATGGATGCCGGACGCGATTGAGCGATTCGATCTGACCGAGTTTGACGTCGTGCTGTCATCCTGTTCGGCGTTCGCCAAGGGTGTGATTACGTTAGCCGATACCAAGCATATTTGTTACTGCCATTCGCCGACCCGATATTTGTGGAGCGACACGCATCGGTATGTCGATGAACTGCATTACCCAAACATTTTTAAGAACCTTATTCGATCCCAGCTGCCCCGCATACGGATGTGGGATCAATTAGCCGCCCAGCGAGTCGACGAGTTTATTGCCAATTCAGCCGCGGTACAGCGGCGGATCAAGAAATACTACCGCCGCGATAGTACGGTTATTTACCCGCCTGTGGAAATATCACGGTTTAAGGTTGCCAGTGAAATTGGTAATTACTATTTGATTGGCGGGCGCTTGGTGGCTTATAAGCGGTTTGACGAAGCGATCAAGGCGTTCAATCAGCTGGGTTTCCCATTGAAAGTCTACGGCAGTGGGCCGGAAGAAAAGAATCTGCGAAAAATTGCCAAGAGCAATATTCAGTTCCTCGGACGGGTGAGTGACGAAGAACGGGCGGATCTCTACAGCCACGCCAAAGCCTTCATCAATCCGCAGGAGGAAGATTTCGGTATCACCGTCATCGAGGCCATGGCTTCGGGTCGGCCGGTAATTGCCTTTGCCAAAGGGGGAGCACTGGAAACGGTGATTGATGGACAAACCGGCGTATTCTTCCACGATCAGAATTGGGCGGCGCTGGCCGATACGGTGTTGCGTTTCAAGATCGACAGCGTTGACCCGGCAGCCATACAACGCCACGCGACTACATTTGATGTGGATCGTTTTAAGAATAATATTCGCGCCTATATCGACACGCGAACTACATCTCAGATAAATAATTAATCATATATAAGGCCATGAACACGAATGAACATTCGGCATTGTTAAAGAAGTATCTCTGGCTGATAGTGATCATAACTTTATTGGTCGGGGCGTCATCCTACGTCTGGGCGAAGCAGATCCCGACGGTTTATCGTACTTCGATATCGTTTGCGGTCAATCGGATCAACAAACAGGATACGGCCGAATACCAGTACGACGGTTATTACGCCATTCAGGCCAGCGACCTGTTTTCCCAAACAGTCGTCAGTTGGTTTTATACCCCGTCATTCATTCTGGAAGTTTATGATATAGCGGGAGTGACTCCAAAGATCGACACGCTGGAAAAATTCACGGCGCAATTTAAGACCAAGAAATACTCAGCCCAAAATATCGTAGTGACCTACCCGGAGCGCGACCGAGCCACTGCGGAGAAAATCGCCAACGGAATTATTCAAAATGTCAGCCAGCGCACCAAATCACTCAATCAATCCTCCGAGCAAAAGGCGCTATTTGAAGTTGTCGGGGCGAAACCGGTAATTGTCGAGCAACCCTCAAATATACCCGTACGCACCGTGCTGGGATTAATCGTTGGATTGGTGGCATCGCTGGGATTTGTCTACCTGGTTCGTTACTTCCGCAGCTAGGCCGATGCGCATCGGTATCGACATACGATCGCTTGGTGAGGCTCATCCCGGCGGGGTGGCTATGTATACCCGCAATATTGTTGCGTCGTTATTGCAGATAGATTCTGATAACGAATACATTTTGTTTGCCAATGCTTGGGGCAAACCGGCCACTTGGTCAGGCTCTGAGCCAAACGTGCGTCTCGCGGCCAGCCGATGGCCCAATAAGATATTTCATGCCACGCAGTGTTTTGCCCATCAGCCCAAGCTGGATCGGTTATGCGGTGGCGTGGATATCTTTTTCATGCCCAATTGGAATTTTGCCAGTTTGTCGCGCGATTGTCCGCTGGTACTGACCGTACACGATTTGTCCCATGTCATATATCCCAATCTGCTGTCGCGCAAGCGGCGCTGGTGGCACTGGTTCATCGGCGTACGGCAGTTGTTAAATCGGGCGGATCGCATTATCGCCGTATCCGAATGTACCCGCCGAGATTTGATTGAGCTATGCCGGGTACCCGAAGGCAAAATCAGCGTGGTACCATCGGGACTGGCGCGTCCGGATCGAGTACCCAGTGAAAACGATGTGGTGAATGTGTTAGCTCGGTTAAAATTCACCCAACCGTACTTCTTAGCCTTGAATTTTCTAGAACCAAGAAAAAACACCGTCGCTTTGTTGGAAGCATTTCATCGCTACCGCGCCAATGGTGGCCGCAGTCAGTTGGTTATAGTCGGACAGCCTAGTTGGCAGGACAAGCATCTAAAAATATTGGCGCAGCGGCTCGATTTAACTTCGGCGGTCCAGTTCGCCGGCTATGTGTCCGAGCCGGATAAATATTGTTTGTTGCGCGGCGCTCTAGCCTTTGTCTACCCATCTGTCTATGAAGGGTTTGGCTTTCCACCGTTGGAAAGTCTGGCATGCGGCACTCCGGTAATTATGGCACACGCATCTTCACTACCCGAAGTGCTGGGGCGGCAGGCGTTGCTGGTCGATCCGTACAATGCCAACGAATTAGCCCGGGCGTTGCAAGCGATTGAAGATCAACCAGCCTTGCGCGAGCGATTGACCCGGGACTCCGAAAGATTATATGCCCGATATCAATGGTCAGAGACTGCTCGGGCTACACTGAACATATTTAAAGAAATAATTTCGCCAATAATATGAAAATAGGCATTGACGCCCGTTTTTGGGGACCGGAAGGCAAGGGGCTGGGACGCTATACCCAGAAATTGATCGAAAATCTGGAAAAAATTGATCAGACCAACCAATATCGGATTTTTGTAAAACCCAGCAGTTACGAGACGTATCAACCAAAGAATCCAAATTTTATCAAAGTTCTGGCACCATATCGCTGGTATTCGGTAGAGGAACAACTTAAATTTCCAGCGTTAATAAACGCGCAGAAATTGGACTTAGTTCACTTCCCTCACTTTAACGTGCCATTGTTGTACCGTCGGCCATACCTCGTTACTATCCATGATTTGATTATCACGCATTTTCCGACTACGCGAGCGACCACGCTGGGCCCTGTCAAGTATTTTTTCAAGCGGCTTGGATACCAGTGGGTGATCGCCACGGCTGTTAAGCGGTCGCGCAAGGTAATTACCGTTTCCGATTTCGTAAAAAATGAGTTGGTAAAGTTCTTCAAGCTGCCTGAAACAAAAGTGGCCGTGACATATGAGGCCACCGACTTGTTTCAAGGCGAAGCCACCGATCCCGATACGGTGTTGGCTCAATATCATATCAGTCGGCCATACTTGCTATATGTGGGTAACGCCTATCCGCACAAGAATCTAGAGATGCTGGTTGCGGCATTTAAAGAGTTGAGACAACGGCACGCCGATGTTAAATTAGTGCTGGTCGGCAAGATGGATTATTTTTACCAGCGATTAAAAAAGATGAGTGATGATATGGGATTGGGCGGCGCGGTGATTTATCCGGGTTATGTTCCAGACGAGCACCTACCGGCCCTATATCAGAAAGCACTGCTGTACGTATTCCCTTCGCTTTCCGAGGGATTTGGCCTGCCACCGCTCGAAGCGATGCAATACGGGGTACCGGTAGCGGCAGCGCACAGTTCCTGCTTGCCAGAAATCCTGGGAAATGGCGTGGTCTACTTTAATCCCAACGAAAAACATGATATAGTAAATGTACTAGCCAATCTAATCGAACAACCCGATAAACGGGATGAATTGGTGCGGTTAGGCAATGAGCGAGTCCGGCATTTTAGCTGGGAGACAATGGCTCGCCAGACCGTCGATCTTTATCAGTCAATGAGTCGATGAACACACCCAAAACGAAGAAGAATCAAACAGTAAAAAACGTCCAATACCGCAAGAGCCAAGATGACGCCCGAACCGTGCCGGAGTCAAATGTTATTAATCTCCGGGAAATTGTTCTGCAAAAGGAAATCGAACGGCTAAAAAACGAGCTGGATCGAAAACAACGCGGCTCGATATTCAGCGGTTTGAAAAAGAAATCCGCGATAGCGCCCGCCGGTACACGTGCCAGGGCGCCGATTGTGGTATCTCAACCAGCGACTTCGGTTGCGGCACCACCTAAAAAAGTTCGTTCGAGTTGGAAGTTTAGTCTGCCGCGGTGGCGCATTCGAGGCTACGCCTTGCGATCGGCGTTGGGTTTCGGCGTAGTGGGAGCGTTGTTATTGTTGTTTATTTATGGTTTGTGGGGGTATCAAAGCCTGCAGGATATGCGCGACCGCGTGGCGGAGATTTCAATCCAGGCTTTTGGCCAGCTGGTTGTAGCTGGCCAGGCGGCCACCCAGAGCGATTACACTCTGGCCAAAACCCAATTTTCCGAGGCGACAGATACCTTTGCGCTCGCACAACGGGAACTGAATCGATCGGGCAAATCTATCCTGTCGTTATTAAAATACGTGCCAGTCAAGGGTAAATTGCTCAGCTCGGGTGAGCATCTGTTGTTGGCCGGCCAGGCGATGTCTCTGGCGGGTCAGGATTTGACTCAGATGGTGCAAATGTTGAACCCGGGCGTAACTCCAAATCAGAGTATCTTGGATGAACGAACGGTGGTTGATCTGCTGGAACAAAGCCAGGAATATATCGAACCGGCCCGGGATAAAATAAAGCTGGCGGCGGAACATGTGGCCCAGGTGGACGGCGCGGCCTTGCCGGAACAATATCGGGCCGACTTTGCCAGGATTCAGAGCGTTTTGCCGGGACTAGCCAAAGACATGGATCAGTTTATTGATTTTAATCAAGTCATGCACCAAGTGCTGGGTGGCACCGGTACGCGCCGCTATTTATTAATATTCCAAAACAATCGGGAAATGCGTCCGACCGGAGGCTTTATCGGCAGTATGGCGCTGATCGATGTCGAGCGGGGAGCGATCAAGAAAATTGAGATACCGGGCGGCGGTCCCTATGACATGCAGGGTCAGCTCAAGGAAAAGGTAATTGCGCCGGCGCCGCTGCATCTGGTAAACCCTAATTGGTATCTTCAGGATGCCAATTGGTTTCCCGACTGGCCGACTTCGGCTCAGAAAGTCATGTGGTTTTATGAGAAAAGCGGCGGGCCGACGGTGGATGGCGTCATCAGTCTCACGCCTGAAGTTATTACCAATTTACTGAAAATCACCGGCTCGATCGATATGCAAGCCAAATATGGCGTTACGATCACCAGCGAAAACTTTATTGACGAAACCTTGAACCAGGTCGAATTGGTGTACGACAAGACCACCAATAAGCCAAAACAATTTATTGCTGATTTGTTGCCGGAATTATTAAACAAGCTGCTGGCCAGCAACCAGACGGCCTTTTTGTCGGTATTGGATTCATTGAGTCAATCGCTCGACGGCCGGCAGATGTTGATGTATCTCAATGATCCGACATTAGAAAACCAGGTCAAGAATTTTGGCTGGGGCGGTGATATCAAGTCAACGGCCGGCGATTACTTGATGGTAGTAAATAGTAATATTAGCGGCGGTAAAACCGACGCGGTGATTGATCAGACCATTGATCATGATTTGGAAATTAACACCGATGGGACAGCCACGGCCACGGTAGAAATAACCCGAACCCACACCGGCCAACCGGGCGATACTTGGACCGGGGTTAAGAATGTTGATTACCTGCGTCTCTACGTACCGCAGGGTGCTACGCTATTAGAAGCGACCGGTTTCGAACAACCCGATCCCAAACTAATGAAATCACCCAGCCGGGAATACGCGCCCGATGCTGACTTGGCTAATATTGAAGGTCGGGTGATTATAGATGAGCGTTCTGGCACCAGGATCAATCAGGAATTTGGTAAAACCGTATTTGGAAACTGGGCGCAGGTGGAGCCTGGCCAAAGCATCAAGCTTAGGCTGGTCTATCGGCTGCCAATCAATTTAAAGCCTGATGGCGTTATTAATCGTGCGGTGCTCTATAGTCTGTATGTCCAAAAACAATCGGGGTCATTCAATAGCGTCTATCGATCGACCATAAGTTATCCAGAGTCCTGGGCTATTTCAGGCGTATGGCCGGATCCCAACGCAGTTCAGGCAGATAATAGTACGTTTCGAATCGATACTGTGTTAAAGGGTGATTATGTTTTCGGTACGGTGTTCGAAAAATAGTACGACAGAACAAATATATTACGGTTTGTGATGTGTTCGTATATATAAGCAACCACTTATCATGCTGAGAGAACACGAAATAACGGCCGATCCATATTTCCAAGATCGCCTAAATACAGCCAAAGAACATCGAGTGCTCGCGCGGATCAACTTAGAACGTCTATCATCACACGAAGTTGAGGCCAATTACGAACTACCACATCCGGTGATTGAAGGGGAGATCGGGGAAATAGGATGGAGCGAAAAAGCTGTCGATAATATTATTGATGCGGCCAACCGGGGATATATTAATATTGTTAGGCTAGATGATGAACGGATTCGGATCGAATTACTACCTCTGAAAATCTTACCGGAACAACTTGGCCACGTCACAGAACTTGAAAATCTACAGCGTCATATTGATAACGGTGGGGCGGTGTTTGGATCGCCCGAAGAAAAAACCCCCACCTATTTGCAAACTGTAGATTTCGCCGTAGAAGGATATATGGACGACGAAACGGTGGGGAGAAGGTACGCTAGAGTTTATGTAAATAGCCAGGCGCTTAAGTTGAAACGCAATGTCTTTCTTGACCCGGAAAGTTTGCACGTTACGGATTATGAATACGGATACGCCTTTTGCGTCTACGGCGGAGTGCCAAATACGGCGATTGAACACGCGGACATTATTCAAGCTAGGAAAACTAGACAAGAAAAAGGCAAAACCTTACTAACAGACTACGCTGATAGCGAGGTAGATGCGGAACAAATGATGAATAGGGCAAAAGAGCGATTGCGTACGTATATCGAAAGTCTTTGATAATTAGTCGTCTTAACGAACCGGATATCGAATAGAATATGGCCATCAACCAGAAATAGGAATGATGGTTTTTACTTTTTGGTAGAAATGTTATACTTGTGGCATGACTTTATGCTTTAAAAATTTTGAAAAGCAACCAAATATCCGTTACGGCATCACTGAACAATCTGATGGGTCAATGTATTTGTCGGATGATTTTGAGCTGGGAAAGGCTAATAGAAATAACCGAGCAAAATATTTGGCGCGACATGGATATGATATTAGCAATTTAATCCAGGCTAAGTTGGTTCACGGTAATGATGTAAGAAACGTAAACTCGATCGATATGTATAAAATAATTAATAACGTTGATGGTTTGATTACCAATGATAGGTATGTTCTACTCGGTCTCACGGCCGCAGACTGTTTCCCGGTATATTTTTATGATCCCAAGAAAGCAGCCGTTGGCATCGCTCATGCCGGTTGGCGGGGGACAGTGAAAGGCATCATACAAAACGCGGTCAATAAAATGCAATCAGAGTTTGGCAGCAATCCAAAGAATATTATTGTAGGCATTGGACCAGGCATACGGCCGCGTCATTATTCTATCAAGCTGGAAATAGAAAAAGAATTTCCCGACTATGCAAAAGAAAATAGGCAGGGAATTACATTTGTGGACCTTCCAAAAATTATCACTCAACAGCTGCTAGATGAGGGTATTGATAAAAACAACATAAACGATTGTGGCGAGTGCACCTACTGCATGAGCGAAAAGTACTTTTCACATCGACGGGACCAAGTGGATCCATTGGAAACTATGCTGGCTTACATAACTATGGTGTAAATCAGGTTGACAAATGTCAAAAAATCTGATATCATTATAGATAGGAACAACAAAAACAAAAACAAAAGAGGGGCTAAGAGTCAATCTAGCCTCAAACGGCTTACAAAAAGCCGACTGGGACAGGGCGCTTAGCCCCCATCGTTCCCTCTCTGTTGTTCCAAAAAGAAAAGTGCCGGGGGTTTAGTAAAATACAAAAACAAAAACAAAAATGAAGAAGCCATGTTTTGCGTTATTAAGTCTGGGCAGCGTAATTATGTGCGCCGCTTTTTTGTTACCAAAGATGTCGCTAGCGGCCGGTGTGCGCGAGCCGATGGTGAAAGTAAGCGATCCAAAAACTCTTCAGGCAACCGGTGAGTTTTTAGCTTTTGATAAATCATTTCAGGGCGGCGGTACGGTGGCGGTTGATGACGTCAATGGCGATGGCCGACCGGAGATTGTCGTCGGTGCTGGGCCGGGTGGATCACCCAGGGTAAATATTTTTCTAACTGACGGGACATTAATAAAAAGTTTCTTGGCTTACGGTGCCAGCTACACCGGCGGGGTTGAGGTGGCGGCCGGTGATTTGAACGGCGATGGAACAGCGGAAATAATTGCTGGTACGGGTGCGGGTGGCGGCCCCCAGGTAAAGATATTCAATGCCAGCGGACAGGATATGTTTACGCCGGGATTTTTTGCTTTTGATAAAAATTACCATGGCGGCATCCATGTCGCAGCTTGTGACTTTGACGGCAACGGTACATCGGAAATCGTCGTCGGCAGCGGCAACGATAGCGATCCGCACGTACGCGTATTTGATCGCTTTGGTACAGCGCAGGCGCTGGACTTCCGGCCGTTCTCAAACCAGGATCGCGGCGGAGTATCAGTATCGTGTCTGAATGCTGATGGAGGCCGAACAGAAGAATTGATCACAGCTATCCACTTTTATGGAGTAGCGCACGTGAAAGTATATCGTGGTAATAGCGAACGAACAATCATCGGTGACTTTATAGCCTTCCCAGAATCTTATCGCGGCGGCATAAATGTAGCCGGCGGAGATTTAGACGGAGATGGTTTGGACGAGGTAATAGTATCGGCCAGCCAAAATGGCGGTCCGCAAGTTCTCGCATTTGAAGCCTATGGCAAACCGCTGGGTGTGAATTACTTTGCTTATGAATACACATTTAGGGGCGGAGTGAATGTTGCGGCAGGAGACACCCTGGGATTAGACGGCCCGGATTCGATTATTACTATGCCCGGCAGCCAAGTTGCCGAGGGGCGCACCGACTATCGCAAATATATTGAAATTGATTTGTCAGATCAGAGACTAAAATATTTTGAAAACGGCATCAAGGTAGGCGAGCATCAGATCTCCAGCGGGAAACCCGGTATGGACACGCCCACCGGCACGTTTAAGATTTTTAACAAGCAGACAGTAGCCTACTCAAACAAGTACAAACTATATATGCCCAGCTGGATGCAATTTACGGCGCAGGGTCACGGGTTGCACGGATTGCCGTATTGGAAAATGAAAAATGGCGGACTATACTATGAGGGGGCGAATCATTTAGGAAGAAAAGTATCGCATGGATGCGTGCGGTCATCGATCGCCGATGCGGCCAAGCTGTGGAACTGGGCCGAGAATGGTACAACCGTAATAGTTCATCAGTAGTCGCAGATAAAATATAGCGCTCTTTCGGAGCCGGTAGCAGCCACCGGCTTTTTAGTTTACTCGGCTGATAATAAAACCGACAAAAAAACAAACGCTCGGCTACTTGCCAAAAATGCTAGAAAATGGTAAAAATGAAACAGAGATATTTAATTACCAAATATGAATCAACCTAGCGCAAAAACAAGTCTAAACACCCGCTCTATCTGGGGGATATTCATTGTAATCATCGGCCTATTGTTTCTTCTGCAAGAACTGGGTTTGAACATACAAGCCGGGAAATTTTGGCCGGTTGTACTGCTGATACCGGGGTTGGCTTTTTGGACAATGTTTTTCTCGCGGCGCCAGCATAAGGGCATGGAGGGGGTATTGATACCCGGAACCATATTGACGGTACTGGGTGCGTATTTTATGTTTGAGTCTTTGACTGACTATACCACCAGCGGGGAAACATCATTTATCTACACGCTGGCCGTAAGTTTGGCTTTTTTTGCCGCCTATCATTTTGGCGACCGATCGCGTGGATACTTAATACCAGCTTGGATACTGTTGGGTGTAAGCGTGTTAATTCTCATGTCGGTCGCGGCCAGGCGGGAGGTTTGGCCGGTGATATTGATTTTAGTCGGTCTCTGGCTGATTGTCCGGCCTAATCGCGGATCGAAGCATAACGAAAGTCAATCGACGTCCGAACAGCCGGCAAATCATGATCAAGCAGCCGATCATCAAACGTAATATTATTAATTACCATACATATGAAACTTCACGCCCTATCCAACAAAAATAGAGTAGCCCTGGCAATAAATGTCATCACATTGTTGTTGGTCAACGCTGGCGGAGTTGGTTTATTCTTGACGCCAACAATGGCACAAGCAGGTGTTTCGAAAATATGGTTAACTGCAAATGGATGCGGTCCAAAAAGTGACAAGGTAGATTATGCTGATGTTGCGAATCGGATTTTTGTGAATGGCGAGTCATTCTCAGCGGGTGATATGAATTGGAGTGTTGCCGGACAAATCGAATCGGGCGATGCTAATATCGTGGTAAAAAACGGTGTCTATACGGTTGATGCTACCGGCACATTTTGCTTTAGAGTTTATAAGGTGAACACCGATGATTGGGGAAAATATAACGTGACGTTTGGAAGCGAAACGGAGGCGTATCAAGTTAATCCCTATGTTACCGGGTATGTATATATTGATCCGAATGCCGACAATAATTATATCGGCGGTATTAGCTGGGAAGTAAAAGCTACAAAGGGCAGCGATACAATAACAACTAATGCGGACAGCAATGGCGCATATGTAATTAGCTTGCCACACAGTGATGGTAATTGGGCCGTTAGTGAAACGTTGCGACCTGGTTGGACACAAATATTACCGCAGGCTCCGGATTCATATAGCATCTCTGTCGATAGTCATACTAAAGTCATCGCAAACAATGATTTTAAAAATAAGTTTACCGCGGTAGTCAGACAATCTCCCGACATGAACGGAGATGGCGTAGTAGATCTTCTCGACCTGATAATAATCGGAGATTCATATCTTAAACATGCTGGTGACGCAGGCTTCGACTCGCGAGCCGATTTGGATCAAGATGGTTACGTCAGTGAGATAGATAAAGCGTCGTTTGGCATGGCATTTAACGACCCGGCTTGGTGGGCGGCCTACTCGGTAAATAGTAAGACAAAAACCGATTCGAATCCCGATGAAAATATTATTAAACCACTAGAACCAGTCGTGGTAGCGCCATTGCTTACTCAAACGGTCACGAACGATGCAACAACCTTCTTGAAACCTGGCGGATTAGTCAATTATACCGCCACGATAAAAAATACCGGCAATGCTGCAGCGCAGAATGTTAAGGTTATAGCAACATTACCAAGCGGTCTTTTCTTCACAGATTCACTGGGAACGGAGAAAACATTAACTTCCGGTGGAGCGCTGGGGCCGAATGATACCATGACTCTGAAATATCAAGGGACTATAAAAAACGACGCTATTAATGGTATATACAAAGACACGCTAACAGTTACTGCTGATAATCATACTATGCTTAACGGAGGCTCTTCAGTGGAGGTGCGTCTGCCTGAGGTGGTGCTGCCAAATACCACCACCCTAGACGTCGCGCTCCAATCAAATGTGACATTTGTCAATCCAGGCGATGCCATAAAATATACGGTAATAGTGACAAACACCGGCGCTGCACCGGCGGTTGATGTGCGCTTGAGAATGACATTACCGGACGGGCAGACTTTCGTAGAAACCGGCTCGGCTGAACGGGAGTGGGCATTGGGTAATATTGCGGTAGGAAATAAAGTTACCACTACAGTTGACGGGATTGTATCGGAAACAGCTGCCGCCGGTATTGGTAAGGCGTCAGCTGTAGCCACCTCGGTTAGTATTAGTTCCGCTGTAGCAGCATTTATCAATATCGAGGTAAAGGCACCACAAGTATTAGGTGCCGAAACAGGCCCTACGGATACGGTTGAAACATTGGCTGCGACCGGAATTGGCTGGGCGGACTATGTCTTGCTTATGGCCATTGGAATGTTATGGCTGGGTTCGGGGATATACTGGTATCGGCTGCGGCAAAAAATAAATCATGCCACGGGTAAATAAACCCACTAGACAAACGGTCAAAAAAGTTCGGCGCGCCAACGTCCGAAGCCGAGTGGCAGCGGTTCAAAAACGCCAGAATATTTTATCGGTTAGGTTTGGCTACGGATTGATTGCGCTTGCCGCTTTGGCCGGGGTATTGTTGGCTTACCCGTATGTCAAAAGTTGGAGCTGGTCAGCGGGCGAGGTTAGCTCCGTGTCACCCCACGTGGTAAATAACGGATCTGATTCTACTACCAAACAACTCACTGATGAGAACAGGCTGTTAATACCATCAATCGGGGTCGATACGCCGATTATCGAAGGTCCAAACGAGTCGGCACTCAACCAGGGTGCTTGGCGCATACCCAAAACCTCCACGCCGGATCAGGGCGGTAATACAGTAATTAGCGGCCATCGGTTCAAATATTTGCCGCCCAACAACACCACATTTTATTTGCTGGATAAATTGCAGCCAGGTGATGCGATCCAGGTGCAATGGGCAGCCAAGCTGTATAATTATCAGGTAACCGGATCACGCGAAGTGAAACCCGAACAAGTTGAAATCTTAGACAATACCAACGATGACCGGTTAACGCTCTTTACCTGTACGCCGATATTATCAACGGCGCGTCGGCTGGTGGTAACTGCCAAGCTGGTGAACATTGCAAATGGCGCGTGAAGTCGTTGACAAAATAGCAATTTTGAGATATGATTCGGCATTGGACAGCCAAGTTCAAAAAATATGAATGAGCCATCATACGCAAATCTACAGAGCATTGGTAGCCGAAGTACGGAGTATTTTAAGCATTATTTTATTCCGCACGATGGCAATTTCCACCGACCTAAAATTCTAAGATACCGGTGGTTGCGTGGTTTCACCGTCGCCTTGTTGCTGGTAAAAGTATCAGTTACCGGTTTTCTCTTTTTATCGTATCCCAGCCAGGCTCAGTTTGCATCGATTACGGCCGAACAAATTGCCAGTTTGACTAATTCGGAAAGGGAAAAAGCCGGCCTACCTGCGTTGAATACCAACGGCTTATTGCAAAAAGCAGCACTCAATAAGGCTAATGATATGGTGGCCAAAGGTTATTTTGACCATACCAGCCCGGACGGGCGGCGACCATGGGACTGGGTGGCTGGAACCGGATATCGTTATATTTATGCGGGTGAAAATTTGGCGAAAGATTTTACCAGCGCCCAAAGTACCGTCAAGGCGCTGATGAACAGCCAGTCGCATAGAAAGAATATTTTGAATGAAAAATATTCCGATATCGGGATTGCGGTAGTTGACGCAACATTTGAAGGGCGAACCACCACTTTGATGGTGCAACTGTTTGGATCCACCAGTAACGCCAACCTAGTCAAATCAAACACTGTCAAACCGACTGTTGTGACTCCAGTAGAAAATCCACCTGCTCAAGTGCCAGCGATCACTCCGCCGGTTCCAACCTACACCGCCCAGGTGGTGGAGCAAAGCCAGGATATTGTTCAGCTAGCCAGTGGAACTGAAACCTCGATTTGGGCCGAGTTCAAAAATACCGGTACAGCAGTCTGGCAAAATAGCGGCGATCATTTTATTGCGCTTAATGTCACCGATCCGGCTGGCCGGCACAGCCCATTCCAGCACTATCGCTGGCCGGAGTATTATCGTGCCGGCATATTACCAGTATCCGAAGTTAAACCCGGTGAAAAGGTAAAAATCGAGTGGCCGATTATGGCGCCGAATACACCCGGTTCGTATCAAGAAAATTTTGCGTTAGTGGCAGAAAATTTGACCTGGATTGATGGCGGCTCGTTTAATGTTCCAATAATTGTTTCGGCACCACTGCCCGTATCGGGACAGGTAAATGGTCAATCAACATCATTAGTTGAAAATACCATATCCACCGCCAGTATCATTCCCGCACAGTCTTACAGCCAACCAAATATCGGCTTAACGGCAATATTGGTACGCTATGCGGATTATTTCTACTTGGTCATATTCGCCTTACTGTCCGTTGCGTTGATGCTAACCGTATTTATCAAGATAAGAATTCAACACGCCCCCACATTGGTTCGCACCATGCTGGTAATTGTATTAGCCGGGCTGCTTTACCTGACGCATTTCCATTTCCTGGACGTACTTGGCAATAACGTGAAATTGTTCTAAAATACCATCCGGAAACAAACGGCAGGGAGTGGCATAATCTATGCTTCACCCCTCGTTGTTATTGCGCTGGCTGGCAATCGGTTATTTTCTGGGAGTGGGCGCCTGGTCATATTGGCGTCCACCAGCTTTGATTTGTCTCGCAGTGGCTGTAATGTCTATTGTGATAGCGTATAGCACGCACAAGTTAGCCTGGTCGGGAATCGTAATGGTGACGCTGGCGTGTATTATCGGTGCGGTGCATATTACCGGCACATTGTCACAACGAACAGCTGGGCGGGTGGCGGGTTGTTGTGATAAACCGCTTCAAATATATGGCACAGTGGATGCCGAGCCGATAATAGGCATCGATCACCAAACGCTCACTATCGCGCCCAAATCAATTGGTAATGTTAGCCGCTCGGCTAGGATGTTGGTTCGTTTGCCGCTGGGGCAAGCGATTAAATATGGCGATATCGTCACATTAAAATGCTCACCCAGTCTGCCGAAGCCGACCGATGATTTTGCTTATGATAAATATCTTATGCTATCGAACATCCGCGCCACCTGCCAGACCGCTTACGTAGAAGTTGAGGGGAGCCAACGCAGCCATGTTGTTATGCGGTTGTTATTCCAAGCCAAGCATTGGACCACCGAAAGACTTCAGCTGGCCTTACCAGAACCGCAAGCATCGCTTATGGCTGGATTATTGATCGGTTCACGTAGCGGTTTGCCCGAATCAGTATCAAACGATTTTCGAGCCAGCGGCGTGTCACACATTATTGCCATATCGGGTTACAATATTACAATCATAGCCTCCATGATTTTCACCGTCACATGCCGTTACCTGGGGCGTAATCGAAGTTTTTGGTTGGTAGTCGCCGTATTGTTTGTATTTACTATTATGACCGGGGCGCAGGCATCGGTTGTCCGTGCCGCTATTATGGGTATAATGGCCTTGTTGGCAAAAAAAATCGGACGGGTCGGTGCAATTACCAACATCTGGCTAGTGGCCGGACTATTGATGATCGCAGCCAATCCAATGGTGCTAGTTTATGATGCCGGATTTCAATTGTCATTTCTGGCTACCGCTGGGTTGATTTGGATATCGCCGGTAATTGAAAAATACCTAAAATGGGTACCGCAATTAGTCGGTATACGAGAATCTCTGGCTTCAACTTTATCTGCCACAGCCCTTACCCTGCCGATCATGATCGGAAATTTTCGTCAGGTGTCATTAATATCGCCGGTAGTAAATATGTTAATACTGCCGGTGATACCCGCGATAATGGCTGTTGGTGCGATTATTATCGTCACGGCCGCAGTCAGCGCGACGCTAAGTCAAATCATCGGCTGGTTTGGGTGGCTGGGATTGTCATACATATTAAGCATTACGCATTGGTTCGGTAATTTACCCCACGCGGCTATTAAAATCGAACAAGATACAACATTAAAACTACTGGGCGGATATAGTGTGGCAATATTGATAGTTTTACTTAGGAAATTATCAGCTTATCGAAAGAAAAATGCGACATAGAATTATAAAACTCATCATTAGAGCCGGTCTGTTGTCGGTGGCGTTGCTGGTTATTGTTGTTTTGCGGCACAATCAGGGATACCGGGTGATATTTTGCGATGTGGGACAAGGCGATGCCATATTGATTACGGCGCCAAATAACATCCAGATACTAATTGATGGCGGACCCGATCAGCGAATTCTAGAGAAACTTGGCAAGTATATGCCCTTTAACGATCGTACCATCGAAACTGTCGTGGTAACGCATCCGCACGCGGACCATTTAGCTGGTTTGTTGGAAGTCGCCCAGCGTTATAAAATCGACCGAGTAATCGAAACTGACATGCCCGCAAATGATTCACTGGCTGAAACTTGGGACGGCATACTAAGCCGACGAGGCATCTCGACAATTCGGGGGAAAACCGGTCAAAAATGGCGGTATGACGATAATCTAACCATAAGTATTATTTACGCAACGGAGCGCACGGCGGCATCGGTACGGGACTTGAATGAACTCTCTATTGTTAGCGAGGTGAATATTCTAGGTAGAAAGTATTTAATGACCGGTGATATGACGCAGGCCATGGAAGAGACAATTATGATGAACGAACCAACGCTCCGAGTTGATGTGCTGAAGGTAGCGCATCACGGCAGTCATTTCGCAAGCCAGGAGTTATGGTTAAAAACAATTAACTCAACCTTAGCGGTTATCTCGGTGGGTCAACCCAATCGATATGGCCATCCCGCACCTGAGATACTGTCACGCCTGCAGCAACAGGGAATAATATATTGGCGGACAGATCAAACGGGTGACATTCAAATGATCTATAAAAACGGCCAATGGGTGACGCAAACCGAAAAAAGTGTTATGCTATAATCAAATTAATGGAAAATAAATGAAAAAAACTATAGCTCTAATGTTGGTGGTTTTTGGGTTGGGTTGGTGTGGGCATAAAGCTCAGGCTGCCTACGGCGACGTTTCAACTTATTTGGGAAAACCATATGATGGCGATGGTGGGCAAGCCATCAGTGCATATTTTGATTTTCCGGAAGACGTGGTAGTTGACGCTAATAACAATCTTATTGTGGCCGATACCGCCAACCACGTGATTAGGAAAATAGATACCAAGGGCATTGTCACTACTTTAGCCGGTACCGGTTCCTATGGCGATGCTAACGGAGCGGCGACGGCGGCTGAATTTGCATCGCCGCGCGGTGTTGTCACCGACACCAACGGGAATGTTTATGTGGCGGATAGCGAGAATAATCAAATACGTAAAATCGATCGATATGGAGCTGTCTCGGCCTTAGCCAGCGGTTTGAGTAACCCGCAGGGCGTGGATGTGTATGGAGGGTATGTGTATATTGCGGATACCGGCAGTAACTCCATTAAACGATTGCCAGCCGCTGGCGGTGCGGTTCAGACTGTAGCCAGCAATCTAAGCGCACCCAAAAAGATTTCTATTGATAGCAGTGGAACCTATATTTACGTAGCCGATAGCGGCAGCCATAAGGTAAAACGGGTAAACCTATCGACGGGCGATGTGGTTGATATCGCCGGTTCGGGCAATGCGGGCTATGTCGAAGGTACCGGCGCGGCGGCATCTTTTAACAATATCTGGGGGGTAGAGTACTACAACAACAAGCTGTATGTCACCGATGGCGACGGTTACACAGATTTCTTGAGAGTTATCGACCTGTCAAATTCCACTACTAGTCTGCTGGCACAGGATGCGGTGATGGCGACACTGAACTTTCCCAGCGGCTTAGTGGTATCAAATAACTATATTTATGTTGCCAATTCGGGTATTGGTACGATCAGACGCTTTAGTCTGGCCGATCCGTCCAATGTCAACGAAGACATCGCTGGTGCCAATCGATTCAACAATCGTGATGGCGCCGCCGCCCAAGTATTGCTGGGCCGTCCCTGGGACATGGTGCTGAGTCCGGATCGGCAATGGTTATATGTGGCCGAAAACAATAAAATCCGCCGGATTAACTACGCTACCGGGGACGCTATTCATCTGATTGGCAGCGTAGTGGATAATTATCGTGAAGGTGATGTCACGAGCGCGCGGTTTAGCAATATTACTTCGCTAGCGATAAATTCCGACGGCAGTACGCTATATCTGACCGATCGGTGGAATAATCGTATCCGAAAAGTAGAACTCGCCACATCGATAAGTTCGCTGGTAGCGGGCGGCGGCTTGATTAACAGTACCGGTGAGCAGAATAACGGTTATGCTGAAGGTGTGGGCGATACAGCCAGATTCGACAAACCGGCCGGAATTGCCATCTCGCCCGATAACAAATATCTCTATATTTCTGACTCGGGGAATAATCGCATTCGCCGGATTACCATTGCTAGTGGCGAAACAGTACTAATTGCCGGAGGAAGCGCCGGGTTTACGGATGGTGCTGGCGGGGAAGCTAAGTTTAATAAACCCTACGGTTTGTCGTTGGATAAATACGGCGAAAATCTATACGTCGCCGACACTAACAATCATGCGATTAGAAAGATATCGTTAGCCAGTAACATGGTTAGCACATTGGTGGGGACGGGTTCGGCAGGCTATAACGATGCGATTGGACGCCGGGCGGTATTTTCATATCCGGAATATTTGAGAGTGGATACGGCGGGAAATATTTATGTCACGGAAGCGGGATCGCACCGTGTCAGATTGATCGAAAAAGACACCCTGATCACGAAGTTAGTAGCCGGTTCCGGAGAGCGAGGCTATCACAACGGAGCAAGAGCCGTCGCGGAATTTAACAATCCGAAGGGTATGTTGATTGATGGTCGGTCAAATATTGTGATGGTGGCCGACTCCAATGATGATGTTATTCGCCAAGTAAATATTCAAGGTACCGCTCCATTTACCGAGGCCGGGCCGGAGATAACAAACGTTAGCCCCAATACCATCGCTTTATCATGGGACAAGGGGACGGGATTGCGGGTGAATATCTTTGGTAAAAACTTCCGTCATGGTGCAGCGGTAAAATTTGGACAAATTGATGCCACGAAAACCTACGTTGTTAAAAGCACGGAATTAGTTATTGAGCTGCCGGTAAAACAATTATCAACCGGTTGGTATGACGTTTCAGTAACTAACACAGATGGTCAATCGGCATCACTTTATCGAGGTCTGGGTGTAAAAACCTCAACGGGCGCATCGGTTCCAAACATTGATCATCCATTAGACGAAAAAGGTTCCTTCTATGCATATTCCAGCAAAGTACGGGGTGGTTATTTTGCCGCCTCTGGTAATGTGATGGGTACGTCTGCCGCTGAGATAGTGGTCGGGACAGACCGCGGTCTCGGCCCCCAAGTCCGGGTCTTCAGTGGCACCGGCATGGTTCTGAGCCAGTTCTTCGCCTACGCCCAAACATTGCGTTCTGGTGTCCGGGTAGCCACCTGTGACACCAATAATGATGGTTATGATGAAATAATCACAGTCCCAGGCAAAGGCGGCCGGCCTCAAGTCAGAATATTCAATGGCAAAGGCACCCCCATAGGCAAAGGGTTCTTTGCCCTGGATGGCAAGTTCACCGGCGGAGCCAACATTGCCTGCGGTGATGTCAACGGCGACAGCCGTCCTGAAATCATCGTAGCGGCCGGCCCCGGCGGCGGCCCCCATGTCACCATCCATAAATCTGACGGCACCATGCTGACCAATTTCATGGCCTACGCCAAGAACTTCAAAGGCGGCATAGTCCTGGCGGCCATCGACATCGACGGCAACGGCTCCAAAGAGATCATCACCGCTCCCGAGAAAGGCGCTCCTCATCTCCAGATGTTTACCGGCAAAGGCAAGCGCATGAATCCCGGTATCTACGCCTTCAGCCGCACCTTCGGCGGCGGCCTCTCAATTGCCGGCGGTGATGTCGATGGCGACGGCATTGAAGAAATACTCACTACCCCCGGCCCCCAATCCCAGGCCCTCCTCAAGATCTTCAAAAACAGCGGCCAAACCCTATCCAAGAGCTTCTACCTCTATCCCAAAACCTTCACCGGTGCGGCCCACATTACATCCGGCGACGTTAACGATGACGGACTAGACGAGATTATTGCCGTCCCGTACTCCAACTCCTCCCCGATGGTCAAAATCTACAACCAGAATGGGGCGCTGACGGAGTAAGAAATAAGCAAACATTATTGAGCCAAAAAGCTTTCTTTTGGGTACACGAAAAAACCGCATACAAGTATCCGGTGTTTCCGAGTGGCGGACCCAAGGGGATTTGAACCCCTGATCTTCTCCGTGACAGGGAGACGTGTTAGACCGGGCTACACCATGGGTCCACGTATCGTGGCTCTGTTGGAATATTGAGAACAAAAAGCATTATAGCACAGCAATCAGATTAAGCAAGCCCATTGCCAAAAAGAGACCAGCCGAGTATACTTGCCGGGTATAAAAATAAATCAAACTGTTTTATGAATCATTTCTTGAGGTATTGGCTGCCAGTAATGTTATGGGCAAGTTTGATATACTATTTTTCGTCACTGCCAAATCTACACACGGAATTTGGAGGGTCGTGGGATCTAATACTTCGCAAAGGAGCACATGCGTCTGAATATGCAATTCTAGCCTGGCTGTTGTGCCGCGCAGCAGTACCACGGCCGGTAAACTATCGGATTCGATACTTGGTTATTTTTCTAATAGCGGCTGGTTACGCGGTGACAGACGAGTGGCACCAATCTTTTGTTTTTGGTCGTACAGCGACACGCTATGATGTAATGATAGACACAGTCGGCGCATTGGCCGGTATATTATTGCATGGGTGGTTTTTCCTAAAATCCAGAATTTTGAATAAATAAGTTTTACCTATGCCCAGACTTCTTAGTATCAACCCGTTCAGCGATTTTGCCTAGACGTGAAGTTACCAAGACAGCAATGATTGTTACGGCGACCGCGTATAAGAACAACGATATCAAGCTGCCTTTAGCGCCAAATATCTGTTTGAATAATGACTGAATGGCTTCGTTCCAAGCTAGCGCTGCTACCAGGCCAAAGGCGCTGGTTGCCAGCGTTATCATGGATTTGATTACTTCCTTACTCATACACGTAGGGTTAGTGATAAGCGAGTAGATTATACCACGAATATTATGCTTGCCGTGAGGGCTGATGACGTGGTACATTTATATTGAGATACGTAATATCAAGCCCATGATTATTGGTCTGATAGTTATCGCGATCGGGATTGTCTGGTTATTTTCTGCCAATGGACTGCTGAGTTCCCATACTTGGGATATGATATGGGCATTGGCGGTTATCGGCGTGGGCGTGTGGTTAATAATCCGGAGCCAAAGAGAAAAACCCTGGTGGCGCGTGTTTGATAATCAAAGCCGTGAAGACTGGGAACGTTGGGGGCGCGAATTTGGCAGTCGGGTAGAGAATTGGAGCCGGTCGATTGGCCAGGAAACCGGTGTGCAGTCAAAACGGTTCGGGCAAGAATTGGGGCGGCAGATCGAAGAGGGCGTCAGAAAAATGTTTAATAGCAAAGACGACCACCATAATACGGCAGCGTCGGATGCTAACCCAAACGAAGCTAATCAAGCTCAAAATGGACAATAAACATTGTCGACAATGCGAGCAGGCTTATACCGAAGGTGCTGATGGCTATTGCCAGGAATGCCTTCGAAAAACACAAGCTGATATGCTGAAACAATGGAATAATTTGAATGAACCGGAGGAGTAACTTCATTGATATAAGATATTGGAGAGAATGAAAAAAAACAAAAGCTATTTCGGAGCTATATCAATAATAATCGGTACCGCGGTCGGGGCGGGAATTTTTGCCTTGCCCTATGCTTTTGCCAAAGCCGGATATTTAGTTGGCGCTTTATATTTGGTGGTGCTGGGAAGCGTATCGATAATTCTGATACGCGCTTATACTGAAGTTGTTCTGCGAACTCCGAAACGACACCAAATTGTCGGATATGTCAGAGCCTATCTAGGTAAGCGCGCGCGCGCCGTATCACTTGCTTCCTTTGTGGTTGGCATCACTGGTGCTTTAGTAGCTTATACTATCCAGGTGGGACGGTTTCTGCAAGCGGTACTTGGTTCAGCGTTGGGTGGCGACGCGTCAACTTATAGCTATATTTTTATCGCTGCTATGGCCGTTGTGGTCTTCTTTGGTCTGGGGTTAATTGGTCGAATTGAAAAATATTTAGTTGTCGTACTACTGGCGATTGTAGGCGTGATTGCTTTCAAAGGTATGGGGCAGGTTCATGTTGAGCAATTGATGACGTTTGATCCATTGTATGTGTTTTTACCATATGGCGTGGCGCTATTCGCTTTGAGTGCGGCGTCAGCAATACCGGACGCGGTTGACGAAATTGACAACAAGAAGAAACTAAACAGCGCGATTACCTGGGGTATCGCGATACCTATAATTGTCTATATCATTTTTACACTGGTCGTGGTGGGGGTGAGTGGCGCCGGTACGACCGAAGGCGCGATGACTGGGTTGGCACCTTATCTCGGTGAGGGAATAGTTATCGTTGGATCGCTGCTAGGAATTATGACCATGAGCTTGGCCTTCATGAACCTGGGCATGGTATTGAAGGAGATCTATCATTTTGATCTCGGTCTACCGAATACCGCCGCTTGGTTAGCGGCCATATTACCACCCCTGGTTGTGTTCGCGCTCAAGCTAACCTCCTTTGTGTCTACAATTGCCTTTGTTGGCGGGGTAATGTGCGGCGTTGATGCCATAATGATTTTGCTTATGTGGCAGCGCGCTCGGCACATAGGCAAACGAAAGCCGGAATGCGTGATAAATATTCCTCATGCGGTACAATTTGTCATTATGGTAATATTCGGCGCCGGCATAGCCTACGAATTGTATTATCAGTTTATGGCTTAAGGAACATTTCAAAATTATCAAATCTAAAAGAACGGGGCTCTCGAATAGAGAGTTATTTTTGAATATTTATGGATTAGGAGAGAGCGTCACGCTGGACGTATCGTGAAATGTGGGTGTTAAGGTTTTGCGGAAGCCGATCCGGTCGGGAGCGTTTTTGCCTGATCCCCACATCTCACCCCAAAAGACGGTATATTCACCAAAGCGGTCATTGATAGCGTCTACGGCGCTGGAAATTTTGTTGGCGTGGTTTGGGTTGGCAAAGAGCGCCATTTGCGAGCTGGGTGGCACCAGGTCGAATACCGCCACCGACAGCTGTAATATTCGCCGCCGATGGTTACGAGCAGCGAACAGCTTGAGTGTTTCCTGATAGATTGCCCAGCTGCCACTGATCGGAACGGGCAGCCGCCGATGGGTTCCTCGGCCGCCATCGGATTCTTCGTGCCACCATAGGTTCAAGCCGCATGCCAACAAACCCAGCCGGCGCAGGCGCCGCCCGGTCTTTTCACACAGCTTCATTAGAATACGCTTATGGTAAGACAAATTAGTTGTCTTAATCGGCAGGCAATAGGAGTGGCCAACTGATTTTGGTTGCGCTGGCCGGCGAACACTGCCGATATCCTGGCCATTGAGACTGGCCCAAAGGTAATAGCCCATTTTACCCATCGTCTGGAGCAGATTGGCTACCGGATAGCGCATTAGTTCTAGTGGAGTGGTAATACCAAGCTGGTGGAACCTGGCTTCCAGGCGATGGTTGATGCCCCAAATATCAGTCAGCTCAAGACTCGAATAGAATTCGGCCAGTTGGTCGCGGCGCAGCACCAGCACGCTGCCCTTATCGGCCATGTCGCCGGCCAGTTTGGCCAGGAAGCGGGTGAATGAAATACCAACTGACGCGCCCAGCCAGGAGCCGACTTCATCGCGGATCGACTGTTGGATCCGGCGACCGAGACCGGCCGCGGCGGTTAAATCTGGCACGTGACCTGTCAGATCGAGAAACGCCTCATCGATGCTGTAGGGCTCAATATCGTCACTGTGCCGATTGAGAATAGTAAATATTTTTTCGGTAGTGGAACGATATTTGGCCGGGTCGTTTTCGACCAGCTCGATGGTCGGGCAGATTTTTAATGCGTCCGACACTCTAAAGCCCGTTTTTATCCCTAGAGCCTTGGCTTCCCGCGACGAGGCGATAATGCAGCCATTAGGACTCAGGTAGGCGCACACACCCAAGGGTTTACCGCGCCAAAAAGGATTAGCCTGTTGTTCCACGGACGCGAAATACGAATTCATGTCGATATGGAGGATTATTTTGTCCATACTTGACGCTGTGGATAAATGGACTATACTTAATATCGAGGAGGGATCGGCTCTTTTCGCAGGCAATAACCCGTGTGGCGTAATGTGGATCTTGCGTTCAGAATGCGTGCTGCACGGTTTCGTTAAACGACCGGGCCACCATGAATGCGATTGCGGCTGAGTCTGTGGTCTGGAGAGGATCTGTTCCGTTCTGTCTCGAACCTCCGTGTCGGTCCGAAGTCGGTTCCTCCTCCTTCATGATCTCTTCTCCTTTCTTTCGGATCCTGCACACACCCCTCGGTTACGTCTTACCAACACCCGCGGGGCTTTTCTATTTCAGCAACTAACCGTCGGCGTAAACTTCTTCTAGTCGCCAGGTCAGATCGCGGGGATTGAAGCACAGTTTGAAAGTATTAGCTTCGTCGGAGACGGAAAAGTGAAAAAGCACCGTCGCGCCAGAACCATCGGTGTGAACTAAGTTGACGGTTTTAACCATGTAGCGCCGCCGACCCCAGACAAAAGAGTGGGGCATAACTTTTCGATCCGCGAACGAAGCGACCACTTGAATAGGTTGGTCTATTTTTTCGTGCATATTTTAGTTAGTCATTGCGAGGACGACGAGCTAGCATAGAATTGTGTCATTGCGATCCGGCAGAGCCGGAGAAGCAATCCCACTGTTCGTACATACCGACCAGGGGATTGCCACGCTCGCGGACTCATCCGCAATGACAGGTGCTGATTAGCTGCGCAGCTTGAAGTATCTCCAACCGAACGATAGGCCATAAGCGTGATCAGCGGCGCGGCGCGGGAGTAGGCGAAAGGCGCCGGCGAAACGGAGTCGCCAACCGATCTTTTTTGCGGGTATTGTGGCCGCATTCTTATATGGCCGGGCTAAAGCTCTTGGCATGGGCTTTGTAGTTATTCCAATTTTTTTCAAACGTGCGAAAAATACCACGGACGATGCCCTGAATGGCCGGGTTTTCGGCGTAGATCGGTTTCATAGTCGAATTAGCCGGTTGTAGGCGGATACGGTTGGTCTCGCGGTAGTATCTTTTCAATGTGGCGTAGGTATTGTCGAGCAAGGCTACTACCACGTCTCCATTCTGGGGATAAAAGTTGCGTTCCACGATCACGTAATCACCGTCGAGAATGCCATCTTCGATCATTGATTCACCGCGCACCTTGAGGACATAGGAATTTTCGTCTCGGACAATATTAGCCGGCACGGTGATAGTTTCGTGCTCTTCGATAGCCTCGATTGGTTCGCCGGCGGTAATCAAACCGGCCAGTGGCAGCTCGATGGCTTTCTTGAAGCGGCTGACGGCGGTCAGCTCCAGCGAACGTGCCCGGCCCGATTCGGCCTTGACGTAGCCTTTGTCTTCCAGGCCCTTTACGTGCTCATATATGGTGGCCGGAGATGACAGGCCCAGATTATCGGCGATCTCCCGGTAACTGGGGGAGTAGTCGTTGACCTTGATAAACTCGGACACGAAATCAAGAATCTCTTTTTGTTTTTTGGTTAATCGCTCATTCATATGTGGGGACAATTAAAAATTAACAAATAACAATTAACAACACGAGCATTTAATCTAATATGTTTGTCGGTTGATAAATCATAATTTGCAGTTTGTTAATTCTTAATTGTTACCTGTTAATTGCCTCGTTCTTACTATATACCGAACAAAAACCGAACGCAAGGGTAGTTATCCACAGATCACAAAAAAACCACGAAAACGACAATTTTTTGAGATTGATCTTGCCAGAAAAGGTCAGTTGGAGTAATATCGTCTGGTTGGTCGGCTACTAAGGAAACGGGTCTGGTGATACGAGGAGGAAACATGGCGGATACGATTCTTGAAGATTGCGGGCGTGAGTTGCCACCCACTAGACAACCACGGCCTGCTCGTAATGTTGTCCCGGGTATTCGGGTCGGGCAGGTGGTCGAACATGTGTCTTGGGACGGCGAATCCAAGACGGGCAGAATTGTTGTCCAGGGTAACGCGGACAAGATCCCGAAAGCGGGAAACGGCGTGGTTTTCGGGAAGACGCTGGCCGGACAGATAATCCAGCGCCGATCCAGCAATGGAAGGCTTCCGATACCTGGCAAGGGGCAGGATACGGATCGGCTGCTTCTCACCGTGAGCTGCGACTCCCTTCCGTCGATCGGGGCTCGTATGCTGACTGCCTGAGCGTCGTGACCAATTTCTGACACGGAACAACGTGGGCACGCGGTAACTCAACGATGTTGGGGGACCGCCTTTTTTATGAAATTGAGAATTGATAATTTAGAATGTAGAAATCGGGTATTTTATTTCAGTCATTGCGAGGACGACGAGTCAGCGAGGCGGACGTGGCAATCTCCCGTTGTTTAGTAATGGGATTGCTTCATTCGAAGACTCACTCGCAATGACGAGGTGTTGGTGGGTTTATTCGCAACGACTTATTATTAACGAACTCATTTCCAAGGATGTGATACTTTACGAACCTCTGCAATGACGGTTGCTTAATACCTTCCTTTTGCATTTTGCTTTCATTGTTGTATAATCAACTCATGAAATATCAAAAAATAGACCAAACTCTAAGAGCGATTCAAGAGTGCAAGTACCAGGGTGCCACGGCAGTGGCAACGGCGACGCTGACAGCGTACCGGGATTTCGGATTGGCTTTAAAACTGCATCGGCCAGACAACTGGCGCGCTGAGATGAAGTCCGTCCTGTTGTATATTATCAAGCATAATCGGCCGACCGAGCCATTGGCACAAAATGGTCTGTATTTTGTGTGGCACCGGATCAAGGAATGTCCGAACGGATTAACGCTCAAGGCGGCGGTTAACGAATATCTCGAAACGGTCGTGGTCACACAACGAAGCATCGCCATGTTGGGCCGGTCGGTGATAAAGAAACACGACCATGTTCTGACGCACTGCCACTCGTCAACGGTCGAGCAATTGTTGATCGAAACGCACCGCACCCGGCGGTGTCGAATAATCAGTACTGAAACCCGGCCATTGCTACAGGGCCGGATTATGGCTAAGAATCTACTAAAACATCACGTACCCGTGACCGCAATTGTTGATTCGGCGGCGCCGTTTTTTCTCAGCTCAGAATCAAAACAGTCATGGCGGATAAATAAAGTAGTGATCGGAGCCGATCTGATTCTGCCAGACGGAACCGTGATTAATAAAATCGGCAGCTATGGCATCAGTCTGGCCGCGCACGAGAATAAAGTACCGGTCTATGTCGCCACGACATTACTGAAATATTACGCAGCCGAGAATCCGCCGATCGAGCAACGTTCGGAAAAAGAGGTTTGGCCTCGCGACCCCAAAGGATTGCATGTCCTCAATCCGGCGTTTGATATCGTACCGGAACGTCTGATCGCCGGCATTATTTGTGAGTTTGGTATCATCAAACCACAAGCGTTTAAGTCAACTGTCGTGCGCTATTATCCCTTGATGATGAAACAATGAAGCACGATTACACCCAGCTCGACTATCTTCATCTTCACAAAAAGATTGACCCCAAGACGCACATCATCGCGACTTTTCGGATTGAATCGAACTATCCGCTCAAACACGAGGCTCAGATAATCGCGGCCGAATCATCAGTCGGAACCTGGACCCAGGTAAAAACGATGCGCCGGGCGGTATTCGAACGACTGTCGGCCAAAGTGATCGCGATTGATCATGCCCACAAACGAGTTAAGATCGCCTACCCGCTGGCATTATTCGAGCCTGGTAATATACCGCAACTTTTGTCGAGTGTGGCTGGAAACATTTTCAGCATGAAATCGGTTAAGAAGCTGCGATTGGAAGATTTGGACATGCCGGATAAATATATCAATTCGTTTCCCGGGCCGGCGTTCGGAGTCGGTGGGATCCGAAAAAAGCTATGTATCTACAAGCGGCCGCTGCTGGGCAGCATTATGAAGCCGAAACTGGGTCTAACGTGGCGGCAGCATGCCCACTACGCCTATTTGGCTTTTTTGGGCGGTATTGACCTGGTGAAAGACGATGAAAATTTAACCAGCCAAGAGTTCAATGATTTTACCAAGCGCACCATTGAGATATTGAAACTGGCCAGACGAGCCGAACGGGAAACCGGCAGTAAAAAAGTTTGCGCTTTAAATGTCACCGCGCCAGCTGATGAGATGATCCGACGCGCCCAGCTGATAAAACATCACGGCGGTAGATGTGCCATGGTTGATATAGTGACGGTGGGCTTTTCCGGAGTTCAGGCCTTGCGAAATGCTAACTTAGGTTTGATTCTCCACGGACACCGCGCTATGCACGCCGCTTTTACGCGCGATAAACAAGAGGGCATATCCATGATGGTACTGGCTAAGTTGGCGCGCTTGGCCGGTATTGACCAGCTGCATCTCGGTACGGTAGTGGGAAAAATGGAGGGTACGGCCGATGAGACTAAACAGCTTTACAAATTCGCGCTCAGCAAGTGGGGGAAGATGAAGCCGATGCTGCCGGTAGCTTCGGGCGGTCTGCACCCTGGTTTAGTGCCAGAATTGATTAAGCATATTGGCATGAACATGATTATGAACTTTGGCGGAGGTTTGCACGGTCACCCGCGCGGAACGCTGGCTGGTGCCATCGCGGCACGACAATCCTTAGAAGCCACGCTGAAGCACATCCCACTCGACAAATACAGCTGGACACACCCCGAACTAGCCGCGGCGATTGCTCATTGGGGTCGCTTGGGTTGGTAACGAAGGTCAATAAACAAGTAAAAAGTAGCAATTAAGAAGTAATAAGGAAATATTAATAAATTTCATAAATGCTTTTTTTGCACGCTAGAAAACTTGATTTCGAGTCCGATGCCAGTCTCAATGTCGCCGTATTTCGTAAATCTGAAGCGACAAATTTTGGTATCCATTCCGGGGACAACGTGGAGATCAAAATTGGACTAAAAAAGGTTATTGCCGAGGCCGATTTGACCGAGCATCGGGTGAGGCCGGGAGAGATCGGACTTTTTCGCAGTATCTGGGAGGAATACCCAATAAAGAATCGGCAAATTGTCCAAGTGAGCGTATTATCACGCCCTGCCTCCATTCAGGCGATAATAAAGAAGTTATTGGGTAAAAAACTTAACGAGCGCGAACTGCGTTCGATTATCGATGATATAGTTTCAATGCGGCTCGGCCGCGGTGAGATCAGCTACTTTGTGGCCAGCGGATTTGCCCGCCATTATTCGGACGAGGAGTTGTACTACCTGACCAAGGCCATGGCCGAGACCGGCGAACAACTGCGTCTGAAGGGAAAGATTGTCGATAAGCATTCGGTCGGCGGATTGGCTGGCAACCGAACTTCCATGGTGGCGATCCCGATTATCTCATCGTTGGGAATAATTATTCCAAAAACATCTTCACGCGCGGTCACGTCACCAGCCGGTACGGCCGATACGATGGAGGTGCTCGCGCCCGTGGCATTCACCATGAAGAAAGTCCGTGAGTTTTTACGCCGTAACAAAGGTTGCTTAGTCTGGGGTGGGGAACTCAACATGGCTCCAGCCGATGATCATATCATTCGCGCCTCGCACCCGCTCGGTATTGAGCCGTATGATAAGATGATTGTCAGTATTATGTCAAAAAAAGTAGCCATGGGTATCAAATACTTAATTATTGATATGCCGGTCGGACCAACGGCCAAGATCCCGAATTTAAAAATAGCCTGGGAAATCGAACGCAAGTTTGTCTATCTGGGTAAACGATTTGGTATGAAAGTCCAGGTCAAGATGACCGAAGCGCGCGAACCAATTGGACGGGGTGTCGGACCAGCTCTCGAGGCGCGCGATGTGCTGCGGGTGTTGCAGCGGCATCCGCTACGACCGCTGGATCTGGAAGAGAAATCAACCATGCTGGCCGGAGAGCTGATGGAACTATGCGGCTATTGCCGGGTGGGGCAAGGACAGGCAATCGCCACCAAAGTACTTGAATCCGGGCAGGCTTGGAAACAAATGCAAAAGATAATCAAAGCCCAAGGCGGCCAGCCAAATATCAAGGCGGACGAATTAACGCTGGGTGCTATCAAAAAACGTTATTACGCGCCACGTGGCGGTATGATATATCGGGTGGATAATCATGCGATTGATGATATTGCCCGGATACTGGGAGCACCAAACGAAAAATTAGCCGGCATACACGTCCATCAGCAACTTGGGACAAAATTGAAAATTGGTGATCCAACTTTCACGCTGTATGCCCAGAGCCGCCAGCGGATGGAATTAGCCGAGGCAGCCCTGAAAAAGTTACCAATATTTCAGATCAAGTAATACCGTAGCCAGTCGAGCAGATAACAAAAAACTGCGCACTTGGTTGGGGTAGTTTTCTTAGTGGACCATGACATTCGTGAAACCATTTTATGCTTGACAAAATCAAGCATGTCTGCTAAGGTTGCTTATCTTTTGTTGAGGCAAATCCAGCCACAAAACTATCGGTGATAATCCTATAATATTAGCCAATATATAACACTTTTAGATATGCAAGTTTTTGACACATTACGACGCAACAAGACTTTGGTCATATTGATGGCCTTGGTTGGTATTGTTGTGGCGATCGGGGTTACCCTGGTACAGCCGTTTGAATACCGGACGACTTTTTCGGTGCTGGTGATTGAAAAGGGAAACAATCAGGACGCTTTTACAGCGGCTAAGTCGGCGGAACGATTGAGCTTATCATTGGGGCAGATTATCTATACCACCTCGTTTTATGATAAAGTGATGCATTCGAAATATATGCCGAACAGCGCCATTTTTCCTAATGATGATCAGCAACGTCGAGCGGAATGGAAGCGGCGGATTGATACGCGGGTAATGTCCGACATTGGCCAGATGAAAATTTCGGTTTATGATCGTAATTCAAGCAATGCCACAGCTCTAGCTAACGCCTTGGCGATGGTGCTGTCGGAACAAGGTACGGAATATTTGGGCGGCAGCGATGGCGTCACGCTAAAGGTGGTTGACTATCCGCTAACAAGCAAGCGACCGGCGCGGCCAAACATTCCTTTTAATTTACTGGCCGGCTTTCTTTTGGGTGGTGGCGCCGCTACCGGATACTTAGCGGCATGGACAATTCGCCGTCAGCCAACTTCGAGTCGGACACCCGAAATACCATATACATCAAACGAAGCGACCAGCAAATTTAGTTATCCGAAGGCGGAAATCAAGCGCGGAATAATTGCGCCCAGCGTTGAACGTGTTCCAGTTTCGGTCGAGCAACCAAATCAGTATATGTTCCAAAATCAATATGGTCAGGTGGCGGCTGAGCCAGCCCAGGGCGATGCCACTAAGCGTCCGTCAGACGACAGTATTGCCATCCACACGCTGCATGACCAGTATCATTCCGTTCAAACCGGAACGGAAATAGCAGAAAAGCCTAAACCGCCCGAAGCTGATTTTCCCGAAGAAGAGTTTCGCAACTTCGAATAGAGAGAAGCCAATTTAGAATTCAGAATTAAGATAAGAAACTAGAATAGCGGTAGGTCACTTCGTGAACATATCAAGAAAAATAATAGGGTAATACGGTTCGGTTCGTTTCGGACAAACCGTCTGGGACGATTGAGTCGTTTTGCACGAATGGCCTTTGACAACTGAATATACTGACACACAGTAATTCTTGTCATTGGCAATATAATACGAACTAGGTAGGTCCAATCACGCCAGTAACGGCGGGGGAGAAATGTCATGCGCAACTACGGTCTGTTCTTGGTGGTACTTCTGGTTCCGTGTGGTGTTCTGTTTGCGCCGGCCATGGCGTCTTGTCCCGAACCGCCGCATTGGGCGGACGGGCAGGAAGTCGCGCGGCTGAACACGATCAGTTGGGAAGATGACGAGTTGTCTTTGACTCTCAAGGATGGGACGAGCGTCAGCGTGCCCAAGGATAGCTGCTTCGTATGGGTCAGTGAACCCGGCGATGTGATTTTCCCCGAGCGGCGGCAAATCCTGGGCTTCTACCGGGATAATACCTGGTACGAAGTGCTGGAAACGCATCTGAACATGAGGCCTGGGGAGGTACCCCGGCCGGAATTGCCACCTACAATACGGGTAACCGAAGAAACCAACACTGCCGAACTGGCCCGGAAAGCCGGTGTACCCGAGTGGAAGTTCCAGCAGTGGAATCACGCCAACTACACGAAGCCGCTGCTGGGTGAGATCTTCTACATGGAGGAACCACTGCCCGGACAGTATTGCGAGCGGTGGTCACGCTTCAATGGTGACCCGGTTGGAGACAGGACACCGTTGAACGAGCAGATCTACATCTTCAACCGGTGTCGGACGCCTGATGATCAGATCCCGGACGAAGTCCTGCAGCACTGGCGCAGCCAGAGCGAGGCGTCGGACGGCACGCTGGTCACCCTCTACAGCACCGAGGAACATCGACTGTTCCTGGACGGCCTAATCATGGGCGGCCAAAACCCTGGGAGCGAGGTAAAGCCCTGGGGGAGGACGTACTGTGATTGGGTCGAAGCTGGAACCACCACTCCTGTCACGCAGGCAGAGGCCTACGTGTACAAGCCGTTCGTTTTCGGTGGGTACAGCTGGCAACTCATCAAGTTCAAGAAATGTCAGAACGGAGCCTTCATCCGCATAAAGTTGAGTGAGGGTGAGCTTGTGAGCGTGCCACCAAAGAACGAGGAGGTGCCACCGGAGGAAACACCAACCGGAGTTGAAGAAACTCCACCGCCCGAGAACAAGATTCCAGAGTACTCTCGGGACTTCTATCACCGCGGCGTCCTATGGATGGACGCCATCAACTACCACTTCAAGAGCAAGATGGCTGACGACTGGGGCGACCAGTACAGTTTCTTCGCGGGTGGGATCATCCGATTCTACCCATGGGGAGACCGAGGACTGGGGAGACCTTTCCGCCAGTTGGCCATTGTTCCTCGGGTGGCTCTGGGTTATCAGGGCATGACGGACAGCACCAAGGCCGACTTCGCTGGGGACTATTCCCTGGGGTTGGAGGCGCGCGTGCTGGACAAGTGGGGCTTCCAGGTGTTCCCACAGGCTGGATACGGCTATACGGCCGCCCAGCGCAGCTGGTGGGAGTGGGAGAGCCGCGAGGACCAGGGACTGGATTGGAAACGCCAGGCCAGGTTCTTCGATGCCACCTGGTGGTACGCTATGGGGCGCGTCGTCGCTCCGTACGAAACGTACACTGAAGGGTGGGTTCGGAACGGCAAGTATCTACACGACGTGAGCGGTTACGTGACGGTCGAACCGTCCTGGTTCTACGCCAGGGCAAGCTATGGTCGTCTCTTGCGGGAGAAGCAATCCCGCCACTTCGACAACACGAGTCTCACCATGCCCGCTGACACGATGCGGGTAACCCAGTACCGGCTCGGGGTCAAGCCTTGGGACGGGTGGGTGTTCTACGCTCTCTATGAAAGCCAGAACTATCAATCGCCCGTCTGGGGGTCAATCTCCCGCGGATGGGGCGGCGGTGCGGAATGGCGGATAACGGAGAGTTGGCGTTTGAAGGCCGACACCAAGCGGTTTGGGTTCCACGAGAACACGAACAAGGTGCTGGGTGTCACAGACAACGGACGGAAGTGGGAATCCCGCATCGGCGCGGACTACCGCTTCTAGAGGGGGACAGAAAGATGAAGCGTCAGTTGGTTCTCGGACTGGTGGTTCTGCTGCTCCCGGCGGTGTTCGCCGCGGGGTGCCAGAAGGATCATGGAATCGTCGGGCCTCCGGCTCAGACCGGGCCGCCGACTGATTTCACCCTGAGCGGGATGCTGCAGCTCAACGAGCTGCCGGGTACCCAGATCTGGCTGGCCGGTTCCTTTAACGGGGACTGGCGGCCGACCTATCCGGGTTACAACGCCCGGACGAAGTTCGGAGAAGTCGGCATCGACGGGTGGACCATCTTGGGAACTTACGCGCGGTGGGTCCGGGCGGACGGCGAGGGCTATGAACTCGCTTACGGCAAGGAGTTTGCCTCGGGGAAATTCCAGCGCATCGAGGCGATTGAGAAGGTGGGTGGGGTTGAACTCCACCACTACATCCAGACCCCGTGGCAGGTAACCAAGGGCTTCACCGTCGGGCGGAGGGACGGACACGCGGTCGTCAACCCGCTGGACAACAACGAGGCCAGGCTGATGGATGTCACCCTGGTCTACACCGGGATCGCCCCGCTGGAGCACCCGGAGCTGGGTGACCCGGCAGTTTCGGAGAAGACCATCGGGCTGGCATCCGCCTGGACCGCGTTCACTGGGATGTTCTCGGTTCCCGGGACGTTCCAGCCGGGTACGCCGGCTCAGTGGGTGTGGCACCAGAAAGTGCTGCGCCCGGAGGCCGGAGTGGACACGCTCTACTTCCAGTTCGGAGCCCAAGACGGCCTCAAGAAGGCGGGGTGTTGGATCGGGAATGTGCCTGGGAACGTGCAGATGATCAACCTCAACCCGGACAACATGTTCATCCTGGAGCTGCTCTCGGATGGCACAGTCCGGAATCCGCGTCCCAACAACGACGAGCGCTGGTTTCCCATCGAGGCCGGCGGCGGCGTCCACTAGGTCGGGTCAACGACCAGAAGGAGAAACGAACGATGAAGAAGATGATCTGGGTCCTCATGGTGATGGTCGGTTTGGTCTGCGCCGGGACTACGGTCCAGGCGGGTGACCAGGCCACTGCCACCGCTGTCTGCCTGTCGGTGGACAGCAAGGACGAGCTGGCTACGGTCACACCCGTGACTTCGCCGATGTATTGGTACGACAGCTCCAACGGAACGATCTACATGTCCATCTACGTGGACATCCCGGCCGCCGTGAACCCCATGGGCAAGAGCACCGATGGAATCGGTTTCGTCTATCTCGCCGGATTCGACAAGTCTGGCAAGAAGCAGGATGACATCCGGGGCGACTGGAAGCCGGGACAGATGTTCGTGGTCTTCGCGCTTACCCCCAAGGTTTTCGCGAGGTGGAATCCGGATGACCTGCAGTACCTGCGGGCCACCAACGGCAACGGCCAGGACGTCTGGCCCTGGACGTGGGAGGAGAGCCGGTGCGTCGTCAAGCAGAATGGTCGGATGGGTTACCATCCCACCTACGACGCCAAGACGCACATGTTCTGGGGGTACTCCAAGCAGTAGCACGGCTGGAACAACCCCGCTCTTTCGCAGTTAGTTACTCGCCAGGCTTCCTTCGGGAATGCCTGGCGCTTTTTATTTACGTTGACGGTCAGCTACTAATGATTGTGATAGCAATCCAGCCATTACGGTCCAAAACGCCCACTGCACCGCCGTGCCTTGCAGCAAATTATCGAAGAAGCTCATGACAGCAAATGCCACCGCCAAGGCGAATCCAGCTACGTACCACCGGCGTAGGCCGCCAGTCTTAAGCCGGATATACTGTGCTAGTCGTATTAGTAAAATTACCAGCAAGACAACGTACAGAATGACACCTGTCCAGCCTAATTCAATGGTCAGCCGTAAATAGTCATTGTGCGCCTCGGTGCTTTCAAAGAAATTTTTGACGTATTGTTCGCGGATAATCGGAAAGGTGCCCAGGCCATACCCGGTCAACGGCCGGTCGGAAATATGCCGTCTCATTTCGCTCCACATGCTCATGCGCCAGGTCAGCGAGCTTTCCTCCACATTGCTATCAGTCAAGCGTTGAATCAATGGCCAGCGGTTCATATTCACATTAAATTGATTGAAGGTGAAATTGTTGATATAGGGGAATAGTAAGATTAGAAGCACTGTGGTACCGGCCAGACCCAGGATCAAATTTTTCCGCGCCGACCAAAGCAGGCCAATGGCGACAATGGCGGCCCCCAGCCACGCCCCCCGGCTGCCCGTGAGCAAAAGCAGCAATGCCAACAGGCCGATACCGGCTAAATACCAATTACGCCTAAATCGATTTGACGCTGTCTGCGTCAGAACGATAATAATTCCCAGCATGAGCACCAGGTAATAAGCCAATGCGTTGGGATGGCCGAAGGTACCGTAGATTCGATTGTTGACGCCACCGAATGATGTGCCGGTACCGGTAACGAACTGGATCAAACCCACCACGGCCGGAATAACCAGTGATGCGAGCAATGCTTTGATAATCAGTGCCCGGTTGCCTGCCCGCTCGAACAGCGCGGCGGCCAATAGGTAGATAAAAAAGATACTGGCGATCCGGACAACTTCTCTGAGTGAAGCGCCAATATCCAGTGTATAGGTCAGTGAGACGATACTAAGACCAACAAGTATAGCGAATGGCCAAAACAACCGAATACGCCAGATGGCGATTTGCCGCCCAATAATGTAGGTCAGTATCCAGACGATAGCCAGCAGGCCGATAACCGATGACAGGTTCAACGAAAAAGGACCCACCCTGGCCAGTTCATCGTTACTGAATATATCCATGGCTGGACGTAAGATCAGCAGAGCGGCAAAACCATACCGATGCTCGACCAGAAAGAACGGTATCATCAAAAGCATCAGGGCAATCTGGATAATAATCCGCCAGCCGGGTTGGTTGACGAATAACAGCAACAGCGGTATTTCAATAACCGCTAGACCCAGCACCAACCACCAGACCGGAAGTTTAGCGGCTGGAGTGGCGGGCGACGATGACTTGTTGGAATAATTGTTCATAAGCATTGGCGGTACGTGACCAGGAATAGCGCTCGGCAAAGGATCGGGCGGCAATCTCCAGGTTGTGCCGTAGGTTGACATCATGCATGAGTTGCAGCGTTTTAGCGTAGAATTCGTCCGGTGTCCGAGCCACCATCACGTTAACGCCATCGGTTACCGGGAAGCCGGACAGGCTGATCGGGCTGGCCACGACGGCCTTGCCGCAGGCCATGGCTTCAATGATCTTATTTTTGAAACCAGTACCGAATTGCAAAGGGGAAACATACACTGCCGAGCGCCAGAGGAACGTCCGGACATCCTTGATATATCCGGTGACGGTGATGCGACGGTCGGTGGATTGCAGCTCGAATATTTCCAGAGTGGGGTTTTTGCCGACAATCAGCCAATGCAAGTCGGGGTTGGCTTTTTTCAATTGCGGCCAGGTGTCTTTGTTAAAATCCAAGACGGCTCGGACGTTCGCCGGATAATTCATCGTGCCAGAAAAAGCGATGAGATTAGTATCGGCCGGGGTATTGCTGGGGCGGAAGAAATCCAGGTCGACGCCATTAGGTATGGTTACAATTCGGGAACCGGGCGAGTGGTTGGCGATCAGGTCGCGATCTACGTCGGACACGACCGTCACGGCGGCGACTCGGGGCAGCGTTTCCTTTTCCATGCGAATGGATCGATCACGCTCGCGGGCGTAATGGTAGCGTTTCAATAGATTCGATTCGGCCTGGTTAAATTGGTCGAACCAGGCTGACATAGCATCAATGCTGGCGTAGACGACGGGAGTCTGGGTGATCTGATTGATGTAACCGGACACACCTGGGGCATGAATGTAAATAATGTCATAGGCACCGTTGTGATCCGCTTCCGTTATTGCCGCCAGCATGGCGGGGTCAAAGAGCCGGTATTGGAACCAGGCTAGACGCCGTGGCCAACGGGATAAATAGTATGCCCATAATCGTCGCTGGGGTCGTCGGAACAAGCGTACGGCTATACCCAGATCGGTAAAGCGATGTTCATTGACGCAGTCGCTCTGGTCGCTGAAGCTGAATAATGTAATTTGATGACGCGAAGCCAATTGCTTCAACAGGTAATAGGCAATCAGTGTCTGGCCGTCTTTTTCGGGCGGATATGGAAAATTGTGGGTCAGGCAGAGTATTCTCATAACATAGTATCATTGTACAAGATTCCGGCGTGGAATGCGATACCATACCACATAAAAATACGATTGTCCAGTTGGCACGCATATAAATATCTGCCATCCAAAAAGAAAGGCATCCGGGGGATCGGATGCGCTAGTTGCGAAAGGGTGGTGCCAGAGGCTGGCGGGGTTGACCACCACCACCAACGTTTTCTACCGAGTTGTTGTCGACCACGCAGAGGTGGGTGAAAATCCGCATCATGTCTTCGTACCACGGGCCTTCGGTCGCTTCGATGTCGTACCCATAGGTCCGCTGGAACTCCTCGGGTACGCCGTTCTCGACGCAGAGGTAGAACACGTGCCAGCCGGCATCGTCGGCCACATAGGCGCCGTAATCCTGGAAGGTGCAAGCCAGGCGGCGAGCTGGCTCGGTTTGCAGTTGCAGGGAAGCCAGATCAAGGTCGGCGGGCAGGGCGAGAAGCGCACCCATGCGGACACCGGGGACAGCAGTGCCGTAGCGGTCATATTCGGTCGCGGAATACTCATCCGATCGGGCGGCCGGCCAGCGGTAGCCGTCATTGATCCGGCTGCAGTAACGTCGGGCGTCGATGTCCACCTTCAGTACGTGTCTGATCACGGGTTCATAAGCCGGCTGGCACTGACGACTGGTTAATTCGCCCAACCTGAGCGTGCCGCCAATGCTCGACAGGCCCGATCCGCCGTGTCCGCCGTGCAACCCATCACCGAAGATGTCTTCGGTTGGCGCCGACCAGCCGACATACACCGGTCCGGTTGAATCGCAGCGTGCCGTCGGGTTGCCTTGGACAATTGTCCGGCCGTCCGGCATTAGGAAGGCCGAAGCGGAGTTCTTACCCTCTGGCATGATCAACGCTCCGTTCGGAATTCGCACGCTGTCAATCAGCGTATGGCCGGTACACTTGGCTGGCCACTCGCCATTGGCGCGCAACTCCCGGAGCGTACCGCTCCAATAGAAGTAGTCGCGATCGATGGCGATCCAGTCAGCCCGCTGGAATCCAGCCGGCTGGTAAGTCGCCCGGCTGCCGATCGGCATATTCCAAGGGCTGGTAGGCGCGAACGGCCAGAGCACCTTGTCTCGCGACTGAGCCGTGGGACAGGTAAGCTGCTTCGTCGAATTACCGCAAGCAGTGTTAAGAAGGAACAGACAGATGGCCAGCGTGTACAGGTATCCATTGCGGCAGTACATGGTATCTCCCTCCATGACAATCAAACCGTGGAATGCTGGGTCGTTTCATGTCGGCGTCATATTAGTCTTTATCGCAATTTTGTCAAGTGGGCGTAGGCTCCGAAGGTGTGCCACGGCCTTGACAATTGTTGAACTATATACTATACTACGCCATTACCCCATGGATAGGATACTTTCATGAAAATACTGCTAGTAAACAAATTCTATTATCCCCAAGGCGGTGCCGAAAAGCACGTGTTTGATTTGAAGGCGCTGCTGGAGAGTCGTGGCCACAAGGTGGTTATGTTTGCGGTACGTGACCCGCGCAACATGCCCAGCCCCGAACAAAAATACTTCGTGTCGCCAGTTGATTTTAGCCGGGTTCGTTTCGGTTGGCAGGGTCTACGCGTGGCGGCTCGGATGCTATATTCCCGCGCAGCCAACCGGCAATTAGAACGGCTGATTCGGGATGAACGGCCGGATATTGCCCACCTGCATAATGTCTATCATCAATTACCGCCATCGATATTATCCGTACTAAAGAAACATCATATACCGACGGTCATGACACTCCATGACTATAAATTGATTTCGCCAAATTACGCGCTCTACGACCACGGTGCCGTTTGCGAACGGTCCATCCGCGGCGCTTATTATCGGACGATCACTCACCGGTGCGTCAAGAATTCGTATCTGGCATCAACCTTGGCCGCTGTAACTATGTATATTCACCGTTGGCGGAAATATTATCAGATTGTGGATTGCTACATCTCACCCAGTCGATTTTTGATCGGCAAAGTCAAACAATCAGGCTTGCCGGTGCGTCGGTTAGAATGCTTACCGAATTTTATTGCGGCCAACGAGGCGCCTGCCGCCGAACCGGGTGACTATTTTATCGCGGCTGGGAGAATATCGGAGGAAAAGGGTTATGACACAACACTGGCCGCCGTGCGCGGCACCGACCTGTCTTTGAAGATTGTCGGTGACGGGCCCGCTCTAGCCGGTTTGAAAGAGTTTGTCGCGCGTAACCAAATGAACAATGTAGAGTTTACGGGAAGGTTGGGCGGGGCGGCACTGCGGATGGCGATTCGCCAGGCCCGGGCGGTACTCGTGCCGTCGATCTGGTATGAAAACTGTCCGCTGGCGGTGTTGGAAGCATATCGGGAAGGGCGAGCCGTAATTGGTTCACGCATCGGCGGTATTCCGGAATTGATCGTAGATGGCCGCACCGGCCTGCTAGTTTCGCCAGGCTCAGCGACGGAGCTCCGTCAGGCCATGTCCAGATTATGGCGAGAACCTAAGTTGGCCAACCAGCTGGGTCAGCAGGCTTACGAACAGGTGCAATCATATAACCCGGAACGGTATTACGATTCGTTGATGAAAATATATCAAAGTATATTATCGCCACATGCGTTATCGAATCCTAACTAGTATAATTATCGCTGGATTGTGGTTGACCATGGGTGGTTGGCATCGGGCTGAAGCGCGCACTATTGCCAATGATTACCCCCGGCTGGCTAATGTGTATCTGACACCGACGATCAGTCTCAGTGAGGCGCGCAGCCTGGCACGCTGGGATACGTTAATTTTAGGATTGGAAGTGCAGTATACCAGCCCGGACAGCTTGAAACTAATCCGCCAATTGAACCCCGATATTATCATCTTGGCTTACGTCCTGTCGGAAGAAATTCCTGATAGCCAATTCTATATCACCGATCCGAACCACCCCCACTACCAACTTGTCCACAATCTACCGAACGGCTGGTGGCTGCGTGACGCGCAGGGCGGGCGGGTATCATTTTGGCCCGGTTCCCACATGGTCAATGTTACCCCGGCAGCCCCGGTTCGCGATGGGGAACATTGGTATGAGTATCTGGCTCGGTTCATGCATGAAAAGGTATTGGCCACCGGTTATTGGGACGGCATTTTCTATGATAACGCCTTCAAAGACATATCCTGGATCAATAATGGCAACCTGGACATAAACAATGACGGACAAGCTGAATCGGCGAGCCAGCTGGATCAGTCGTGGCGCGACGGTATGAGCGAGCTGCTGCGTCAATCACGACGGTGGGAGGGTGGCAATACTCTGATCATCGGTAACGGGGCGGAAGCATATTTACCGCTAGTCAACGGGCGTTTGATCGAAGAGTTTCCATCCGCCTATGACCATTATTGGCCCGGCGCGATGCAAAAGTACGCTGATGCTGCCGATCAATCTACGCTGCCGACACTGGTTATTATTAATAGCCGGACCACGACCGGTACGGCGTCTGATTATCGGCAGATGCGTTTCAATCTGTGCAGTACGCTACTGCGCAACGGATTTGCCAGTTTCGATTACGGCTCGTTGCGCCACGCCGACTTGTGGTGGTACGATGAATACGATACATATTTGGGTCAACCCCAAGGCGCGGCCAAAAATTTGCTGCATCCGGCCAAGTCTGGTTACGAAGCCAGTGTCTGGCGTCGTGAATTTACTAATGCCGTGGTGCTGGTCAACTCGACCGCCCAAGCGCGCAAGGTAGAATTAGGCGGCGGGTTCGAGCGACTCAATGGTTTGCAGGATCGGTCAGTCAATAATGGCGCGATTACTACCTCAGTTTGGATCCAGCCTAATGATGGTATAATTTTGCTAAAGAAACAAATCAACGTCCACGACGGTGAATATATTAATGGCGCGCTGGGCTTGGCGTTTGACGAACAAGGCCGGCAGCAGCGCCAGGGTTTTTTCACAACCAACAGTAACTTTGCCGGCGGTACCAAAGTGATCACCCGGGATATTAACACCGATGGCAATCTCGAGACGATCGTAGGTTGGAATAATAAGGTTCAAATATATAACAGCGGTGGATTTCTAATGCGGGAAATATACCCTTACGGTAAAGCATACCATCTGGGTGTTAATATAGCCGTCGGCGATCTGGACGGTGATGGCACAGCGGAAATTATCACCGGCACGGGCCGTGGAGCCGGTCCGCAAGTCAGGATATACACGTCCGGCGGCCGATTGCTTAATCCCGGCTTCTTTGCCTATGATCCGAAGTTTCGTGGCGGCGTCAACGTGGCCATCGGTGATTTGAACGGCGATGGACGGTCGGAAATTATTGCCGGATCCGGTTTTGGCGGCGGACCCCAAGTAAGAATATTTAATCCCCAAGGAAAGGCGATTGGCGGATTCTTTGCCTATGATAAAAAGTTTCGCGGTGGTGTGACGGTGGCGGCGGGTGATATCAACGCCGATGGCCGCGCTGAAATAGTGACCGCGCCGGGGCCGGGTGGCGGACCCCAAGTTAGAATATTTAACGGCCAGGGTAAAGCACTGACACCAGGTTTTTACGCCTACGCTAAGACGTTTCGGACTGGCATCTCGGTGACCATCGCTGATGTCAATAATGACGGAGTGGCGGACATCCTGGTGTCCGCGCCAACCATCTATTAAATTGCTATCATGAACGATTCGATTTATCATCCCGATAATCATGGCGATGAAAAAGCCACACCAAACGGCCAGTCTTCGAAAACACAAAAGATCGGCCGACATATAATTCGATTATTATTACCGCCGGTGGCGCACGTCCGGCATCGGCATTATGCCCATCGTCATCCGGCGCATCTTTGGTTAGATACGCTCCTGGCGCTGGTGATATTCGCTTTAGCGGGTTGGAATATATTTCACATTACCAGCCGCGAAACACTACCGGCTCCGAAGCTTGATGTAACCATAACGGCCGATCGAACGATTGATCAAATTGGCCCGTATCAGATTACGGCGGTAATAAGAAACGACAGCGATACGGCGGTAACGGGCGTGGCTTGGCAGCAGTACCATCCGGTTATTGGCGGCGATACCGAACAGTCGCAAACGGATGTTCAGCCGATTTGGACTATCGGCCAATTAACGCCCGGTCAGGAAGCGCGCCGGACTTATGACCTGATTGTTATGGGGTCAATTGCCAACCGAGGCACGATAAATGGCTTGTTAAGCTTTTATAGCGGTAATCAAAATTTCACTCAGACCGGCAAGCTATCATATGCAATAAGTCGGCCGGCCCTGAATGTTTCAATCAGCGGCGCTGACACCGTCCAAAGCGGCGTGGCTTACAATATCCGGGCCGAGATTGAAAATATTAGCGGCCAATCAATTGCCAAACCGATACTTGCGGTCACGTTACCAGTTGGGACAAAGTTGATATCAGCTCAACCGGATGTTGAGTCAGATGGTCTAACCTGGGAGTGGTCGGAACTACCATCCGGGTCAAAACAATCAGTCACGCTGACGGTAACGTCCGATCGCTTAGTATCAAGCGAACTGCTGGCCAGCGCCCAAGCTTATGCCGGACAAGCAGCTAAGCGACTTATCCAGAGTGAAGGTAAGTTCAATTGGCGGGTCGTGCCGCCGCCGACTATCGAAACAGTAATCAGCCATCCCGCGGAAACCAAGCCCAGCGTGACACTGGTGGCCGAGGCCCGATATTACGGTACGACTGGCGTTCAGCTGGGCTATGGTCCGATACCGCCCAAAGTTGGCCAGCTTACCGGCTATCGGATATTTTGGCTGATAAGCAATACCGGGCCAACGGTAAATGGCATCCGCCTAACGGCCGTCTTACCAAATGAAGTAAGTTGGATAGGAAATGCCGCCAACAGCATCGGTCAGTCTGTACGATATGATTCGACGCGCCGGGAAGTCAGCTGGACCCTCGATGAGTTTCCCAGCGACGCGCAAATGGCCACGGCTAGTTTTGAGATTATGGTCACACCCGCCAGTCTTTGGGCGGGACGGGTCATGCCGCTCTTGAATGTCACGACTTTGACGGGCAAATATCGTTCTGGAATGCCTGTAAAAGTTACAGTATCGGGCCTGACCACCGACCTAATCGGCGATCAGGATCCAGCACATGGCAGGGTAAGTAAATAGTCATCAAACAGAGACAGGCGAGTACCGCCATAAGGGGCTTGACATAAATGATCGAGCTATGTTAAGCTATTCCATTCTAAATTCAACAGCCAGATATATGAAAATCGCTATGATCGGCCAAAAAGGAATGCCAGCTATCTACGGCGGCGTTGAACGTCACGTCGAAGAGCTGTCTTTGGAGTTGGTCAAACGCGGTCACGATGTCACAGTCTATACGCGGCGATACTACACGGCTGCCAGTCGGAAGAACTATCGAGGCATAAAACTAGTCAGTTTGCCCACCCTGCATACCAAGCATTTTGACGCGATTACCCACACTTTCTTATCCACCTGGCACGCCATGTGGCACGGCTATGACGTAATCCATTACCACAGCGTCGGTCCGTCACTGCTATCGTTCCTACCGCGACTGTTTAGTCCGAGGACTAAAGTAATAGCGACTTTTCATAGTATGGATCGGCTACACCAAAAATGGGGGATATTCGCTCGAACCATGTTACGGCTGGGGGAAATAGCGTCACTATATTTCCCGCATCAAACGATAGTTGTATCGCGACAGCTGCGGGATTATTGCCGCCGTACTTATGGCCGGCAGACCACATATATACCCAATGGTGTTTCACACGAATTCACTCGTCCGGTCGCGGCGGACATCATCAAACGAAAATATGGTTTGCGAAAAGGCGGCTATATCCTGACAGTGTCGCGGATCATCCCGCCGAAGGGTTTGCACCACCTGATCTCGGCTTATCGACAATTGAATACGGACAAACGTCTGGTGATCGTGGGCGGATCCGTCCACACCGATCGGTATCTGCAGCAGCTGCACGATCAGGCCAAACAAGATCGGCGCATCCTGTTTACCGGTTTCCAGAACGGTCGCATACTGGCCGAGCTGTACTCTAATGCCTACCTTTATGTTCTGCCATCGGAGATCGAGGGCATGCCGTTGTCATTGCTCGAGGCAGCCGGTTTTGGACGGTGCACCGTGGTGAGCAATATCCCGGCTAATGTGGCCGTGCTGCGTTCACACGGACACGATTTTGGCATCATGTTCCGCAACAAGAATTCGAAGGACCTGGCTCGCAAATTAGATATGTTGCTGGAACGGCCGGCCTTGACGCGTTCGCTGGGTCAGTTAGCGCGAGAACTGGTGCGAGCCAAGTTCAATTGGCGTCATATTGCTACCGACACGGAACGAATCTACTCCGCGGTTTAAATAAGCGGTCCAACTTGTCAGTACCGGTCAAACACGGTATAATTTTGGCATGAAAATAAACCCAAATAGACTGTTAATTATATTTGTAGGATTAGGGATATTCGGGTGGGTCGGTGCGAATCCGGCCGGTGCCGCCGTAATTAACGAGCGGACTTTTCGGTTGAACGAAGACACGGTCCGCCGGGGCTACACCGTTGCCGATGTCCGGGGTAATTTAAAATTGGGCATCATCGGCGGGGCTTTTCAATCCGCGCAAGTCGTTCGTATTGCCCAGATTGATAACACCGACGTACCTATCCCGCCAGACAAGAGGGTGATTGCGGGACCGTATCAAGTCGTGGTACCGGGCATGATTTCGGGAGATACCGTCAAACCCCTGACGCTACGGATCAAGTATGATTCAGCCAGCGGCTCAAAAACCGTGCTGGTATATTATAATCTGGAAAATAATAAATGGCAGCCGCTGAAAGCAAAATTTGTCAACGGCTACGCCACGGCTTCGGTGACTAAATTAAACGGCGTGTTCGCCATCTGGACTACGGCCGTCAAAGCCCCAGTCATTACCACGCCGGCGCCCAAAGTACAATCGGTAGCCGCGCTGGTGATGAACAATTTAACCGGTCAAGTACTCTATCAGAAGAATGCCGACCAAGAACGTCCCATGGCCAGCCTGACCAAGATGATGACCGCGCTGGTTTTTCTCGATCACAATCCCGGGTTCAATAAAGTTATTGCAATGGACAAATCAGACAACGCTATCGGCGCCAAATTGTACATTAACGCGGGTGAAACATTAACCGTCAAAGACATCTTTTACACCATGCTGGTCGGCTCAGCCAATAACTGCGCCAAAGCATTGGCCCGCTCAACCGGGTTATCACGCGAACAATTCGTGGCGGAGATGAATAAAAAGGCCAAAGAATTCGGCCTCACGCATACCAAGTTTACCGATCCAAGCGGTCTCGACACCGGCAATGTGACCACCGCTCAGGATTATATGAAATTGACCGATCAAGCATTGAAGCAAGCCGAAGTTAGAAAAGCGACTACGACCAAGGCCTACGTGTTTAAAACAATCAGCACTAAACGCACCCATACGATCAAAAACACCAATCTGCTTACAAATTCCGCATTGACGCTGATCAGCGGCAAGACCGGGTATTTGGATGAAGCCGGATTTTGTCTGATGACTCGAGCCAAGAACAAAACCGGAACGGAAGTAACTGCGGTCGTTCTCGGTTCGGTTTCGCGCACCCAGAGCACAAAAGAAGTTGAGAAGCTGCTCCGTTGGGGTCTCGGCGGATAAATAATAACCTTTGTGGCATATGGCCAAAATTAAGCCAAACAAAAAAACGAACACCCCGCCCATCATAGTACCAAAACCGCCCTATGGCGCGATGGCTGATATTTGCTGCGTTCCGAAACAGAAAACCAACATCATCCGCATATTATTAATTATCGCGATCGTATTTGTTATTGTGAATCTGCTGGTGTTCGATGTGGCAATGATATATTCCCAGTGGTACACCACGGACGATGCTCAAATAACTTCTGATGTAACGGCTGACGCCAACGATGAAACCTGCGGCGGCAATGTTGCCGGCATTGAATTGCACGGCGAGTTGGTTACATACCTACCGGCCAACAACACTGATGAATACGGTTCACCACTGGCTGATCAATCGGCTTCTGAAGATATCGTAGCCGCAATCAAAAGCGCCGATAAAGACGCAGAAGTAAAAGCCATCGTGCTTGAGATTGATTCGACTGGCGGTTCGCCGGTGGCCGGAGAGGAAATCGCCAGCGCTTTAAAGAACACTCAAAAACCAACCATCGCATTGATTCGCAATTATGGCGATTCAGCGGCGTATTGGGCGGCGACCGGCGCTCAAACTATTTTCGCGTCGGCCAATTCTGACGTGGGCGCCATCGGCGTGACCATGTCATATCTTGATTATTCGAAGCAAAACCAAAACAACGGCATAACTTACCAGCAGTTAAGTTCCGGAAAGCTAAAAGACGCCGGCGATCCCGATAAAACATTGACCGAAGAAGAACGGAAATATTTCGAACGGGATGTGGCCATTATGGGCGACAATTTTATCAGCGACGTTTCGCGCAACCGGCATATTCCGATTGAAGAAGTGAAAAAACTGGCCGACGGATCGAGCATGCTGGGAAAAATGGGATTGGATAATAAATTAATCGATCGGATCGGCGGCATGCCCGAAGTGGAAGCTTTTATTTCCGACCTAGCCGGAATTAAGCCCGATCTCTGCTGGTATTAGAAACTTGAAAGGAGGTGACACGCGGTGGTAGATTTATTTAATGACGACAACGAGCCGGACGCGCTCGAGGTTGACGATGATCTGGGAGACGATGGCACCGAGCCGGTGAGTCCTGAGCCGGATGAGCCAGACGTGGATAGCGACGATGATCTGGATGAGGACGACGACGTTGTCGAAGAAGACGAGACAATGTAATAATAATGGCGTATTTTATTAACATTACACAAACTATCAATTATTATAGTTACATAATAAATATGAAAATGAAAAAACTTTACGTATGGGTAGTCGGTCTAATGCTGGGTATTTCAGTGCTGTTGGTGGGACAAGCCCTGGCCAATACCGGTGACACGGTAAGCGTCGTGAACAATGTCACGGCCAATCTTAATGCCAATACCAATCGGACGGTAAACCTAAACAACAACACCAACGTTAACGCTAACACCAACAGTGCCGGCCTGGTTGTTAATAATTCCAACAGTAATACCAACTCCGCGGCCGTAAATACTAATACCAACACGGGTTTGGTCGTAATCGCCAATTCCAATACCAATAGCACCGTCCCGAACGCCAATACCAACCTCAATGCCAACATTAATACAAACACCAATCGGGTAGTTACCAACAACGCCCGAGTCAATACCAATAAGGCCAGCACTGTCGCCACCAGTACCACCACCGAGGACGAGGGGCTGGATAGCATTCTGATGATAATCATTGCCAGCATCGTGCTAATCCTGATTCTGATTCTATTCGCCATCCTCAGCAACCGCCGGAACATGTCCAAGCCGACCGTTTAACAACAAGCTCAAAAACGGCCCGAGATAATTCATGGCCGTTTTTGCTTATATAATATAGTTATTTACGTGGCCGACATTTCCATCAAAGAGTCCAGTTTGGAATCAATTTCATCGAACCGGCGGCCGTATTTCTCATCTCTAATTGCATTCTCCTCCTTAACGTACATAATTACTTCTCGTATTTCCTGATGGAAAGCACTAATAAGACCATCAAACCGACTATTCATCGTTTGAGTTAGGGCGTTTAAGTCATCTTTTGTAGCAACTTCGGTCATTCCTTAATATCCTGCCATCGTTCATACATTATATCCTGCGCAAAAAGCCCGCTCAATCGGTGGTTTATCAACATCCAACCTACGAAACTATTTTCTCAATCCAGCGGTCATATCCATAATGGCTTCCAGTTTTGTTTCAATTTCATCAAAATGCACCTCCATCTCTTCAAACCGTTCATCGTGTTTCCGCAACCAATGTGTGATCACGCCCTGGCCCTTGTTAAAATGTGCGACAAAATCTCTAAACTGGTCGGTAAATTCAGCCATTATTCCTTCAAGTCGTCCTTCGGTGACATACTTTGGCATACATTAAGTCCTTTTAAAATTCCTGCCGCTGTTAATATATTTTATCCCGCGCAATAAGCCCGGTCAATCGAGAGTTATCTACACCCAACAGGTCGGTGTAAGGTTGCATTGACTCACACCGACGGACGTGGTTAGATTTGAGTGGAACGATGCGGCGCGATGGTACGAGGACGTCATCGGAGGGGGAATCAATGTGGCAATTCGGAGTGGCCGTTCTGTTGGTCCTGCTGTTTCTGTACAATCTGATCGTACAGACGATTTGCATCCTACTGCTGCTGACCCTGTACGGCCTGTACCAACTGATCAAAACACCCGGGCGAATCCTGTCACTGGTACGGCTGTTACTCATTCGGCACCCGCGCGTAATCAGAGTGGCCTGAGCTTTTCACAGCCGGCGACTCTTTTCTTTTTATAATTAATTACAAAATATAAATTTTAGATATATTTTGGTAACTGAAGCCCGCCCTCTCTACCGGGTTGGTTCGCTGGATTGGATTCTTACGACCCTCCCAGTTAAATACAAAAAAAGTCCGCTCTCGACTAGGTGAGTAGCGGGCTTATCATTGAGATATTAGTTATCTATACCCAACGGGTTTATGTCGCCTTGGCAGGGAGCTTGTCTTTAACTGGCCGACATTTCCATAATCGCCACTAGTTTGGAATCAATTTCATCGAACCGACGACTATATATTTCGTCACGAAGTGCGTTTTCTTCCTTGACATAGCTAATAACATCACGAATGTCTTGCCGTAAAGCAGATTCCATCCCCCCAAGCCTGACATTCAGAGTTTTAATAGCTCCTTCAAATTGTATCTTCGTCACATAGTCTGACATGTGGATCCTGTTAATCTCCGCCATCGTCCATACATTTTATCCCGGGTTACGAACACGGTCAGTCGAGAGTTATCTACACCCAACGGGTCATTGGGTGATACAATATTACATCAACAGATCAAGTTTGCTATTTACTTCTTCAAATCGCTGATTATTACGCTCCTCCATAGTATCCAATCGCATATCGATGCCATCAAGCCGCTTTTCTACCGTACCAAGACGACTGTCTACGTTATCAAGTCGATTGTCCACACTTTCGAATCGTTGAATTAGGATACCCTGTCCTTTATTAAAGTGCATCACAAAGTCTCGAAACTGGTCTTGGAAGCCAGCCATAATTCCTTCGAGTTGATTTTTGGTTACATAGTCGGGCATATTCTCTCCGTTAGTCTCCGCCATCGTCCATACATTTTATCCCGCGCGATAAGCCCGGTCAATCGATGATTTATCAACATGCAACGACTGCGGTTCTTCACCCAATGTTTACTTGTAAAAACGTTATATAGAGCGTAATATTGAGACAAATAAATAACGATCAACTATGTCCGACTTCGACGAATTGACCGAGATAATCAACAAGCATAGAGACGCCAGAGAGTGGCCCGCCCGCCTCGCCTGAGCGAGCTAAAGAATAAATATGCAGTATTTCACTTATGTATTATATTTCGAGTCTGACGGAAAGTTTTACATTGGATACACAAGCGACCTTACAAATCGATTAAAAGAACACAAGTCGAGAAATGTTACTGCCACAAAACACAGAGGAAACTTCAAATTGGTATATTATGAATGTTGTGTAGATGGCAAGGATGCTAGAAAAAGAGAAAAATACTTCAAGACAGGTTTTGGTAGGAGATTCCTCAATAATAGGTTAGAAAATTATTTCACAAGCTAGCCACGCATGGCACAAGCAGGCTCGCGATGGCGGGCGAGGAGACATAAATATGCCGAGTGATTTTGAAGAACTAATAGAGATAATCAACAAGCACAGAGACGCTAGAGAGTGGCGTCAGTTTCACAACCCCAAAGACCTAGCCATCTCCCTGTCCCTCGAAGCCGCGGAAGTACTGGAGCATTTTCAATGGAAGAACGAGGCGGAAGTAAAGGAGTTCATCGAGCAGAAAAAAGACCACCTCGGTGAGGAATTAGCCGATGTGTTATATTGGACGCTGACGCTGGCCCACGATGCCGGTATCGATCTGAAGCAAGCCTTTCATCGCAAGATGCTTATCAATGAGCAGAAGTATCCGATCGATAAGGCGAAGGGGAGTCATAAGAAATATACCGAGTTAAATTAAGAATTAACAAATAACAAGTAACAAAGCGGACATCTCGTGTGGGGTCATTATTTGATCTCATTATTTGTTACTAATTCCTTATTTTCCTTACTTCTTTCCTGTTACTTATTCCTTGTTACTTTTTACTTGATTGGTCCGCCCTCTCTACCGGGTTGGTTCGGTTGTTTGGGTCATTACGACTCTCGGCGTTTTTTACTTGCATAATATAGTGGTTATGGAGTAATATAATCTGAAACAGGCATTGGAGATGTGGAATACTCACTCCAATGAACGAATCGGAAACGCTGCAATCCGAATCAGCGAGCGAATGGATAAAGGCGCATCGCGGTGATTTGATTCAAAAGTTTGTCAAAGACTCTGAGCACAAGTCGGACAACCATCCGGTATCGTTTTTTATGGCCGGTTCACCGGGCGCGGGTAAAACTGAAATATCAAAACGGCTGATGGCGCGTTTCGATCAGAAGCCACTGCGAGTTGACGCGGATGAGATCAGAGCGTACTGCCCCGGCTACACGGGTGAGAACGCGCACATTTTTCAAAAAGCCGCCACGAAAGGCGTACATATATTGTATGACTATGCGCTTCATAAGAATATTAATATTATTCTAGACGGTACATTTGCCTATAGCGGTTCGCTGGACAATATTCAGAGATCACTCGACCATAATCGAAAAGTGGAAATATATTTTATCTATCAGGATCCCGCGCAAGCTTGGGGGTTTACGAAGAAAAGGGAGGCGATCGAACATCGAAAAGTTTCCAAAGAGATATTTATTGAAGCGTTTATAAAATCTCAAGCCAATGTGAATCGAGCTAAAGCACAATTCGGTAAGTCTATCGTGCTTAATCTGATTGTAAAGGACTTCGAAAATAACTTGGAACAATACCAAGCCAACATCAATAATATTGACCATTATTTAAAGAAAGTCTACTATAGAGAGGAGCTAAACGCACTAATCATATGATAAATACCATAAAGCGTCTTATTACTAGGAAAGCACCCAAAAAGCGGACCAATGATTTTTCCGAGTTTTTTCATAAAGCTTCATCTGCAGAGAAGAAAAAACTAATATCCAGCGTTGTCCGTGAGGCCAACCAGGATCAGCGCGATTTGGTGGAAAAGTATCATCGATCGCAAACCGCCACTCAATAAACATAGCCAAGTTAAATACAGAGAATCCGCCCAAAAGCGGATTTTCTGATAGGGTTGGTATTGTTGTTGAGGTCTCTATTCGACCTCATTATTTGTTAATTCTTACTTGTTAATTGTTATTTGTCATGAAGCCCGCCCTCTCTACCGGGTTGGTTCGGTTGTTTGGCTCCATGCGACCCTCGCGCACACCCAGAGCCGCTTTTAGTCGTTGTTAATAATTATTACGTATCACACGCGCACCCAGGGGCTTTGTGGCAGGTATAACTTCTTGATATGCAACTATCACCACACGCCTTTCCTTTGGAACACATTTTGCAGCAAGTTTTTGTAGTTTCAACATTTGGCGCCGGAGTGGGTTGGGGAATCGGTTGAGGTGCAATTTTTACTTCGGGGATAGGTGTTGGAGCGGTGGTAGCTTCGTTGACGATTTCTTCGCCCTTAACCACACCTTGGTTGATCACATTGCTGGCGGAATTGGCCGCGTTTTGTACGGTAGGATTATTTTGGACGACGTTCATGACATCAGTGGCGGCATCTGCGGCATTTTGGACGGTGGGGTTGTTTTGGGCATCGTTAACGGCATTTCCAGCGGCATTGATCGCCTGACTGGCCGAATTGTTAATGGTGGATTCCGTTTCTGTGCTGCATCCAGCCAAAAAGACGCTAAATACCAGCGTAGCGGTAAGTAATAAGAACTTTTTCATGGTCGTCCTCGTAAATGTATTATTTTATTTTATCTGCATGTTCTATTAACCATGCCAAATCAAAACCAACACTTTCACCCTTTAGATCTTCATCGAGTTTTCGTACAGCGTCATAAGACAAAAAGCTCACTGTACGATCTAGTTGAAGATAATCGTTCGCAAATGTGGGTCTTTGGAGTTGTTCAAATACGCGCATTTTCTTTTCTCTTTGTGCGACGATAAATAGGGGATAGTTAGAATTTGGAGCGAGGGCGCGAAGATCAGACAGTCGCAGAATGCCTGAATATATTGAGGTTGAATTTTCTATCTCGAAAGCCGATTTAATGGAAAGGCCCAATTTCCAAACGGTATCAATATTCTTAATGTATGTCGGAATATCCAGCGCCTCACGGAATTCTTTCATGACATGTTCGCGGAAGTTATTTCCATCATAACTTTTACCCTGATCATTCGGCGGTACCCAGACATCAAGATGCGCTTTGTGTCCCAAGCGAATAAGCCGCCACTGCATTTCATCGTGTTCTGTCGGAACACGCTCGATTTTCTCATCAATCACCGAGGAAAATACTTTTTCTTTTTCCACTTCTATTTCTTCCGGTTTCTGCCCACTTTGAATTCGTTCGAGAAGTGATATTGGATCACCATAATGAACCAGCAGCTGATTTACTTTTTCCTGATCGATACCCATGAACCCACGCGGGAAGTAGTCCTCGCCATATTGCAAATACTGATTTAACTTATTCATAGGAACATCTACTTCAACTTCATTAATCAAGAAATACATGAGTTCCCAAGTTTTTCCTTCGCTATCTTCGCGCCAGAGGAAACGAGCATAATCCTTGTTATGCACTTTCATCGCGATTTCAGCTACAAGAATAATTTTCTTTGCTCGATAGACAAAAACATAATCACCGGGTTCCATATTCTCCCACAGTCGAGTATTGCTACTTCCCGGTACAGCACCCCAAGTAGCAAACGGGCGATCGTGAAAAACTTCTTTTAACTTTGTTTGCTCATCGACTGTTAAAAACTTGGACGCCTCGTCATGTTCGCGCTTCGTTTTGATTGTATCAAAGTAATGACGATCGGTATCCTGACCACCGGTGGCAACTACGATATAAATTTTGCGATCTTTATCAGTCATAGTTCGGTGTATTTCTTATGGCTACCCTTAGCCTTATCTACCGGATATTTCTTTTCGTTAATCTCCATTTTACGAAGGAACGCTTGCTTAAGGTCAATACCGGCATCGTGGGCGAGGGTGAGTATCCAGTACAGCACATCGGCTAGTTCTTCACCCAGATTCTCTTTTTTCTTTTCCATGAGCTCTTTTACTTCCTCATCGTTCTTCCACTGGAAATGTTCCAATACCTCAGCTGCCTCGAGGACGAGAGACAAGGCTAAATCTTTTGGCTTATGAAACTGGCGCCAATCCCGTGCATCCCGGTGGTTGTTAATAATATCTGTTAATTCGTCGAAGTCAGTCATAGATTTAGAAGTATAATATATTTCGATTATAACCCTATTTGTGATCTTTAATCAATAACATTGAGAGTGCCAATTACTGAGTATTTCACTCTCGATGAGAGTAACAAATGATAAATTGAATTCCAAACTATGCCTGATTGCGAATATTTTTCATATGGGACTGTTACGCACCCTTCACTAAATTTTCCGAAATGTAAAAAGTAACCAAAATTTACTGATTTAGTAGAACGTAATTCAAACCATGTTTCAGCAAACCGAGACCCACCCAGCTCTTCCTGTAAATATAATTTTGGTATTTTATCGTGAGGGTATGTCGGTATTAAAATATGATAGCACCCTAACGGAATGGGTATTTTACCCAAGATGACATTTAAGGATCCAACACCATCAATATTCAATAATTGCTTATGTCGTGACAGTTTTAATTGCGCTGCGTTATTAAAGGTTGCTGTTTTTATTTTTCTACTATCAAAACTGTTAAGTACTTCTGCTTCATTCTGTGAATATTTACCCTCACGTATTAAGAATCTATTTTTTGAACGCGAACGTTCAATATTATCAACTATTGTTTTATAACAAAGTTTAACATCTGTACCGTCAATTAACTTAACATCTATCCAACCCTTATAATACTTATCTAATACATCATCGATGCAGAGAGGCATATCCAAGCAGATTAGGTGCGATAAAAACATATGCTTTCATAACAAGCTCAGCATATTTTTCTTCAGAATTATACGATTTTATAGCATTTGTCACACAATCATCTGCATCCTCATGTAAAGTATGATTGGTGGTATCTATAAAGTATTTATCAATTGCATATATGATTGATTGCTCATCATTTAAAGGCGTGTCGCTATGTACTTGCATTATTCCATATGACCCAGACTTATGTAATTTAGATTTAAATCTTTCAATTCTTCTAAACCAGAGTGGTCTTTGAACATTTTCTACTAAACATACTGCTTTGACTAAGATTGGGTCAGCATTTTTTTCCGCACTGTGCTTTTCAATTAAGTCAAATAGATTTTGAGGGATGCTACGCAATGATCTATGTAGCATTTCCTCATCACTCATCTGCTGGCTCTCAAATGTTTTATAAAGAAATACAGCCGCAAGTGCGGTAATAATTGATGACCAAATGTTGTTAACTAAACCATCGGTTGTGGGCATTATTTTATTTATAAAACCCGCTTTTGACAACATTCCACCAACAATGCCGACTATAGTCAATAAAAATACTGATAAAACATGAAAAGATATCTGTGTTACACGATTTACAAATTTAGCTATTGTTTTTGACCTACGAATTAATTTATATAATGCTAAGCCATTTGTTGTTACGCTATGTATAAAACCAATAGTCAACCCCATGATAACCAACTCTGAAAGGTGAAAAGATTTTGAAAATGCAGATAGAACCATAGTAGAAACAATCAAAACTGGCGCAATGCGGAATAGTATATATCTACGCGGGCTAACACTAATGAAAAAACTTACCTTATCAGCATCTGAAAAATACAACTCTGGCCACTTGCTTTTAAATGCACTATAGAAGAAAAAAATAAGAAGAAGAGAAAAAATTACAGGCCAGACGTAGGACATCATTGCAAATTTAATTAAACAGATATTTAATAGATAATACTATATTGTTCACGCCAAGAGTATACTCCTGAATCCACACAGATACAATAAGGGCATGTGGGTCGCAATAAGCCCTGTATATCAAACCAACCCTGCCGATCCGAACCAGAATTTAGTTACAAATTACAAGTTACAAAAAAGACGGGAATCCTAAAATTCTGATCATAAACTTGTCACTTGTAACTAGAAACTTGTAACTACTCTAAGATTAGCGTCTATTTGAAACGGAAGATGAGCGGGATAAGGGCGACGACGATGAGTGCCCAGGCGGCGAAGATTGGGAGGTAGGACGTCTGCCACCGCAACAGCCGCTCGATCGGTGTGCGCCCGGCCAGGAATCGGCCATACAGCCAGGCCGAGCCGGTCAGATTGATCAGCAGGAGGATATTCAATCCCAGCGCGACCGTCTTATTGGGACTGAAGCCAAATTCCCAGATCCGGCTCACCATCGCTACCAGCGCGATCACGTCGACGATCAGCGCGGAGATGATGAGGATCAGCCGCATGGTGTCGAAGCGTCCCGGTCCGGCATGCAGGTCGCGGGCGGACAGGGCATAGAGCACCAGGCACATCACCAGCACGAGCAGCAGGTTAAAGCCGATCAGCACCTCACGCTCCACGCTGATGGTGCTGCCGGTCCATAGCATCGTGATCATGAAGACGATCAGCAATAGGGTGAAGAGCGGAGTGAAGATCATGGTCAGCACCGGCGCCATATTTTCAATGACGCTCTGCTTCGCTTCCACCAGCCACGCGCCGATGATCACCGCGCCCGCCGCGCCGCAGGGGATGAGCCATTGCGCCACCGCGGTTTCGACATTGGCACCGATCGCTTCAAAGATAAACACCGTCAGACCGGTCAGAATGCCTCCGCCGAGCGCCATCAGGGTATAGTAGATGAACCATTCACCCGAGAAGCGGACGAAGTTAATGCGCTGCTGCGCCTCGCGCCAGCGGTGGCCCAGGTAGGCAATGCCCACCACCAGCCACAATGCGATCGGCAGGTGGATGATTGCCAGGACTTCGGTATGTCCGTTGGCCACGAACGGTTGGAAATTGATTAGTAATGCCGCTACGACGAATGGGAAAGCCAGCCACGGCCAATAAGCGGCCAGCACGCGCCGTTTGTAAGCGAAGAATCCGACCAGCCACGGGAGGATGAAGAGACTGACATTGCGCGCGTAAAACATCATTTCGCTGCTGGAACCGTCGAGTTTCTGGCCAAAAAGTTCCGGCAGTTTCAGGGTCAGGGCCGCCGCGACCGCCAGTATGACCGCCACCATCGTCTCGCGTTTCACGGCCGGGTCGGATTTGGATGGGGCGACTACCAGCTGTTTCCACAGGCGTTCGGAGTACTCATGGGCGAATTCGCGCGAAATGGCATCCAGTTCTCCCATCCGTTTTACGGCCACCAGAAACGCTTCATCGGGGCTTAAGCCCGCCTGGGTCAGTGTTTCGGTCTGGCTGCGCAGATGATCTTCGAGTTCGTCGGCGTCGGCGGCGCTCACCGTCTGGTGCCGGCGCAGATATGATTTCCATTCGCCGATGCGTTGTTCGAGCGAGTCGTTTGATTGGGTCATATTATTTGTGATGAGAAAATATTACTTATTGATTTGACGCGGCCAGGGGCAGATTTTTCCAGATGTCACGCAGGGTCATATCGATTACCTGCCATTGACGGTGCTGGTGATTGAGATGATCCGTACCTGATTTGGTCAGCCGATAATATTTGCGCCGCCGGCCGGTATCAGATTTACCCCAAGATGTTTTGACGAAACCGTGGCGTTCCAGACGATGCAGCAGGGGATAGATCATCCCATCGGTCCAGCGCAGTTTCCCGCGCGACAGCTCGGCCACACGCTTGATGATAGCATAGCCATAGCTCTCTCCCTCGCTCAAAATAGCCAGAACTAGCGGGGTGGCGGAAGCGGCTACGAGGTCTTTTTGGATATTTGAATCATCCGGTTTCATATGTAATATATGATACATTGCAGTACTATGTATGTCAAGGAGTGTTGATTGATTGGGGGTAAAAAGCTCATTTCAGGAGCATTTTATATCACGGGGGGTTGACAATTTCTCGTTTTTAGAATATAGTATCCGATTGCTTATGGGATCGATCGATTATGGCTGGTATGTCTAGAAAAGGAGGCCCCTTTATGTTCCCCAGAGCTCTTTGGTCTTTCGCCTTGGTCCTAACATGCTTGTCCGTGGCGGCCTGCAATTCGTCGACCGCTCCGGCGGTGACGGACAATCCGGACCTGGCGACTCCTGCAGCCGTCGATACCGTGCTCATCGCCTCGTGCGATTCGACGGGTGACTGGATCTGCGGCAGCATCCTTGGTTTCCACGGTTGTGACACCCGGGACTGCGAACAGATACTCCGGGACGGCGTGTTTTCAATGAAGGCCTGGTGCGGTAGCGCCTCCTGCGGGGCTCTGAACACCCGCAACCCTGCGAACTACGCCAACTTCGATTCGGTCTGGGCAACCGGCCAGGTGGAAGTCACTGTCCGGGGAAAAGGTTCGTACGGATGTTTCGGCCGCTACCGGGTAACCAACTCTGATTACTACGGCGGCAACTTCTACTACAAACAAGACTTCGAAACCACCGTGGACACGACCTTTACCCAGCCGATCGCTATCGGACTGTCGCCGAAGCATGAGCCGGACCATGGCCGCTACGGTTCGTTCCATCTCGGCATGTACGTCAGCACCAATGAGAACGACTGCCAGAGCCGGATCGATCTCAAAGTGAAAAATCTCCACGTCTGGGGAATCAGACCGCGGAGCTGAACCGACCTATTTGGGCCGGTTCCTTTATTTAGTCTAAGAGGCGCAATCGGCCATACCACCAGAACAAATCCTGCCGACCCGAGCCTCCCTCCGCATTATCAAAAATATCTTGTAATTATAGGTAGTTGGGGAGTATGATTATATTATACAAAACATCATATTCAAATGTACTCTCTCTATATCCTCCAATGTTCCGACAAAACTATTTACACCGGCATAACAGTAAATGTTGCCAAAAGGGTAGAGGAGCATAACCATTCACCGCGCGGAGCCAAATACACCCGCTCCCGCCGGCCGGTGCAGCTGGTATATATGAAAAAGTTCCGTACTCGTTCAAGAGCACTCAAAGAAGAGCATCGAATCAAACAATTATCGAAGCGAGAAAAGCTAAACCTAATTGGTAAAAACTAGAATGGTAATTAGATCAAAACGCAAACAGAGCAAGAATAATACATCAAGTAACTTAAGTGCTGCTGATTTAAAATTCTTGCAGTCTATGCGAAAGAAAAGCGTTACCGGACAGCTTCCTATGCTGACCGAACAAGTAATGATATTGTCAAATAGAAAAAAAGAGACTGGAACACGAGCAGACAGAAGAAATAAATATACTGGTATTATTGCGATCACTGCCTTGATAGCTACTTTGATACAAGTATGTCTGAATGCTACAAGTACATTTCAACCGCCAATATTGGGCTTCTTCATAGGATTAATAATATTCATTGTTTTACTTGTAATCTTAGATAAGTCATTTGATTATATTGATAAACAAAAGAAGTAATTCTACTCAACCATGCCCTCAAAAATCAACGCCATCTGGCACAAATCTCATCGCATGCCAAAAAAACCATCGCTCGACGATCGGGTAAAATGGCACGTGGCGCATGCTCGGAATTGCCAATGTCGGAAGTTGGAAGGAAAAATGCTCGAGGAGATCAAACGGCGGGGGATAAGAGTTTAATTGGGCGAGTTATTGACACAAAAGTTAACCTATGTTAACACAAGTATATAGTAGCTAGATTAGTTAACATAGATTATGTCTCAAACGCGATATATCTCAACAATCGAAGCGGCTAAGCGGCTGGGCATCAGCAGGATTGCGGTTTTCAAAAAGATAAAGAGTGGCGATATCAAGGCGGATAAAATCGGCCGGAATTATGCTGTGCCGGTGACTGAAATTGAGCGCCTGACTAAACCAAACCTATCAGATGCTGATAAGGCCTTGATTGACCGAGCAGTCAAAAAAACCGTACGCGAATATGGTGAAACGCTTAAATTGTTAGGCAATGCCTAGGAATACGGTTGTGTTAACAATCGAAGAAGTAGAACGTTTGGCGCATCGATTAGCCCAAGAGACTATGGGTTTCAACGAGCCTATACCAGACTTTCAGACTCGGTATCCTGGGAAACTAGAAAGTTGTCTGGCGCAACCTTTTCAACGCTTAGATCGAAAATCACTTCATTCTACTCCTGAACGACGCACGGCCACGTTGTTTTATTTAATGATCAAAAATCATCCTTTTCAGAATGGTAATAAAAGAATCGCGATGACAGGTATGTTGGTGTTACTATACAAACAACACAAATGGCTGCGGGTGGACACAAAGGAACTTTATAATTTCGCCGTTTGGGTAGCCTCAAGTCCACCGAAACTAAAAGATGAAGTCATTTTAGCCATCGTAAAATTTATTCGAACGAATCAAGTGGGGTTGTGATAGTTGAGTGATTATTGCGATATCTAACAAGAACAAACTCAAGCGCTGTTGGTGAGCGCCTGAGTTTGCCTGTGTTTAACTTATTAATTAATTGGTAGATTGGCTGATTGATGTCCGTGACCTCCCGGGCAAGCTTCCTGGCTGGTCAGGTTGTAGTCCGCGTCGAAGTAGGCTCGTACTCGGCTGCCATCGGTTTTAGCCAAGTGTACTTCGTAGACGCTACCCGACGAAACTTTTACTATTCGTCGAATGGTACTACCCGGAAAAGCTTTGAGTGCGGCGTCAGTAACTTTTGTGGCAATGTCGCCGGTCAAAAGCTCTTCGGATCCAGTGTTTGCGCCTCTATGCATGCCCCTGGAAAAATTGGCTCGGTTCGCTGGAGTCGCATTGATCGTGGTGTCCGTTGTTGCCGTTGTCGTCACCGGAGTTGTGGCGGTCAGGGCGGTATCTTCAGCTCTGGCCGGATTGGTTCGGATAAGCGAACCGATGCCGGTGCCGATTAGAATCGCGATGACTGCCAGACCGATAATTACAGATCTATTCTTAGTTAGTATTGTTGTCACCTCCAATCTACCCTATTCGTAGGGTATTAATAGAATAAATCAACTGGCTGAATTTTTGCTTAGTATATATCCGCTATAAAATTCAATAGTCAGATTATATTCAGGTTAACGAATTTACCACTTGATAATATTATTCAAATGGAGTACAATATTCTGGAAATGACTGGCGAATTCGCAACAAAGCTGGCCGGCGCGCCGAGCCCATAAAACAGGCACAAACGCGTTTCGTCAGGTTTTTTTAACCCCTCGTTATAACTTCTGATTGGTGGATATGTTTCATCTGTCCGACCGAGCCAAATATCGCACGTTAGAGATGATCCCCGGCGTAGCCGTCTGGAGTTCGTTTTTGATTGTGATCCTGCTGATCTTCTTTCGTCCCTTGTGGGCGATATATTTTATTATTGTATTTGATTTTTACTGGATGGTGCGGGTGATCTATATCATATTCTACACGGTAGTATCGTATAAAAAGTTTCATACCGCATTGGGTATCGACTGGATGGAGAAATGCCGTCAGCAGCCGAATTGGGAGCGGATGTATCATATGGTGTTCTTGCCAACCTATAAAGAACCGCTGGAAGTATTACGGATGACTTTGACAAGTTTAACTGCGGTTGATTATCCCGTACGCGAAAAGATGATTATAGTCATGTGTTTTGAAGAACGTGACACGGTGAACGCGCATAATTATGCCGCGGCGGTTCAGCAAGAGTTTGCCGGAAAGTTCGCGGATATGATTGTATCATTTCATCCGGTGGGTATCGAGGGTGAAATGCCAGGCAAGGGTGCGAATATGGCCTGGGCGGGACGGATTGCCAAAAAATACGTGGATGAGCGGGGGATACCATACGAAGATATATTGGTATCGGCTTTCGATGTCGATACCTGCGCCCACCCGAAATATTTCAGTTATTTAACATATCAATTTTTGAAGTCGGATCGGCCTTTACGCCAGAGCTACCAGCCGGTCCCGTTGTTTAATAATAATATTTGGGAAGTGCCGGCGATTATGCGGGTGGTATCAACCAGCACCACGTTTTGGCTGATGAGCGAACAGCTGCGCCCCGAACGGCTGTTTACGTTCGCGTCGCATAGTATGAGTTTCCGGGCGCTGGTGGATGTGGATTTTTGGCAGAACGATATAGTAACAGACGATTCGCGGATATTTCTACAGTGTCTGATGAAATACGACGGCGACTATGTGGTCAAACCGATGTATATACCAATCTCGATGGACGCGGTAGCCGGGCGGAATATTTGGCACGGGATGGAAAATCTTTACAAACAGCAACGGCGCTGGGCCTGGGGTGTCGAACACTTTCCCTATATGGTGTGGTTTTTTGCTAAAAATAATAAAATAGCTTTGAGTAAGAAGCTGCACTATGTCTGGAATCTGGTTGAAGGGATGTATTCCTGGGCGACCGCGCCGATTATAATCTTCGTGCTGGGGTATTTTCCGTTACGCATGGCCGATGACGTCGTGAAGTCTACCGTGATTGCCCAGAACGCTCCGTTCGTACTCCAAACGATCATGACGCTAGCCATGGTAGGATTGCTCGTTAGCGCCGTATTGAGCGTTTATCTGTTGCCGCCGAAACCGGTCAAATACCACGGTTCGAAATTTGCCATCATGCTGCTGCAGTGGGCGTTGTTGCCGATTACGATGATTGCGTTTGGCTCGATTCCGGCTACCGAAGCGCAGACCCGCCTGATGCTGGGTAAATATCTGGGTTTCCGAGTGACCGACAAGATCCGGTCAAAATCAGCCGAGCCGGCTCCCCAAAAAGCCTGAGTGGCCGCGGACAAAGTCCTGTATGGATTGGCTATTCTTTGAAGCTGGCTTGATTGTTATTGGCCAAAGCACGCCCTGCGCAGTCGCAATTCCAATCCGGCCATCGCTTTCAAATACTGTACCTGGTGGTTGATTAACTATTTCGTTAGTGGCGGTCGCGGATAGTATTTCGATTTTAATTTCTTGCCATTGTGTGTAAGAACCGGGCCAGGGCTGAAAGGCTCTGATTTGACGTTCGAGATTAACGGCCGGTTGGGACCAATCCAGCCGTCCAGACTCTTTCCTGAGCAATGTGGTAGCCGTAGACAGGCTGTTATCCTGTGGTTGGGGGTGAAGTTCACCTTGGATATACTTTGGCAATTGCTGGGCTAGCCAATCACCGCCTACGGCCGCCAGCCTGGCAGTCAGGCTGGGCGTGGTTTCATTGGGTTCGATCGATACTTCAATCTGGGAAAGAATCGGTCCGGTATCAAGTCCCGGATCCATTTTCATCAAGGTCCAGCCGGTGACATTATCACCGCTTAGCACAGCCCACTGGATCGGACTGGCACCGCGATATTTCGGCAGCAGGGAAGCATGCAGATTCAAACAACCGAACTTGGGCAGCTCTAGTATGCTTTTAGGAAAGATTAAACCGAATGCTACGACCACGAATACGTCGGCGTTGATCGATCGAAGCTGTTCAACGATGGATGGATCTTTAAACGTGGCAATTTGCAACACCGGCAATCCATGTCGTAGAGCCGCTAATTTGACCGGCGGCGGCGTTAGAACGCGTTTGCGGCCTACCGGGCGGTTCGGCTGGGACACCACCAGCGCCGGCGCCAAGCTGTTCTTCACTAGCGCATCTAGAAAAGATATCGAGATTTCAGGTGTGCTAAAAAAAACTACTTTGAGCGATGGGGTGATCACAACTTTGACTCCGCGTGTCCGGGTTTGGCTTGGTGCAGCTTGTGCGCACGGTCGATAAATAACACGCCATCCAGATGGTCAATCTCATGCTGGATCACTCGCGCCAATAAGCCCTCGGCTTTAACCTTGACCCGCTGTCCGGTGATGTCTGTCCATTGGGCGGAAATAATGCGCGGGCGGCGCACCATGCCGTAAACGCCCGGGACACTCAAACAGCCTTCTTCGTCTGACTCTTTGCGCCAGGAACGTCGGGTGATAACTGGGTTAATGAGGGTCATGGCGCCTTCTTCACCGGCGATAATGACCAGACGGATATTTTGGCCAGTCTGCGGCGCAGCGATGCCGATGCCGTCGGATTGATACATCGTTTCAGTCAGATCGCGCACGAAAGACTGAAATTTTGGTTGCGTCAAATCGGCTGACTTTATGGCCGTCGATTTTTGTCGTAAGCGGGGATCGCCTTCGGTAATTATTTTCAATTTCATAATAGGTGATAATTTACAATAATGACTGAGGCTGCAGGTCCATTAGCCATCGGTCACTGCTTAATTTTAGCAGATCGCGTATCTCCGGCCAATACTTCGGCGGATACTTGAGCACCAATTCCCAGCGGTATTGCCCGCGCGTTTTGGCAATAAATGACGGACTGGCGTGAAGAATTTCCACGTCCGGTATTTTCGCGGCTCGTTTTTCCAGCTCGGCGGATAGCTCTTCCGCCTCTTGGATCACTTTCTTCTGAATCTTGCCCTTTAGAATCAGCCGCGCTAGATCTTTTAAGGGTGGATAGTGAAATAAGGCCCGCTGTCTCATCTCCTCGGCGTAGAATCCGTCCAAGTCAGCTTGGGCGCCAAATCGTACGGCATGATGCTCGGGTTTGAAAGTTTGAAATACCAAAGTGGCGCCAGGCTTGGTTTCGGCCACCGCCAATGACATTTGTCGAAAAGTTTGTTCCGGCGCGGAAAAATCGGGCAGCGCCAGCAATTGATCAACCGACACAAATACAATTAGATCAACCCGTTCCAATATCTCCGCAGTTAAAATAATCTGCGTCCCGATAATTATATTGGTATCAGTTGGAATTGGGGCGCTGCCGGCTTCACGCAGAGCAATTTTAGCATCCGGATACAGTGCCCGTACTTCGGATTCAAGCAGCTGAACACGCCACCCGCTGTGTTTAAAATCCGTACCCTGGCAAGTCGGACAGTTTATCGGCATATCCATAGTATATTCGCACAAATGACAGCACAAAATCTGGTGTTTGGGTTTAAATCGATGCAGAATTAATGGTCGCTGGCAGCGCGGGCAGCTAAAACCGTGCCCGCAGTCGCGGCAAACAAAACCAGTTGACTCACCGCGCCGGTTGAGATACAGCACCGTTTGTTTATGCGCTTTCAGGTTAGCGGCTATGAAACGTTGAACGCGCTCGCTCAACATAGTCCGGTTGCCAACTTTGCGTTCATCGTTCATGTTGGCGATGAAACTCGTTGGCGCGGGTCGCGTCGAACGCAAATCAACCAACTGTATTTTACCCGTGCGATAAGCGCGCCAGGTAGACAAGCGCGGCGCCGGACTGATCCAATGGATGCCCGCGCCGGTAATTTCCTGCAACAGACGCGCTACTTGTTCGGTGTGATAGCGCGGATTCATTTCCGTCTGGCGATGGTTGGCATTATCTTCCGCGTCAATAACGATCAAATCCAGGCGCTGGTGGGGAAGCCAAAGCGCGGAACGCGTTCCGATAACCACGGCCGGCTGTCCAGATGACAACGCGGCCACTTTCTGCCAGTAGAGCGACCGAGGTAATTGACGGTGTATGACCAGCGGACGATGATTATATAGCGCCGATTCCCAAGCTTTGACTTGACGTATTTCCGGGCTAATAATCAAGATATGCTTGCGCTGCTTGATAGCTTGGCTAACCTGCTCGTTGATATACTCGACTTTCTCTTGGTTAGTCAGATGCCAGACAAGGCTGTCGGACTGCCAGATGGTTTTTGATTTTCGAAGACTGGGATGTTTTAACACAGCCTGGGTTGGAGCCAAGATCCCGCGCCGGGGCATATCGCCGATAATCATATTTACCACCGTGCCGGGTGAGACTAGAAAATCTTCGGCAAACCGATCGATCAGCTGTCGTTGGATGGAGCTGAACCTAATATTTTCTATTACGCTTTGGATTGGCTTGATTTGCGACGGCTTGAGCTGCGAACGAGCGCTCATTGACCAAACTACCGCCGGTACAGTCTGATGCCGGAATTTAGTCAGGACTACGCTGCCCGGCATTACCTGCCTGGCTAATTCTTCCGGCAAAGAGTAGTCAAATATATCGAGTGACCGAGGCAGTCTGAGCGATGGTATTAGCTTGAGATACATAGGGAAACATTAGACTAGATTACGCTGATATTGTACCATTTTCATCCGGGAACCCAAACTGAGTACCAATTAGGTACTCATTCGTTCGCTGATTCAAGTCGTGTGATTAATTGACGTTGATTGGATCTCCGGTCGGGTGCATTTCCAGCGCCTTATCCGATGTCTTGATAATGTTTTTCCACTTGTAACCCAGCTGGTTGAAAGCGTCCATAGAACCGATCGGTCTTTTTAGTCCGTCCGAAATGACATAGACGGATTTCGAGTTCGGTGAAGTGACCAGCTCGCCGTCCTTAAACTTGACCGGATCACCCGCGGCATAGCCGGCAATTTCGGACTCGTCGATTCTGATAACTTTGGTCTTGGGAAAACGAGACTGCATAATTTCTTTAGACCAGATGGCGTGCCGCACGCCATTTTCAACGAAAACAATACCGCCGGTTTGTTTCGATTGCAACAGGGCGCCAGTCGGATAAATGCTGTTCAGGGTAATGTTAGTGCCATTGGTGTAGTCTTTCAGATCAGCTTCCGTCACGGTGATGACCTCTTCGGGATTGTAGCCCAACTGACGAAATACTTCTTGTGATTCGATCAAACGTTTTTGTCCGTTCAGGATTAAATACATGCTGCCATCTGGACCACCCAGAATACTATATTCGGAGAAGCGGATCGGTTTGCCATCAGGATACTTATCCAATTCCTGTTGGGGAACCTGGATGACATTTTTTGAAGTATAGTTGGCGGTGAAAGCCGACTTGGACCAGAAGGCGCGCTTGGTGCCAAACTGAATCAAATACACGGCGGGATTTCCTTTTACCTGGAGTAATGTGCCATCGGGATAAGCGGTCGCGAACCATTCTTCATATTTTTTCCAAACCAAGGAACTGCCACCTACATCCTGACGTCCGCCGCCCCATTTTCCGACCCAGGGAGTGTAAGTGTATAAAACCGCTGTAGCCGCGTTCATTGGTGTGACGGAAATACCATCAAGTGTTTGTTTCGTTATCATTGGGCCCCAGCCCGATATGGTCGTACCGTTTTTCGCAATTCCGCCCAGGTAATAATCACCGCGTAATGATTTGGCGGCCCAATTAACTTGGTTAAAGAACCCCTTATAGGCTGGGTTACAACCCGAACTGTCTGGGCAGGCAAAACCGGTGGCATAATCGATTTGCTTCTGCGTTGGGTTGGAGTCGGTCACCAGACTCTGTTCTACCTGCATCCGGACCAGCAAATATTTTGGGCTGATGCCCCAGTATTTACCGGCATCGTAGATTACATCGGCGGCCGACTTTTTGCCGGTTAAGGTATCAAATTTCATGGTCGCCAGTGCGCTACCTTTGGTTTCGAGAAACTTCTGGATACGGGCGCTGGACATGGTGTTGGCATTCATCAGATCGTCGTCCGAAATCAAATATCCCGGACGAAATGTGGCAGCCAGCATCGGTGCCGGCATGATAAATGCCCCCACAAATAGGAGAATGATGATTTTCTTAAACATTTGTTGAATCGGTAATAGTATTTTGCTCGATTATTATAACACGATGAACGCTGGTGTCCAACCGGATTTTTCATATGGTATAATACATATTGACAGAATTATTCAGAATTTAGTTGTTAAATGCAATAAATCTAAGATACATGTCTGAAAATCATTACTCTGCGCGCGTAAAAATCATCAATCTAGCCGGATTGAAAATAACCGCAGAATCAAAAACGGTGATCCTTCGCCAAATTAGCGAACGTCTGCAGCAAGGATATAAAACATTCATTACCACGCCGTACTCGGAATTTTTGTTGGCCGCCCGCCGCGACCCGAAGGTTTTGGATACGCTCAATCGTTCGGATATCGCGATTGCCGATGGCATTGGCGTCATCTGGGCGGCCAAATACTTATCACTGCGATTAACGGCTCGATCGCGTTGGTTACGATTCATTCAAGCCATTTGGCAAATGAAATACACCGGAGCTTCGATATTACTCAAGCCAAGATATGTTTATTCGATTATTCCAGAAAAAATTGTCGGTGCTGATTTCGCCTGGGATTTGGCCGGGTTGGCCGAAAAAAACAATTGGTCAGTCTATTTGCTGGGGGGATTTGACGATACGTCCGCGCGCGTAGCCGAAATATTTCGACGGCGCTACCCAAAACTAACCGTACACGAATCGAATAAGAATCCGGAAAACAAGACCTCGTTAGAGGATATCAAAGCTGTCAAACCAGACATATTGATGGTGGCCTATGGGCCAATCCGACAGGAACAATGGATCGTGGACAATTGGGCTATTTTGCCCGTAAAAGCCGCGATCGGTCTGGGAGGCACATTTGACTATATCGCCGGTAAACGCTCCAATCCACCCCGTCTGGTGCGTTATACGGGCCTGGAGTGGTTATTCCGTTTATTTACCCAGCCAAAAAGGGCCAAAAGAATCTATCGAGCCACATTTGGGCTAATCGGCGAAATGATTAGATACAAATTAACAAGTAACAAATATCAGATAAAAAATTCGACATAAAGTAGCGGCGGTTTTTAAACCTCCATTGACGGAAATAATAACAATATCGTAGTTAACGTATTCACCTATATGTGATACCCTTGAAAACACCATGAATAACAATCAATCATCATCTAATATCCGCGTTCGTTTCGCCCCCAGCCCCACCGGGGAACTGCACATTGGCGGTTTGCGCACAGCGCTTTTTGATTATTTATTTGCCCGTCAAAACGGTGGAAATTTTGTATTGCGCATTGAAGATACTGACCGAGCCCGTTTCGTGGAAGGGAGCGAACAGCGCTTGATTAATACGCTGACGCAATATGGTTTGTCGTATGATGAAGGCCCGGGTAAAGAAGGTAAATATGGGCCATATGTGCAATCACAGCGCTTAGATATTTATCGTGAACACGCCAACCGGTTGTTAGAAAAAGGCGCGGCTTACAAGTGCTTCTGCACGCCGGAACGTCTCACCGAGGTTCGCGAATTGCAAATGGCTCGTAAAGAGCCGCCGCGGTACGACCGGCATTGCCGTAACTTATCGGCCGATGAAATTGAACAATTAGAATCTGCCAAAACTCCGTTTGTCATCCGCCAAAAACTACCGGAGCAGGGGAGTGTGTCATTTACGGACCTAATCCGAGGTGATGTGTCATTCGACTACGCGCTGTTGGATGATTCCGTGTTGCTCAAAAGCGATGGTTTTCCCACATATCATCTGGCCGTGGTAGCGGATGATCATCTGATGGAAATAAGCCATGTGTTGCGAGCCGAGGAATGGCTGCCCAGTACGCCGAAGCACCTGTATCTTTATGAATCATTCGGTTGGACACCGCCGTTGTATGCCCATCTACCGCTAATTCTAAGCCCCAAGGGCGGCAAGCTAAGCAAGCGCGATGGCGCGGTATCGGCCCAATCATATTTGGACGAAGGTTATCTGCCGGAAGCGGTAATAAACTTCATCGCTTTTTTGGGTTGGAATCCCAAAACCGAGCGGGAAATATTTTCACTGGATGATCTGGTCAAAGAGTTTAAGATCGAACATATCAACAAAGCCGGCGCCGTGTTTGATAAGCAAAGACTCGATTATCTCAACGGTCAGTATATTCGCGCACTGGATATTAACCTTTTAGTAAAAAGGTTAATGCCATTCTATCAGCAAGCGGGAATACCGACAGACGACGCTGATAAACTAACCAAAGTGACGGCCCTGGTTAAAGACCGATTAGTAAATCTGACGGAAATTGGCCACTTGGCAAAATTCATATTCGATCTATCGGAATATGAAGCGGCGTTGCTGTTGCCTAAAAAAGAAACAGACACTGAAAAGATAAAAAAGTCATTAGAACTCTCGAGCGAAACTTTACAAAGCATCGAATCTAAAAACTTCACCAGTGCCGCATTGAAACAAGCACTGACTGAAATGATTTCCCGGGTAGGCAGCAATAACACCTCCATACTCTGGCCTTTGCGGGTGGCGCTTTCCGGACAAGCCGCTTCGCCGGATGTGTTTGAAATCGCGGAAGTTTTGGGTCAGGAAGAAGCGATCAAACGAATCGATGCGGCAATAGGCAAATTAAATACGAAATCCTAATATTGAAATCATAAGCAATTCGGTATTGTTTAGGAATTAGAAATTCGATATTAGTATTTGTGTATGTATTTGCAATAAAAATGCCATTTTGGTATAATACCCATGTAATGAATACAAAATACACTCAAATTTTGCGATATAGTCGAATCGCTTTCGCCATAGCGGCGTTGTTTATTGTGTTCGGACTGGGCTCAATTGCTTCCAACGCGCAGACAAATGACAATGCCGATATTAACGCGAATACCAATACTGACGGTACGCCGAATACCCAGCGGGAGGGGAGCAATGCCGACGGTCTCAGCGCCAACGAAGAAGTTCTTCAGCTAAATCTACAGATTCAGGAAAAGAAACAGGCGCTGGATCAACTCAATCAGCAAAAAGCCGAATATGAGCGAAATTTGGCCTTGAAACAGCAGGAAGCATTATCTCTAAGCAGTGAGATCGGATCGCTTGATGAACAAGCCAAGAAAACGCAGATTGAAATTGATATCGCGAATAACGAGATCGATACTCTTAAGCTTCAAATCAAAGAAGTCGATGGCAAAATAGCCGATCGAGAGAAGGACATCGTCGACCGCAAAGATCAGTTGAGCGGCTATGTCCGCCAGCTGAACCGGATGCAAAATACGAATTTGGTCCAGGTGCTGTTAGCTAATGATAAGTTTTCCGATTTCTTTAACGAACTGAATTCGGTCGAAGATCTGGAGCACCGGCTCAAAGGTTCGCTGGATGAAGTAAAGCTGTTGCGTGAAGAACTCCAAAGTGTGCAGGATGATTTGGAGCGTAAAAAAACCGATCTAGACAATGCCACGGCGAAACTTGAGGGTACCAAGGAAGAATTAGCCGGCCAATTGGATTACAAAAGTAATTTGCTGGACGCGACCAAGGACAACGAGGCGCAATATCAAGAAATGCTAGCTGCGGTAAAAACAGAGCAAAGTTCGGTAAATTCTGAACTGAGTCAAATTGAAACTAGTCTAAGGTCAAAGCTGGAGGGGGATAATCAGCTGACAGATGACAGCAAAGTATTATCTTGGCCGGTGAATCCGTCAAATGGAATAACAGCGACATTTCATGATCCCACCTATATTTTCCGACGCCTCTTTGAACATCCGGCTATAGATATCAGAGCCAAGCAGGGGACCCCAGTCAAAGCAGCCGCGTCGGGTTATGTGGGACGCGCTAAGGATTCTGGACTTGGTTACAGTTATATCATGTTGATTCATGCGGGCGGTATTTCGACCGTGTATGGCCACATCAGCCAGATTAACGTCCAAGAAGACGCTTATGTGACCAGGGGACAGATCATCGGCCTCAGCGGTGGGATGCCTGGGACGCCCGGTGCCGGTAAATTAACCACCGGTTCGCACCTACATTTCGAGGTCCGTAAAGACGGCATTCCGGTTAATCCGTTGAACTACCTGCCGTAGAGAAAGTTAATTGGCTGAATAGATAATTAGTTATTTATAGATTACCGCCTATCAAGCCTTACAGGCTTTGTTTGTGATTAGGGGACAACAGCGCTAGATTTGTTATGGCGTCGCACAATATACAATTTACGGCCCTATAGAATATAGCCATTGTTTTAATGGGGTTTACAAATACCGGGCCGATCCCCGGTTTTGTCATTCATTTTGAATTATTAATTCTAAATTTAGAATTTATTTATAGTATGCCCTAGGCAGATACCTGACATCAATGTATGAAACTTTATTTATGTCAGTAATCTTCTCGTTTAATAACACGCCGATGGCGTTAATCTGGTCATCGACCAGCTCATCAGCTGAGAAATAGATATCGGTGTCTTTGGCCACATTTATCAGGACTTCCCGGGCATAACGGCCGGTGGGCACCTCTTTGGTCTCACAGGGGGCCTCTGTATTGGAATTTAGACTGTTATTGGTATCAGATGTCGTATTTGAGTTAGAATTTACGTTAGCGGGGCGTATATTGGCATTTCTGGTAGACGAATTTGTGTTACCGTTGCGATTCGAGTTGCTATTCGAATTGTTATTAGAATTTGAATCGGCTTCATCAATACATACGGTGCGAACACTTTCCCTGATGATCGGTGTCGCGTAATTTATTTTTAGCTCGGAGAAGCGACTTTTGATACGTTGGCTGGCATCGATAATTGTTTCTGCTTGTGCCGCTGTTATTATTTCAGCACCGATCGTGGTAGTAGCTTTGGCGATATTCTTTATTAGAGGAAGATCAGGTGCGGGTTGTTCTTCGGAAACTGTTACAGGACTGAATACGACTCCCCTATTATCAAGTAAAAAATATTGTTTCGAATCAACCTGCCACAATATCGCCGCGGTGCGCTCTTTTACCATTATCACAATCTTTTTCAGATTTGGTTTGGTTGCATTGAAAGACTCAAATGAAGCCCGGCCCTCTAGTTTTTTTAAAAGTGTCTGGGAAAGCCCGTTAGGATTAATCAGCCAGCCATTATCGCCCGGTAAGAACAGCACGCGTCGCTGTTGTAAGTAGTCTGACAGCGAATCTCTAATCATGCGTTCGTGATCGGGTGTGGCGCCCGTAACGGTGATATTAGAGATGCGCCAGAAACCACTAAAAGCCACTAGATATGCTAATCCGGCCAGCACCACTAAGGCTAACCAGAAATATATTTTAGCCCGACGCTTTCTAGTTTCTTTTGGCGTTGTCCGTGGAAAATAAGGATTGCGAAATTGCAGCTGTTGACTAACGTATTTTCGTGACGGGTTTTGGTCGTTTGGGCGACGAATATCCATAAAAGTTATAAGTAATTAGCTGTCCCTGCCTCTCCCCCCACGTTAGACTCCTAACTCTAGTGTCGCAAAATACTATTTAATATCAAATTCCTTGGCAGCTAAGGCGTAGACGTGCTTGTATTCGGTCAGAATGTCATTGTGTAACGAGGCTTTTAACGTGGTCATTACCTCTTTGTGGAACCAGATCAATTGATCCTTGGGTGCGTTGAATCTCGACCAGATGGCGTCACCCAGATCATAATGCGCCTCCAGCATCGATTGCAGATTATGTATTTTATCGGCGCAGCAGACCATCAAGCCCTCAAAGCTGTCGGTTTTTAAGTGGCTTAGATAGTTCGTTTTGCGCGTTTCCCACGTAGCCCGATTGGTTTCTATCGAATCGTCGGGGTTCTTATCTTCGGTGACCTCCTTAACGATTCGGACTACCTCGGGGCCGAATTCGCGCGTCATATCGGATTCGGTATATCCCGATACGTCCTCAAGGACATCGTGCAATAATCCCGCGGCGATAATCTGATCATTATCGGTATAGCGTGATAGTAAGAACCCAACCGAAAATGGATGGACAATAAAAGGTAAACCGCCGATCCGGCGTTTTTGATTGTGATGCAGTTCGCTGGCGCGATTGATCGCGCGTTGGATAAGCGGGGTCAATATCATTGGTGAATTATACCTTTTTGCTGTTAAAAAACCAAACAAGCCAACCATTTATGAAAGTGTCAGCGGTAATTACTAGGCATATTATCGATTAATTGGACAAACCAGCTCAATACATCGATCAAAGCCGCTTTGCCCGCAAATACAATCTTCGGCTGGCGTCAGTTCATAATCACATTTATCGGCCTGCATTCTAGCGGAATCGCAGACACAACTATACTCCACCGTGCAATCAGGCCGCGACTGGCATTCTACAATGTTGCTTAACGATGTGCAGGCAGATTGACGATTGGTGCTATTGTTTAAAATCGCGTTCTTATTTTGATTAGAGCGATATCGAGCCGCCTGGTTGGTAAGATAAAGAGAGTTATTCCTTAGTGAGCTATGCGAGGTTTTATCGTTTGCACCGCGCTGGAAAAAATAATAAGCTCCGACAAATGCCACAGCTAAGAATATCAGCATAATGATAATCGAAAGGGTGAAAAAAAACGTAGAGCTGTTTAATTCCATCGATCCCCTACTACCCGATGAACGGCGCAGCCAGAACTTTCTGTGGTGAGTTTTTTCCTCAGGCATTGCAGACAGCAACTTGGCATCAGGCAGTAATGGTTTAGATCGATGCTTGCTGGATGTGTTTGTTCGCCGCCGCTTGCTGGCTGCCATAAAAAGGTAGTGTGTGATCTAAACGGGACGCAATGTACCGGCCCAGACTTGCCAGGCTAAGAGTGATTTGGCCACTAAACTCAGGATGATATATGTCCGCTCGCCATAAAGATAATCTTTCCATCGCCCAATCTTTTTGTACTGAAGCACCATATTAATCGCAAATACGTTGAAAAACAGAAAAATGGAAAAGAATATCCAATAAACAAAGGTCGGTGGCTTGGAGCCGTCCGTACCTGAACCAAACAAATATAGCGCCGTAGCTACCCAAGGAATCGCTCCGGCAATCACGCCAAACCAATAAGACGTCCAATTAGTCCGTTCGGTGGTTTGATTGTGCAGCTCCATCATCCAACCAAACAAAATCATCATGGCATTCAAAAAGAATACCAACAATAGACTGACACCATCATACATCCCGACCAGCATGACAACCACAACCATCATTAATGACGAACTAAACGAGTATTCAACCCAGCGAGCGATATTCATCCCCTTCTTAAGGTTGTTGGTATACCAGGCGAAAACACCCGGTAGACTGATAATCAAATGCGCTAAAGCTGATAAAAACAAGAAACCAGCCACGAGCGGGCCGATCGGTACAGAAAATGATTCATTAATAAACGGCAATAATCGTTGAGCCGCCAGATCATATCTTACAAAAGCAGTCGTCACGGGTAAAGTAAAATCTGTGCTCAAAATCAGCATTAGAATGCCCTGGATCAAATGCAACCCCCCGGCACAAAGATTCCATACTCTTAGCCTTTTAAATTGATCGTCATTCGAAAATATTGACATTAGATTTAGCAATTAATAATACTCAAATATTATAGCAATAATACGAAAAATAATCTAATTCGGCATCAATAATTACATTAATTCCGAAACTACCACCAAGTTATTTGTGGAGCGAGTTATGGCGGTATATAGCCAACGTTGCCGCAAGTCCTTGTCTTGGGCGCGGAGATATTCATCGTATACCAAGACATTGGGAGCTTCGCTACCCTGGGCTTTATGGACCGTTAAGGCGTAACCCCAGTCAAACAGGTTGCCCATTTTCCGTACGGTAGTGTTGATATCGGATGCTTTTAGATCGGCATCGGTTTGGATCGTACTCGTACGTCCAAATTGTCCCTTTAAAATTTGGCCATGGTATAGGAGTGGTTCGCCGTCTAGCTTGATGTCAGTTCGGTACCAATATTTACGATGGGACTTAATCCCTGCAATGCGACCTAGCATGCCATTATAAATATTCTTGCGACGATCGTTTTTTAAACAAATAACCCGCTCCCCCACTTCGGGACGTTCTTTGATATATCCCAACGCCTGCCTGATTCGACTGTTTAAGCGATTGCGAGTTTGATTACGCGCGCACAATACCAAGCTTTGATCAGAGTAACGAGAATATATTGTTTTTTCTACAGCCGCTGGTAATTGTTTTACACAGATGACCCGAGATCCGATCTTGCCCGGCGATAACCGACCGCCCTGGCGTATCCTTCTGGATAATTCGATGATCGGATTATCAGCCGCCTGCCGCATGATGGTTTCCAAACGCAGATCCGGGTTCTCCATGAGATTAAAGGTTCCGTCAACCGGAGGTAGCTGCCCATGGTCGCCCACCACAAGAATTGGCCTATTAAATGATAATAAATCTTTCCATATAGATTGATTTACCATCGAACCTTCGTCAATAATAATCAAATCACAGCGCAACTCCCAGCTATCACGTCTGACCCACTCAATTATATTACCGGCATCGTCCTCGATCGGTTTATAAATCAAGCGATGTATAGTAGAGCAAAAATCATCCGGTTCGATGGCATTAATTGCCAAGAGCTTTTGTCTTAATACATTAGCCGCCTTTCCGGTATAGCAGGCAAACGCGATCTGGATATCACGATAAATTTTACGACGATTCATCTGACGGCGTAAATATGCCAATAATGTTGTTTTTCCCGTTCCGGCATAACCGCCCATAGTAAGAAACTGTTTTGACGGCTGTTCAATCCATTTCAGTATATTTCGATACGCGTGTTTTTGATCGGCAGTTAACACGGGGGCGTATAATTATATATTAATATGAAAACAAACAGTCGACTACTCGATATACTCTAGCAGGCGACTGTTAAAGAATAGATATCTATTATAAGATAAAAAACTATTGTGTGGGTGGTGTGGGTATGTCAGTTTGGCGATAGACCGTAATTACTGCCGCGTTTTTACCTTCGCTGGTAGTAAACCCGGCGCTTAAATAACGGTTTCCTTTCTGGGCCGCGATAGAATAAACTCCGCTATAGTTGGCCGTACCGCTAATTGTCCAACCGTCGGCTCTTAGTTCCCGATCATATATCGCGCTGGCTTCGGCCGGTGTTTTGGATGTCTCGATGGTCAGATTATATCCATCATCACCGCTTGAAACGGCCGCCTTTAGATCACCTTCAATCACATAAATGTCCGATGGAAAGCCATTGGGAAGACTTACATTTTCACCAGCTGAATACGAACCGGAGTTGGTGTTTATTGTGACAGTGTTGCTGCCGTAATCAACGTCAACCTGTCCATTGGTTGACTTTTCGATGATATTTTCAGCAATCTTTTCGGCGCCTTTTCGGGTAGCGAATCTTACGGCAATGCCGGCGCCGGCAATCACAACCACGCCGATGATTAGAAGTACTAATGTCTTTTTTTTCATGAAATTTTGGCGGTTAGCTCTTCTTGTTTATATTATTTCATACTATGAAGCACCCTGGCAAGCAAAAACATTTATTAGGACTTTATGATACTTGGGCAAATAATACTACGTAATTTTTGCCATATATCTTGGCGCACTTTGGACAAGTCGTGTAATAAGTATAAAGCTTGATTATCTTTTTGTCTTTTGAGGCGACATACTGCTCCATCTCTTTATGCCATTTTGGAACCATTCGGTATGGACCTTCAAAAACCTTGGTTAAGAAAGTGCCTGATACGGTTACATTAGCGCAACCTGACACCTCTTTATTGACCGAAATATACTGTTCACTAGACCATGCCGAGGACTCATCAGATAACATGATGGTGTCTTCGTTCAGTTCGGCACCGGCCGCCTTAATCTTGTTACTTAGATTGGTAATGACTGAGCCCATGTTCAAAGGCATGTGCCAGAAAGACTTTACGTTGCCTTTGACAAACTTCTTATCGTTCCAAGTAATTACCTGTTCCTGCCAAAGCTCGGGTTTGAATGGCGGGCAGCAGTCGGATTTGATGGCCTGTGCTGTTTCTTGGGTGTCCATATGAGGGATATTAATAGTGTATACAGCTGATATATTACCTTGTGAAGCTGCTTTTGGCAAGAGAAAAGGGACCCCGATGGCCCCACTGATAGCGGACTGAAATTCTTGTGGTAGTTTCGGTGTTATCGCGGAAACGATGGATCGCTGCCCGCTTGTTTACGCAGACGATTTTGCAGTGTCGGCTTTTTCGCCGGCGTCATATTGGCTGAGTCGACGGCGGTTTGATTGAGCTCCCTGAACAACCACCGATCATCGCTCTCGCGACATCCCGGTTTGTCGCAATAAGAACTAAAGCCGACTTTGGCACCGCAACGGCATCTTTGGATGGGCAGGCATAGCACGCCCCGACGCCGTCTATTTATTGTAGGATCCATGTACACCCCCGTAGGATACGAACCACGCCAGAGTCCCTCCCTAGCTAAAATAGAATATCAGAATAATTCGATACAGTCAATTAATGCAGCCGATAATCAAAAGACACCGTAATAACCGGTGCCAGTTGATATATGCTATATTATTTTTGCACAATAATGTTGTACTCCCCCTTAGCATAATACCCGGGCGTCAAGACTCCGCCGCATGTCTCGGTCACCTGCTTGTAGGTAAAATACACGTAACCATCAATCTGCGAATATCCAGCCGATACCCAGGCGTTGTTTCCGTTTGGATACGGCCCGGCGGTATAAACAGAATCATCAGCCGGTTTATAAAAAACGCGGATGTTGGCTGGGTTAGTTAGGCTGGCTTCTGCGACAGCTACTTTTTTCATATGCTCGTGGTAATACAAGATGGACGTTGGATAATCGGCGCACTGATTGCCATAACTACTGGTTGAAACAAAATCACCATCGGCGGTAACATCAAACGTACCATCATATCGCTTGGTTGTTGATACCGGCAGGCCATTTGAGGTTAAGCTTCCGACTACGGTCAAGCTGCCGTCAATTTGGGCATTGTCATTGATGATGAAAGGTTTGGAATCAGTTGTACCCGGAGTGGTTCCGCGGTATACGCGACCATCAACTCTTAAATTATCACCAATAGCGATTGGATTGTCGAAATTATTGGTACCCTTGGTAGTGTTAATCATCGTCCCGTTAAAAGTCGTGACACCATTAATTTTCACGGAATCGAACTCCACCGTACCCTGACCCTTGAATGTGGTAGCGGCAGTAACCCCGCCCACAATGGAAAATACGGCCAGAGTTGAGATTACACCAACGGTTAATTTACGTACTGAATGTTTCATGATTTTATGATTATTTTGTTAATACGCAGTAATAATATTACCTACACAGTATATCGTCAAAGTCTTACTATTGACAATTTGGCATATATTTGCTAATATACCCGTTTGTTGTGTGGCCAATGCGTTCTGGGGGGGGTATCGGGATGGATCCCGATAATACACAGGAGGTGCATGTTGCGTAGTCCGAGTCGTTCTTTTTGGGCAGACACGATCGCAGCCGGCGTCTTGATTCTCATGGCACTCGGAATCGGCCTTGGCGTACGGCATGTCGAGAATGGCCAACCGCCGCTGTATCGATTTGTCCGGTGTGTTGAACTGCAAGCCGACTCCATTAACGGTGGTTTCGTTGCGCGGGTAGTCAAACCGGACGGAACCGTCAAACAGGTGCAGCTGTCCAGAGCAGAGCCCAAGACGGACATAGAGCGAGGCCTCATCTACCTGATGCAGTCGGGTACCGACGGGAGTCTCAGCGCGTTCGTCTCGGCGAGCGGTATCTAAACCACCAAGCCTCCGTCGGTGGCTAAACGTTAGCGCACCGGTCCTGCGGGACTCACATATCTTCGACCCTCGGGCTTATGCTTCGGGGGTCGCTTCATATTCCAGAACATGTAAAAATTTGACATTATTTTGCTGAAAACATATAATACACCCAAGCGCTGATTGAGCCGGCTACCAACCGGCTTGCACCGCACTAGACGTTCTAGTTCGGGGTAGTATCATCCTAAGGCGCAAGTGAATTAAGAGTTTTGCCAGCGATGGCAAAAAAGTTGGGTGGAACCGTCCCGAGTTAGTCGAGGACCCCAATGCGAAAGTATTTGGGATTGTTTATTATTTGAGAAATGAAATATATGACAGAGCCAATTGAATCAATCCGCCATTCATTATCGCACTTACTAGCCTCGGCTGTATTGGAAATATGGCCCGACGCTAAGTTGGGCATCGGCCCGGTGATCGATACTGGTTTTTATTATGATTTTGAATTGCCTGAGCCGGTTACTCCGGAACGGCTGATTGAGCTGGAAAAAAAGATGCGGCACTATATCAAACAGAATTTGGCATTCGAAAAATCTGAAGCAAGTGAGGTCGAGGCCAGAAAGATATCCAAGGGGCAGCCGTACAAGCTCGAATTGATTGATGAATTAGTGGCAGACAAGACGCCGATTAGTTATTACCAGTCAGGAAAGTTTTCCGATCTCTGCGCTGGTCCGCATGTGGCCAAAACCAACGCGATTGACCCCCAAGCTTTCAAGCTAACCAAAGTAGCTGGGGCTTATTGGCGGGGCGACGAAAAGCGAGCCATGCTCCAGCGTATATACGGCGTCGCCTTTGACTCCAAAGCCGAATTGGCCGACTATCTAAACCAACAAGACGAGGCCGCCAAACGTGACCATCGTAAGTTGGGTCAGGAGCTTGATTTGTTTACGATATCACCGCTAGTCGGCTCGGGATTGCCGATGTATACCCCGCGAGGTGTGGTTATGTTGCGCGCGATTACCGGGTTATTAAATGAGCTGGAGGTGGCCCATGGCTATGAATTTGTCGATATCCCCCATATTGGCAAAGTGGATCTGTACAAAACCTCCGGTCATTGGGATAAATATAAGGATTCCATATTCACGGTCCACGGGCATGGTGAAGATTTTGTGCTCAAACCGATGAATTGCCCGCACCATATGCAGATATACGCCAGCAAACCAAGAAGTTGGCGCGATTTGCCGGTGCGTTACTCTGAAGTTACCAAACAATATCGTGACGAACAGGCCGGCGAACTATTGGGACTGTCGCGGGTACGCTCGATTTCAATCGATGATAATCATATCTTCTGCCGGCCGGATCAGATCCAGGAAGAAATGCGCCATGCCTATGAGATAATCAAGAAATTCAGCAATACATTTGGTATGGAGCACACGATTCGCTTATCAGTTCGTGATCCTAAGAAAAAGTCCGGTTATCTGGGCGATGACGCTACTTGGGCACGGGCCGAAGCCGAGCTGGTCAAACTATTAGATTCGCTGGGAGAAAAATATTTTGTGGGCGAGGGCGAGGCGTCATTTTATGCGCCGAAAATAGACTTTATTCAAAAGGACTCAATTGGCCGTTCGTGGCAATTGTCGACTATTCAATTGGACTATGTCGAGCCGGAGCGATTCAAACTGGACTATACTGATAAGGTCGGTAAAAAATCCCGTCCAGCTATTTTGCACATCGCCGTAGCTGGATCGCTCGAACGTTTTATGTCGATTATAATTGAGCACTATGCCGGTATATTTCCGGTATGGCTGGCGCCGGTACAGGTAAAGTTGTTATCAGTTGGATCGGATCACGTTAAGCCGGCCAATGAGCTGGCTCAGAAACTCACGAGCAAGGGCATTCGGGTAGCGGTTGATGACGCCAACGAGACGATTGGGCACAAGATACGCCAAGCTACAGTTGAGAAAATTCCCTATTTACTGGTGTTCGGCGACAAAGAAGCCAAATCTGATAGCCTAGCAGTGCGAGATCGTGGTGCCCGCGAGACGCGCATCATTTCACGGGCAGATTTTATTTGTGAAGTCTCGGATAAAATAAAGAAACGTAGCAAATAAATCATGATATGATTTAATAAATCAGCTGGAATATTTTCCGGCCGATTTTACTTACTAGTAAATATCGACAGCTGGGGCAAAAAAATCAAGTATTGTCTATTATTGTATGATATAGTAAGATGATATCATACATCCGTATGTATGGATGTTATCCACAGGAGGTAGTCATGGTCTTTCGTGTCGGGCAAAGAGTTGTTTTCAAGCGGATACCAAGGCACGCTATCGGTATGCCGGCTGGTATTCCAGAAAAAAAATCCAGGAGGGTGGTGGAGATTAAGTACTCGGAACTGAGACATTGGAGTGGATGTCCAAACCCGCTAAACTGTGCCTGCATGCCCCACCCCGATGATCAGCTAGTACGATTGGAGGGTATGGACGATGGCCAGATGGTTTCATCCACGTTGCTGCGCCCAGAGGATTAGATGTGATTCTGGCAGATGGTGTCGTGCTACGGCTTGCCGATTCGACAAGCCGTTTTCTATTTAGATAATAATTCTAGGCAGCAAAGGATTGATGCGGGTTACAATTTCGTAATGTATTGTTCCAGTACGTCCAGCCATATCCTCGACTGTTATCTGTTTATAACCCTGGCACCCAATTAGGGTAACCTTATCACCCACTTTAACCCGAGGTACCTTGGTGACGTCTACCATTGTTAAATTCATACAGATGCGTCCAACAACTGGACACAGTCGCCCGCCGATCAATACGTCGCAATTATTAGAAAGTTTACGATCAAACCCATCCCAATAACCAACCGGTAAGATGGCAATGGTAGATTTGCGGTTGACGGTGTAGCTACTGCCGTAGCCGATGCTGGTGCCAGCCGGAATTCTTTTAATCTGAATTACCTTGGTATGCCAGGAAAGCGCTGGTTGAAGATGAAATTTACTTCGGTAAGTTTGCTTTATTGATTCGGCCGGCCACAATCCATAAAGTCCGATGCCTAGACGAACTGCTTTTAAATGGCTTGGTGGCAAACGCAACGCCGCCGCAGTGCAAGCTATATGAGTCAGGGGTAAAGATACTCCGTGTCGTTTTATGCCTGATATTGCTTTTTTAAACAAGTCAAACTGACGTAGTGTGGTTTCAATCTTTATGTTTTCGGCATCGGCAAAATGTGAATAAACGCCAATAAAATTTATTCCATCAAACCTGGTGATAGCTTTGGCCAAATTTATCGCCTGATCAGCCAACACGCCAATACGCGTTGTGCCGGTATCAACTTTGAGATGAATTCTTATTTTATTTCTGGAAAGTTTACCGATTCGATTGATTATTCTTGCTTCAGATAAAGTTGATACGGGCAGAATTGCATTAGTATTAGCCAGGCGCGATATTTCGCTAGGATGTACAAAGCTCAATATCAAAATGGACGATCTGATTCCTGCAGAATATAATTCTATCGCTTCATGGCCGCTGGCTACGGCCAGGGTGCGACATAGCGGACTAAAAATCCTGGCCACCTCAACCATGCCATGGCCATAGGCGTTGCTTTTTATAACTGGTATAACATCAACATCGCAGCCAACAAGATTCTTAAAAATCTCGAAGTTGTGTCGAATTGCTGCGGCACTGATTTCCACCCACGTGTGTGAATGTAGCATATTCATGATGCTAATAATAACACATAATAAGAAAACCGGGTGCCTCATTGGTACCCGGAAAGCAATGGATATCCTCCACGCGTTTCCTCCTCTGATTCTCAGATCGCGACAGGGTGATGCGGCGGGTTGTCGTAGTGAATCTCTTCAAGTTTCCCTTTGGATGCGCACACAATGACAACGATCATTTCGTGATGTGACACGCGACGGCCGAATTGCCTGGGTTTCGCCGTTACATCTCGAACATCGTCCTGCGCGGTTTCCCAATCGTGGCATTCGTGTTCGGTAGGAATTTCGCCCATCATCTCAAGCGAACCAACCATAGACATGGCCTTGTCCAGCACGGCGACTGGCACAACCGCAGATGGACGTGTGTGGGCTCGTACGATAGTCCCGTCGGGATCAACCAGTGTGTCCACGGCTACTTCGTAAACACCGTCTGGTACTGCCGAAATGTGCGGCTGGGGGTGATGTTTTGCTGTGGCGTGTGCATAATACCTGCCAGCAACAGCGCGATGCGCCATAACGATTCACCCACCCTTCCAGATCCTCCTCTCCGGTTGTAGCCACTCGCACCGGCTCTCTGCCGGCCCAAGTTGACTTAAAGCTACTCCCGCAGATAATTTTCGTCAAGTTTCAAGCATATAAAAAAGAAAACCGGGAAGTGGCTATTCCCGGAGTGCGTGTGTCGGTATCGATATAAGCGACAGACGCTTGATTCAATTGTAACGGCGGGAGCGTCCTCCATTAGCCATCGCGAGTGCAATTAGCTCGCCAACCGTCTGGCCGCGCGGTCTCGTCACCGAAACCGGTTCTGATACAACCTCGTCACGCAGTGGCGGCTTGCCATCAATCCAACGTTGAATAACCGGCGCATCAGCCTGCCACCGACGAACAGCCTTGAAACCCAATCGGCTGAAGATGTTACACCTTCCCGCGTTTCGAGCCGGAACTGGATTGCAGTTTTCGTACATCAACACCCTCCCTTGTGATGACATCAGAAAAACTCTGCCAGCGACGACAAACGTTATAATCAAAACGATTCTATACTATTATAGTAGTATTGTCAATACTGCCCGCGACACATATATTATATCAAGAAAATACAGTTAAAATACGTCGGTCCACTGTCCTGGGGAGGGTTTAACTGTTTTTGGATAGGTACCGCTAAAATCAGAATAACCAGCATGATATTCAAGTTTGTCCATTGAGAATCCGGTGACTTCGGCCAGATGATCGTTGGTCAATTTGGTGAAAAATTCATTAGCTTGAGATAGGTATTTTGATGGTACATTAAATAAACCAACCTTTCCGTTAGTGATGCGCAAATCTACGGTCTTTGTTCCGGTACGATTAACCATTACTTTCACATAGATCGGCGCACTAATATATTTATTAAGTTTGGTCGAGATTTCCATTCCACCCTCGATAAACCTAACCTGGGTATTTTTCAGTATATCGCCTTCTTGGCGGGGAAATAGTTGAAGGAACGAAGTCATTTCTTCTGAGGTACGTTTGGCCGTAACGGCTATTTGACCATCGTACGTCTGTTTACAGGCCAAACACAGTTCATTTGAGTTGCCGATAATTTCTACGGGCACTTTTGCTTGAATACTGGCCAGTGCTTCGGGGCTGGCTTTAATACCTAAATCCTTAGGTTTGTTCATATTGAATATCGAAGATATAACGGGAATGCTTACCAGTCCTGTAGCTCCGATAACAAGCAACAAGACAAAAATAATTATTACGGCCCAAACCCAGCCCTTATGCTTTGGGTGCGGTTTTGCTTTAATTGGTTCGGTTGCCTGTGGTTGTTCGTTCAAGTCAGTCATATGTGTGTATTTTTGGTCGAGTAAAAGTATTAGATATTTACTGAGCCAATATCTCCTTGAGTATTTTCAATCAAACCAATCAGCGTCCGACCGATCGCAAAGGCGGTGCCGTTGATCGTATGTACTAACTCGGTCTTTTCGCCGTTACGATACTTGATATTCAAACGACGTGCTTGAAAATCGGTGGAGTTTGATGTTGAGTGTGTTTCACGGTACTCCCCCAGCCCGTTGTTTTGTCCCGGCATCCATGTTTCGATGTCAAATTGCTCGGCGTCGGTTGAAACCATGTCGCCAGTGCAAACATGGACAACGCGGTACGGCAGCTTTAATTCCCGCATTAACTCCTCTTGAATTGCTAAGAACAATTTATGCTCCATTCTTGAAAATTCTGGTATTGAATACGAAAACATTTCAAGTTTGTCGAATTGATGAACCCTGAGGATGCCTTTGGTATCTTTGCCGTAGCTTCCAGCTTCGCGTCGGAAGCAAGTTGAATAACCAATGAATCGTATCGGCAGATCTTTGGCTGATAATGTTTCGTTCATAAAGTATGGCCCAAGTGTATGTTCGGCGCTACCAACCAAATATAAGCCATCGCTCGGCAAATGGTAGCGCTCCTCTTCCTGTCCCGGATCAAGTTTTCCCATGGCGCGGAATACCTCCGGCCGAATCATGACTGGCGGCACCATCGGAACAAACGAGGTATTGGGCAGATCTAGCTTGGTTTTTTTTATTACCTTGGAGAGCCATTTTTGATCCCCCAAACGACGAAATACCATTTGAGCCAAACTGAACTGTACCATCGCTAAATCACCCTTGATATAGCCAAAGCGAGTTCCAGATACTTTTGATGCACGTTCGATATCAATCCAGTCTTTTTTTTCCGCAATAGTTAGATAATCTTGAGGTTTCGTAAACTTAGGCTTTTTACCGACTTCGCGAAGCACCACATTTGCTTCTTCGTTGTCACCTACCGGAACTTCTTCAAATGGGATATTGGGTAACTTATATATTAATTCGTTATACTTCGCTGTAGCCAAGTTAAGCGTATCCTCAGCGTTTTTAACCCGGCTTTTTAACTTTTGGGCTGATTCAATTTTATCAACACGATCTTTATTGGAAGAGGTGCCAATTTCCTTTGCCGCATTGTTCATGGCTGCCCTTAAATCGTCGAGTTCTTTGGTAATCCGTCTCCGGTCAGCATCAACTTTTAACAATTCCGAAATATAATGACCGCAACCGCGCCTATCCAGCGCCTTAATATATAATTCCGGTTTACTGCGGATTAATTTTATATCCAGCATATATGTTATTTATCAGTTGATTTCATAGGCGGAAAAAGGGTC
>Ga0172379_10000423_pt1 | contig 106781 bp, 162 predicted proteins | sample GrowelOW334metaG_FD_119756 | JGI IMG/M metagenome (GOLD analysis project Ga0172379, IMG submission 119756) | Groundwater microbial communities from an aquifer near a municipal landfill in Southern Ontario, Canada - Groundwater well OW334 metaG | ecosystem: Environmental > Aquatic > Deep...
AACCCGGCGCCGATGCGGGTGGGACTCGCCGCGGGGTCGACGGTGGAGCGGCGCGAGGGGAGTGAGAACTCGAAGGTGGTGGATGAGGTCGGGGGATCGTGCTGGGCATGCCCGGCGTACCCGGGCGGGTCGCGCAAGGCCGAGGGGTCGTGTCGTGATCATGCGTGTCGGACGTGCTGGATCCGAGGCAGACAGGCCGTGGCGTATGGGCACCACTGATCTTGTCGCGCAGAGACAAGATCTTCTCTCCCTCTCCCTCTCCCTCTCCCTCTCCTTGTGGACATGCGATGCCTTTCCAGCACGAAAAGCTCAATGTCTACAGAGAGTCTCTCGACTTTGCGGCTTTGGCCAATGAAGTCGTAGAGAATATGCCCAAAGGAAAGGCTCACATCGCCGATCAGCTCGCGCGAGCGTCGACGTCAATCGTGCTCAATATAGCGGAGGGAACTGGTAAGTTCAGTGATGCTGACAAAAGGAGATACTATCTATCAGCAAGTGGTTCCGCTTCTGAATGTGCGGCAATTTTTGATATATTACTTAGGTTTAAGATTGTAGATGAAGATAAGAACAAAGAGGCAAAGATTATATTGGACCACATTATATCCATGCTTATCGGACTAGCACGCGCCATGGAAGAACGAAGAAGGTGAACAGGGAGAGGGAGAGGGAGAGGGAGAGGGAGAGGGAGAGGGAACCAGATGATGGACGAACCTCAGTATTCCACCGTCGAGACGACCTCGCGCTGGCTCATGCAACTCTGGACGCACGCCCAGGAAGAGCATCGGGAGTCCACATGGAGGTCACTGCCAGGAGATGCCTCACACGCCCTCGAGAACCACAGCACGTTCGTGACGATGGAGGACGTGGCCTTCCTGGGGAAGATCGCCATCGACGTCCGTATGCATACCACCCTCGAGGTCGACACGGCGCTCATGCTCCTGGCCCTCCTGGTCGAAGACGGCCACTTCCCGGTGGAGCACGTCCGACCCTACATCCTCGACGCGCTGCGGTCGAGCCGGCCAGCAACCCGGAACTCGGCGGTCGAAGCCCTGTGGCAGATGGGGGACCGCTCATGTCTCCCCGCGCTGACGCTGTCCTTCATGGTAGAGGAGCACCCTGACGTTCGTCGAACCATGTACCACGTGCTCGACATCATGACCCGGGCAGGAGACCACACGGGGTGATGTTGACACCAAAGGTGTCATGAGCTACGCTCGGATGGGGAGGTATCGTGTGAACCCCAAGCTCTACCTCGACCGTCCCGGGGCGGGTCCCGAGCAGGCCCGGTGGACCGAGTCGGCGCTACGGTATGTGCCCTGTGCACGGAGGCCCGTGCGTCGAACACAGCCGTTTCGCGAGCCGGACAGGGGCAGATCTTCGTCGAGAACTCGGCGTTCGTTCGTCTTCCCAACCCTACGGAACAGGGGGTTCCTGGTCTGTATCGGTCTTGTTCTCACGGTCGAAATTGCAGTCGTGACGTTCATCATCCTCGTCTTGAACTTCGCATGAGGAGCTTGCCGTTCGCCCACGCGCTATGAAGCATCCAGGAGTTCCACCATGTCTTCCGTTCCCCACATCCGCCCGGTTCCGGGCGAGCGTCCCCTGCGGGACGTCATCTCCGAGTGGTGGGAGATGCATCCGGACGAGGACCGCATCGCGGTCGCCGACTGGGTCTTGGAGGTGACCGGCCGTCATCTCGGAGAGCTGTTCGACGAGGGTGATGATCACTGGTTCTACGGCAAGCTCTGCGAGGTCATGCCCGAAGAGGACGCCTGTTCGGTCTACGAAGGCCTGGAAGGTGGGCCTTGAGGCGGCCGGCGGCACCCGCGGCATACGCACAGGAGCGTCGGGAGAGCGCCAGGGTTCGCGCCGAGGCCATCCCACAGCTCGAGGCGAGTCTGCACCGCGGGGCCCGGGTCGAGGACCTGGCGCCCCCGGCGTCGGGGGGGCGGTTCGGGACGGTGGCCATCGGGCTGTCGTGCCTGGCGCTGCTCGCCGTGTGGCCGCGGCGATGATCACCATCTTGACGGGGCTGACGCTGGGAGCGGCGCTCGCGGTCGACGGTGCGGCGCCCCGGAACACGCTCAGGCTCTGCACATTCGATGGAAGCCATCGAGGAGGCACGTCATCGGCGACGTGGCGCACGGACACGCACTTCATCCGCATGCGCGACTACGGCGAGACCTGGGACGTGACCCGGGTGGAGACCTTCGAGAGGTGGGCGCTCGCCGAGCACTCGGACCTGACGCTGGAGGAGGCCGCGGAGAGGGTCGGGGTCACTCCCGACGACCTGCATGCGGCGCTCGCCGAAGTGGCGACTTGACCATGTTCACCCCCATGAGCTTGAACGAGGAGGACTTCATGTAGCTTTCGAAAAAGGAGCTACATCGATGTCCCGCACGTATCGCCATCGCCACGGGCATCTGCCCGAGGGCGGACTCGTTCGCGATGATGGTTTTCTCTATTTGAACGGGGTGCCCGCCCACGAGGTGGCGGGTGTCCTGGCGCTCGAGCAGTTCGGGCTCGAGGCCGGTGTAGAGTATCGCCTGTGGGTTCGGGGGGCCCTCTGGCGGACGACGTGGTCCATCACCCGCCGGTGGCGTCGTCGCTACCGCAAGAACCCGATGTGCAGGGAGCGGAAGGACGAGCGCAGGGTCTGCGAGCGGAGCTTCCGCGCCCGGGTGCGGGCAGCGCTGGTACACGGCCAGGAGATGCCGCGGTGGCGGAGGACCTCGGGCTGGAGGTCGTGGTGAGAAAAAACCATTGACACTATCCGTGTCGATGTTAGTCTCCTGTCGTGGGAGGCGAGCATGTCGAAGCCGTTGTGGGAGGGGCTCGATCGGGTGGGGCACCGGGTAGAGGTCTGGGCCATGTCTCTGGGGACGACGAACGCGGCGTTGCAGGTGGAGGTCTTCGGTCCCTGCAACGACCTCATCGCGACGTGGCCGGGTCTCGATCAGGGCTTCGCCTTGCGCAAGATCGAAGGGCTCCCCGCGAACATGGCGCTCGACATCTGGGGGCGGGGCTCCCGGTCGGGCTCGTGGTGCTGGGTCCGGTGGCAGGACCAGCCCAAGGGGCTCAGGATCTTCCTGTGCAACCCGATGAAGCGCAAGGTGCCGAGTGCAGACGCGATGGAGGCTTGGGTCCGCGACCAGCTCCCGCGCGTGTTCGAGTACATCTCGTCGCAGATGCTGGGCGAGGCGCAGCGGGAGCGCGAGCGCAGGTCCCAGCAGGACGATCGGGTGATCGCAGGCTGCATCACCCGGGCCCTGCAGCCCAAACGACAGGCCATCGTGCTGCGCGTCCTCGAGGAGCAGGGGATGGAGTCCAAGCTCGGGGCGCTGCTCGACGAGCTGAACCGGCACCTCCGCCGCGCGATGGACGGTGCGAAGCTCGACCTCGAGGACGAGGGGGCGTTCGAGGAGGCGCTGGCGAAGAACGGCATCTCCCAGGAGCGTGCACAGAGGGCATTCGAGCAGCTGCGCAAGGAGGCGAAGGAGTTCTTCCAGGAGGAGCCGCTGGTGAGCTGCGACGTGCACGTGGCGACGGCGAAGGTGCTGACGGTGGAGTACTAGGGAGAGCCGACATGGATTACGACTTCGACAAGATCGCAGCGATCGCCAAAAAGCTCCAGGACATCTACGTCCCGATCGACGAGGCCTGCTCCATGGAGAGGGCGGCTCTCAAGCGATGGACGGATGCGAAGGCGAAGGACGAGCGCATCCAGACCCGTGGCCTTATCGTCCAGATGGCGGCTTCGTACTTGGACCTGACCACGTACGAAGAGATCAGGTCGATCTACACGGAAGATCTTCTGGGTCGGGACCTGCCGGAGTACCAGGACGTGGTGAGCTGTCGAGAGCGCATGGCCGAGCTGCGGCAAGAGTTGGACCGTCTGATCCTCGAGTTCCAGCTGTAGTGCGGGTTCGACCCCCACGCGAACCCCCGCGCGCACGAGGGGGTTCGGCACCAGGCCGAGGCCGAGGCCGAGGTTGCCCGACCTGGGTTCTGGAACAAGATTTACGAGTTCTTCTTCGGGCACGAGGAAGGCTAGACATGGCGTGGAACTCGCAGAACCCGCTGAACACGATGATCCCGGGCCCACACGGCTGCGTGGTCAGCACGTGCAACGCGAGCGGCGAGTACCCGTCCCCGTACAACAACCCGTACTCCAGCCTGAAGCCTGTCCGGGACGAGCCCAAGGAGCACCGCATACAGCGCGAGATCGTGGACCACGCGAGGCTCACGGTGCTCGGCACGGAGTTGGGGCATCGCCAGATCGAGCTGGCGGAGGCCCAGGCCGAGATGACCCGCCTGTACAGCTACACGATCATGTTCGGACCGTTCGCCGACGTGATCCGGGCCAAGCGAGTCGAAGCCGAGCTGCGCTACCGCGACGCGCTTGACCGTTGCAGGGTCATCCGGGAGATGACACCCCAGCCTTATCCCAGCGCGCACGAGCGCGAGATCGCGGAATCGAAGCGGATCGAGCACGAGGCACGCCAGCGCGGAGAGTGGTCATGAGCTTCGATGAAACCCAGCTAGTCGGTCTCTGGACGCTGGACCGCGTCCATGACCTCGTGGACCCCGATCCCGAGGACAAGCACATCGGCGTGCCGTGCGACACCGAGTGGTGCAACGCCCTGCACAACGCGAAGCGCGAGTGCGGCGACCGCCAAGGTGACTACGCGGGGCTCGTCCACGTCAACCGTCAGTACCGCGCCTTGCACCCCGAGCAGTTCTGCCCGGAGGGGCTCTGCGACGGCTCGGGTTGGCTGCCCGTCGACCCGGAGGAGCATCCCGCGGGCGGTGTGAACCCGTGTCCATGTGGGAGGGCAGGTAGAGGTTGACACTGAGAGTGACATAAGGTAGAGAGAGGGCGTAGGAAGGAGACGGAGATGATGGTACCGGCTGGGAAGTGGCGACCAGCTACGTCGAGGACGTCAGCTATGGCGATGACGGAGAGGTAGGGCATGAACGACCACATCCGCCGCATCCTCGACCGCCTCGCCGCGGGCGAGACCTTCGAGAACCGCGAGAGTGGCAACTCGATGACGCCGGTCATCCAGAGCCGGCAGCCGGTGACGCTGGCGCCCGTCGACGCGGACAAGCTCGAGCGGGGCGACGTCGTCTACGTCAAGGTGCGCGGCAACTTCTACACGCACGAGGTCTATGCGGTTCGCGGTGACGAGGTCCAGATCGGCAACCATCACGGGCACATCAACGGCTGGACACCGAAGCGTCAGGTGTACGGGATCGTCGTCGCGGTGGGCGACCGCCCGCTGCCTCGTGCGCTCGAGAAGGTGCGGAAGGTGGAGGCATCGTGACCGAGTACATCGACATGCCGAGGTCCGAAGTGGTGGTGGGCCGGCACAAGTTGGGCGCGGGATGGGCGCAGGTCTACCATCGCAGAACCGGAACGCTGCTCGGAGAGGTGGTTCTGTGGGAGGAGGACGGGGTGTGGATCAGCTACGTCCCCTACAGCGACGAGCGTGCCGGCGACGACCACAGGACCCGCGAGGAGGCGGTCTGCGAGCTGTTGGAAGCTACGATCCACATGCCGCCGAAGTACGGCAAGGACTACGATCATCCCGAAGAGTTCCCATGCACCGAGCGCGAGCTGCGCGAGGCCTTCCCCAAGGAGTGGGCACACTGGGACATGGTGCGGGCGCTGTTCGTGCCCAGGGAGTGTGCACCGTGAAGCGCTGCCTGCTGCTCGTGGTCCCCCAGGAAGACCGTTACGACTTGCTGGCCCCCGGTGTACAGGTCGCGGTGTCCGACCTCGCCTTGGACCGGTGGTGTCTGGGGTGGACGGCGCGGGACGGCATGGTGGTCTACGAGGACGGTGGCTTCGCGAGACCGTGGAAGGACGTGAAGCAGGCGCTCGTGCTGATGTGGGGCGGCGTGGTGCAGGTCGAGGCCTGCGACCGTGCGGCCCGGCGCCTGCTCGAACAGTGCGGGCTCTGTGAGCCACCCGAGTACGAGCACATCGTGGCGGGGTGGCCCTTCTGGATTTCCATGAACGTCGTCCACCTGGCCGAGAAGTGCGTGCAGATGATGGGCGTGACGCAGGAGACACCTGCGGTGGGGAGATGCTTCATGATCGACTGGCACGAGGCACTGGAGACAATCCCGTCCTCCCCCCTGCCCCCAGAGCTGCTCGAGCTGGGCCGGCGCGTCCGCAGCGTGGTGAAGAGCCGGTACCCGGTGGGCATGTCCGAGCTTCGCCTCGTCGAGGGCCGGGTCGTCGGGCTGTTCGTCTACGAGGGCAACCACGGGGAGGGCATGCAGGTCTCCGGATGGCGGGGCGAGGAAGGGGTCCCCGATCTCGAAGACCCCGCCACCCTGGGTGCGCTCGAGCACGTGGCCGGAGGTGCGGCGCTCCAGATCCAAGCCCTCTCCCGCCACGGAGGCTGGTACTGGTTCGACCACGGCTCCTCCATTTGGCCCCCGCCCTTCAGCGACGAGTTCCCTACCCGTGCCCACACCGTGACCTGGGCGCTCGAACGCAAGAGCCTCCATCCGGTTCCTTGACACACAGAGTGTCATGAGATACGACGGACATGGAACCAAAGAGGGAGAACGGAGGCCGACGTCATGCCCGACGCACTCGAAGTGCTCCAGGCCATCCAGCAGGCGGAGCTGCTCAAGCAGCTGCCTACTGCGGCCGATGTCGTAGCTCAGAGGGTCGTGATCACTTCAACCGAAGTCGTACTGATCCTACGGAAGAACGGGCAGTGGCAGGCGTTCGGCCCCTACCCCACCGCGGATGTCGAGTGGGCTCGGCTGCCGGCTGATACGCGGGTGTACGTGGGCTGATCTCATTATTGACACGCAGAGTGTCATGAGATACGACGGACATGGAACCAAAAGAGGAGGCACGACGATGATCGCGATGCTGCTGACCCTGGCTCTGGCCCTCACGCCGCCGGCCCACGCCGGAAAGCTGGCCGACGGATGGAAGGGCCTGCCCTACGGTCCGGACACCGTGCTGGCCCAGCCCCCGCTGCCGGGGTGCACGCCCAACCCGGAGCCCGGCGTGCGCTGGCTCTGTGACGACGACATCGGCGGCGCCAAGGTGCAGGTCGCCTACATCGCGGCCGAGGGCTACTTCAAGGGCGTGGGCATCTTCTGCAAGGGGTACACGACCTGCTCCGCGCTGCGCGACGTCTTCGCCGCCGCCTGGGGAGCCGGGTGGGCCGCGCACGACTTCGACACCGGGGCGATGGCGGACTGGTACTGGCGCGACGGCACGGTGCGCGCGGCGTGGGAGTTCAACCGGTACAGCGACAAGGGCCAGGCGTTCACGTGGGACGTCGAGGTCGGCAAGAAGATCGAGTCGATCGAGGCCGAGCGGGCGCGGAACGCGGCCAACGCGCTGTAGCGCATGGAGCGGACATGAGGACCGACAGGCAGATCATCGTTCAGGCGTACGCCGACGCTCTCGCCGATGCGGAGCGCGCCCGGACACAGATGGAGTGCGCCACGAGCACACTGCAGGGGGTCCACGCCGACCTCTACGCGCACATCTACTTGGCGCTCGTGGAAAAGGTGCTGCGAGACGAACCTCCCGAAGCCGTGGGCCACGAGCTGGGCATGGGCGACGGGTACATCGTGCTCTGGTCCGACCCCGAAGACCCGTCGCATTGGAAGGCCAAGCGGGCCCGGTCGCTCTTCGCGCCTGCCCACGTGGTGGTGAACGGTCAGAACCACATCGTCTACTCGTCCGAGTCTGGGCTGAAGACGTACTACAGGCGCGACACCTCGCACGAGGGGTGGCCGGAGATCCTTCCGGGCGTGTGGCTTCAGCCCGACTGGAATGGGCTCGATGCGCAGAGGGGGTCGTGGGTTCATCCCAGCCGCAAGACCCGCAAGCTCCCGGGTCATACGTCGGTCTGGATCGGGCGGGGCATCGAGCCCTGGAGCGAAGAGGCCCTGCAGAACGTCCTGGCTTGGCTCGATCGGTACGTCCTGGAAAGGTGAGATGATCATGTCCTTTTTCTCGTACGAGTTCGTGGTCATCACCCTGTTGGCGCTCGCCGTCCTCCTCACCCTGCCCGCCGGGGTGGTCTCTTTCTTCATCGGCCGGAGGCGAGGCCTTCGGTCGAGTGCGAACCGGGTGAAGGAGCTGCAGGAGCAGGTGGGGCTGTACCGTGAGATCGCAGAGTCACACGAGGTGAAGTGGACAGGGTGGCCCGAGGACGGCAGCGAGGCATGGACCCAGACCGCGCCTTTCCGATCGCGTACGTACGATGGGACGATGCAGGACAACCTCGACGCGCTCGAGCGGGACCTGCAGGGGTTCGAGCCTGGAGCGTATCTCAGGATCACCCCCGAGTGGTACTTCCTCGGTGCATGGTCCAATCACCTCGAACTCTACTGGAATGGATTCCACAACCCCACGGTGATGGACAGCTTCGGCAGGTTGTCTCGGCAGTTCACGGGGAGCGCCGAAGAGGTGATGCGGGAGCTGAAGACGCACCTGCAAGAACCCGTGTGGCACCTGCGCTCGGGCGGCAATTGGGCTGCCCCCTATGGCACGTGCAGAATGGAGGTGAAGGCCGAGGTGTGGAAGAAGGTGGATGCACCGCTCAGGCCCCAGGTGGTCGAGGTGAAGATCGCGGTCCCCGTCGAGGTCCAACCCAAGGTGGAACCGAGCGATGACCTCGATCTTCGCATCCAGACCGCGGTCGAGGTCGCGCTCGCCGAGGACCGGTTGCGCAAGGCCCTGCACGTTGAATCCTCCTCCCATCGTACGGTCGTCCCGACAGGAGAGACACCATGATCCGAGAACGTGTCGTGGAAGACCGCATCCAGAGTCTCGACCGTCGTGTCGGGGTAGAGATCTCAGACCTCTCACTGGATGAAGCCATCGAGGTGGTGAAGGGGCTCGTCGAGGAGCTGGAGATCACCCTGGAGGCGTTACGGAGCGACCTCGCATCTGAAGAACACGAGGAGTGACCCCCCCCATGACGACGTTGACCCCCATCGAGAGGATCGATCGCGCCCGCTGTTTTGCAGCCGAGCGCTACGCCAGGGCAAACATGCTGCCCGAGCTGCACGAACACATCGAGAGAGTCGCTTGGCTGACCTCGTACCATGGCCATGCCGAAGCCCTGGAACCCGAGGAGCTGACCTGCATCGTCATGGCCGCGTGGCTGCACGACATGGTGGAAGACCACCTTGCCAGCATGGACGAGATCGTCGTTCACTTCCCCGCCAGGGTCGTCGAGCTGGTGACCGCCCTGACAGCCCCCAAGGGGAGCCGTAGGGAGCGAGAGGAGGTCTACCTGCGCCAGCTCGTCGAAGGGGGCCCCTCCACCATCCTCATCAAGGTCTGCGACCGGGTCTGCAACGTCGAACGCTGCTGGGTGAACCGAGATACCCGGCTGTTCATGTACCGACGCGAGCACACCGCCTTCCGCCAGGCGCTGCATCGGGAGGGGTACATCCTGGCGCTGTGGGATCGTCTGGATCAAGCACTGGGATGGACCGAGCCCACGCCCAAGAAGAAGCCCATGCAGATCGACGCCATCGATGAAGCCGTGCGCCGTGCTCGGGCCGATGGCAAGTACGACATCTAGGTCATTGACACCCCTCGTGGCAATGTTATGGTCTCTCATGAGGGAGCCATGGACGCAGAGATGATCTCCATGATGCGCGAAGCGCGCATCCGGGGTGAGGACGTCGAAGCTGGCTACCGCTTCATCTGGGGCGGCACGCGCCGGAACGGCTATCCTCCAGGAGAGGTGGCCTACGTCAGGATCGATGAGAGCGGACGCTGGCTGGTGCTCGAGCGCCTTCAGATCCAAGACAGGCTCGTCGGCACGCTCTACCCTTGGGTGCTCGATCTCGACGCCCCGCTCGGTCTGCAGGCGGCACTGCGCATCGTCGCCCGACGCCGTGGGTGGTTCAACGCCTGGAAGGGGTCGGACCTCGACGAGTCGGACTTCCTGCACCTGGTGTACGGATGGTCGTCCTGGCGGCTCGAGGGTGGGCGCTTCCATCCTGCGACCGGAGACCGGCTCCATGTACACGAGGTCACATGGAAGGACTGCCCACCCGACACATACGAAGGCCGTCGGAAGGCGGTCATGCGCATGATCATCCAGCTGCGCAAGGAGGACGGGGAGTGAACTCGGATACGATCACGCTGCTGCGCACGGCCTCCATCCGCCTCGACGAGATGGAGACCGGATTCCCCCTCTACCGCCCCGCCGGGACGCGCACCCATCCGGATGGCGAGGAGGAGCCCTTCCTGCCCGCCCGCGGCATCCTGGTGCACGCCATGACCTGCATCGAGCCCGACGCGCCGGGTTGCCGTGCGTGCGGCAAGGGCTGCCACGACACCGAGCCTCCGGCGTACGATGCGTGGAGGATGATGGCGTACGGTGACCCGGTCGACGCGATGGGATGGGAAGCGGTGGACGAGGAGCGGGCGAGAGAGTGGGTGCTCGACCTCGACGCGCCGCTCGGCATGCAGGCCGCACTGCGCGTGCTGGCGCGGCGTCTCTCTCATCTGGAGAAGTTCGACTTCCTGGTGGGCATGGACGACGTCGAGGACCATGGCTGGACGGTGGCCCTGTACTCCTTCTGCGACGAAGCGCGTCTCGAGTCGAGGACCTGGTACGACATCGAGTACCGGTGGAGGGGTGTGAAGCTGGGCTGCACGCCCGAGGACAAGCAGTACGCGCTGGCCCGGATGCTGGTCGCGCCGGAAGTGGGCATCATCCAGAACCAAGACACGGGAGACCGATCGTGAGACTGTGGTCCGTTCACCCCAGGCACCTCGATGTCCGCGGTCTCGTGGCAGCATGGCGAGAAGGCCTGCTGGCAAGAGCCGTGCTCGCCGGGCGGACGGTCGGATATACCCAACACCCCCAGCTGATTCGCTTCAGGCGTCATGACCATCCGGAGATGGCGATCGACACGTGGCTGTGGCATCTCCAGCGAGAATCCGTGTCACGGGGCTACCGGTTTCAGTACGGTCCTGTAGACCATGGTCTCCAGATGACACTTCACGACGGTCAACTCGCGTACGAGTGGCGGCATCTCCAGAAGAAGCTCGAGGGGAGGACCGGACGCCTGCTCTTGGGGAAACCAGAATCTCATCCCATGTTCGTGTTGGTCCAAGGTCCGGTGGAGTCCTGGGAGAAGATCGAGCCATGAGAAGATCAGGTCTGGATTACCGCGACAAGCCACAGAAGAGGCCGGGGATCGACAAGCCCTGCGTCGACTTCCATCTCGAGGTGCAGCGCCGTCTCGAGGGAGGTTGGCGCATGGTGGACGAGAAGGCACTTCGCACCGAGGTGCACGGCGACATCTCCCGCACGGTGCACGGTGCTCTGATGCGCAAGGGCGATGTGAACTGCTTCATCAACTGGGAAGGCGGGACGCGGGAGACGGTCATCGATCTCACCCGTCTTCTGCCCAGGGAGGGCTAGGTGGCCACGCTCAAGGTCGGTCCGCACAAGAAGTACCGTCGTGCCCGGGACGCGTTCGCGGTGGCGAAGCCGGGGGACACCGTCATCCTCTACGAGGACCCGGAGGGGCATGACCTCGGCGCGGGCATCCCCGCGGGTATCACGCTCAAGACCCATGGCCTGGCCAGGATCAGCATGGGCAGGAAGCCCGAGCCACCCCCCGAGGAGCCCGAGGAGTCGACCACGGTCGAGAACGTGACCGAGCCACCGCTCGCGACGTTCCGTATGATCCATGGTTTGGCGCTGATGAAGAAGGGATGATCTGCCCTTGCTCAAACGGGAGTAGTCCATGACGACCACGGAGTCCATCCTGCAGCGCGAGAGATTCAAACACCGGCTGAAGAGCCGCCTCGGAGAGAACACCCTCCTCTGCGCCCATCTCGGCCACGCTCCGGACTCGGGTCCCGCGTGGTACGTCACCGTGCGCAACAGGAAGGGGGAGGTGTGCTCGGGACGCGCGTACTTCCCGGTGAACGCCGAGCCCTACTCGGATGCGACCCTGGCCGCGCTCGTGAAGCGCGTACGCCAGGGGCTCCTGGACGAGACGGAGATGGGTGAGATCTTGCCCACCCCGCCGCTCGACCCCGAGCAGTCCTGTACGGGCGAGACGATCGAACAGATCCGCAAGCGGTGGGATCTAGCCCAACTCGTCCCGGGAATGGGCTCTACCCCAGGGAACTACGCCAAAGATCTGCACGTCCTGCTCGAAGAGATGGAGCGGGTCTGGAGCGCCCTGGGTATCCACCACGACATGTTCGAGGTGACCACCGCCGAGGACGGCACCACCCTGACCGAGAGGAAGGTCGAGGCCTCCCCCTCGATGTCGGTCCGAGTCCTCGTCGCCACGCTCGGCGCCGAGGGAGACCGCTGCCGGGAACTGGAACACGACCTCGAGAAGGTCCGTCACGCCCTGGGTGTGCACGGGTACGAGTCGCGACTGGCGGGAGAGGACGACGAGGAGGAGATACGAGTCCAGCTCCCCCTCGAAACCGCGGTGCAGAACCTGGTGCGGAACCTGGAATTCGCGGATAACGAGGTTCGCATACTAAAGGCGAGCCTGAACGCGACGTTCCCGCACAGGCTGTGAAGTCATATGGTGGAATAGCGGAGAAATCATGTCGGACAAACTGCAGGACTTGAGAACGAGCATCAAGAGCTGTTCCTGGAATCATCTTGAGGAATTACTTTGTGAGTACGACTTCTCCGTCATGGATAAGCGTGAAATATATGACATATTCTTTATTGTCTCGCTATATCACAAGTACGTCAGATCATGGCATAGCATCTTCGAAGTAGCACTCAACAGGATGAAGGAACTTGGCGCTGAAGATATGATGGAATACGTCTATCTCGGCAGGTTTTTCTACGAGTTCGAAGCCGACGTGTGTGCATCTGAACACTTGTGCGACAACAAGAAATTCAAGGTTTATCGCAATATTGATACTGGAAAAATCATGATCAGCGAACAGGGTGGACCGTGGGCAGAAATCGAGAGATGCCCATGAGCCCACCCTTGCGCTTCTACCGCCACACGCCATCCAGCGACGACTTCTCGCCCGAAGAGCACGCCTGGATGGCCTCGGCGTCTCCCACCGAGTTCATCTTCGTGCTGAAGAGCACCGACCGCTGGACGCCACCCGGGGACATGCGCCGGATGACCGAGGTGGCCTCGAGCGAGGTCCCCGTGGACATCCGTAGGAAGGCGGGGCAGCGGCTTGGGGCACTCCGGAGTGGTCAGAGGCGGTGCACCACGGCGATTTGATCCAGCTCCCCCACCACGAAGTCCGCCTTCACCACCCGCCGCCGCTTCCGGTCGACCTCGGCCAGCTGCTCGGACCAGACCTCCTCGAGACACCCCGCACACCATCGACCGTCTGCGCTGACCACCCGCGCTTCCCCACACCGCTCGCACGCGCACCCCATCTCTTTCAACGCCTCCACGGAGCGACGGGCTCCGGATGCCGAAACTGCCAGTCTCGCACCATCTCGCCGATACGCGCATCGCGCAGCTCGGGTGCCAGGAACTCGTTCAGACGCCCCAGGAGCGTCTGGGCCGAGGTCCTGCCGATCTCGCTGCGCGTCGCCTTCCATCGGTCGTATTCCGCCTTCCAACGATGGAACTCATCCGCATGTCGAGGGCAGTAGACGATGTACCGCGGCCGACCGTAGGGACCGTCGTGCCAGACTGCCCACGAGGTGGACTCGTAGTGCAGAAGGATCGACGGTGGACCCTGCCCATGATCCGACCAACGCTCGAGTACCTGGTCGCAGCCTGCATGGCTACACCAGGCCCTCCATCCGTACTCGACACCGTCGATCGCCATGGCCCGGCCTCCACGAGACCACGTACCACGTATCATGCCCCGCGGGGAGCCTTCACCTTGCGCTTGGAGCGGGCGGAGATCTTCATCCCCGCCGCGCGACAGGAGGCCTCGGTGGCGTCGACGTCGAGCACGCCCATGCGCTCCTGCTCGGCCAGCCGGTCGTAGTCGCCGTGCCGCGAGTACATGCGCACGTTCGTGCGGTGGTCGCTGTAGATGAGCTTGACGTCGAAGTAGGATGGGGTCGCCCGCACCACGCGGCCCTCGACGAAGAGGCTGTCCTTCCAGTACGAGTCGTTTCCCGGAAGCGTGGAGAAGACCGCGACGGGCATCTGGCGGGCTTGCTCGACGTCGAGGGCGCGCCCGTACTCGTAGTCCAGGCTGCGGATCTCCTGATCGAGGTCCAGGATCACCTGCCGGATTTCTGCCGTTTCCTTCTCGAGACGCCGCCTGGTCTCGACCGCGTTGAGGTGCGCGGCATTCTTCTCGGTCAAGATCTGCTGGACTTCGTAGCTCGTCCGCATGGTCGCTCTCCTTCTTGAAGAGAACGTAGCTCATGACACAGACGGTGTCAACCCATGGAGGAAGAAATCAACCCCACCCCACAGGCCCACCCCCGAGCGGTGCCGGCACGAGGTGCAGTCCACGGTCGAGGCAGAGCCTGCCCGTGTCGACGAGGCGCCAGATCGCCACGACCACGTCCGTGTGGAACACGTCAGCCCCCAGCGCACACACCACGCCGTGGAGCTGTTTCGAAGACTGGATCCAACCCATCTGGCCGACGACCATGACGATCGTGTCGTCCAGATCTTGCCTCTCTACCGTGTGCGCCATGTCGCGCTCCCTACGAAGTCGAGCCAGCGCCGGATCAACACCGCGAGACGATGGTCGATGGCGCCCCCCTCCACGCCCATCACCGCCAGCAGCTCGTGGGCGCGCTTCACCGGCTGCATGGAGAGCACCGAGCCGTCCAGCTCGCTCTCCATCCGATGCAGCACCACCGCGATACGCCCGACCTCGTCCTCGTCCTCCGTGTCGGCCTGCGCGTCCTCCACCTTCTCGTAGGACTCGAGCAGCTGCTCGAGACGCGCCCGCAGCGCCTTCGCCTCGGCGCCCGCCTGCCTCTGCACCTCGACGACCCTGGCGTACTCCTCTGTCACGGCCTCGGCGTACTCTCCCATCTTCTTCACGATCCTCCCGAAGAGGAGGTCGGTGGGCTCGCAGGGGTTGTGCTCGACACCATGCACCGACAGCAGCTCCGACATGCGCTGCACGAGCGTGATGGCCCCGGTCACGGCGACGGGGATGTCTTCCTCCTCGCCACGACCCTCTTCCCATCCCCGTACAAGGTCGATGCCATAGACCACCCCGATGCCCCGATCCGTCGGCTCCCACTCCCCCATCTCTCCCGTCAGATGGCACGGTCGAACCAACTCCACCCGCTGCAGCGCCGTCAGGCGGGCCGAGGCCTGACGCACCGAGCAGTCCGCGGCCTGGGCCAGCTCCATGACCGTCCGCCTCTTGCTTGCGGACTTCACCAGCAAGGCCAGGACGTGAAGGGACTTCTTCGACGGGGTGAGCGACATGGGATCTCCTTGGAATATGACGGGAGCTTATCCGATGACACCTACCGTGTCCATGGTCAGGTTGAACATGGTCAGCTCTTCCCCGTCCAACTCCCCGGCCAACTCTCGACAGGGGCTTCGGTATCCTCCCAGGACCAGAACGCGAGCTTCTTCAGCATCGCAAACCGACGTGCCTGGTCGGTTCCCGGAAACGGGCGCGGACCCACCACGGTGTGGCGGAGGCTCCATCGAAGGATAGCTCGGGCCTGCTCGAGCTTTCTCTCCTCGGTGGTCTGGCTCATGTCCAGGACCTCAGGCGAGCCGGGTGGGCACGAGGCTACCGGGGCCTGTGATCTTGTCGATCTCCTCCGACTTCGCCGGCCCGATGGCGACCGCGGTGTGCGTGGGCTCGCCGTGGAACTCGGTGAAGCCGAGGTCGGTGACCATCGCACAGGGCAGCCCGGCCTCCTGGGCCAGCTCCAGCGTGCGCAGAAGCTCCTCCTCGGAGTTCACGAGGAGTACGATCTTGGCGAACGTCCCATGCACCCACGTCGCCATGTCCTCGGTCATGCTCACCGCGAGCAGCAGGCGAGCCAGGACGTCGAAGCACACCTTCACGTCACTCGAAGACGCGGACGGGGTCGAGCCCCAGGAGACCTGCACGACCTTGGTGCCATCGTTCAGCGCATTCGGGAGGCGCATCTTCATGTCCAGAAAGACCTTCATGGAGGCATGCGCGACCTGCGCCGCGAACTTGCCCTTGCGCATCTTGAGGTCGTCCCGGACGACGATCACCTGCTTGACGGTGTAGCTCATGGTGTGTCGTCTCCCGAATTCACGTAGATCACCACAGGGTCGCGTCCTTCGATCCGGCGCTGCCACCCGTCGTTGAACGTGGCGCTCAGCGCCAGGCTGTTCCCTTCGAGATCTTTCTGTCTGTACCGCACCTCGGTTCCCCCGAACCACGCCTCGATGTAGATACGCTCCCTACGACCGAAGTATCCTGTGATCTCGATCACGTCACCCGGACGCGGGTCCAGGATGGGGTCGCGGGCCGGGGTCTCTTCCTGGGTCATGCGTCGCCCCCATCCACGGGGTCTTCCTCGGGGAAGAAATCGATCTCGACCCAGGCCACCTTGCCATCGACCTTGCGCACGCGCGCCGTGTAGCCGCCGTCCCCATCTCCGGACTGGCACGCGCACCCATCTTCGAGCACACCCGCCGAGAGCACGTGGACGACGTTACGATCTCCAAAGGCCACGTCGAAGACCTTCTTCTGGCGCTCGGCGTCATCGTGTGTCGGTACATAGCCTGTGGAATCGAAGACCCCGGCGGTCGCGGAGTCGACTCCGATCAGCTGTTCCAAGATCTCCAAGCTCCCGAGCGCTTCACCGGGCACCTCGTCGGACCGGGCCACGATCCGGCCCGGGACGACCCCGAAGTCACTCAGGACCAGGTGGACCAACGCGGACCATCGTCCCGGGACCGCGGGGAGGTTCCACGCCGCGCACCACGTCCCCACGCTGTAGCAGGGGTCGGTGACGTGTAGATCTCCACGGACCTCGAACGTCCCGAGAGTCCGCTCGCACCCGCCATGAACTTCGATCTCGGCCCGCAGGTCTTCGTAGGCGATCATCCGCTCGAGGTCGATCGCGTCGAACCGGTTGAGCGGAGGCAGACCCGAAGCTTGGTGGAGCCGCTGGACCTCCCGCGCCGAGTCCGCCTCGATCAGCACCGGCTTGGGCGTGTCCTGCCCCGCGAGCACCGACTCGAGGTGAGGGATGAGCGTCTCCACGTAGCTCGTCGGGAGCCGCTCGCAGGCGTACTCGCAGCGGTTGGCTTCGGGAGGCCTGAAGATGTAGTGCTTCAAGTCACTTCTCCGGGTTCGTCCATCATCGAATCGTCCACTTCCTCCAGTCCATCCTCCGAAGCCAGCATGTCGGCCACCGCCTTCTCGGACGACGCCTGGATGGACTCGGCGAGCGCCACCACCTCCCCCCGGGCCGCGGCCTTGTCGACGTAGAACATGACCCGCGGGATGGCGTGCTGGGAGAAGACGCGGATGTCGGTCCGGGTCGACTCCTGGCCCTCGACCGCGAGGCGCGAGGTCGAGATGTCCTTGAAGATGCCCGCCGGCATGATCACCGGCAGCATCAGGATGCGGGTGCCGGGCGGCTGCAGCTGTCCGATCTGCACCCCGATGCCGGCTTCGGGCTCGTTCACGATCGGGCAGGCCACGGCCAGGAACTGGTTCGGGTTGCGCCCCAGCCTCACCAAGGCGATCGCGTCTTCGAGGCCCATCGGTACCACCACGTCTTCGTACGTCGGAATCTTCATGGCGTATATCCTTGCATCCAGGGAAGATTGGGTAGCTCCCACGGAAACCCCGCATCGTACTCGGGCGGGGCCCATGGGGCGTAGGGACCGTGCACCAGCAGCATGTCCCGAGGGTACTCGGTTCGGGTCTGTTGCACGAAGGAGAGCCAGCCGAGATCGACCACCATGTTCACGCTGACCACGACCCTGCCCTGAACCTGCACCCACACCTGGCCGAACAGTGTCGGCGGAGTCTTCCGTGGCAGGTTCAAGTCCAGGAGGTGATGAACCTGCAAGGTGATATCGTACCACTCTCCACCGTAGAGTCTGCGGACAGGGCCCTGCGAAGAGGAGAACCATGAGGTGGGATCTTCGGGGGGCAAGATCGACCAGACACCTCCGTCTCCAGCCTTCGCCCGTTCTTCCAGCGCCTTGGGGACCACGAAGTGCGCACCGACCCCGACCCGGATGGCCTCGACACCATCGTCCCGTCGCCAACGCACGGGCTCGGAGTCCTCCGTGGGGTTGTCGCAGGCTTTCCACCACGGTCGGATGGGGGAGGCCTCATCGGGGAAGGGATAACCGAGCCACGTGACCATCACCGTGCCTCCTCATTGGCTTCGTCTGTCCTCTCGGCGTCGATGAAACCATCGATTCCCAGCTCGAACAGCTCGATGAGCTTGGCCAGGATCTTGCGGATCCACTCCCCCTTGTTCTTCCCGGGGCAGGCAACGAAGAAGTTGAAGAACCGCCGACCCTGTACGTAGACCTCGCCCTCCGCGGTGACATCGATCTCACCCAGGATGTTGTTGAAGTGCACCATGGCGATCGGAGGGTCGAAGACCGCCAGATCGCGCACCTGCTTCTGCGACAGCACCTCCACCGTCCAGAGCGGCGGCGCGAAGATCGGTCGTGCAGCTTCGGCCAAGCTCCGCAGGTGCTTCATCTCGAGGCGCTCCTCCTTCATCCCTCACCTCCCCGCGTCGCCACCGTCCACAGGTTGGAGAGCGGATAGTGCAGCCTGGAACCGCTCTCCATCACGAACCACGCGCAGAGGTCGGTGTGCCCGTCCTCCCACTCGCGCACGTACACCTCGTCCAGGACGCCGTGGTCCCACGTCGTCTCGCCATCGTTCCAGACGTCCTCGTCGCCTTCGGGCACGCCCCAGCACGGGACGAAGCCCACCTGCTCACAGGGGTGGTAGACCTCGAGGCCGACCATCTGCTCGACGGGCAGGATGGGGACCCCGTGGACGGTCTCGAGCAAGATCACGGTCTTCCCGTCGACCTGGGACAGGCAGATCTCTTCGCCGGACAAGATCTTCCCATCCTCGAACCCTTCGTGCCTTCCAGGTCGCTCGTCCATCTCTTCTCCCGTCTTGGTTGCCACCCGACGTGTCAATAGTTATGCTGCCTCACGATGGTCGTCAAGGGGGACCTCATCATGTCGCGTGAACAGGAACTCGAAGCCGAGAACGCAAGGTTGCTCGGCATCATCCAGCGAAACCGCACGCGGTACGTGCGCATGGTCGAGCATGTCGCAGAGCTGGATCAGCGGGTCGCCGACCAGGTGACTGCGCTGCGCGAACACGCCGAGGCCCTCACCGAGGCGAGCGAGTCGCTCTGTGAGGCGCATCGGCATATCGCGCTGCTCCGCTCCCAGCTGGCCGCCGTGTCGCGCGCCGGGTTCGATGTGTACTCCACCTGGAGAGGTCCCAAGCCGGGGACCGAGGAGATCTGATGGGAGTATCCCCGTTCAACACCCCGCTGTATGCTGCGATCGAGCTGGTGGACAAGCTGCCGATCCGGTCGGGGCAGGTCATCTGGGAGCCCCACGCCGGTAGCGGCGCCTTCGTCCAGGCCATCCTCTTCCGCGCGAGGCGGGAAGGCCTGAAGCTGGACCTCTGCATCTCGGACATCGATCCCGATGTCCCGGCCCTCAGTCCCGGGTTCCTCCTCAACGTGGGCACGGCGGACGGCCTCGTGTGCATCCACGCCCGCGTGCACGACTTCATGGCCCCCTTCCCGTGGGGCGGCGTCAGGTTCGACTGGATCATCGGAAACCCGCCCTACAACCTCCCCCCACCCCCCGGTGGCAAGCGCGGCAAGAGCATCGTCGAGGACCACATCCTGCGCGCCATCGAGGTGGTGGGCCATGGTGGCATCGGCGGCAACGTCGCCTACCTGCTCAAGAACTCGGTGCTCGAGGGGAGCAAGAGGCACGAGGCGATCTGGTCCCTCCACCCCACCCGGCACGTCTGGCTCCTCGCCCGGCGCATCTCCTTCCTCGACTACCAGGGCCGCAAGATGGGCGACGGCGGAGACAAGTACGGCTACGGCTTCTTCTGGTGGGACATCGGGCAGAACCTGAACGAACCGTACCGACACTACAGCACGTTCGAGGTCATCGACCTGAAGGGGCCGCCATGAGCAAGGAGAGGGGCAAGGTCGAGATCGTCAAGACTCCCGGCGTCTGTGGAGGCCGGGCAGCCATTGCCGGCACCAGGATGCCCGTCTGGTTCATCATCCAGTGGATGAAAACCCACACCGCGGAAGAGTTCCTGGAGGATTACCCCGGGCTCGACCCGGCCGACCTCGAGGCGGCCTTCTTCTGGTACCTCGACCACAAGGACGAGATCGAACACGACATCCAGGAGAACTCGACATGAACTTCGATCTGCTCGGACGCACCGCGCTCCTGACCCTCGCCGGCTCGCGCGCCTACGGCACGCACCTGCCCGACTCGGACGTGGACATCAAGGGTGTCGCCATCGCCCCCGCGAAGTGCTACCTCGGGTTCACCCACGGGTTCGATCAGGCGGACAAACCGGGGAACATGAGCGTGTTCCTGCCGCTGCTCACCGAAGATGAGCAGCGCTCCGCCAGGACTACCAAGCTCGAAGGCACGGTCTTCAACCTCCGCAAGTTCATGAAGCTCGCCTCGGAGTGCAACCCGAACATCCTCGACGTGCTCTTCTGCCGCGACCAGGAGGTGCGCCTGACGACCCCGGTGGGGACACGGCTGAGGCAGCACCGCGACCTGTTCGTGTCGGCCAAGGCCCGCTTCACGTTCGCGGGCTACGCGCACGCCCAGCTCAAGCGCATCGAGGGGCACCGGGCCTGGCTGTTGCGCCCGCCATCGCACGCGCCCACGCGCAAGGAGTTCGGGCTCCCCGAGTTCACGCTCCTGCCGGCCGACCAACTGGCCGCCGCGCAGGCGGCGGTGAAGGATCAGATGGCGACGTGGGACTTGGATCTGGACGCTCTCGACCCCGCCGACGTCGAGAACGTGCAGCGTCAGGTCAGCACCAAGCTGGCCGAAATCCAGACCGCACTGGGCTTCCCCGACCCCGACGCCGCGGTCTGGCTCGCCGCAGCGAGAGTCGTGGGCCTCGAGGAGAACGTCATCTACACGCTCCAGCAGGAGCGCGCCTACGAGAATGCCCAGCACAACTGGAAGCAGTACATGAACTGGAAGGGCTCGAGGAACCCCGAGCGCGCCCAGCTCGAGGCGAAGTTCGGGTACGACTGCAAGCACGCTGGGCACCTCATCCGGCTCCTGCGGATGGGCGTTGAGATCTTGGAGACCGGCCGCGTCCACGTCTGGAGGGGGCCCGAGGATGATGGACCGGGAGATGCCCAGGAGATCTTGTCCATCCGCCACGGCGCGTGGTCCTATGACCGCCTCATGGAAGAGACCGGCAAGCTCGACGCGCACATCAGTGCCCTCTACGAGGCCAAGAACTACGTCGTCCCCCGTACGCCCCCGCTCGAGAAGCTCGACGCGCTGTGCGTCCAGCTCCTCGAAGAGGTCTTCGCGGTCGACAAGCTGGGGAGACACGCATGAAGCGCATCTACATCGCCCACCCCTACTCCGGAGACGGCTCTCCCGAGTGGGGCTACCGCGGGGTCAACCTCTACAAGTACTACCTCATCTGCGAAGAAGCCGTCCGCATGGGTCACGCCGTCCTCGCCTGGAGCCACCACCACTACATCTCCGACAACGTGAACGCCGGCCCCGACCCCTTCGACTTCTGGCTGCAGCGGTGCGAGGCCCTCATCGACGTCGCCGACGAGGTGTGGTTCTGCGGGCCGCTCGAGGTCTCGCGCGGCATGCAACGCGAGCTGGCCTACGCCAGGAAGCTCGGCAAGCGCTGCCTGTTCCTGGAGAGCAGGACGGAGACGGGCGCGCTCGTGCTGGTCGAGAGGGAGGACGCGAAGAGCATGCTCGGATGATCTTCAGCGGTTCGTCACCCTTTCGAGCTGACCTGCATTGAAGATGAACAGCAACCCGCGATCATCTTCCACCACAAGACGACAAGCACCGGATAGCTTGAAGAATTTGGAGACGACTACGCCTTCGTAGGTGTAATCGCCACCCGTCTTCCTGACCCTCATCCCCACCTCGATATCGTCCCTATCCATCGGTCCTCCACGAGCAAACAGGACGGACATTCATCGGGTTTTCTCCTGCCGCACCCAGGCCGCGAGCGCATGATCCAGAACGTAATACTGCTTCCTCCCGGGAGACACCCGGTCTTCCCCCACCACCCCCTTGGCCACCAGCCTCGACAAAAACACGCTCATCGCACTGGAACCCACCTTCTCGCACGTCGCGACGATCTGCCACGTCGTCACCGGTCCACCACCGAGCGCGACGAGCGCGTCGAAGGCTCGCGCCTCGGACTCGGAGAGCAGACCCGAGTGGATGAACCGGCACCGTGGGGTGTCCTGTTCGATGACCTCGGGGGTGAAGGGAGGGGACGGCATCGAGGTCCACCACTCCGAAGTCTCGAGTACACTCTGGCCACGCCGGACCTTCGACGCCAGGCCCGACAACAGCTCCCGATGGGTCGGGTCGCGCCGGGCCAGGGTGTCGATCTCGTTGGCGATCTTGTTCCTCTCCTCCCGACGCGCCAGGTGCCGGGCCAACAAGGTGACCTTGTCCGCCTTCATCGACGTATCCTCATCTCGAGCGCCCACCGCATGGCCGACTCCAACGTGGGCTTGAGCGGATACATCTCGAGCCCCGGAGTCTGTACCCGGCGCAGCGCCTCGGCGCTGTCGAGACCGAAGATCGTCCGCAACATCGCGTAGGCCACCGAGGCCGAGCGAGAGAGGCCCATCTGGCATTGGATGATCACAGGCCCCCTCTTGAGATGGGTCGTCACCAGGAGGTACAACTCGTCGAGAACGCAGGACGGAATGGACTCCCCATCCTCGAGCCTCACCGACCACGTCTCGAACCCGAGATCTTCGTCCCGGTGCCGCTTCAGCTGGTGGAGCGCCGAGCTGTCGGAGAGCCCCGCCACGTCGAGCATCAGCGTCCAGAGGATGCCATGCTGGAGACCCTTGTGAAAACCAAGGAGCCCCCCTACGTAGAGGTTCGGTGCCACCTCGCGCAAGTTGGCACTTCCCTTGGGATCGATCCAGCGCGGCCAGTGCTCGTTCATGCTCCTACCTCCATACCTTCTCGCAGTACGCCTCTCCCTCTCCCTCTCTCTCCAAGTGGCAAATCCGCCACGCCCACATCACAACATTTCGTCCCTCGATAGCTCGACTTCGAGGGCAGCAAGGACGTGAACACTGCCCGCCCCCTGGGCAACGAACTCGATGGACAACGTGTCTCCACCGGAGAGCAAAGCGGGTCCACGCAGGGCAACGTCCGTGAAGTAAGCCTTGGTGCTCTTCTGACCAGGCAGATGTTGAAGGACGTTCCACTGGTGGACGAAGGGGAGCATGTCCGGTCCCGACACAGGAGGATCGTCGGAGCTGATCGCGCAGAGGTTGCGGAGCTGAACAGAAATGGGAGGGCGCTTCGCAAAAAAATCGACGGGGCTGTCCATCTCGCTGTTTTTCTGCGGGATGAATTTCACGGCACGCTCGAACGCCTGAGGATCGAGCTGCAGATCCTGGAGCAGCCCCGCCAAGACACTCTCGAGATGCCCCTCGGGTGAGCAAAAAATGGTGAAGACAGTGAGATGATGAACACGCACCTTGACGACATGGCTGGGGACCGTCAGCGTCATGCGCTGAGGAACGCCGTAAAGAAGAGAACCGTCCGTATGGATACCGCCACCGACGATTCTACAACCCCGCACCTCTTTCTCGCCAAGAAAATGCATCGGGTGAGTGCGGCTGTCAAACTCGATCTTCGGCGGCTGAACCTCGGGAGCTTCCTCGGGGGTCAGGATGGTCTCCTGATAGAGGAGCAGGTCTTGCAAACTGCAGAGCCAGACGCGGAGCTGACGAACAAGACGAAGAAAAAAGGACTGCATGGGATCTCCTGAAGGTAACACCTGATGAACACGTGCAGAAGATATCTACGCACAGGAACATGCCTTGGGAATGTTGCCCGCGCTTCACCCCTGTGCTTCTTCGAACACCCGCCCCATCCTTGTCACCGCCATGGCAGTACCCCCGTCCGGCGCTGCACCGCCCGGTCCTCGGCGGCGTAGAAGGTCCAGTACACCCCATCCTCGGTCACGAACGTCCGAAATCCGCTCGCCCACGGGTCCACCTCGCGCGCCTCATCTTCGTCGGGGTGAAGCTCGTGCCAGCAGTCCCGGTCCTCGCGACAGCCGTCTTCGTCCTCCAGCTCGGTGGGGAAGTAGATCGTCGGATCCCATGGCATCCGAACTTCCAGCGCCTCCAGACCCGACAGGCGCTCTTTGGTTCGCTCGAATGCGATCTTGAGCGCGATAAGCGCGCACGCGGTCTCAGGGGTGAGATCGAGCACGGCGACGAGCGGAGGCCACTCGGCTTCCACCCCAGGAGGCTCCACCACGTAGCAAAGCATGCGGGTCACGTCTCTCTCCTTCAATCCGTCCACGGCCGCGTGCTCACGTACAACCCGTCGGTGGCATGGAGCACCACTTGGAGTCCAGACCGGAGCGCGCTCCACCCCACCTCACCGAGAAGATACTGCTGGAGTTCGTGCCATCCGATCTCCATGTGGTAGGGACGCTTCCGATCCAGCTTGGGCCGAAGCTCGGGCCAGGTCGTGTCCGAGGGCCCCTCGAAGACCATCTTGCCCTGGAGGCGCCGGGCGGGGTTCATCTCGAAGAGCGTGAGCGCCACGCCCACGTCGGGGTCGTGCGTGTCCTCGACCCGGACCAGGAACGTACGCAGGGTGTCCCGGCAGATCGCCACGTTCTGGAAGACGTCGATCTGGAGCTTTCTCTTGATCTCAGGCTCCATGTCGTCCCCGTAGGGTTCGAGCATGTGGAGCCGAAGGCTGAGCCCGTCCGCAGGGCCCACCAGCTCGTGCGCGATCGTGCCGAGGTCCTCGCGGGCCATGATCGCCAGATCGAAGTTCTCGTACTCGTCATCCTTCAGGATGACGCCGTCCAAGGCGGCCATGCGGACATCCCGGTAGCAGATCCCATGGACCGTGTAGCCCGCCGGCATGTAGAACAGAGTCTGAACGTTATACAGATCTCGGTACTTCATCGCTCTTCCTCGTCGATCGGTCGACCGACCGGGCTGTGACCTGGATCCGTCGTCCGCGTCCAGTGTTCATCGCCCTCGAGTTCTTCTGCGATCAGCGCGCGGTCCCGATCTCGGCGAGAGACCACCGGCTCGGGCATCATCTTGCGGTCACGCCGCCACGAGGCGCGATGTCCAGGCGCGGCCCGCAGGTCCTCGCCGGTCGCCGGGGCCGCGGAGCGCACGGGGATCTGAGACGACCCCGTGTTGAAGGAACGGCCCTCCTTGCGCCGCTTCTTCTTCGTGGAGTCGGTGGTGAACTTGCCGACCCACTCGGGGGAGATCTCCACCCACTTCCCGCGCCGGCACCGGTAGACCTTCCCGTCGATCGTCTTGCTCTTCATGCCGTCTCCAGCCCCACGGCCCGGATCTTCGAGGTGGTGAGCGGCGCCAGGACCGACAGCTGCTCGATTGCCTCCCTCGCTTCATCCAAGGTGGCGTACCTCTTCTCCCAGTTCGAATCGTCGTAGTCTTCGACGTACACCCGGTAGGGCCGGTCTGGCTCCGATGCCACGTGCTTCTCCGCGATCAGAGACGGGTACATCCGGACGTCGATCAGCCGAAACCGCACGAAATCCCCCAGATAGGAACACGCGATGGCGCCTGGCACACACGAGATGAAGCCCTGGTCGAGGACGTGTGGGCCGACACGCAGCATGTGCTCGGGTACACTCGAGTGCTCCGAGCGGTACCGATCCAGGCTCCACACTGGCAGAGGTAGCGTACCTGGGGCCTTCATCACGGCACATCAGTGTAAGATATGATGACAAAAGAGACCACGGTACCGCCACACCTGCGCGCAGCTGACGTAGCCGTGCTCTGACGGTGGAAGACCTGTGCGTGCTGGAAGTCGTTGGCCTGCACGTTCGCGTAGGCTTGGCCGCCGTCCTTGCCATAGCCCTTGTTGTTGTACCACAACTGTGGTACACCAGCCCGCCGCGGCAGCTTCACCATGTAAATGGTGCGGTCCTCCGCGTGGATATGACGGTTCATGTCGCCTCCTCCTCGCCTTCCTCGTCGTCCTGGCCGACGTCCTGACCCTCGGCCCACTCGATGTCCGAGGGGTCGACCGCGTATCCAGCCTCGATCGCCATGCGCAGCAACACCTGGACCGGATCTTCGTCGGCCTCGACGTACCTGGCCAGGACCGCCATCACGCGCAGCCCATCGCGCTGCACGTACCGAGCGAGATTCCGCAGGTCGCCCGCAGTGTAGAAGGCATCCAGCTCCTCGCGGGAGTAGGGCGGCTTGGGCTTGAGAGGGACGTGCCACGACGTGTTCTGGGCGCGCTCCTTCTCGTACCGAGCGAGGCGTCCCTCGTAGTCGACCTGGGCCATGGCACATGCCTTGTCGAGCATGCGCTCGTGCTCGACGTCCGAGAAGCCGTAGACGACCTTGAGGTACTTCACCTCGTCGCTGGAGAAGTGAACACCCTCGTAGTTCATCTTCGAGCCGATCAGCTCGATCATCAGGCGGCTGCTGGGGGTGGACGCGCAGTACTTCGGCTCGCCCGGCACCTTGAACATCACACGTCTCCTTCCGATGTTTGACACCTATCGTGTCTACACAGACGTGCAAGGTCGAGTTCTTGGTCTTCTCCATCTTTCCGCTCCCGGCGCGTTAAGGAAGACATCAGGAGCGTCTCATGCGCAGCTCGTTCGGTCTTCAGCCGCGTGGCGGCTCTCGCCTGGTCGCGAAGGACTCCGAGTTCAAGACGGGGAAGACGGCCGACATGCGCAAGCTGGCGGACGTACTCGACGTGGGTCTACTCATCCCGGACATCTTGAACGAGGGTGGGGTAGGGGAGGAGGACGTCGAGGGTTTTCTGGCGGACATCGCCGGGTTGGTGCTGTCGACCGACGCGATGGAGATCGGCCATGCGATCGTACGCGACCCCCGGTCGAGGGCGTGGGACAACCTGTCGACACGGGAGAGGCAGGACATCGTCCAGGGGGCGATCGAGTATGCCGCGGTTCCGGGCTACGATCTGACAGAGATCAAGTCCGCATGGTTCGAGAGCATGGACAACTTCTTCGCGATGGACTTCGCATCGAACCTGCGTCTCGCTCCGAGGATGGCGCTCGAGGTGCTCAAGGTCAACCTGAGTCTCTCGTGTGAGATCGCACGCTACGCGCTCCTGGTGGCACCCGGCAGCTGGTATCTCGCGGCACCGTTGGTCCCGCAGTCCATGGGCCGGTTCATCAACGTGTCGGCGATCTTGTACTGGCTCCTCGGCCAGGCGGGCCTGCGGGTCGCCGAGTGGATGCAGGAGGCGATCGACGAACGCGTCCCCGGGCTCGTACAGAAGATGGCCCGGAGCACGCAGCAGGTCCCGCCAACCCGGCGCGAGCAGGACGTGGCCGACCTCGTGGAGGCGGGCCAGACGGCTCCGCCAGCCGGGGTGTCGGTACAGGATGTGGCGCCCGGCGACGGGTACGGGCCCGCGGCGGTGTTCGGGATCGGAGCGCTGGTCGGGGGCATGCTGGCGGTAGCCCTGGTCGCGCGGCCGAGGTGAGCGATGTCGGAGCTACCCATGGATGATGGATGGGATCCTACCGAGCCCAATCTGTCCGAGATGGTGGGGGACTGGGGTACATGGGCCCAGTGTGTGACATTCGAGCAAGGGGTCGAGCGCATTGCGTACAGGCTGCTCGAGATGGGGTCGAGCATGCCGGAGAGGTTCGTGATCTCTCCGTCAGCGTTCATGACAGGTCCTCACAAGATGGAGTTCTGGCTGGACAAGACGGTGTACCGCGATCTTGGATCCATGAGAGACGCGCTCAACCGAAAGAAGAACCAAGGGGGAGGCTGGGTTGGCCCGACCGATCTGAGACTCGACAACGAGGGGCTCACGCGGGGAGAGTATTACGACGCAAGACTGCTCTATCCGGCACCCGGGTATTCCGAGCATGGACTGCCTCGACTGGACATCCAAGGCACCGAGGCGTTCGTAGCTCTCGACTCGGACAAGCACTACGATAGAACGTTCTTCCTCACCACACTCTTCACGTGCCACCGCGTCACGGAAGACGAAGAGATCTGTCCGGTCTGCGACAAGGAGTACCGTCGGCAGGTGGACATGAACCGTTCGAGCGGTTCGATGTACCTCAAGGAGAAGGAAGCCTCCAGGTATTTCTCGTCTCCATTGCACAGCGGGAACAAAAATTATTGCCCGGTTGTCCACGGATCGATGGTCATCGACCAAGAAATGAAGTTCAAGCTCCACTCGGACCGGGGGCATCGTCTGAACGACCCCGAGATGGCCTATGCCATGCTGCGCGAGTGGTGCGCGTCGACCCCAGGTCTGGTACTGGTCCCGTCTTCGTACCACGGGTACTACAGCACGGGAAGTTTCGGTGGGCACATAGATGGAGAGCGCCTGGCATGGTTCCTGGGCCGGAACTGGATCGGACAGATCTCAGACGCCGAGGTCGTCGAGCGCATCGTGAACGACCCGTACTTGGAGAAAGAAAGCAAGTATGTCCGTCAGAAGATCGAGAGTCACACCTCGGCGGGCACCGTAACACGGTGGAGAAAACTCACGGGGATCCCCACACCCAAGAGGCCCACCCGGGCAGCATCTGCGAAGAAGACATCGAAGGCGAAGGGGTAGGCCATGGCACGGTCCTTGGGACAAAAGGGTGGACCGGAGTCTCCGATCGAGGGGACGGAATGGGATCCCACCGAGCCCACCCTGCCCGAGATGGTGGAAGACTGGGACACCTGGGCCGAGATGCTGGGTCAAGACCACGCCATGGACCGCATGATCGCTCTGTGCTTGCAGCTACGGGAGAAATACGACGAGCCCTTTCAGATTCGTCCAGGTAAGCTCATGGACAGTGTAGGAAGTATTCACAACCGTATAGAATACGAACATGCACAGTACATGTGCAGGGCGATAAACGACAATTTTGCAATATACACAAGAATCGGCCCACAAGGGCTGTCCATGATGGCCATGCAAGAAGGTCTGCTCGTCCCGTCTCCGGGCCACGACGATATGGGTCTGCCTCGCCTGGATATTCGAGACGTCGAAGTTTATGTTGTCATTGCGAATACGGGTCTATTGGAGTCGAGAGAAGTGCGGTTGACCCTGTTCACGGTAAATCGAATTTCATTGGATGAAAAGGTGTGTCCTCTCTGTCAACAAGAATACGATCTTTTCGTGAGCAAGCTGACTCGAAATGATTATATAGAGATAAGAACAAAACAATGTGAAACAGATCGGTTTTTCTCCAGCCTCAAACACATTCATCACATGTGCACCATCCAGCCTGGGGACTTTTTCATCCATTCGTATTACGTCATATGTCTGCACAATGGCCAGGGCAGTCCGTGGCCAATCTCCGACCTGGAGGGCGCACGTCGGGTCATCCGCGCCTGGTGTGCCAGGACACCGGGCCTCGTACATCTCCCCTGCAGTCACGTCCAGAGGTTGTCCTTGGGGTGGGGATTCAATCCTGTAGAAGGAGAGGTGCGGGTGCTCTTGAGCGTCCACAAGCTCCTGGGCCGGGTATCCGATGCCGAAGTGGTACAGGTCATCGAGGATGATCCCGTCCTGATGCATGAGATCGCGCAAAGCCAACATGGGAGCCGGGGCAAGATCACCTTGGGAACGGTGAAGCGATGGCGCAAGGCACTCGGGCTGCCCGGGGTGAAGCCATGACGGTGCCCTCGATCGAAGACAGCAGCTGGGATCCCACCGAGCCTACCCTGCCCGAGCTGATGGAAGACTGGAGCACCTGGGCACAGATGCTCGGAGCCGAGCATGCGCTCGATCGTCTGGTGGTGGTGTGCCTCGAGCTTCGGGAGAAGTACGACGGGGTGTTCCAGATCCAACCCGGCAGCTTCATGGCCGGTATTCCACAGGCGCTTCCACCCGCCGCGAAATTCCCGTTCTTGCACGTGATGAGCATGTGCGATGCCATTTCCAAGCATTTCAGGCCCTTGGATGCCATGTACGGGCTACAAGGTCTCGAGTATCCCGTCAACTGGCAGGGCACGGGGAATTTGTTGGTGCCCGCTCCAGGGTATGACCCGATGGGTCTGCCCCATCTGGACATTCGGGGGCAGGAGGTCTATGTCGTCCTCATCGGGAGAAAACCGAACGAAGCTGCACGCACCTACATCAAGGTCAAGATATTCACGGTGCAGCAGGTACCATGGGATGCCGATATATGTCCGATCTGTCAACGAGATCTCGAGCACTTGAAGCGTGCGAGTGAGAAGAACCCAGGCAAATATGCGAACACCATCAAGAATAGAATACAGACAGTACGATTCGACAGTGACCACCACAATTCCGGTGGATGCGATTTCAGAAGAGGCCACATGATGGTCGATTCCGACGTCGAATTCCATCTTTACGGCGACCATGGCGCCCCATGGACGACAACGGACGTCGAGGGTGCGCGACGCGTGGTCCAGGCATGGTGTGTCCGAACACCGGGGCTGGTACATCTTCCCTCGACCCATGGCGAGAAGTACATGGTGGAGCGATACGAGCCCATCCGTGGAGAAGTCCTGGCTCTCCTGCGCGTCCACACGATTTTGGGGCGGGTGCCGGACGCCGATGTGATCCCGATCCTGATGAATGATCCAATCATGGCACAGGAGAGTGAACGTGGCTGGAAGAAGACTCGGGACAAGATCACTCTGGCCACCGTGAAACGATGGCGCAAGGCGCTCGGGCTGCCCGAGGTGAAGGGATGAGCCCCACAATACCCCACGAAGAAGGGTGGGATCCCACCGAGCCAACCCTGCCCGAGTTGATGGAAGACTGGGACGCCTGGGCGAAGATGCTCGGAGCCGAGCATGCGCTCGATCGTCTGGTGATGGTGTGCCTCGGGCTTCGGGAAAAATACGACGCAGTGTTTCAGATCCGACCCGGCAGCTTCATGAAGGGGGTCAAGAGAGTATGGGACGAGGCTCCAGACTTCGTATTCAAAAATGCGCACGATATGAGCCGCGTTTTCAACGTGTGGTTCTCTCCGGGAGTCTCCACCAAGCTCAACCACCAAGGGCTCGGCATTTGTTGCAGCCGTGAAGGGAGACACTCTCTGGGAGTGAGATACCATCTGGGGGTCCCTGCCCCGGGATATGATGCGATGGGTCTACCGCGTTTGAACATTCATGGCACCGAAGCCTATGTCATCCTCGATGGAACACGGCAGGACTGGGCCAAGATCAACGACGTCGAAGTCAAGGTGTTCACCGCACAGCAGGTAGCGCAGGATGCCACGATCTGTCCGCTCTGCCAGAACGACTTCGAGTATTGGGAGAGAGCCGAATTTCCAAACCAGGAACGCCTGGTGAGAACCGAGCTGGACAGGTGGATCGATAGCCCACATCATCTATCGGGGACATGCCGGGTCAAGAGGGGGGACATGGTCATGGCCTCCATGGTCGAGTTCAAGCTGTATCATCCCGATGGCACGCCGTGGCCCATGACGGGCATCGACGATGCACGACAGGCGATTCGGGCATGGTGTGCCAGGACGCCGGGGTTGGTGTATCTTCCCTCGACCCACGGCCAGAAGTACATGGTGGGATCTGTCGAACCCATCACGGGAGAGGTCCTGGCCCTCCTGCGTGTCCATGCACTCCTGGGCCGGGTATCCGATGACGAGGTGGTGCGGGCCGTGGTGAACGATCCCGTTCTGGCCCAGGAGGCCAGGGGTGGGCGGACGAAGATGACAGACAAGATCACTTTGGCCACCGTGAAGCGATGGCGCAAGTCGCTCGATCTGCCCGAGGTGAAGCCATGACGGCGCTCCCGATCGAAGACGACGGCTGGGATCCCACCGAGCCTACCTTGCCCGAGCTGATGGAAGACTGGGACACCTGGGCGCAGATGCATGGAGACGAGCACGGACTCGAACGCATCGTCGCCCTGATGTTGGAGCTTCGTGAACGTCTCCCGGACGCATTCGATTTCGTCCATGGCAGGCTCACCATGCCCGTTGACACGAGTGATCGTACATATCCGAAGATCAAGGGTATGATGAACGCGCTCCACAGACCGAGCAGGGAGATGAATCTTTTGAGACAGGGGATCACGCTGCTATATATGCCGCGTTATGTCCTGGTGTGCCCCGCACCTGGCTACGATAAATGTGGTCTTCCTAACATCAAATACCGCGAAGGTTCCAAGATCTTGGCCATGCTATGTAATGATACCATAAATCATGAATTCCTGGCAATAATAGTGGACCCAATCATGATCCCAAAAAATGCCACAATATGTCCAAGGTGTGATAGCATTTATATGAGACTCGCGCAAAACATGCTACCCGATGGAGTGAGGGTCTTCGGAAACGACCTGCATCGCTGCAAGCTCAACCCGGGGGACTTCTGGGTTCAGAACCACGTGGAAGAGGCGATCTACGATGATGAGGATGCCGGGCTCGTCATCGATGCCAATCGGGCCCTCGAGATCTTCCGCGCGTGGGTGGCGCGAACCCCAGGTGTCGTAGGTTATACCCAGGTCGTCCAGAGTGTCAGCACGAAAAGAACCATCGCAAGAGAGCAGAAGCTCCCCTCGAGCCTGGCCAGGTTCTGGAGACAGCAGACATGATCTCCGCCGAAGACGACACCTGGGACCCCACCGAGCCCACCCTGCCCGAGCTGATGGAGGACTATCCCACCTGGGTTCGCGTCTTCGGGATCGAGCGATGCGTTGAAAGAATGGCCTGGATCTTGTCTGAGGCCGTGGAGAGGACGTCGGGTGCATGGCGCATGAACATGGAGACGTACAAGGCCGAGCATCCTAGAATACCTCAAAACATGGATGATCAACTCATGAGGATGAGCCACGCATGCCAGGACGCGTACCAACTGGGGGATGCGATATGGCCATCCATACAAGATCAAGGACTCCTGGGATACGGCAGGTCCGACACATTGATCGTCCCAGGTCCAGCCATCGATGGACATGGCATGCCGCGCTTCGAAGTTCATGATGATCCGGTATACGTCACGGGCGGTATCCTACGTGGAACTCCTGAAAGCTTCCCCATAGCCGTGTTTTTCTCCATATTGCACATCGATGACGACGCCATCGACTGTCCAGTGTGTCGTGTCCTGTATGAGAAAAATGACGGACCACCATCCTGTGCCGAAGAGCTTCTTGCGCGCATCCCGTTTTCCGAACATGGTCACACCCATGCATGTGGGGTTCGCCCTGGTTTCGATTGGCCCGTTGGAATAGAGAGGTTCCACATTTTCAATGATAAAAATATCAAGATGGACATGAACATACAATGCATATCAGAGTCTCAAGAAATATTTCGTAAACTAACCGAATCTACCCCTGGCCTGATTTATATTCCAGTATGGACTAGTATCTTTGGAGATTATTCCATAAACAACTCAGTGAAAGGCCGTGAAATCCACAACTTCCTGAATGCTCGCGATGATGTGATCGGGCATCGTCTCTCGGACAGGGGGGTCTACAGGAAGAATCCGTTTGCCACAAGCGAAAATGTGGCAGAGTGGAGAGACAGGCTGGGCATCCACGGGCCCTTCCGAAGGAGCGGAACATGAAGGAGACACCGTTCGAAGACGACGGCTGGAACCCCACCGAGCCCACCCTGCCCGAGCTGATGGAGGACTATCGCACCTGGGTCCACGTCTTCGGGATCGAGCGCTGCACGGAGAGGATGGCTTGGATCTTGACTGAGATCGTAGAGAGGGCATCGAGTACATGGCGCATGAACATGAGCGAAGAGAAATTCGAGGGCCCAAGGATTCATGCCGAACTCGAAAGCAAGCTCGTCCGGATGTGCAACGCGTGCCAGGACGCGTTCAAATCGGACAGTAGGCTCTTCCCCTCGTGGGACCACCAGGGGCTGACCGTGTTGCAGGTGTGGAGTGGCGATAGCACAAAAGCAATGGTCACCCCTGGCCCAGGTATTGATAGCCACGGTATACCCAAGATTGTCATCCAAGACCCGCCCATATACATCACGGGTGGTGTGGTTTATGAAGATGGTAAGGCTACCATAGTGGCCATCATATTTTCAATCACCAAGAATCGGCTCATTGGAACAGAGTTTTTCAATATCTTTGGTGATGATGGTCTTGAGATTGGCGTCAACACCGAGAATTTTGGGAAGTGTGAAGAGATATTCAGAAGATCTTCAATTTCAAGTGGCTTGATCTACATTCCAATGTGGATAAAAGTAGTGGCCAAAATGCAAGAACTTTCAGACTCTATACGATACGGAGAAATTCGCGCCTTCCTGGCCGTTCGTGACTTTTTGTTCTGTCATGACCTCTCGGATGCCGACATCCAGTTTCCCCCGTACGTGACACCGGACAGGGTCCGAGTATGGAGAAACAGGCTGGGCATCCACGGGCCCTTTCGGGAGAAGCGATGATCGGATCGCCGCTCGAGATCGCCCCTTTCGACCCCAGCGAGCCATGCTCCCTGGAGATTCTGGAAGAGTGGAAGCTCTGGGTCACGACCACTCCCCAGGACCAGGTCATCGACCGGATGATTTGGGTCCTGCTCGAAGAAAAGCAGAAGATCGAAGATGAGACAGGCAGCAAGATGGAGGGTGAACTGCTGGAGATCGTCCAAAACTGGAAATGGTTCTTCTATCTTTGGGAAGAGCGCGTATCCCAAAAGACGCACTGCCAGAGAATGTCGATCCTCATGGTGCAACCTTGTGTGTGCAATGTGCACACTTCACTCGGATCGATGGACATATCATATAGAGACAACAATGGTGGACACCGCATCCACATCTTGTCGCCGAACACGGATGACAACGGACTTCCGAAGTTCGTCGTCCAGGGCAATGCGTCCAGGATCGCAGCGTCTCTCAGTGGTTATGAAAACAAAGATCCAAGGCACAACATGCCGAGGCTGAAGTTCTGGTTCGAGGGCGGTAGGATCCTCGACATGCTCCTGGTGGAGATGATGGGATGGAGCACGGAGAAGATCGAGTCGACGGTGCGGGCATGGAGTCGGGAGCGCGGGGTCCCCCTGGTGACGTCCGAGGAGGAGTTTCTCGACAGGGTCCTCCAGGACGAGAACAAATAACTAGTTTGTAGTATACATTCTGCCTTCTGGTTTGTACGACCCCGCCCTTCGGGGTACGTGGAGAGTGAGGTGACATCATGGCCGGTGGCAAGATCTTCGTAGACGAGTTGGTCACGGGCACGGGGCTCGCGGTCGGGGACATCGAAGAGAAGGAGGCGACGGTCAGCCTGACGGCCGACCAGACCAAGGCGCTGTTCAGTGCTCCACAGACGGTCGTGGCCGCGCCCGCGGCGGGGTACTACCTCGAGTACGTGTCGGCGACGCTCTGGTACGACTACGGGGATGCGGCGTTCGGGGGCATCGCGCTCGGGGAAGATCTTCAGTTCCGCATCGACACGGTCCCGGTGAGCGCGACCTGTGAGACCACGGGGTTCCTCGACCAGGTGGCCGACCAGGTCCGGCATCTCAACGCGCTCTGCTCGGCGGACTACGTCCCGGCCGCGGCCACGGCGATGAACCTGTACCTGACGGCAGGGGACATCACGAACGCGGGCACCACGTCGATCCTCAAGCTGAAGATCCTGTACCGCGTGCGTCCCGCCACCTGGTAGTACGGCGCGACAGCGTCGTACTACCCCTCTCCCTCTCCCTCTCCCTCGCCCTCTCCCTGTTCGGGTAGTGACGCTGAAGACGAAAAAATCCTGCTTCTTCTCCCTCTTCTCCCTCTTCTCTCCCTTCTCTTCCTTCGAGGTGTTCCATGGCGGGTGGCAAAATCTACACGGACGAAGTGGCCGTGAACGCGACAGGCAAGGCGACCGTGGGCGACATCAGCACGCTCGAGGTGACCTTCAGCATCGCCACGGCGGACGTCGCGGCGCTGAACTCGGCGCCCCAGACGGTTGTCGCCGCGGCTCCGGCGGACTACTACAACGAGTTCGTCTCGGCGACGCTCTGGTACGACTACGCAACCGCGGCCTTCGGCGGCATCGCCTCGGGCGAGGACCTGCAGTTCCGGGTCGGCACCGTCCCGGTCAGCGCGACCTGCGAAGCCACGGGGTTCCTCGACCAGGCGACCGACCAGGTCCGCCACGTCAACGCCTACACCGCGGCCCAGTATGTGCCGGCGGCGGCGACGGCGATCAACCTCTTCCTCACGACGGGCGACATCACGGCGGGCGGCACGTGCCGGCTCCGGGGCAAGGTCTACTACCGCCAGCGCCCGCTCACCTGGTAGGCATGGGGGACCGGGGGTCCCTCATACCTGCCTCCTCTCCCTCTCCCTCTCCCTCTCCCTCTCCCTCTCCCTGTTCTGTCTTTGCGCACCCGGCGCGAAGCGACGGGCTCTGAATCGATCCTACCCTCCCCAGTCCTCCTTCGAGGCCTCCCATGCTGCAGACCGACAAGCTCATCTACGTGCACTGCCCCAAGACCGGCGGCATCTTCGTCGAGCGCGTGCTCCGACGGGACAAAGCCGGCAAGCAGCTCATGGGCGCGCACGACCCGGCGACCCAGCTGTCGCCGGAGATCGTAGGTGACCGCCTGGTCGTGGCGACCCTGCGCAATCCCTGGGACTGGTACGTCTCGCTCTACTACTATGCGATCGAGCAGTCGGCCGAGGGCGAGAACGCCGCCGGGCTCCTCGCCTACGGCAACGGCGAGGTGGGCTTCAAGCCCTTCCTCTACGGCGTGACGCATCTCGCCGAGGTCCGGAAGATGCCCGAGCTGGTCGGGCTCATCTGGACCATGAAGGGGGTCTCTCCCCGCACGATCGCCAAGGCGAAGGAGGAGGCGATCGGGCTGTGCACGATCGCATACCGGGCGATGTACGCCGCACCGAACGGCACCTGGGTCTGCAAGCGCATCCTGGACACCGCGCAGCTGCACGACGGTCTGTGGCAGGTGGCCGAGCTGGACCCGGCGCGCAAGGCGCTGTGGGCCCCCCAGAACGTGGGGTGCCACCTGCCGTCCCCGCAGCTGTACGACGGGGAGATGACCCAATGGGTCGCGCAGGCGGACCGGCACGTGAACGGGCTGATGAGCTACCGCGGGCCCGGGGGCAAGGCGCCTCGGCCGGTGCTCAAGTTCGGGTGAGCCACGGGGGCGATGCGATATCTCCACGGCGTTGACATCCATGGTGTCAACGCATAGGATGAGATCGTCCATCCTCCACGGGGCGCTCATGACGATCTCCATCCAGCCGGACGGAAAGCTGGCGATCCTCCACGACGCGTTCACGATCGACCCCCTCCTGCCCAAGTGGAAACGCAAGGTCGGGAAGGTGTCCATGACCATGCGCACGAACGACGACGGGGAGCAGGAAGTCGGCATCCTCATGGGCAACACCCAAAACATAGTACGTCCATCCTTCGAGATCTTTGAAGGCGAAAATGGAATGATCCGGTCCATCGTCCTCGGAAGCAAACAACCCTGGTGGAGACGCCTCGTGGATACGATCCGGGGTTGGTTCGTGGCAAAGCCCAAGGCCATCTCCGTCATCGACTTCTTTCAGCAGATGAAGGGGTCCACCGAGCAGCTAGCCATCCTCGAGGACTACGCGAAGAAGTACGAACGGGCCATTCGGGAGGCCGAGGCTACAGGGCAGATCGCGCTCGTGCAGATGCTGATGGAACGCGCTGACGTGCTCAAGGCTGAAGCCGAACTCATCGCCATCGGAGGAGTGAAGTATATCCAGGAAGATGTTGTCGCTCTTTTCGTCAAGAAGACGGACCGAGGGGTGAGCCTCGACTATATTCGTCATTTCCTCCGGCCTCTTCCAGCAGATCTTCTCGTGAAGAAGGCTCACCTCGACGAGATCGGGATCTTCGACAACTACGCCGTGATGCACTTCGACCCGAAAGGCGTCTCCACGGGCAAAACCCAGGAAGAGAAAAAGGAAGAGCAGAGGCGCAAGCGCGACCCGATCCTCTTTGGGCTCATCCAGGGGAGCGACAGGCTCTACTATCTCGGTGACTGGATCGACGAGTACTGTGATCTGACCCTGGACAAGATCGTCGAGAAGCTCGGTACCGATCCTACCCGGCAGCTTGGTCGAGAAGCGTAGGCGTCCTCCTCTATTTCCCCAGTCGGGCTTTCATCATCACGTCGGCCTCCGCCTCGGCCGCTGCCCGGACCTGCGCCGGGCTCGCGTCCCGCACGTCCGCGGCGCGGGCCGCCTCCAGGACGGGCTTGAACCGCTCTGGAGGCACCTCGATGATGAAGCTGCACCTGCAGTCTCCGAGCCACTGCGGGTCACCGTTCTGGGGGCGGAACATCTCGGGAGAACAGTCGACCTGGCGCATGCCAGCTGGCGTCGTGACGGACATGTCATCGAAGGCATCACAGGCGGCGTCGATGGCGATGTCGTGGACCGACGTACCGTGGGAGTCGGAGCAGGGGCCACAGCAGAGCGCCAGAGCAATGAGGCAGGCGACGAGGGCGAACGGTAGCGCCACATCGGAGAACCAGCGCTTTACGGGGGACGGGTCCATGGTGCCTCCACACTACTCGAACGAGGCGATGGTCCGGACGCGCGCCTTGCACGAACGCGGGGCAGTGTGAGCGTAACCCTCGAGGGCGCTCGTCAGCAGGCCACGAGCCTCTACGGCGTCATCCCCGAAATGTTCCACCAGGAGGGTGCCATCGGAAGCCCATGCGCGAGCCCAGAAGACGGCTCGGTCGAATGGATCTCGACGAATGCTGGCAGCAGGGCGAGAGGCACAGCCCGTAATCCAGCGCCTGGTCTCGATACCGTTCTCGACAGCCCAGGCCGTGGTAAGCCGCCAAACGACATCGGACCGACCATTCCGACTGGTACCCAGGATCAAGCGCATCATGCGACGCCGCTCCCTGTTCGATCTAGCGTGAGACACTCACTGTGTCAACGCTCGGGAAGAGGAAAGTCCTCTCCAGGATCGATACCGAGTGACCGGAGGACATCACACAGGACACACTGAAAGGAAAGCGACGCCATCATGTGGACCACACATGCGGCTGTTATATCTCGGGAAGGTTCGCCAATAAGATGAAGGGTATACATATCAGCCACACAAAGATCCAATTCCATCTTATCCTTGATGTGATAAGCATTCCACATCGCTCTGCCGATCCAGTAATCGAAAGTATCCAATCTCTGATCATCGCATGACATAATACCGATTATCTCCCAGAGACTTTCAATCACAGGAGTCAGCCCATAGGACACATCCCGCAGATCGCGTCCATAGACCAACGTCCACAAGGCGAGACCCCGGATGAACGCCTTGGCCTTCTTCTTCAGGCCCGGGTTCTTGTACCGCTCATCGAAGATCGGACGTACTGCGGCCAGCGCGTGGCTACCGCTGGCCGAAACCACGCGTCGCGCATCGATCCAGGAGCGCCACACCACGACATGGTGGCCCACCCGGCACCCTACGGCGACCTCGCCCTCGGTCAGATGGCGGGTATAGGTGGCCTGAGGGCAATGCTGGACGCGGATGAACCCGTTCTGCGTCGGGAGTGGGGTGGCACAGAGGTACTTCCAGCGCTTCCCTCGACCGGCCAGGTGCTGGCCACCGTCGGCCTCGACGATGACGAAATGGCCCACGCTATCGGAGACGAGCACGTGCATGTCCTGCTCATAACCCGTCTCGGACTCGTCTATGTCCGGAGCAGGTGGCGGAGCAGTGCAGATTCGAGATCATCCCGTCGCTCGATGAAGTGGACGACCGCGAGCCGTCGCAGGGCATCCATGGAGGGATCATCGGGAACGAGCACCCGAACCTGCTCCTCACGCGACAGATCCAACCCCCACGTCTCGAGATGGACCTTCTCCAACTCCAAGTTGACCGCCTCCACCGCCCGCGTGCGCGTCGGCGTCACGTCGGACTCGAGCTGCACCCGAAACGCGTTCTCCAGGTTCCAGAGCACGAAGACGCCCAGGGACGTGCGAAAGCGCGAGATGGTCTCGCTCGCGAGCAGACGATCCTGGACATCATCCTCGGCAGGACCCTGCAGCTGCAGGTACCGTACGAGCAACGCCACGAGACGAGAGGCCATCCCGGGTGGGAGCACGGTGGGATGAGAACGGGAACTCCGCAGGATGGACATCATCGACCTGTGCCTCGTCGAACAGCTGCACGTGGGATGAAGGTGATGCGAATCCCTCGCTCCATCCTCCTCACCAACGACCCTGCCGCCTCATCGCCATACAGGTCGTCCACCTCGGGAGCGGCGTCAGCGATGTTGATCTTGACCTCGGACTCCCCCGTGGCCCCCGCACGCCGTGCCAACGAGATGAGACGCTCGAGATCGGACAGGGTCTCGACCACCATGAACCCGTGAGGCTGAATGCTGCCCAGTTGACTCATGGACGATGCGTATCCCGTGACACTTCGCGTGTCCACCACGCGGGTAGCTCCTCGAGACGCCCGACGCTCACTCCGACAGATCCCACGCCGCCTCGATGGCCTTCTGCTCGGTGGGATACGGACCGTCCGGCTCGCTGTCCGGAAGACACCCCGGTTGGCAGAACCAGAAGTACCAGCCCGCGAGCTTCCTGGTCTCCTCCTCGACCGCAGACCGGACCCGCCGGGCGACATCGGGGTCGATGTCATCGTCTTCCAACCCTACCACCTCGAGAAGATCGTCACCCCACGTGTCGTCCTGCTCCTTCACCGCTTCCCGCATCCGTGCCGAGACGTGATCGTCGAACAGAAGCCCGATCTCAGACCTCTTGATCTGAAACACCTCCACGTTGTCCGGCGGCTCCCAACTCGACGCCACCAGCTCCGACGGGAACATGCCCAGCGTCGCCATCACTTCCGCCAGATCTTCCTCCCGCTCGAGCGCCTGCCGAAGCTCCAGCACCAACGGGAGCGGAATACCTGTGATCTTGCGGATCCCAAACGACGCGGCCTGGAACGGAAACAAATCCTCCCACGCGTCCCCGGCCTCCATGACCTCCTCCCGTGTCGCGATGCGTACATGGCGCGCATCCCCCGGCTCCGTCCACTCGTCGGGCCGAGACCTCGCCTCGTAACCCACCAGGACCTCGGTCACCGGAGCCTCGGGCATGCCACCCAGAGAGAGAACTACATGACGATCACCTCGTTCTGTATAGTATGAAAAACTCAACGCAAATTTCGTGAATACAGATCCAGCTACTGTCGCGAAAAAATCACTCATGGATCCAAATTTGAACAAGTCGTCCCCGGCCTCGTGCATCATCACAAACCTGGCAAAAATACAACAATTTATCACTCGCGGCGTCGTGGACGGAGGGAAGAGACCCCTCAAGATGTCCTTGGCCACGTGGAAGTCACCGAGGATGATTGCTGTGTCTGCAGCGCGAGCACCGTCACCGAGAATACACTCGATCACGTCGTGGTCGAAAAAAGTAGATCTGGCGCTTTCAGGAATGAAGATCATTGCCAACCCTGACCCGTGTTCTTACGGATCTTGTCCAGAGCATCTTTTTCAGTTTCATAGGGTCCAAACATGTGGCCATCTCTCGTGTCCTGCCAGAACCACCCGGTGTAGTTTTGGGCGATCCGCGTGCGTTCGTAAGCCAGCTCCTCTGTGCTGAGTGGACGTCCGCACTTGAGTTTGGATTTGCGGATGGCGTTGCGCAAGATCTGACCCGCCCAACCTTCGTCTTCTTGCACAAAAGCTTCGATCGGCAGGTATTGCACTTCATAGTTCGGGGGCAAGTGCCACTCGAAGAACTTCACTTCAGGGGCGAACTCCGGGCCAGCGAAGCACTCGACCAGCTGCTGGACGTGGCAGTCCCATTCCAGATTGGGTCGCGACATGAGGTCTGCATCGAGCGCATGAACCAGGGAGAGCGGAATATGGTGCACCTCGGCCACACCCCACGGTCCCTGCTCGTGCGCACCACAGAGCAAGGGTTCTTCTCGTTTCCACCACGCAATGTCTCGAGGTGTCGTCCCGTCTGACGCCACAAGGTCGGCAGGAACGATGCGGGTCACCCGCACAGACAGGTTGATACCCCAGATTCGCACGACATTGGACAAAAACAACGCCATGGCATCCACCCGGGGTTCCTCCTCGAGCCCTGGCGCCAGCGACACCGCCGCATAGGTGCGCGTAGGCGTATCGTCCGTGTGCTGGACGATGAAGGTGGCGTGGTCCGTCTCCAGGATGAAGGGATAGAGCTTCTCGACGACCGGCCGACAGCACCAGATGTCGTCCCCCAGCTCCTTGCGCAGTAGCATCCACGCCGAGAACACCGCGGTAGGGCACCCATAGGGAGGAGAGTCCTCCAGGGCGATCCACACCGTATCCCGGTCTGAGATCATGAGGAGGTTGTCGAACAACGCCTCGCGTTCCTGAAGCCACTCGACATGAGAAGGCGCCAGGAAATAGTCCACGACATGGTCGCGCGGGGGGACGAAGATCATGCGACCGCCTCGAGCCTCTCTTAACCGGAACCTGCTACGAGAACGGTGCCTTGATCTCGTTCAGCTTCAGCTTCAGCTCCTTCGCCGGCCGAAACGTCACGTACTTCCGCCCTGGACCGTCATCCGTTCGGGACACGCGCCGCAGCATGCCGAACCCCGAGAACACCACCTTGTCGCCTCCGACCAGCGCGTCCTGAATCACGGTCAGCATCTCGCGCACGATCTGCATGGCCTCCACCCGTCGGACATGCGCCAGTAGCGCCACGCGTTCGACAATATGCGCCTGATTGACACTCATGGTATCACTCCTAGAAGCTTACCTATCCTTCTGGGGTGACGTTGTCCAACCAGCAGAACTCCAAATGATCAGACGCAGGTTCCTTCCTTTCGTTTTCGATCATCATCTGCTCGATCGCCCACGCCGTGCGCATCGCCGCGTCTTCGGGGCACAGTCCATCTTCGATCATCGTTTCGTAAAGAAACGAGATCCAGTCACCCAGCATCATGGTACCGAGCAGCTCGGGGGGCATGGCAGACCTGCATGTAGGCACCGTAGCTCGAATACGTCTGGCATGCTCGTCAGCTTCGTGCTCGCATCTTTCTTCCGGCGGCCAACGCCACGAGCACCGACTCGGCGACGTCGATGTCACGCTTCGTGTCCGACCAAGCGAAGTCGTCGGGTAGATCCACCAGCAGGCGCACCTCGGCCTTCCGATGTGTTCCATCTCCTCGTTTTGCAGGCAAGATTTGGGGAATGAGCAGGCGGGTCCACTCCGCGTGGCCCACGAGGACGGGAGAGAAGCCCTGGGCGGAGAGGATGGCCTCCCATCTCCCCATCATGCGTCCGAGGCCGAGCCACGTGGTGGTACCGCGGCGGTCACCCTGGAGGGAGTCCTCGTGCATCGTCGGCGGGGGCCGTTCGATCCAGCAGGGCACATCCCGAGGGTCGACCCCTTCGTGTTCGAGGAGGTGTCGAGTATGTTCAGCGGCAGCGATGGCTCGGCGCATCCAGGTCGGGTCCTGGCCGTACACCGAAGCAGCGTGGGACAGGGCTCCAGGCCGACCCGACCGGGTCTTTCTGGCGAAGACCAGCGAAAGTCCGGAGCTGCGGCCGGGGTCGACACCAAGGGCGTAGCCGGCATCAGACAAGCGCAGACAGCTTCCTGGCCACCTGGAGTGCGACCATGGGGGGCTGGGCTGAGATCTTCCGGGTCGCGAACAGCGAGAGAACCGAACGAGGATCCTGGACCAACCGGCTGAAGGCGTCCTCGGTCATGGAGAGCAGCAGGTCGGGGTTCTGGACCGTGCCAGGATGGAGCCCGCTTCCATCGAGTACGAACTGCGTCTCGGAGATGACTACGTTGCAGACGAAGTCGAAGGACGAGATCTTGCGAGAAAACGCCTCATTGAACTTCAGCGCGTTGTCTTCGAGGGACACGACGACCTCCAGGGACGCTCGGAACCTATCGCAAGATACTACAGGTGTCCATCGCATCGAAGCACTGGACAACCCCATGTCGTCCAGGATAGGGCATGGCATGCCTCTCGTCCTGCGGGCCCAACGCGAACGGTATCGGATCACCTCGTTGACCGTCGAAGACGAAATCGACGGCAAAAAGGTGAAGATCGACATTCCGGTCCAACAGCTGTTGAAGACGCTGTCCGACCAGTTCGCTCCACCGCTCGATCCTCAGCGCATCCAGGCCCCACGGAGGATCGTGTTGTACTCCCCCGAGAGCCCACCCTGGCCAGCGACCGTACGCAGACAAGGGGCACACATCCTGCATGTGAAGCCCGATCACCAGTACGGGTCGGCGTGGACGGACGACCAGGTCCTGGGCAGCTTGTACACCGAGGACTTCTTCGAGGTGCTGGCGTGCCGTTGGATCTTGCAGGCGCAGCTGGCCCTGACGAGAGACCCCGAGCCCAAACCGCCCCAGGGTGACGACGACGAAGAGACCCCGAAAAAGAGGCGGAAGAAGGAAGTGTAGAGACGCTCATCTCTCGAGGATGATGTCCCCCACCTTCACGCCCTCCTCGGCCTGCTGGTACTCGATGTCGATGTCCCCCTTCCCACGCATCTTCTTGACGGTGGTCCGGCCTTCGTCACGGGAGGAGACGATCTTCTCCACCTGGCGCAGATAGGGGTTCTCATCGTCGACGACGCGGCGGACGAGAACGTGGACGACATGCTTCTTCACGGAATGACTCCTGGTGGACTCAAGATAAGTAACAGATACCATCAGACATAGCAACCATACAATATCGAAAACGCCAATCCAATCAAAAGAGCCACAACCCATGGAAAAAGGATAGCCACGAAGAGCTTGAAGCCATGCAGGCTCATTTCCCAAAAATGGGGCTTGCGTGCAGGCGCCCGCTTGGCCACCGAGGCTCGAGCGCGTGCCTCCTGAAGCTCCTCCATGAGCTTCCACATCAAGAAGTTCACGTCATCCGGGCCATAGGAATGACCTCCACATGGACGGGGGCGCTTGGTACACGAGGTGGGGTGCTTGGCGTGGGCCAGGAGGTACTCATAGGCCTCGCGCACGCGGATGAAGGCGTTCTCGTCTCCGGAGCCCGTATCCGGGTGGACCGCCCGCGCCCGCTCGAGGTAGATCTTCTTCAGATCGGACGCCAGGATCGGAAGAGACACGCCGAGCGCATCCGCTGCCGATCGCTTCGTCCACGTGTAGCGCCCCTGGGCCATCGTCATCCTCTGGTTCACCTCTATCTTGGACACACGGAGTGTCAACCCGACTGCAGGAGAGAAATCCCAGCAAGATCTGCGAGCACCATCGCCCTTCGGCTCGGCGTCCGGGTCAGGAAGCCCTTGCCCCGGCCTTGCACGTACGGGACGGGCGTGGCGAACTGGTCCGCGGTGACGTCGAGGATCTCGCCCTCGTGCGTCTGCAGGTACCAGTGGGGAGCGTCCTCGTGGCGTACGAACATGGGGGTGTACCCGGCCTGCTTGCCGCCGAGCGCATGGTACAGGACCTCGGAAGCCAGGTAGCAGAACCCGGCCGAATCCGAGTGACCCCCACGGTAGCGGGGCTGAAGGAGAGCTTGGGCCTCGGAGAGGGGGAACGCACGGCGGAGCCGCGCCCCGAGGTCGTCGAGGGAAAGGTCACGCGGGACGGTCATGGACGTCTCTAGTAGAGGCCTTCGGCCACGAGCTGGTCGTACAGGTCTTGGATCTTGGCGAACACGTACGACGGGATGGGCGTCTCGTCGTCATCGGAGCAGAACCCTGTCGAACACGCGAAGTCGAGGCTCGCCGAGGCGCCACGCGGGCCCAGCACGAACCAGTTCTGTGCCCATCCGGCTTGGCCCTGCGGTCCGATGTCGCGCCCATCGGGGAGCGGCCCATCGGGCTCGACCTTCCAGCTGCCGAAGACATGAGTACGGACGAGAGAGTGGGGATGACCCGGCATGATGACCTCCTATCGCTCGTCGATGTGCAGAGACACCCAGTCGAGCTTGTCCTGCCGCTCGAGTTCGGCCGCGAACTCGGCCTCGGCCTGGGCCTGCTCCCGGAGCTGACCCGCGTAGGTGTGGGCACACTCGGCCGAGCAACAGTCGGGGGACTCGGGGTAGATGGGCTCACCGCTCTCCTCGTCAGCGTTGGGCTTGCCACAGACGGGGCATTCGAGGGGACCCTCGTCGTCGTAGGGGGTGCCCGAGCACCCGGCCGGGTAGGACCATCCGAACTTGCTCATCCTCGGGCTCCTTCCTTGCTCTTCACCGTGTTTGCGGCGTGGTTCTGGTGAAGTTGTTGTTCCAACTGCCCGTCTTCGTGCAGGACAGTCTCGGGTGCGATCCAGCGCAGCTCCCGCGCAGCCCGGGTCATCCGGGCCCAGAACTCGGAGCCATGGGGGTCGACCCGAGCGAACTCCGAGGTCCACATGGCGGCGTGCACCGCCTCGTGGAGCAGGGTCTCGAGGACCCCCCAAGGATCCATGTGGGGATGAAGGTAGATGGTGACCCGGCCCATCTGGTGCCATCCATCCGACTGGGCCCGGCGCTGCCGGCGCACGACGAAGTCGCCCATGCGGCGGACTACCCAGTCCATGTTGGGCTCACGACCGTCGTGCAGCGCCCGGCACGACAAGATCTTGCCGTACATCGGGCGCAGCAAGTCGGTGTCGGCACGCGCCATGGCCAGCTCCTGTTGACATGATGAGCATATCTTTATAGCTCTAAGATGTCAACATCTTTAGATCACTTCTTCTTATTACCGTCGTCAAGTACCTTTTGGATGAGTCGGAAGCGATCCCGTGCCAGGGTAGACAGGGTCTCGGGGTCGACCCGGCGAGGGTGTTGTTGTTCCTCGAGCCAGTCGGCGAGGGTGGCGGGGCCGTTCGGGTCTCCAAGGTAGACGTAGTGGGGATCCAGGGGGAGCATGGCCTCGACGAGGCTCGGGCTGTGGGTGGTGATGACGATGGCGCGGGTGAAGGGGGAGAGCGGCATGCGAGCTACGAGCCAGGCACCGAGTCCTGCCGAGGCGCCGCTGCTCGTCCCGAGGTCGGGCTCATCGAGACAGGCGACGTGGAAGTGGCGTCGTTCGAAGCAAGCCCGCACGGCCTTCATGGTGCTGGAGGAGGAGATCTCCCCCGTACTACTGTAGCCCTCGTTTCCGTAGACGAACGCCGCCCCCAGGCTCGAAGACGTCCGGGCCTCCATGCTCGAGGTGATACACTCCGAAACCGGAAAAGGCCCTGCTGGAAACTCTGAATTTCCAAACGAGGCCGCCTTGCCGGGATGGACCAGTTGGCGGAAGACACGTCGAAAAAGAGACTTTCCCGACGCGTTCTCGCCCAGGACGAAGATCCACGGACTCGACCCCGGCCGGTAGATGCTGGGGATGGCAGTCTGATGGTCGATCTTCCTGGAAGGCTTGAACAGGATGGTCTCGCGCAGGTAGGAGATGACCTCCTGTGGATCGAACTCGGGGAGCGTACCGAGCCCGCGCACCGCCTCGAGGCCCTCGAGGGTCAGGGAGTAGTACACGGACCCACGCTTGGGATCGGACTTTTCGAGCCACTTCTTCCGCACCAGCTTCGACGCCAGGCCCGCCGAGAGACGCAGATGTGCGTCCTGCAGAGAAGAACTCTCGGACGTGGGCCAGGCCTTGCAGGACCCTCCCCGGCGCAGCTCCTGGGCGAACCAGGCGACGACGTCATCGACCGTGAGGGTCTCCTTGGCCTTGGGCCTGGTCACTTCTTTTCGGCCAGCTGGCGCTCGAGGTCCCATACCCGACCTTCCAGCTCGAGCTTCTGGCGCTTCACCTCGTTCCACGTGGAGAGCACCCGCTCGGCGACGGTCTCGAGGGGGAAGGGGCTACCGGACTCGGTACCCCAAGAGATCCGACCCAGCGCATCGAGCAGGAAGTCGCCATCGATCTCACTTCTCTTCGTCACGAGGCACCCCCTTGGGCCGACCCAGGGTCAGCTTGCGTCCGATCTTTCCGAGCACCCAGGAGAGCAGGCGCTCGCCCGTGTCGGTCCACGCCAGTGCCTCGAGGCACAGATAGAGCACGACGGCCCCGAGGACGAAGGCGGGGGTCCAGAGGAAGATGCTGGCGATCGCCTGGGACATGGTTCACCGATCTCGTTCGGCGGGGAAGATGTGGGTCGAGAGCCAGATGTCGATCTCCCGGGAGATGCTCGCCATCTCGCGCACGGCCTCGCCGTACAGACGTCGGACCTCGATGATCCTGGCGCGGATCTGCAGCGACCGGGCCGTCTCCACAGGTGGCTCCTCGTCGAACAGCTCGGAGAACTTCTCCGAGCAGCTCGAGATGAACACCTCGAGCCCGCGCTCCAGGGCTTCGATCTGCTGGATCTCAGCCCGAGCCCGCATCCGGTCCTGGAACGACGCCACGATCTTCGCGGTGTCATCCGACTGGCACACCAAAATCATGCTCTGCCGGTTCCTCTCCCTCAGCTCGCCCACCTCCCGCTTCCACCGCTCGAGACGCTCTTGAGCCTCGCAGCGCTGCTCCTCGAGATTCTTCTCCTTCTCCCACGACTCGTCCGATCGCAGCGCCGAGTGCAGCTCCACGAACAACCCCTCCCGCTCGCGCTCGTACTCCGCCACCTTCCGGCGGACCTCAGCCCGCCGGACCACCAGCGCCACCAGCTCGGGATCGACCGCCTCTTCCACCGTTCACCTCACAGCAGTGCTCTAGCCCATGACACGCGACGTGTCAACAATCCTCCTGTTCCACGTTGACACGTACGGCGTCATCGCGATAGACCAAGCGTGAGGTCACCATGGAACTCCCTCTCTCCCTCCCGATGTCCGAGTGGACACGGCGCATCCTCTCGGAACACCCCGAGACCCGGCCGGCGATCGATCGGGCCGTCGACCTGTTCTCCAGGGGCGACCTCAACGCGAGCGGCCTGCACACGACGCTCTACCACCTGGCCGTCTCGACCCTGCGCAGGGGCGACGCCGCGGGCCGCAAGACGCGGTACGAGGAGATGCTGGAGCGCAGGCGCGCACGCGTCGATGAGCGCGCCGAGACATGGAGGCGGGCCGTACAGGAGGCACTCGAGGTCGCCAACGCGCTCGACGAGAAGCTCGAACGGTTCAACCACAACAAGGCAGACACGATCCGCACCTTCGTCTTCTCGATGGTCGAACCTGGAACGAAGTCTGAGGCGATCTACAAGCGTCGTCAGCGCGCCAAGGAGTACCTGGCCGAGGCGGGCAAGCAGGACGCACCGTGGTTCGAGGTCGAAAAGTTCACACTCCAGGGCTATCTGTGCAGCTCCCACGTGGAAGATCAGCCCAACGCCATCCAGCGCTACGCGCGGGACAAGGCACAGGAGCTGCAGTCCTGGCTCATCATGACCCCCTTCGAGGTATAGACGTGAACAAGCAGCATGACATCTACGTCTTCGGAGACATCCACGCCGAGGTCGGCCGGCTCGTAGCGGCCCTGGACACCCTCGAGCCCGGAGAAGACGACGTGGCGCTGCTCGTCGGCGACCTCGGCCTCAACTTCGATCACAGGAGGAAGTTCGGCAAGACGCTGCAGGAGCACGTCCGATCCGTCGAACAGGTCATCGATGGGATGACCCGGCGCTTCGGCATCGAGCAAATAGCGTGGGTGCCCGGCAACCACGACCATCCGACCGCGCTCGCTCATCTCCCCGGGTACACCGACGGCCGGCTCACGACCTTCCCCTCGGGTTTGAAGGTGTGGGGATGCGGGGGCGCAGTCGGGGAGTTCCGCTTCCCCTACGAGCCCACCGAGACGCAGATGGACCGACAGCTCCGGTACGCACCGCGGGCCGACGTGCTGCTCTGCCACCAGCCCCCGATGGCGATGCGGCTGGCGATGTGTGTGAACGGTCAGGGTGCAGGAAGCGCGTCCATCCGGCAGTATCTCGAGAACGACTTCCTGGGCTCAATCTGTGTCTGCGGGCACATCCACGAGGCGTGGGGGATCGAGCCGCTCGACGCCTCGGACGGGCGGACGGTGTCGTGCATGAACGCCGGGAGCTTCGGAACGCCGCACTTCGGGATGAGGTATGGCCGGTTCGAGGTTCAGATCGAGAAGGATGACGTAGTGAAGGTGCTCGCCGAAGAGATGGTCGATCTGGGGTGAGGTGGGGTATGAAGGAGCTTCCGGTCGTCTGGATCGATACCGAGACCACGGGCCTGGACCCCTCGGTGTCCGAGGTGGTGGAGGTCGCCGCGGTCTACCGCGCGCCGTTCCGGGAGAAGATCGAGGCCTGGGCCAACGTGATCTTCCTGGACCGCCCGTTCGAGCTGTGGGACGTCCCGGCACAGCACATCCGGATGGTCCACGACATCCTCGACGCCTACGGTGTCGACGCCGATGGCGTGGGTGTGTTCTACCGCAGGGTGATGCCCGTCCAGCTGCACCTGGCCGAGCCCGAAGCCATGCAGATCAATGGCTACGACGCCGCAATCTGGCAGCGCGACGCGGTGCCCTTCGACGAGATGGCGGCGGCGCTCCGCCTGTGGGTCCCGCGCCAGGGCTCCCGGCCGTGGGTCGGTGGGTACCACGTGCGGTACGACCTCGGGCTGCTCGAAGCGCTCTGCCGGCGGCACGACGCGTCGATGCCACCGTTCCACCGGACGGTGGAGATCGAGACGCTGCTCTGGGAACATCTGAAGATGCAGCCGCAGACCAAGGTCCGCTTCTCCGACGTCGCCACCGCGATGGGGGTGACCCGGTCGCGTGAGCACACGGCGCTTGCCGACGCGGTGCGGGCGATGGTGATCGGAGAGAAGCTCCGGTCGGCGGGGTGGGCACAGCGCAGGGTGTGGTCGTGGAGACTCCAGCAGAACGTGAAGAAGAACAGATAAGACGCACAAAACGAAAAGAGGGAGAACCTATGGCCTTCGACATGAACGACAACACCGGGCTCCTGCGGACAAGACTCGACGCCCTCAGCTGGCTCACCCTGCTCATGACCATCGTCATCTCCGGCATCGTGAACCAGTGCCATACCAACGATGTGATGAAGGAGGTGAGAGCACTTCGTACCGACCTCGCCGCACAGGAGTGTCCGGTCGAGCCCACGGTCACACCTTCGGTCGAGGAAACGATGCCATGAAGGACAGCCCGTGTACACTCGCCGAGTGGCTGCTGAACACGTGCCCAGAGGCATCCTGGACCCACGTGACCTGTACCGGACACACGCTGCGTCGACGCCGGTGGTGGCACTTCAGCTACCCCAAGGACGTGGACTGGTTCTTCGAAGCGCACGGGACGTGCGCGATGGGGGACGTGAAGGCGAGAATGGGGGTTCACATCGGGTCAACCGACATCGCCGTGGCAACCGCGTGGGTGGAGGAGACCGCTGCGACAATCCGAGATCGTATCGAACCACCCGATGAGGAGACAGCATCGTGAAGATTCTCACTCTGGCCTTCCTGTTCTTCGCCCTCGTCGCATGCAGGAACTCCGACTACACCGGCGCGGACATTGCTGCGATGGTGTCTTCGTGCAAGACGGCGTGCGGCGACGCGGGCGTGGCGAGGGTCGTCGCGCCGACTTTCGCCGGGAAGCGCACCGACATCAACGGGGCCACCCAGGAGTCGTACACCTGTGTCTGCAACCCACCCGTGCCGGCACCACTGCCGGCCGAGGCGCCTCCGGTGACGCCGTGAGGTGGGAGATCGCGAAAGCGCACTACAACAGCGCAGAGATGTTTGCACTGCTCGGTCGGGGCTGGGAACCCTTCGCCGTAGTGCGCGAACCGTATGCCGGCGACCGATCACGAAGTGCTGACGTCTCAATAGTCTACTTCCGCCGCAGAGTGGAGGAGAAATGAGCTTCGACTGGCATGGTTATCCGAGCAACCAGGGTCACTCCGAGTACCCGTGGTGGAAGATCGTCCGAGCAGTCCCCCCAGACGCGGCAAATAGCGTCTTCTTCGTTCCAATGCCCGCCTGGCAGCGAAGCGACGGTGCACTGGTCCCTATCGACCTCCGCTTCAGCAATTCGGACATGGACAATGCTCTCGCCACGTACGGCCAGGAGCATCCCCTCCCGCCCCCACCGATTCTGTGCGGACAGGTGTGGGTCTCTCGCGACCACGCACAGGTCGCACGGCTGATCATCGCCGAGTGCGATGGCAATGGCATTGCGTTGGCACGTCTTGGGCACATGCAGTTGGAGATGATCCCCGACATTCACCTGACGCACGACCTCGTCGCCGGCCCCGGCTCGCCCTGGTCGCCGCTCGCGATGGGAAAGAAGCCATGAGCGCCTTGTTCGACTGGCATGGATATTTTCCCGAAGACCATGTATGCCGGCATCTGGTCCGACCGTGGTGGGTCAAGATGCCCCGAGGTTGGCATCGGAGAGGCGTTCTGCTCCTTCGATACCAACCCGATCGGGACGTCGGGATGGACATCCCCGCCTACGACAAGGAACACCCCCTCCTGCCTCCGCCTCCCATGTGCGGGCAAGTGTGGGTGTTGGATGCTGACGGAAATCTCATCCGCCAGGTGGTCTCCGTCACGGCGTGCCAAGGGGGGCACGCCGTCTACTTCGGTGGGACCACATACATGTGGGACCCAGGCTTCAACGGGCTATCACAGTGGCCACCCCGCGGAGCTACCCTCGTCGCCGGCCCCGGCTCGCCCTGGTCGCCGCTCGCGATGGGGGAGGAGGAAGCACCATGAGCGAGACATGGAAGGCTCTGGTCGTCGAGATCGTCGCAGCCCGGGACGCCGGGCGCATCGCCCCCTGGGAGTCCTGGGACACCCGCGGCCGGATGTCCGAGCTGCAAGCACGCGTGCAGGTCCTCGAGGCCTCCAGGGGGGATGAGCAGTGATCACACTCAACGTCCATTCCTGCCGAGACTGCCCTTTCCTCGGCATGCGTCGCGGATACCACCACGCATGGGAGAGCCGCGTGCCCGTCTGTGGTGTGACCCGACAAGATCTAGACCGTAAGATCGTCGTCATGGGAGGCATGCCCGTCCTGTGCCCTCTCGACCGCGCCCCGGTCACAGTGCGCCTGGCATCCAAGGAGACCTCCCCATGAAGAACATCCGCATGCCCAAGGCGTTGCAGCTCGCCGGTCTGCTCGCAGGCCCCGTGCTGCTCGGGTTGTGGCTCTACGACGGATGCAGCGCCAAGACCCTGGAGGAGATGGGGATGCACGGGCATCCGAACGGAGACACGCTCTACCTCGAGGGCGAATCCTGCACGATAAACACCGGGCTGACCGTGTCGGAAGCTCAGATCTTGGACCGCGCCGCATGGTGTGCCACGTGGCACCGCAAGACACTCGAGCGCCAGACCAGGACTCCTACGCCTCCGGGCCTCGGTCCTTCCTGAAGAAGGCGTCGAACATCTCGGTGATCTTGCTCTGTGCCTCCAACAGTGCCTGGTCCAAGTTGGCCTCGAAGGCCTGCCGCACGCTGCACGTGGGATAGGGACAGCGCACATCCCGCTGTGGAATGCAAGACCGAATCTTGGTCACCGACGCGAGATAGAAGGCCTGGGCGCGGATGTGAAACGATGTGCACTCCTGCAGCATCCGCATGAGCGCCTGTTTTTCCTGCTGTGCCGTCTTCAGGTTGACCTTGGTCTCTTCGTAAATCTTCCAGATGTCGTCGTGGTCGGACTTCTCCCGCTCCTTGCGCTCGAGCGCCGCGGCATCCGTGCGCGACCAGTGGACCTTGGCCCACTCGAGCGCCTGCTTGGCCACGATGATGGCTACGCCGACCAGCACGGCCACGACCATCGCCGTCGAGTTGTTCTCGGCCGCGGCGAACAACGCTTGGAGAACCAGCTCGGCCTCGGCCATCACACCCTCGACCTCAGGCCTCTCGTGCGGGAAGCCTCATGAACAACCATAGCAGGATCGCAGTCAACGCGAAGGGCGTGGGAGAGAACGTCTCGGAGTGAAGCTGTGCGAAAGCCGCTACCGACCAGATGGATGCCGCGATCAGTACCCCCATCATCCGAAGCCGGATGATCTTGCGCACGTAGCCCACCAGATGGAGTAGTACCGACGTACACAGGATCAAGCCCCAGAACCACTCATCGGCCAGTTTGGCATTGCCGCTGTAGAGCGTCGGGGTCCGATCGAACATGGAAGAATTGAGGAAAAGCGTCAGCCCCCAGAACCCGTTGAGGATCATCGACACCCACTCGGCCGACGAGGGGTCGGAGGACACGAGCGAGACGAACCGGCTCCGAGGCTGGGGTCGCATGGGAATGACCTTGCTCGGCTCATCGTCGTATCCCGACTCCAGCTCCTCTTCGATGAGACGGAGGCGCTCTTTGGGGTCGAAGGTGGACTGGATCATCTTCAGCTTGGGTCCCACATCGTACTCCACATGTTCATAGGCCATGGTCATGTGTCCTCCCCGCCTGAAACCAGACTACAAGGCCGCGGCCACGGGGAAATGGATCCCCGAGAGACCGATGTTGGTCGTGAGCCCACCCGGGCCCGTGATCGTCACATCCCCATTGGCCGCCACGAGGACATTGGCCACATCCGCAGTCGACGCATTGGCATAGACCGAGAATACGTGCTGTGTCGTCGGACGATAGCCCGCGGGCAGCGTGAACGCGATGGAGGCGTTGTTCCCACCTCCAATGTTCCCATCGAGATGACAGAACCCGTCCGGAGTCAGCCGGAAAGCAGGTGCCTGCCAGGTTGCCACCACCGCCCACAAGTTCTGGAACGCCGGGCTGATACCCGTCCCGGCGTTGACGAGAACCCACCCACTCGGGTACCCACCTTGGATCTGAGTCCCATCGGGACCACAGCAGGTCGGATTCGTCCCGTCCCCGCGCACGGCGTTGTTGTACCCGGCACCGAGCGCCGTCACGAGCGCCGAAGAGGCACCGAGCTTCACCCTCGCCCCATTCGTGGCCGTCACGGCGTAGTTCCCACTGATCTGACCGTAGAGGTTCGGAAGGTAGTACGACCCGAACGCCCGCGTCCCGTTGATCGTCACCCCTGCTGCCGAGAGGCTCCCCGGGTCGAAGAACCACGCATCCACCGCGGTGTACGTGGTCGCGGTCAGACGACCCACATTGACGTCGCAGTCCTCAAACTGGACCCCCTGCCAGGCCCCGGTGAACACGACCTGGCCCGTGGTGCTGATCATGGTGTTGTAGGCGATGAGCACTCGACCGTTCGCGACCGCGCCCGTGCCGTCGAATACGGTGCCCTGGCCCATGAGCATGACCGAGGAGACGTAGAAGATCCAGCTCGCCCCGCTTGCCGTACGGTTGTTGCAGTAGCAGCAGATCAGCTGCGCGCAACCCCCGAACTCCTTGATTCCAAACGAACACTCGTTGAATACGACACGGTTCATGGTCGGAATGGCCAGACGCTTCGTATAAGCCCCTCCAACCTCGGCGATACGGAGGAAGCTGATGCTCATGATCGAAGCCGAATTGATCGACGTGCCCGATGTCCCCGTACCGTCCACGATGAGCGAGGAGTCCATCGTCAGCACATTGAACGTGGAACCCGCATTGGGAGCTGCGAAGGTCGTGCCGGAGTAGCTGATGTAGCAGCGTGTCTCGCCCGCCACGTAGGTATCGGTGGCGTCGTTCCTGTAGATCCAACCGTAGCGCCCGTTCAACGCTCCGGCCGTCCATACGATCAGGCGCCCCTTGTAGGCATCGGCCCCGCCGTTGAGCCCCGTGACGTTCACCACCACGCCATCCGCCTCGGAGGCCAGGGTGTTGCTGATCCATGTCGCGGTCTCGAAGACCGTGGTGGTGCCCTGGATCATCACATACGAGAGATCATAGATGCTCCCCGGGATGGACAGCGCCGAGCCCGAGACGACCTGGATGGTCAAGAGCGCCGGGTTCTGAACCCCGATGTCCGCGATGCACCGAACGAGGGTCTGATAGGGCGCCCCCACGAGACCCGTCCCCGTGTCGTCATCCCCAGCCACGGAGTCGACGTAGCAGGTCCCCGCCACGACCCAGGCCCCCCGGTTGCCCAGGGCCCGCCCCGTGTCGAACCACTCCCAGGCCACCGCCGTCGAGTCCCACTTGTAGAACGCAGAGGTCTCCACGACCCAGATCACTTCCCCGTTCACCAGCTCGTCGGAAGACATCGCGTCGCGATGCGCCACGGTGTCCACCTCCCCCGGAGCCGACATCGGCAGCCAGGTGCCCGGAGTGCCGGCGCCGACACAGATCCAACCCGGCGACCCGTACAAGGGCGGCGCCGAGTTGAACACGATGTCCCCTACCGCCCACGTCCCCGCCGCTGGAGGAGCTGCCGCGACCACCCGCCTTGCGCCCGTCACCCGATCCGTGATGGTATCCGTCACGACCTGCTCGATGAACTGCCGACCGCCGTTCGCCATCGCGCCCCCCACGGGTACTCTCTCGTCCCCTTTATCCCGTTGAGGAAGAGCATGGAGCGATGAGACCATGCACCGCTCTCGGCAGACCCTTGCCTCCACAGCATAGACACGATAGGTGTCAAACAAGCGAGACGCGTCATGCCTGATGATGCCGAGTTCGACCCCACCGTACCCTCCCTGCTCGAGATGCTCGGGGAGAACGGGGCGTGGTTCCAGATGGTCGGCAAGGACCGGGCCACCGAGCGGCTCATGCACGTGGCCATGAGCCTGGTCGCAGGCAACCCCATGACCGACGTGGAGAAAGCCACGTACGAGTACCTGACCTACTACATCGTGCCACAAGACTACGCCATCGTGCTCGACGTGTTCAGCTTCGAAGATCTGATCTCAGGCATCCAGAAAATCTTCTCCCGCGACGACCCCATCGAGAAGAGCCTCCTGGCTTCCATCTTCTATTCCAGGTACAAATACAGCATTCCATCGGTGAAGTTGTCCAGGGAACAGATCTTGAACGTCTTCGACTCCACCCTGGGCCCTGCCATCGCGGTAGCCTATGCAAGACAGATGGGAGCCTCGGACATCACCCGGATATGGGCCCTGCGGAGTAGTTTGGAGTCCCTGAGCTACGCCATCGACGTCGACCATGGACCCCACGATGTGACGCGCGAGGGGTGTTGTCTGGGGGGAGCCCACTGGGCCAATGAGTATGCCGCCCAGGTCGACCGGCGTCCTCACCCGAGGACCTTCTCGGCGGTCCTGTCTTCGACCCACCACATCTTCCTCTACGCCATGAGGTTCTGGACCCTGTTCGACAGGTCTCAAAAGTCGAACATGAGAAAAGCCTTCTTGCTGCGCTGCACCTACGCAGAAGACCGTGACGAGGGCTCCTGGTTGGCCATCTCCTGGAGCCTTTACATCGACCGGCGCCCACGCAACGACATGAGGACGATCGCCTGTTTGAACGCCGAAGTCGCGTTGAGCTACGCGAGTGAGATCGATCACGCGCCTCACCCACAGACATGGGAGGCTGTGGTGCGTGCGGGTCCGCCGTGGTCGCACACGTATCGTACGCTGTTCGCGGTCCAGACCGAGGAAGACGGGCCGTACGAAGAGGGCACAGAAGACGAGCAGGGCGAAGGCGGATAGAGGGTCATCGGGGCCTTTCATGTCTCTTCCTCTCCTGCTCCTCTTCGGGTGTGAATCTTCGTCGATCGTCCCGGGCACGACGGTGACCTGTTGGCTCGAGCATGATGGTCTGGTCCGGTACTATCTCCTTCGCGTACCTGCGGAGCATCCGGGGCGCACGGTTCCGGTGGTGGTCGCGTTGCACGGGCTCGGGTCGGAGCCCGAGAGTATAGAGGGGATGTCGGGGCTATCGGAGCTGGCGGACAAAGAGGGGTTCATGGCAATCTACCCGGCCGGTATCGAGATCACCCAGACCCCCGATTGCCCCAAAGGCCAACCCACGACGCTGCGCGGGTGGAACGCCGGAGGCTGTTGCGCAGGCCCCGCCGAGGACGACATCGACGACGTGGGGTTCATCCTGAGGGTCCTCGAGGAGGTCGACAAGAAGGTCGCCATCGACTTCCACCGGGTCTACGCGGTGGGCATGTCGAACGGCGGTTTCATGGCCTCGAGGCTGGCATGCGATGTACCTGAGATCTTCGCCGCCGTCGCCTCGGTCGAAGGGGGCCTCTCCACCCCGTGCGACCCGGACGTCCCCGTCTCCATCCTCTACGTGCACGGCACCGAAGATCCCGCCGTTCCCTACGACGGCAAGCCGAACGTCGCCGTGCGCATCCTCCAGGAGTGCGGCATCCTGCCCGAGTTCGAACCCATCGAAGACACCGTCGCCACCTGGGTCCGACAACAGGGGTGCGAAGAGGAGCCGGTCCGGGAGCAAACCGTAGGTTCCGTCCTCATCCGCACGTGGACCTCGTGTGACGATGACGTGTGCGTCGAGCTGTGCACCGTGACCGGAGGCGGCCACACCTGGCCGGGTAGCCAGGACCGATGGAGCTACCCCGAGGCCACCGGGCCCTGCGTCGATTTCGATGCCTCGGCGTACATCTGGCAGTTCTTCAATAAGTTTCAGAGGTGATCTTCAACGGTTCTCCGAACATATCTTCGGGGACGTTCTCGTCGGTCTTGTCTTCGACGGCCCAAAGGTCTCGCTCGGTGAGCGTACCCGGGGGTAGATCCTGTCGACGATTGTAGTCTTCGTACAGACGACGCAGCTTGTCCAGGGCCTCGGATCGGATCGCATCGGCGTCACCTACGAGGTCTTGGGCCAGCTTCAAGCCTGGAACGTTTTCATCGTCCAACTGATCCCACGCCTTCTCGAGATACCGGCGCCGTACGATCCAGGACTCCACCGCGGCGATCACCTCGTCGAGTGTGTCACAGGAATCGATCTCGCTCAGCTGCTTCTTCCTCTCGTCCTTCGAGAGAAATCGCCCCGTCATACAACCGTCATGATCGATATTGTTCGCCACCGGCCACCAGAACGTCGTTTGACCGTCCATCATCTCCTCGAGATTGGGTTCGAAACGGGCGTCGACGATGTCCAACAGATGACCATACGGCAGACTCTGAAGCGCGTCGGGCGAGATCTTCGCGCCCACACGCACATCAGCATGCCAACACGAGTCATTGTCTTCGCTCAACATCTGGATGAATATCTGAACACGAACCACAAGCAAAATTGCACGATCTGATACTTCAGATGATGTCAGCCACTCTTCCTCGAATAGAATCTGAAAAATATTGGATGAACCATAGTAGTCGTACCCTACCCTCTCAATGGATTGACCAGCGCACTTGTCCTGGGTTGGGAACATGCACTCCAACACGAAGGAAGGATGCTTCGAGAAAAGATTTGGATCTTTCTGCATACGTTGAGCCCAGAGCATGAAGAGGCCCGAGTCTCCCTCATACTCGACCTCCTGAATGATAGAGATCATCACATCGTTGTTGATCAAGGCATCGAACGAACCTTCCAGCTCATCAAAGTTCTCAGGTGGCTTGAGCAGGTCGTGCACATAGTTGGAGTGTACCACCAACAGGGTTCGAATCTCGGGGCTCCAATGTTTTACGTCGTGGTCGAGCCTGCGGCTGACACGCACGAGGAACTTGGCCCAGGAGGAGTCATCGGAAAGATCTTTGGCTTCACACGACGATCCTTTGGGAGACAGGAACCATGCATAGAGGGTACGGCGATCGGACCAGGTCTCCCGCTGCAATGCCCACACGGCCCAGGGCCGTCCTACTCCATCGCGGAGCGTCCAGGCTTCGTCCATGAGGTGGCAACGGGTACTGGGCTGTTCGATCGCCGACAGGGCATCGACCATGTGGTCATCGGCCAGGGTCTGGAGCGTCCATGCGCCGGTATCGATCTGTTCGTGGCCAACGTGGGAAGAGTCATCGTAATCGGTGTAGCGTTCGACGAGTTCGCCCGCGGGCAGGCATTGGCCCTGTTCATTGGTCCAGGCGGGGAGGTTGTGGCTCGACCATTCCGTTTCGACCTGGAGCATCTGCAGCCAGGTCCTGTCTTTGAAGGGCCGCCGGGTGGTCTCACGCCAGTGGATGAGGCGGAACGTGTCGTGCAGGATCTTTTCCTGTACCGCATCGAACTCGTAAGAGGACCAGACCCGCATGGGCAGCTCGCCAAGGGCCACGCGGCTGGCGAGCCACAGCAGCATGGCGCGGGTCGGCGCATCAATCTTGTCGCCCATGTAGCCGCGAGGGAAGGCACGCTGGTAGTAGGATGTGACCCAGGCTTCCACCGGGTAGCCGTGGCGAGTGAGGATCTGCCGTCGCAGGTCGTCGTAGGAGCCCATCTTGGAGTCCCACGGCCAGGCGTCAGGGTCCTTCGGAGAGGGACCACGGCGTTTGAACTTGTAGTCATCGTACCGGTTCTGGACGAGGGCTGCACCGAGCACGACGGCGAAGAGGGCTGAGATCATCGAGGCCTCGACTGAAGGTGTTGTAACCCGCGCACGGAGTGCGCTCCCTCTCCCTCTCCCTCTCCCTCTCCCTCTCCCTGTCTTCAACCTCTCGCGTCGATCTCCAACGTCTCCGTGCACCCTCCGTGGTCTCCGCGGTGGATGCAAAAAGCACTGTACCATCGACGACCTTACACATATCACCTTCAAAAAGCAGCTTTGCCAATTGGAACAGGGAGAGGGAGAGGAAGAGGGTAAAGAGGTTGACTCGTCGGAGGCACGTCATTACACTCCCTGTGTCACAGGAGTAGAAATGACCGACATCTACAAGGGCATCATCCTGGCCACGGCGGCGGAGAACATGGGTCGGACGGTGTCGAAGATCACCGACAAGTACTTCGCCTGGAAGGTGAAGATGCTCGACAAGCTCGGCCCCGATCGTTTCATGGAGTGGGAGCGGATGCAGAAGGAGAGTCAGATCCAGATGTCCACCTCGATCGTCGAGGCCGCGATGTCGGTCCTGCGGGACCATCTGGGGTCGGACTTCGAGATTCATCTCCCTGGCATGGACGTGGACGCGCCTCCGACGGAAGGCGTCTCCATCGACGGCACCGAGGGCGGCGACGAGGAGGACGAGGGGTGAAATTCGAGAAGATGCAGGAGTTCGACAGGAGGATCGAGCACATGCGAGATCGTGTGCGTCAGATCTTGCACGAATCCGGCGAGAAACCGGTGCACCCCAACGACCTGCGCAAGATCATCCTGTCCGAACAAGGGCGTGCTCGCGGCGGTTTCGACGTGACCGACTCCGAGGTGCTGGCACGAGCCCTCCAGCAGCTGCAGTTCAACCGTGCCGAAGTCGTACGGGACCGTTTCGGCTATCGGCTCGCCCGCTTCCGATCTCCGACATACTCGCCCTCCGAGTATGAAGCCGAAGAAGAAGAATAGTCCGAGTATTTCGGTGTCGACCCGCCCGTGTGGTGGTTCCACCATGGCGCGTCCGTTATGGAGAGGACGAACCCCATGGTCGAGGTCACACATGTCGAAGCGTGAAGACGTCTCCGGGTGGAATGCCCGGTACTCCAAGAACAGGTTTCGCGGGCAGAACGGCTCCCAGGGCTCCAACGTCTTCCCGCTCGAGGGCCAGTACGTCAGCAAGACCATCCTCTTCAGCGACGGCACGGGCAACCACGACACCGCGTCCACGATCCCCGCCGACGCCACCATCGAGGGTGTAGGGCTCGTGCTCACCGACGTCTTCGACGCCGGGACCACGATCACCTGCGGCAAGACCACCGCCGCCACCTACCTCTGCGACGGCACCGTCTTCGACATCGTGACCGCACCCGGGAGCTTCTACGAGACCGTCGAGAAGGCCTGGACCGCGACCGCCACCGTCGCGCGGGCCGTGCTGATCAACGGCGGCGGCGTGACCATCGGCAGCCTGGTCATCACCTACTACTACACGGTCTGATCGGTCAGTTCCTGACGATCAGATCGAGTAGTCCGGCGCTCGGGAGGACGAGGATGTCGTCGTCCTCCTGGGGGTTCGTCTGGGCGCCGAACACCGTCTGATCGTCTCGACACCCCGCGAAGATGTAGACCATGCTCGGGTCGTACTGGGGCACGGTACGCTGGGCGAACTCCGAGAGGAGTGCCGGGGTGGTCGGCCACACGACGGAGATGGTCCACGTGAGGGCTTCGTAGGCCGACCGGAAGTTCTTCGAGAAGAAGACACGGAGCGTGTGGCGGTACATGTCCAGGATCTTCTTCCGATCCTTCGGGCCAGGCTGTTGGAACCAGGCACGGACGATCGAGGCGATGAGCACCATGGTCTCTTCGTTGTCGTAGCGCAGGTCGATGGTGATCGTCCGGCGCCAGCGGGCCCTGCGGACCTCGGTGGCGTACTGGGCGTCGACGATGCGGAGGTCGAGGCCGACCCGCTTCGCCGTGACCACGCCCCCGCGCCCCATGGTCCCACCCCAATCCTGGTCCACCAGGAGCGAGACGAAGGTCTCCACCTGCCCATCCCTCACGTCGACCACGAAGTAGTCCCCCACCTGGCCTCTCACCCCAGAAAACTGTACCGTCCATCGTCCGTCTTCCGGAAATGTGGCCTTCTGCTGACCGAGAAACTCGTAGAGCGCCGCGGCTCGATAGGCGCGCTTCGGGGTCAAAAGGGGGCCCCGCTCCTCGACGCGCTCCTGGAAGTGCTCGGTGAGGATGGCGGCGCAGGCGGTGAGGGCTGCGAGGGAGAAGATCATGGACGCCTCGAGCCTTCCTTAACCTCGTGGTCCCTCTCCCTCTCCCTCTCCCTCTCCCTCTCCCCGTTCTTCGAGTAGTCATCGAGCTTTTCTTCTCAAGCAACTCCAAGGGTCACATCCGCCTTGACACTGGCCGTGTCAAAGTTAAGATGTGGTCATCGGAGGAACCCATGGACCCTCGCAACCCGAAGCGACCCGAAGGCGACGCCGGCTCCAACTGGGCGTCGTGCTGCAACTGCGGACGAGGGGCCCGCCACGCCAGGGAGATCCGCCACACCAAGCGCTGCCTCTGGCGCACCACCTCGACCAGCTCCAAGAAGAGCAGGGGGGAGAAGTAGTCCATGCCGGAATACGTGTTCGGCCCCGAAAGGTGCGGAGAGCGCCCACACTTCCGCGTTCAAGCGGTGAGCCTGAAGCGGGCCATCGCGATCTTCCGCCTGACCTGCCTCTACCCACACACGTACTCGACGGCGCCCATCGTGGCGCCCGACGAGGACGTGACGGAGCCCCAGAAACGTTACCACAAGGTGGCACGGTCCTCGCAACTCGGAGCGAAGGTCCAGGTCTCGACCCGGAAGCGTCTCCCCGTGAATCCGGAGGGCTACCAGGGGCAGCGGGACCATGAAGGCAACCCCTGGCCGGCAACCGAGGAGCGGATGGTGGTGGTCGCGGAGATCGACCCGACTGACGACACCTATGAGATCCTCGACCGACCTGCGATCACCCGCATGATCTCCGGGGATGTGGGCGAGGGTCCCTCGGCCCCGGTGGAGACCGCGCTCACGGCCCCAGGCGGCAGCGTGGCGCCCTACGCGGGGATGAACCGGAACGCCCTGGCGACCCAGCACACAGAGCTGGAGCGCAAGCTGAACGAGCTGGAGCGGTGGAAGCGGGATCTCCAGATGCAGGTCTCGGCGCTCCAAGCCGAGCTGAAGCTACGGATGGAGCAGGTCTGGTGGGTGGAGTTGTTCCTGGGCTCCCAAGAGGAGGTTCACCTCCTGCGGGACGGGAGGCCGGCTGACGAGGACACGCCAATCACCGTTCACCAGCGCGTCGTCTACATGGACGAGGAGATCGCCATCTACGATGTCCTGCGGGCGGGGGACGGGCAGTTCGAGGCGTTCGACTTCCACGACCTCAACCGCTTCGACAACTGGCTCCTGGAGGTCCCAGGAGCGCTGGACAGCGTCCTCCCCGAGCCCAAGGGGATGGTGGTCATCCAACCCCGGCGCCGTCACCTGGAACGGCACACGGGCAACCCCTTCGCGGACGCGGCGGCGGCCGAGGCCGACGAGCAGTCCTACTTCCTGATTCGCAACGGAGAACGACTCTTCCGGCTCTGGATCGATGCAAAGATCACGCGAGTCTTCCCGACCGAGCGCGAATACGAGAAGGGTCCGTGGCCGAGCTACACCGTAGACGGCGAGGGCAACGTCCACGAGAAGCCCCGCCCCATGTCCGACGAAGAGATGCAGCGGCGAGCCAAGACCTTCATGCCGGGGATGCTCGTGCTGTGGGGGCTCCTCCAGCGCTCGGACCTCTTCCACCCCCTCCCGCCCGTCCCCGGCGGGCTCAACCCCTTCCAGCCAGCGCACGTCCACCGCTACTTCCGCCTCGTTCGCGATGACGAGACGGCGGGGCTTCTCCTCTCCGACGGTCGTGCGTGGGAGGGGTTGAAGTGGAAGGAGTACCGCGAGTGGTTGATCTTCAAGATTATCGTGGGAACTCGCGTCTTATGGTCTGGAAACCCATCTGACCTGAACACGCGGGTCCCCCATGGTCGCCGGGCCTTCGACACACCGAGCCTCGACGAAGTCTACACCATCACCGAGGTCCCGGACCACAAAAACAACTACTATCGGCACAACTTCCGATTCATGTACTTCCCATCCGAGTGGGCGAAGACGCGTACGACCTTCGGCGCCTACTCCGACGAGGTCTTCCCCCTCGACCTCGTCTCCGTCCGCTGCCTGGAGACCATCCTACGCGACCGGGGCCAGCGGGACCGCTACATGCAGTTTTTTCCCGTGCTCCGAGCCTGGATCTTGCAAGCCCGCGCCGAGCGGCGCCGCGAGCGCCCCTTTGTCTCCCTGGTCCTCCAGCAGGCCGGCCTGACGGACCCCTCCACGGACGACCGCGCCCGGGTGGAGCGGCTGGTCCGCTGGTGGAAGCTGAAGGTGAAGGAGAACCGCACCCTGGCCGAGGACGAGCCCAAGGCGCTCCGCATGATCCTGGCCGCGTTCAGGCGCGGTGACGACTACGACGACGACCCCGAGAAAGGGCTGATGGAGGCGCTCCGCGGCGCCAGGAGAACACAAGGATGACCACCTACTTCGACACCGCGCACGAAGACATCGCGAAGGCGCTGAACCCGAGAACGGAGGTGTCCGCCGAGCATCCAACGCCGCAACGACCAGACCACGAGGTCGCGGCGGCCTTCGACGACATCGAGGGCCGGGTGACCTTCGACTGTACGGTCTGCGCGATGTGGCAGGGATTCCCAGAAGATCTCCGAGAGCGTGTCCACCGGACCATCTTGGCCCACGGTGTCGGGAGCCTTCCAGTCAACGCCCCCGGGAAGGAGATCGACACGATCGAGGAGCACAGGAACCACATCGACCGGCTCATCTTCGACCTGCATACGATCTGGCACGACCTCCTCCTGCGTCGGCTCGACAGCTTCTCCGACGACCCACGGCTGCCGCTGCGCATCCTCTACGCCCGCGGCGAAGGCGAACGCGAGTGCATGGTCGAAGCCGCAGCGCCGCCAGCGCCCGGGGAGAACGAGCCAAGGTGCCCCGCGACGTTCAACGAGGTCCAGTGTACGGAGCCGAAAGGCCACGAGGGGATGCACCACGTCCCGACCTTGGGGGAGACCTCGTGACCGACCCGCGACCGCATTGGACGGGTAGTCGGAACGCCCTGCGGATCTTGGGCTGGTGCTGGGACCTCGGGCTGCGCCCGCCTGCGGGGACGTACCGGCTCCTGTCCCCCCGAGGGCAGAAGCGGGCGGCCGATGACATGTCGGCGGGCAAGACCCCCCTCGTCGTCCACCACATCGACTATGTGTGGGAGGTGGAGTCCCTCGCTACCGTGAGCGACCTCGCACGATACCACGCCACGGGCAAGCTCCAGGCGACGCAGCCCCGCCACACCCGCGCGCCGTGCCAGATCGGACACTTCATGCAGAACTTCGAGGGGGTCCCCCTCATCCCATCCAACGCCTTCCTGCTGAGACGTGAGTGCCGCTGGTGCGGTGCCCGGCTGACCTGGGCACCCATGCCTGTCACCGAGCATGAAGATGTCGATCCGCACCCGACCCACGCAGGCCCGCCCTGCGCAGAATGGGCGAGACATCACGAGTGCATCGAGGATGACGCCCCACCTCATGACATCTGAAGCACCCCAGGAGACGACCATGTCGACCCACACCGTCCCCCGCGTCCAGCACACCGTCGAGCAGATCATCGTCGGCTACACCTGCAACCAGTGCGGCAGCCACCTCGACCTGCCCGAGGGCCAGCCCTACAACTGGCACGAGCAGCGGTACCACAGCTTCAAGGTAGGGGGCGGGTTCGCCACCGGCTTCCCGGGTGACATGAAGTCGGTCGAGTTCGTGCTCTGCGCAGACTGCCTGAGGGCGCTGGTGGAGGGCTTCAAGGTACCCGCCGCGTGGGAGAACACGTGGGAGTCGGAGTGCCGCGAGGTCCGTCACTCCGAGACCCTCGAGTTGTACACCTGGTACGGTCGGGACATCGTGGGCAAGGCCAGCACCTACGATGAGCTGAAGAACCTGTACCAGAGCGGCGTCGTGGAGCCGCCCGAGGACATCGAGTGTCCCGACGAGGAAGATCGCGTCACCGGTCTGTACCTGCACTACAAGGGGCAGTACTACCAGGCGCTCCGGGTGGTCTGGAACTACTCGACGAGGGAGTGGGGTGTGATCTACCGGCAACTGTACGGTAAAGGCGGGTACTGGTTCCGACCGTACAGCATGTTCGTGGACGACGTGGGGGAGGGGCGGCCCCGGTTCAAGCGACTCTCGTGAACACGACCGAGCTACGGCAACTTCGGGTTATGAGCTGTAGAGGTCCCCATGACGGATACCCGCGGGCGTCGCATCGCACATCTGCAGCAGGCGCTCCAGGCGCACAAAGATCTTCCTGCCTGCTCCGAAGTCCGCACGGACCCTTGGGCGAACGACATCAGTATCCTGTGGTCCCCCACGAACTACATCAGCCTCAGGATCGGCGTCAACTACATTGGAGCGACCTCGTTCGATGCGCTGGATACTCACATCGAGGTCACAGCGTATCTGGACGACAAGACGATCACCGAGTACGATCCTCGGCTCAAGAAATGGCCATTCCCCTGGGCAAGAGACAGCATCCAGGACCTGGAAGACGACGTCGACTTCGTCATGAGTTTCTGCCGCAGGCTCAAGGCGCTTCGAGAGACCTACGTCATCGACGCAGAAGGCTACTTCATGCGGACCGGGCTCGCCGCCTCCCAGGCTGGCGCGGTCCGAGCTGCCCGGTCCTCACGAGATCTACGGGTAAAAGACGCTGCGCTCACCCACGATCGTGCCATCGACCTCGACAGCGACAACCTCGAGGAGATGATCGGCGCAGTCGACACGATGTACCTGCTTGGCTCCACGATGTACGAGTTGAAGAAGATCGTTCGACGCTGGATGTGGAGCGTGGCCCTGCCCACCAGCGGGTGGAAGGGCATCTACCATGTGGCCCTCGAGTACTGCGAGGCGACCGACAAGAAGCGTGCAGCCAACGTACTTCAGCATATGGACGAGGTGGTCGGACAACGCTGGCTGGTGTACATCCCCTGAGCATCCAAACCCGGGGCTACCGTGCCAGGAAAACCAAGTGCAGACTTGAAGATGGATCGGTTGACCCAGCTGGCCGAAACGCTCAACGGACGCGGGGACCCCCCCATGAACGCCCATGTCCATGCACTGGCATGGGACCAGTTCATCAAGTTCCTGCCATCTCCAGATGTAGCCTACGATTTTCAGATCGAGATCCGTTACCATGGGCAGTTCATTCGGGTCAAAGTCTTTCAAGAGGATTGCACGATCGAGCACTGCGATCCTCATCTCCAGACGTTGCCCTTCCCCAGCGACAAGAGACCGATGGGAGAGCTGATGGACGACGCCGACTTTGTCATGGGCTTCTACAAGAAGATCAAGGATCTCAAGGACACCTGTGTCATCGAAGCTGACGGCAGCCTCTATTATGGCGGACTCGCCACTTCTGAAGAGGGAGCGGTCCGATCGACCCGCACGAGCCCCTTCCTGGGAACCTTCGTACAGCACGCCGGGCTCACCCACGACCAGGCCATCGATCTCGACAGCGACGTGCTCTGTGAGGTCATCCACACAGTCCACACCCTGTACCTGCTCCAATCCAAGCTGTCCGACATGAAGGCAGTCGTTCGAAGGTGGATGTGGAGCGTGGCCCTGCCTTCCACGGCATGGGGCCCCATCCTGGAGGTCGCCCTCGAGTACTGCAAGGCGACCGACAAGAAAGGGGCCGCCCTGGTGTTCGGGGAGGTGAACTACGACATCCGAGGGTGCTGGCTGGTCTACGTGCCCTGACCTCGCTTCTTCTGCCACTCTCGGAACCGGATGTCGAGCGCGATCTCTTCGTTCACCTGCTTCTCCTGCTCCTCGCCCAGCCCCTCTCCGAGGGCATCCAGCTCTTCGCACAGGCGCAGCTCGAGATCGTCATCTCCCACGCCCTGTGCCCGTACGAACTCGCAGGACACCGACAGGTAGCGCTGCACCGGCTCCTCGAAGGCCAGCTCGGCCTCGGAGAGCTTCGACCGAGCCTCCTCGAGCTGCTCCTGGGTCACCAAGGCACCGCCTCGTTCCAGACGGTGCCTCGCCCGTCGACAGAGTCCCCGGTACACCTCGAGCGGAGGCATGAAGCCTGCGCACAGCAGGCCGGTGGGGGCCTCGATCGAGGTCGCCAGGAGTGTCTCCCACGAGATGAAGTCGGCCTTGCTGCTCACGGGTTCCAGTCCTTCTCCAGCTGCTGCTGGAAGGTGAGTCCCTCGTCGTGCTCGAGCTTTCCCTCCTCGGGGGCCTCGAGATTCGTGGCGTTGGCCTCGGCGCGCAGCGGGGCCGTCTCGTAGAAGATCCGCAGGGTCTCCTGGCACGAAGCGCACTCCTGCTCCCGTTCATCCTGGCGCTGTCGCCACGCGCGGAAGTCGGTGTCGAGCCAGGTATCGAAAGCGTCGGAGAACATGGGGCAGCCGGCCGCGACCCAGTCCTCGGTCGCCTGCTGCTGGTCGACCGCCGACCCCTCGACCAGCGCATCGCGCAGCGCAACGAGCGTCGGGTGAGCCAGCTGTCTCTCCGCGGCCACCTCGTCGAGCCGGCGCTGCATCTCCTCGGTGCGCGGGAGGGCGTAGCCCGACCAGACCTGCTCCTCGAGCTTGCGAAAGCCGGGGATGCCGTAGCGCTCCCAGGCGACGGCGGGGTCGGGGCGCGGAGCATGCCCGGTCATCTGGAGCATCTCTTCGATCTGCTCCTCGTCGAAGAAGGCCTCGCCATCGGGGAGGTCCAGGCTGCTGGCATAGTCCCAGCGGCCGCAGTCGTTGAAGACCGACAGCTGCCACCCCTCGTACCCATCCCCATGGGCGACGTAGTCGATGTGGCCCGCATAGACCTCCTGCGGCTCCACCTCGGAGGTCAGGCGGACCTGGCCCGAGGCGATCGCATCGAAGAACGCGCCCACCCGGGCGGCCCACTCCTTGATCATCGTGTCCTTGTACATGCTCTCTCCTTCGATCTGCATACGACCTATCCGAAGCACGACGAGAGGTCAAGACCATCTTCTGCCTTGACACCTCAGACTATACTGCGTTAGCTTCTTCGTGCCTGAAACACCAGGAGAGAGACATGCCGAAGGAAAAGGTCGACCGCACCCTCTACAAGATCGAGCACATCAACTCCGACGGCGAGGTGGTCGCCCGCGCCTGGGGCAAGGGGCTGGACACCCTGGCCAGCGCGATGGTACACGGGTGGGATCACTCCGACGCTGTGCAGTACCGGGTGGTGCAGTGCCAGATCGCCCGCCTGGGCATGGACGAGCTGGTCCAGTGCCTGAACGGCACCGCGCCCATCCAGGAGCTGGCCGAGCTGATGTCCGTGGCCCGTCCGCCCGCCGTCGAAGCCCCGGCCCCGACGCTCTCCGAGAGCATCTCCACCCCGGCGCTCCCCGAGGCCTAGACGGGCCCCCACGAGCCGCGACGGTCCCGGACGACGGCCTCGTACCTCTGCCCCTCCAGGAGGTTGACCTTGGTCACCTCCTGGCCCTGCCACGTGAGCGAGTAGACCCCCGCCTCCACCTCACCCGGCGGCCATGTCTCCCCTCTGGCGTCGACCAGCAGGAACCCTTCGGCCCCCGTCCAGACGGGCTTGCTCCCGTAGACGAGCGACGAGAGTGTCTCTGCCACGCTCTCGGCCCACGGAACCTCGGTCTCGGGGCCCTGCTCGACGGCGACCTCCTGTTTCCCCTCCCAGGAGACACGAGGTGCCTCAACCGACTCCGAATCGGGTAGCCTGGCGTTCCTCCAGTACATCTTCATGTAGTCGTACGGAGTCCGGATCGAGACCACGCGTCCGGAGCGGTCCATCCACGTGTTGTTCTTCACCACGTCGGGGGGGAGGAGGTCGTGCAGGTTCATCTTGCGCGCGGGCTGGAAGAAGACGGTCATCGCCGTCTGGTAGCCGCTGTCGATGGCTCCTCCGATCCCCCACCGGTTGTCGCCTGAGATCTCCCGTCGGAAATAGTCCTCCACATACGGCATCTGCTCGACCGCCGACATCTGCCAGAGTCTGTGGAGCGATGTTCCGAGCTTCGCTGCGTTCTGCTTGTTCAGCTGGATGAGGCCCACCGCGGCCTCGCCGTCGAACGGCGACCCGGGCGGCAGGAGCGCCTGTGCCTGGGGGTCGAACTTCGACTCGTGGCGGATGACGTTCGCAAGATCGTAGGGATGCATGGGGATGCGACGTGCGCTCTCCACGATCGCCCGCGCCAGCGCCCCGGGAATGCCATAGGCGGCCACGATGTCCTGCTCCGCCTCCACAGGCGAGATGACCCGGGCGCCCACTCCGTACCGGGCCCGCCTCGGCGTGGCACCATACCGGAAGGCCACCTTGGCCACGTCGGGAGAAGGGGCGTTCGATCGCACGTGAGGGTGAGGGGGGAAGATCTTCCGTGCCATCTCCACCCGCTCGGCCGCGGCCCGGTCTCGGTCCTGGGGGCGCATCACGTCCCGGGCGAAGAGCGCCACCAGGTCCTCGAGCGGGGCCCCTCGAGCTACCGCCTCCCGCACCGACCGGCCCCACGACGATCGGATCTCTCCGATCACCTTGCGCGTGTTCACCACCGGGTCCTTGCGCTGCGCCACTGTCATCCCGTGGCCGAGCCCATTCTCGTGCAGCTGGAACAGCCCCACGCTCGCTCCACTCGGGCTCATCGCGCCCGGGTCGAGATGCGACTCGCCGTAGGCGTTCACGATCGCCGCCTTCGCCAGCCCCTCCATCCCCGCGGCCTCGAACTCCTCGGCGATGATGCTCGCCATCTGCTTCTCGGCGAGATCCAAACCCGAGGTCTCGCAGACCAGAGGGTGAAGGCGACAGACCGAGACGCGGGCGGTGTCGGTGGCGGGGTCGTAGGTGACGTTCATGGCGGGCCCTCTGTCCTGTTGTAACGTGGGGGATGGACTCGCGTTCTAAGCTCTACCGCCCCAGAGGGGAGGCGGCGCATAGTCCCGCAGCATCACTCGCCCGTTGAATAGTCCAAAATTCTCAAAGATCAAGTCCTTTGGAGCATCAGGCATGGCCCGGAGCGCTTGGACGACATGGCCCGGAACCTGCTTCACATCCTCCGCAAATGCCATGATCAACCACTCTCCATCGGGATCGGCATCGAGCACGGGAACCAGCCACTCCAGGAGCGTCGGAGAGGCGTTCTGAAAAAGTTGCATCTCATACTGGTTGAAGTCTGTGCCTTCAGAGCTGTCTGCACCATAGGGTAGCTTCAATACCCGATCTTCATCCAAACGGAAGACGACGCGCGCTCCACCAATCCCGAGCACCGGCAGTCCAAACTCACGCCCGATGTCGAGTTCCCACCCTCGAAGGTCCATGATTGCTTCGTAGTAGAGCGGACCTACAGCATCCCAGTCCTCGGGATCTTCGGCAGCCGCACGGGCAAGGCTCATGCTGCGCTCGTGGTTCCACGCCCGAAACCGTTCAGCAAGCTCGGCGAGACGTACGGAAGTCCACTTGGGAGCGGACACGGTCTCCATCGCGGCAGCTGCAGCAAGAAAAGCCCCTGCGATCACCGGGATCATGTCGATCTCCCCTCGGACTTCTCCAGCGTCTGCTGTACCCGTTCCAGCGCCACCCGCACGTCCTCGGGCTCGAACAGCTCGGGCGCCTCTTCTGCGAGCCTACCGATGCGGCCCAGGATCTGCTCCGAGTCAATACTGTTGAGATGCAAAGGTTTTTCACCCAGGACAAATTCATCATGAAGCGACTTCATGTCACCGCAGAGACGGCGGCACCACTCTATGCGATCAAAGTTCTCCTGGTTGTCGTGAGCCTTCGAGAGCAGCTCTAGCGCACTGACGAACAGAAAGAAGACCAAGGCACAAATCCTGACTTGAAGCCCAGTTAGATAGAACGATTCGATGTGGGCATCGTCGTTCAGGACAGCCCAAGTGTTGAACGTGCCATCGTCCGCGCCATCGAACTCCACCCTGTACGTGGAAACGCGAATGCGGTCCATGGGTATGGACGAGAAAAGCGAGTAGCATGCGCTGAGATCTGAGAAACCCTCACCCAGGATCGCTGCACCCCACGCTCTGAATTGAATACTTTCTAGCATCTGATCGTAAAAAAATTCCAGCATATCCCTGTCATGATGAGATCTGCCTTTCATAGTGAACGAGTATGTCTTTTTAGACAAGAACGTCATAGGTTGGCGTATGCACTTCATGAAAGACCGATATTCAATCAGTGTGTCAGACAACATGTGGATATTTGGTGTTACATTATGCACCTTCCTGGCTAATTCGAACACATCAAGGCCTGGATAAATAGATTGATGTGCTGATACACCAAAAATCCAACCGTCATCAAAATGGTACGTTGACGGGATATCTATTACAGAATCCATATCTCCATCTTCATTCTTGAATTGAAGACACGATGGTACATAATCCAATGGATTGTCCTGCGCATCTGCACCATAATCGATGAGGACCTCAACAGCGCGAGAGCTGATCCACAATATAATGCGAGATGCATTGGAACAAAGCATATCTGACTTTTCTTCAATATAGATCTGATACTCATGACCGCCCTGCATAGCACTCTGGATCCTCTCAGCGAGGATCTTGGCCGCGCTCGGGCTTTCGCACATCGAGACCATCTCCTGCGTCGTCGCCGGACAGAAGGAGTCATCCGCAAAAGAATGCGGAACTCTGATGCGAGAGCTGCTGTGTGATATTGTAATCTCAATCTTGATCATACTGATCTCCCCTCGGACTTCTCCAGCGTCTGCTGCACCCGCTCCAGCGCCACCCGCACGTCCTCGGGCTCGAACAGCTCGGGTGCCTCCTCCAGGAGCTTGCCAATGCAGTTCAGCATCCACTCCGAGTCCATACGGTTGAGCTGCACAGGGTCCTCGGCGTGCATGAACTCCCCGGAGAGCGACTGCATGTCGCGGCAGAGGCGACAGCACCGCTCCATGCGGTCGAAGCTCCCCTCGTCGTGTGCCTCCGAGAGAAGTTCCAGTGCACGAACGAACAAGAAGGCGACGACGGCACAGATCCGGACCTGAAGCTCGGTCAGGTAGAAGGCTCGAGCATGAGCATCGTCATTCAAAATCGCCCAGGTATTGAACGTGCCATCGTCGGCGCCATCGAACTCGACCCTGTACGCGGAGATGCGAATGCATCCCATGGGTATGGCCGAGAACAGCGAGTAGCACGCGCGGAGGTCGGAGAAACCCTCACCCAGGATCGCTGCGCCCCATGCTCGATATTCCACACTCCCGCCCATCTTGTCGTACAAGAGGTAATCGAGCATGCCCCTGTTCTGGTTGGAGCGGCCCTTCATCGTGAACGAGTACGCCTTTTTGGACGAGAACGTCATCGGCTGACGGATACACTTCAGGAAGGACCGATATTCAATCAGGATAGAAGACCACATGAGGACATCGAACGAGATCTCGTGCGCCTTCCTCGCCAGCTCGAACACGTCGAGGCCGGGTTGCATGGACCAATGGGAGGATACGCCAAACGTCCAGCCATCATCGTAATGATAGGTGGAAGGAAAAATCAGTTCAGTGTCCATGGTGCCGTCTTCGCTCTCGAATTGAAGGCACGACGGAACGATGTCCATGGGGTCGCTGTAATTGCATCCAGCAAACTCGATGAGGACCTCAATATAGCGAGAGTTGATCCATATCACAATGCGAGAAGCATGGAAGCGAGACTCCTCTGCCTGGTTCTCAATATAGATCTGATGATCCTGACCACCCTGCATGGCGCTCTGGATCCTATCCACGACGGCCTTGGCTGCACTGGGGCTTTCGCACATCGAAACCATCTCCTGCATCGTCGCCGGGCAGAAGGTGGGATCTGAGAAGCACTGCGGCACCTTGAGGTGGGAGCTACCGTGGCACGTCGTGATCTCGATCATGGTTCGATCTCCCTCTTGTCCTTCATCCAGGTCCAGATCTTCCAATCTTCGAACCAGTACGCCATGTGGATGCGTTGCACAGGATGACGGGCCCGATCTTCGAACAACTGCAGGTCTTCGCACGCCATCAGCGTCTGGTTCGGATGCGTGCGATACCACTCCACTGCGGACCCGAAGTCCGTGGTCCAGAACTCGATAGCGGTCGAGCCGTGCAGCAGACCTTCAGCGAACAACAGACCTCGGGGAGATTCGAAGAACCATACTGGATCACTGGCGTTCAACGGATAGATCCCAATCTGGTCTCTCGGGACCAGCGTATAGCGATAGTTCCGTAGCTCATCCGTAATCAAATTGTATGCAATGCGAACTTCCTCCTTGGGACTGAGCGGATTTGCAAGGGAACCTACATGGGACTTGCACGTATCCACAAGCGCCTCGGCCAGGGGCTTGGACACGCGGTACTTGCGAATATCGTACTTCAGGGAAGGTCGACTCAGGCTCTGGGCCTGGGGAATGGTCCGGCCCACCGAGCCGATATCGGACAGAGTCCCGTACGTGAGGGCATAGACGTCCACGAGCGGGCCACTCCAGCCCGGACGGAGGACACGATGGAGCGACATCCTACCCTTGGGGCCTGGGATGTGCACCTCCCATGCGTGAACATGCTCGAGGATGCCCAGAGAGCAGGACGAGCGCACCGCGCCGTGCACGATCTGCCATCGTACGACCGCCGCGAAGCGCTGGTCCGCTTCCTCGTCATCGGCATCGGACTTCCAGGACCTCTCCACCGGGTTCAGCTCGCACTCGATATCGAGCGCCTCGTCGTGTTCCTTCTCGAGCTTCCACATCATCTGCATCAGCTTCCGGATGGACATCTGGTGTGCGATCTGGCGTTTCGCCAAGAACTCGGCCACATCGTAGGCCACCGAGAAGAGAATGCCATCCGACGTACGATCGGACTTCATGGCCCAACGCATCGACGCGGCCAGCTCGACGACCCCCCACATGTCGACGTGGTGGGCTGCGACGAAATCTCTGAAGATCTGTCGGGCAAGACCGCGGTCCTCGAGCAGGGCCGCCGTCTCGACCTGGGTCCAGATCTCCTCCATGGCCTCGTGGAAGTTATCGGTCATCGTTCCTCTCCGCCCGGCAGGAACCTGGCCTCGACACGGCTACGGTACCGACCCGCAGCCAGCTCGCGCATGGCATCGTACCCGTCGTCGAAGTCCTGGTAGTGTGTCCCCATGGTGCCCAGGGCACGAGCCAGGGGCTCAGGCACCGTGTAGCGGTAGATATACATGGGGGCACAGTCTTCTTCAGCATGATACCTGGCATTGGTTCTGGACCGGAAGAAGTCGCGGCTACAGTGCATGACGGTGTCACCCTCGGAGACGACGTAGATGACTGTCGGCTCCCCCTTCCATCCCGTCCTGAAGATCCGGACCGCCCGACCACCCTGGTCCAAGATCCAAGCATGTCTCGTGAAAACAACACCGGGGATGCGGGCCGCACCCACCTCCCATGCCTTGTACAGGGCGTAGTTGAATTTCGAATAGCAATCGTCGGGTGGTTCCATCCCGACAATGTGGCTCAACAGCTTGCGCAAGGTGGGAAAATCCTGCTTCCACCGCGTCTCCACCCGCGTACAGATTGCATACGAAAAGGCGCGCCACAGGGTCTGGTCCTCGTCGTCGCCCTGCAGACCCCACAGCGTACCCCGCTCGTTCATGTCCTTGTCGAGAAGCTTCCAGACCCGACTCATGTCGAAGAGGTCCACCCCTTTCGCCTCGACCAGGACTGTCACGGCTGACGTGGTGTCGCCCAACAGGATGAGCGTGCGGACCACCTCGATCAGCTCCATGGCGACATCGACGTTCATGTCTCGTCTCCGCTCGAGTTGAAGGTCGCCTCGAGGCGGCTGCGGTACCTCCCCGCGCTCAGCTCGTGCATGGCATCGTATCCATCGCAGAACTCTTGATCTCGTGTCCCCATGGCACACAGGATGAGCGCCAGGGGCTCCGGCACGGTATAGCGGAAGACGAAAATGCGACTACCGCTGTCCAAAGCCTCGGCCTGGGCCTGGTGCCTGGACGATGAGAAATCACGGCTACAAGCCATGACCCCGTCACCATCCGAGACCACGTAGATCACTGTCGGCTCACCTCTCCATCCCGGCCGCAAGACGCGCACGATCCGACCGTTTTCGAATGCGATCCACGCGTGATTCGTCTCTGAGACACCCCGAATACTACATACACCCGCTTGCCATGAGAGATACAGTGAATAATCAAAACTCTCTGGGTCAAATCCAGCGTTTTCCATGTAGACCAGATGAGTCAAAAGCCTGCGCAGCGTCTTGAATTCCTCGTTCCACCTCCGGCTCACCCGTTTGGAGAATGCCTCGTTGAAAACACGCCACAAGACAACGTCTCTTTCCAAAAGGTTAGGCTGGAACTCATTCGTCTCGCTATCGACAGCCCTCCAGATCTCACCCAGATCGAAAAGGCTCACTCCCTCGGCCTCCACGAGGACCCGGATGGCCATCGCCTTGTCGCCCAGCAGGAGGAGCGTGCGGACCATCTCGAGCAGCTCCATGGTAGCGTTGACGTTCACCATGGATCTTTCCCCCGCTCCTTCCGATGCGCCTCGGCAGCCAGGCTCCAACGCATCACGGCGCGACGCGCTCGCTGCCCCAGGGGACCCGAGTCGTGCTTGGCGAACCATGCCCAGGCCCACGTATCGTAATCTCCGGCGTCCGAAGATTCCTCCATCCACCCCTCAACCGACTCTTGATCGTCTTCATCGAGCTTTGCATCGCCATCCAAGTCCTTGTATATATCCTCGAAAGCATTCATGACATAAATACCAACAATTTTACTATCTGAACGTTGAATAGCCGTAAAAACAAAAATCATATACACTTTTCGATCTTGAGATTCAGGTTCACTATCATTGAAAAAAACCTTTGATGCAATATCGAAGATGTCGTCTGAATCCAAATCGTAACATTTTGTTACATCTATCACGGTACGTATCGCGGTGTCCGCATCGCCCAGCAGGACGAGAGTGTTCACCACATCGTACAGCTCCACGAGTTCATCGGGATCGATCACGGTGACGCCCCTCGCCTCACACTCTCCGTAACCCGGGCATGGGCTCGGCAGGACGACGGCGTTCGGCACCGATGGACGGGCCTGTTCGAACGAGGCCCATCCATCGGCTCCCGTGAAGATCAGCTTGGGATCAGCGAGCGCCCTTCTGGACTTCCATCCATCCATCTCCGGGGACGGAGTCCTCGACGGCCCTCTTGCGAACCCACTTCGACCTCGACAGCTTCCCCCGAGCGAAGTCCATCTCTCGGACCTCGGCCTCGGACAGGATGACCGTCACGCGCACGGTGCGACGTCCCTTGGGCTTCTTCTTGCCGACCTCGGGGAGCGGCTCGTCGTACTTCTTGAGCCACTCCGCCTGGACGTACTCCATGTTCTTGGCCTCGTCGTAGCAGGCCACCGCCCATCGCTTCCCTTCGATCTTGCAGCTCCTGGCACACGTGAAGTGAGGGATCTTGACCTCGACGGTGCGCCCCCTCCGGTAGAACCGACGGGAGACGAACGAGATCGTCGACGCGTCGGAGCACACGGGGCAGCGTGGAGCCTGTACGGACACGTCAGGCCTCGGGCGTGTCGGTGGTGGACTCGGTCGGCGCCGGCTCGGCGGGCTCGATCTTCTCGACCGCCCACGCCATGAAGTGCTCGAGCGAGCACTTCCTCATGGTTCCGATCTTGGTCCTCGGGTTCTTGGTGGCGGTCACGACGTAGGACAGGTGTTCGCCCTGCACCGCCTGGACCTGGCGAACCTCACCCTGGCCGTTGGAGTACTGCACCCCGACCTCGGGGATCGGTTCGGGCTCGGGCTCCGGCTCGGGCTCGGGCTCGGACTCCAGCTCGGGCTCGGCCAGCGCCACGGCCTCGCCCTCGGCGACCTCGACCTGCACCGGGTCGGGAGAGGTGTCGACCACCATCTCGAGCACGGAACCGATCACGTCGTAGCCCGAACGCACCGACAGCAGCACGAGCGACAGCTCGACGCGCTCGACGGCCAGCTCCTTCTGGGTCTTCTTGGCGAGAACGCTCTGGATCTCCTGCGCGAGCGCGCGAAGATCGACGCGCACCTTCAGGATCGTGTCCCGCAGCAGGACCGCACGGTGCATCTCGGCCTTCACCGCGGCCTCGAGCGCCTGGTTGAGCCTCTTCTCGAGCAGCATCCGAACCCGCCCATCGCTGGAGGCCATCCAGGCATCCGCCTGGTCCTCCATGTCAGTCATGAGCTGGTCGTACAGCTCGAAACACTTCTTCGACAGTCGCTCGGCCGTGATCATGGGCATGTCATTCTCCATATGGACGAGAACCCGTAGCTCATCCATGCATCTTGGTCAAGAGGCATCGTCCGTGTCACATCACGAACGATCTTGGAGAGCGTCTACCCTGGATCTCCACCACATCCGATCGTACCGAACACCGATCTTTCGTGTGGCCACGTCATCGCAGGCACGCTCTTCGAGATCTTGCAGATGGTACACATCCGAAGACGGCGGAGAACGCGGACGGAAAAGCTGCAGCTTCTGGGACAGCTCGGGCCTCGTTCGAATGGCGAGGTGTGTCATCTCGTGGGCCAGCAACCACGCCACACTATCGGGTGTCTCGGTACGATCCACGAAGAGATCGGTGCGATGGACACTGCGGGCCACCGCACGAAAAGCGTGGGGCCCAAGATGGACATGTTCGGGCAGGACCTGGGGCAACCTCGAACGAGGCCAGACGTGGGCCTCGCCTTCGATGGGTCGAAAGTGGTCGAGCAGCATGGACATCGTAGTGCGCGACGGGGTCCATGCTTCCGAACCCTTCTCGAAGATGATCTTCACAGCTCGCCCCGGACGGCGTTGCGGTCGAGAACCCAAGTGATCCTCTTGGGGCCTGCGATCATGCGCGGAGCCACCATGGGGACGGGGCTGCCCGACAGGACCTGGGTGATGCCGCCGATGACGGACATGGGGGAAAAGATGGAGACCGAGATGTGAATCTCCCACTCCCGATTGGGATTGGCCTTGACCTCGAACGCCACCTCGACTCCAAGGAGCGTCCAGATCAAAGAGGCGAGCTGCTTGGCCTGCGCCGTGGCCGACTCCAAGGACTCCCAGAAGTCCGTCTCCACGCCGTACCGGGCCGGCATCGACTTGACCTCCTGCCATTTCAGCTTGCTCCCATCGACCCGGGCGATGTACGCCCGCCCCGGATAGACATCGACCCGGCCCAGGGGCTGGCCATCCCACATCAGGGTGTACGTCCCCGAGGGCATGACGCCCTGATCCCACGACCGCCCCTCGAGGTCCTGGAGCGTCAAGGGCCCCTCCCCGGTCCAGGAAGCCTGGTCGGGTCCGATGGCCTCCACGAACGTCTCGACCCACCCCCTCAACATGGTCGAGAAGTCCTCCACGGGGACCGCAGATGTCCCGGTAGTCCTGCCCGGAGGGTCCTCGGGAACGCCATGGGGAAACAGATCGACCGCCAACGCCCGACGCCTGCGCATGTCCTCGTCCACGTGCCGGGGACGCTCGATGTACTTGCAGAACAACGCCGACAGCTCGGCGATGTCGGCTCCAGCCGCCCACGCCGCCCGGATGGGTTCACCGTACGTACGGTACTCGTCCAAGATCTTGCGCGTGGAGATCTCCACATCCCGCCGCTCGGCCACGGTCATCCCCGCCCCGGCACCGTGCACGTTCAGCTGGAACACCCCCACCGAACTGCCGCCATCCCCTACGACGTGAGGGTTGAGGCTCGACTCGGCGTAGGCGTTCACGAGGGCCGCAGCGATGATCTTGTTGGGAACCCCTGCCGCCTTCATCACGGCTTCGATCCTGAACGCGACGATCCGCTGCGAATCTTGGAACCCTGTGGAGACATCGACGACGCTGTTCATGAAAGCTCCGCTCTCTGCACCCCTTAACACGGTGCGAACAGAGCTTCAGAACATGTACGAGACGCCCTTGACTCCACGGTCATGCTACGATAGGTGTCAACAAGAACCGGAGAGCCCATGGCCATGATACGCACCTGGCGCAAAGAGGCCAGGAAAAACGGGAGGGGGGAGACCTTCTGGCGTCTGGTCTCCGGAAGCGCCGAGAAGCGCATCCGGGTGAACATCGGCCGGGTCTCCGAGGCGATGGCCGAGGAGGCCAGGGTCCAGATGGAGCGCGAAGAGCTGAGGGGGCTGCGCGCCACGCAGCTTCCCCTCTTCCCGACGCGGTCGAGGGTTCGGGTCGTCCTCACCCTGACCGGAGAGAGCGACGACCCTCACGGTCTCTACCGTCGTCTCGTGGCCTCGTTCGGTCGGGCCCTCAAGAGAGGGCTCGGCAAGACGAGGGAGACGATCCTCGACGACACGCACCATGTTCTTTCCACGGAAGACGGCCAGTGGTCCGCTGACATCCTCATGAACGCCCAGGAGAAGCTGTGATTTCCATCTATTTCCGCCCCAAGCGAGAAGGTGTCTCGGCGCGCGATCTGGGGTACGTGCTGGTGAAGCACCCGGACAAGATCTGGTCCCATGGCGACGCGAAGCTCTACTTCCCCACCGCACGCGACGATCTCCTTCACATGGTCTTCGAGCCCCCCCGCAAGTTCGTGGAGGAGCACGTCTCTCCCGAGCCCTACATCGTGAACGCCCGCACCGCCACGGGCCTCGCCGCGGCGCTCCGCGACACGCTCCGCGGGCACTCCAAGGAGAGACCCGACTTGGTCGAGGAGCCATGGGGCATCGACCTGAGCCTCGGCCCCATCTGGGGCGCCAGGGCCTACTGGCAGAAGCTCTTCGCGCCGCTGGGCTACCGGATGGAGGAGCTGCCCGAGAACCAGGGCTGGAACCACGACGCCTTCATGCTGAACGCCACGCACGACAACCTCACCGTGCAGCAGATCGTGTCCCACCTCTACGTACTGCTCCTGGCGATGGACCCCTCCTGGATGTTGGAGCAGGACGCACAGGTCGACAAGGTGCTCTCCACCGCCTCGCGCTGGCTCTCCGGGCACCCCATGCGCGACGCCATCCTGCGCAAGCTCAACCCCAAGCTCGCGCGCTCCATGCGTGAACGCATCGAGGGAGACGTGGTGGGCATCGACATCGACGGCTCGGCCATCGACGAGGTCCGACCCCGGGGAGCCAACAAGCCCGAGTCCGAGGCGCTCTCGCTCCACCAGGAGCGGCGTCGGTGGATGGTCGAGCAGGTCTCGGAGTGGGTACGGGGTCTGCCGGAAGAGGAACCGGTGACGATCTTCGATCTGGGCTGTGGCACGGGTTGGATGCTCCAGGACCTGGCCGCCGCGCTCGGCGACCGCGTCCAGCTCATCGGGTTCGAGCCGGACCCGGCCTCTCGGGACCACGCGCGGCGCTACACGCGCAAGATCAAGAACGCCCGCATCGTGATGGGCGCCGTAGGCCTCGACGACTTCGGCATGACCGACTACGCCCGCCCCCAGGGCCGCCTCGGCATCCTCTGCTCAGAGGTACTCGAGCACATCGATCGGGAGCGGCTCGGAGCGGTATTTCATTCGCTGCGGAGCCAGACGCCGGACAAGATCTGGCTCACCCTCCCCAACCGGCTCTACAACACCACCTTCGGGCTCGAAGAGGGCGAGCTGCGCCACCCCGACCACCGCTGGGAGCCCGACCCTGGCATGATGTCGGACCTGCTCGAGATGGCTCTGCCGAACTTCCACGCGAAGCTCTGTGGCATCACCTCGGAGAAGGCTCCGCGGCTTCAGGACGTCGGTGCTCCGACCCTCGGGTGGACCCTCACGCCGATCGGTCCCATGACCTCCTGCGCCTTCATCGCCGAGACGATCTCCAAGCCTGACGACCGCGACGTCTCCTGGCACGCACCCACTGGAGACGACCCGAACCACCACGAGCAGCTGCACCTCTCGAAGGCCCAGTACGTGCTCGCGTTCGACGCGTGGTCGAGGTTCCTCGTCGACCCCCGAAAGGTGCCCTTCATCCCCGCCACCATGGCGCCCGGGGGGACATCGTCGCGGGACGGCCTGCTCGAGCACCCCGAGGACGCCTTCGCGTACTACCGCGAACGCGAGGTACACCACGTCGTCTGCGAGACCAAGCACATGGGGTCGCGCGCCGTGGCCGTAGTCCAGCGGCAGGGGCCGGGGTTCATGTACACCCGCATGGGGCGCAAGATCACGGTGCCTGGGGTGGGCGACATCCTGCGCCAGCTCGACATGGCCATGGAGGCCACGGGTCTCTGGGGGGAGTACGACGAGGCCGTCATCGACGGAGAACTGCTGCCCTGGTCGAGCATCGGGGAACGGCTCATCGAGCAAGAGTTCCGCTCGGTCCACAAGTGCGGGCTCATGAACATCGACCAGAAGATCCAGCATCGCGGCGAGTACGCCATGCGCGCGACCGGGTTCGACGAGGAGGCACATCGCATCGCCGGACAGGAGCTGCCCACGCTGCCCCTGTGGCGCGAGCACTGGAACCTCGAGGCCTTCCGCGATGCGCTCGACTGCTACGACCAGCAGGGACCGCTCCAGTACGCGCCCTTCCACATCCTCGGCATGCGAGGCGGGGGAAAAGGCCAGTCCTGGCTCGACGTGTCCCACATCGCGATGGTGGACAAGCTACACGAGATGCGCGACGTGTTGCACACCGCAGGCGCGGCTTCAAGGCTGGTGAAGACTGAGATCATCCCCATCGATCTCGACTCCGAGACCTCCTGTGTCCATGCCATCCAGGAATGGGAGCGTGCCACCACGGCCGGCGCTGAGGGCTTCGTGGTGAAGCCGCCCAGCCTCCGGCACCCGGTGAACGGAGCGCAGGTCCAGCCGATGGTCAAGGTCCGCGGCCCCGAGTACCTGCGCATCATCTACGGACCCGACTACCCCGACCGGCTCGAGCAGCTCCGGCGCCGCCGGCTCGGGTTCAAGCGCTTCACGGCACTCCAGCAGACCCTCTTCGGATTCGAGGCCATCGAGGCGTGGTGCCGGTACGACCAGGCGACCATGCAGAAGTACACGTTCGCGGGGCTCGCCACGTCGTTCCGACACGATGATCCCAGGCTCTGACACCGTTCACAACGGGAGATCTTCAGGTGACTCTCCGCACCATCCGCCACGACGCGCTCTCCGAGCACGACCGTGCTTTGCTCATGGAGCATCACGCGCAGGTCCCCGATCCCGACTTCCTGGACGTGGCCATCGTGGGCGTCTTCGAGCAGGACGGGGAGGTGCGCGCGGTATACGACCTCGACCTGCTGATCGACGCCTTCGTCGAAGACTTCGGGGACGGGGTCGAGATGGACGACGTGATCGATCACCTGCACTTCAACACGGTGGGCACGGTCGACGCCATGGCGCTGCGCGGGGTGCGCCACGCGCCGCTCATCGTGTTCGAGGTCGAGAGACAGGAGACCAAGAGCGAAGAGGACAGCGAGGACGACGAGCAGTATCCCATCCTGGAGATGGGCGGAAAGACGTGGAGGATCTTCGCGGGATGGCGAGGGCGGGAGACCACATGAGCCACGACGACGTTTCGATCTTGATCATCGTCTCCGAGAACGACGAGAAGGGCCTGCTCGAAGGGCATCCGCCTCCGCGCGCATGGCAGGCCTACTGGAGGCACCTGCTCCCGGCGATGAACTTCCAGAATCCCCACATGGCCTCCGAAGGCGAGACAGGGTGGACCCTCGGAGATCCTCCGTTGAAGCCCGATGGCGGCGGCGCGGGAGGCCCCTACATGACGACGTACACCTGCGGGGAGTACGCGCTCGTGCTCGCGTGGAGGGGCGAGGTGGCCCAGGAGGGCTGCGACAGGGCTGCTCGGCGGCTCGGCCTCGCGATGCACACCACGTGGACGATCGAAGACTGCTATTTCCTGGCACACCACGCCGAGCGCGTCTTCGGGGTGAAGATCGAGGTACTCCATGTCTGATCTCGAGCCCGTTCTCGTACACGCCGACAAGCTCGACGGTCTGATCGCGCCGGGATCGCTGTTCCACGACGGCGCGCTGGTCCTGTGCAAGCAGGCCTACGCCACGAGCCGCGGCCCGCTCGTCTGGATGCCAGGACCAGGGGCTGTCCCCCGGAACCTCACGTGCTGCTCCATCGACCTCCGCAATCCCCACGCTCGCGACCACGCGCTCCGTGCGCTCCACCGCACCGTGGAGCCCGAGATGCCGGAGCCGTTCTCGGTGAGCTTCGCGTGGTGGCAGGAGGAGGACGGAGGCTGGTACTACGTCGTGGGCGAGATCGGATCGACGCACCGCTGCGACGCGCTCGCGGTGCTGGCGCAGGAGGACGAGGGGCTGGAGCGGGACCTGCGGGCGCTCCAGATCGTCATCCAGGAGGTGGCGCGATGAACGGGTACATGGCTGGAGACATCGTCGAGATCGTACACGCGGACGGCAGATCGGCCAGCGGTGAGAACGGCAACTTCGCGGACGATGGCATCGCCTGCGAGTTCATCACCAGCCGGAGCCGCGGGCGCCGCACCATCGAGGCGACACCCGTCGTCCGGGTAGGGAGCCGCGCCATGGTGGCGGCCGAGACCAAGGATGGGCGCGTCGTCCTCGCGCTGGTGGCGGGGTGGGCGGCCATCCCCGTGGCGAACGTGCGAATGGTTTCCAGGGCCATCCGCAGCGAAGACGCACCGACCGACATGGAGGCGCACCGTGGCTGATCCAGTCGATCTCGATGCCATCCAGACACGCCTCGCCGCGCGCTACGGAGCGAATGCTCATGCGTCTACAGATGGGCTCCGCATCCGATGGCTAACCCAAGCGCTTGCCGCAGCCCTCGACGACGTTCACGATCTTCTCGATCACATCGCCTCCCTGGAGAAGACCATCGAGACGACGCGCGTGGACCTTCATGCCCAGATCGGTGAACTCGATGGCACGCCACCCGACGGGGACGCTCCTCCGTTGGCAGCTTACATCATCGCGCTCGGCCACGCCGCAGACCAGATCCTCAGCGAGCGCGACGAGACCCGCGACAAGCTCCACCTCCTGGCCGCGACGACACAGCGCATCCAGGCGCACAACACCGAGCGCATGGGAGCCCTGTTGTTGGAGCGCGATGCGGAGTCCCGGCGGATCAGAGACAAGCTGGAAGCCGGAACACTGCACGTCATCTGGTGCAACGCGGACCACGACGGGCCCGTGGGCGGCGACTCCTGCTCGTGCCCGACCGGGCGCACCATCCAGGCGCTGCGCCAGGAGCGCGACGTGGCCCGCGCCAAGGTCGACGTCCTGCGCACCGCCGCGCTCCGGGCCATCCAGCAGGCGTGGAGACAGGGGCAGCGCGACTGCGACGCCCCCAAGGACTTCTGCCCCGACGCCAAGGACTACCTGCGAGAGGCGCTCACCGAAGAACAGCCGATCCTCAAGGAGATACCCGGCGACCCAACTGAGTCCACCCCCGACGTACGGACTACCGACTCTCCCCGCCCCATCCCCGTGGGGCGTGCAATCCAAGACGAATGAGGCTATTCATGGACAAGATCAACATATTCTATGCGGTTCTACATTTATCACGTCCTGTGTGCAACAAGGAGACCGGGGCCTTGTTTATATTTCGTAATGCAGAAGATGCTGCAGGCGCAATGCAGCGCCTTATCCGTCAGTATCCCGACAAGCACTTCGAGGTCATCCCTGTGACAATATCGAGAGAAGACGCATGAACCCAGAACTCTCATGGCACATCGCCCAGATCGAAGAGATCCAACGGCTCGCCCGGAAAAACCCCGAAGCCGCCATCCAGGAGATGCTACGCCAGTACGAACACCTCCACGCCGTGGTGGAGTGCTACGATGCCGTAGTCAACGAGGACCTCGACGGTGCCACCCGGGTGTTCTTCTCGAATCGGGTCTGTGACCGGTACCGGGCGATGCAGGACCGACAACACCCCATCGAACAGGAAGGGGACGGCCATGGCTGACTCGATCCGCGCCATCCTCCTCATCCCCTGCGACGGTGATCCGCACCGTCTGCTCGCCACGGGCTCCTGCGGGGCCATGCCGCCCATCGTCATCCAAGAGATCGCAGAGGAGAGCCCCCACCTCGTCTGGTCGAAGGAATGGACGCCTCGCGACCCGGACTGCTTCGCCCTCGAGCCCTGGCCCCACGCCGCCCTCGTCCTCGTGTGGAACGGCGAGATCGTGTTCGAGGGGTGCGACCGCGCAGCACGTCGAGTCAATACCACCCGGCACTACAACAGTGCATGGTCAGGTCGCGATGTGGACGACGTGAAGATGTTAGCCAAAATGTGGGTCCATGTATTCGGTGGTCAGATCGAGGTGATCCATGGCTGAGCCTTTCCACACCCTTCTCCTGGTCCCGTCCCAGGGCGATCCCTACGATCTGTTCAGCGACGGACACGGCGGATCAAAACCGCCGATCTTCTACCGGTGGAGTAAACACGAGGGCGTGTGGTCGGAGTGGGGCCCTCATATCTGCATCCCGCTCTACACACAGGTCCGCATCGAACGAGCACTCGTCCTCGTTTGGAAAGGAAAGATCGCGTTCGAGGGCTGCGATCGGGCGTCTCGACGCCTGGCCTCGACCATCACCGAGCAGGGTTCCATCGAGGTCAACTTCTGGCCCGAGACGGTAGAAGAAGTGAACGAACTCGCACAGATTTGCTCTCGCGTCCTCGGATGCGAACGGGTGGTGATCCATGGCTGACCTCGCCGCCATCAAGGAACGCCTGAGGCACGCCGACTACGCGATGACCCGAATCGACATCTCGGGCACCGACGTCTTCGAGGCAGACCTGTACGCCGCCCTGGAAGATCTCCGTACCCTCATCGCCGATGTCGAGGCCCTCGAGAAAAGCATGGCAGACCAGGCCATGCTGCTCTCCAACTCGGCCGCGGGCTACCAACAGGAGCGCGACACCGCACGAGAAGCCCTCGCCGTGGACAACACCGAGATGGAGTCCATGCGTGAGTTCGCGCGCAAGGACAAGGCCACGATCGAGAGCCTCACCCACGAGAGAGACCAGGAACGTGCCTGGAGGATCGCAGGCGAAGATCGTGCATACAACCAATGGAAGATGCTGGATGAATGGTGCCGCCGCATCCTCTCCGGAACAGGCCTGCATCCCATCAACGTCAACGCCATGCCCTCGGTCATGGAGGTACTGGTCGCCCGATGGCGCAAGTCCGAGGCCGAATCCCACCGACTCCGCACCGCCGCACTCCGGGCCATCCAGGAGGCACTCCGCGGTGACCGCCCCGGTGTGACCGCCGAAGAACTGCTCCACGAAACGCTGGATGAAAAGGAAGGATCACATGGCTGAATCTGGAGAGAAGATCAGCGATGACATGGTGTTCACCATCTTCAAGATCGGTTGTTTCCTCTGGTCGGGCACACTCGCCCTGGCAGTCCTCGTCACGGCCCTGATCGTCTGGTTGATTATGTCTCCCATCGGACCCTGCACCGCCAAGTGCGTGAACCCATGACCGACCCCAAGATCGAAGCCCTCCGCCACCACATCGAGAACAACGAGCATCTCATGCGCATCTGCAAGAGCCGCACGAGCTGCGAGGGATGCAGGCACTTCCTCCCTGGAAACCGAGAGCACTTCGGCGCGTGCGCCCGACCAGACCTCCAGGAGCTGAGCACCGAAGACGGCCGCACCCTCCTCGACGCGCTCGACGAAGCGACGAAGCTCGTCGAAGAACTGCGAGACAGCATCGACGCCCGGGACTACCCACGCGACATAGACTGACAGGAGCTGTGCATGAGCCACCACCGAGACACCCCCGAAGACGCCCCTGTCGACCCCCAGACCCTCTCCCGCATGCGCACCCGGACCTTCACCGCCATCCGCGAGCGTGAAGGCTACGGGGCCACCTGCGACGAGGTCGAGTGCATCACCGGCATGCTCCACCAGACTGCCAGCGCCCGCATCTGCGAGCTGGTTGCGATGGGTCTGCTCGAGGTGAGCGAGCTGCGCCGCGAGACGCGTACCATGAGGACAGCCCGGGTATATGTGGTGAAAAAGGAGTGATGGACACGGACCGTGTCACACGATAGGCTCATCGCACACCGGGGCTGAAGCGTGTTCGTCCATCTCCGCTGCCAGTCGCACTACTCCTTCCTCCAGGGTGCCATGTCACCCGCGGAGCTGGTGGATGCGGTGGCGAAGCGCGGCATGTCCGCCGTGGCGCTCACCGACGTAGCCATGATGGCCGGCGCAGTCGAATTCCAGAACGAGTGCAAGAAGCAGAAGATTCAACCCATCTTCGGCGCGAGTGTCTGGATCGAAGGCGCAGCGAAGAAGGAGCTTCCCCGACAGCCCGCCCTCTTCGGCACCACCGAGGCTCCCCTCCAAGAACCCGGTTTCTCCATCCTGCTCCTCTGCGAAGACCACGAAGGCTGGAAGAACCTCTGTTCACTCCTCACGGCTGCATCGAGGCGCATCCGGTACACCCCGCACATCACCCTCGACGAGCTACGTCAGCACCACCGGGGCCTCTTCCTGGTCTGTGGGGGGCGTTACGGTCTCTTCGCCCGCGAGTCTTCCAAGGACATACCCCGACTGTTGTCGGGGCTTGTCAAGGCCATGGGCGAGGGGAGAACCTGGCTCGAGGTGTCCGACCTCGGCATCGAGGGAGACGAGGAGCGCAACCGGGAGACACTCACCTTCGCCTCCCTGCACCAGCTCCCCGTCCTCGCCACCAACGAGGTCCGGTACGTCGACCCCGAGGGGTGTGTTCTCCTCGACCTGTTCACCTCGGTTGCGAACGGCACCGCGGTGCTCGAGGACCCCACCATCCTTCCCACCGATCAAGCCTACATCAAGACCGAAGAGGAGATGGCGACGATCTTCCCCCAGGCCTTTCTGGACGAGGCCGCTGCGCTCGCCGCACGATGTGGTTTCTCCCTCTCCATGGGCAAGCCGTTTCTGCCCGAAATGGAGCCCGACGCTGCACTCGCCGACGACATCAAGTGGGCACACCTCTACCACGACATGCCGCCGCCCCACGCCTTCCGTCTGGATGGGCCACCTCCGAGGCCCGAGCTACCCGAGGGATGGAAGTGGGTCGACCTGTGGTTTGCGTGGTACGCGCGCAGGGGACTCGAGATTCGCCTCGAGGAGGACCCGCGCCATCTCCAGAGCGCCTCCCGGGAAGCCTACATCGAGAGGCTGGAGCGCGAGATCGGCGTCATCGTCGGCATGGGCTTCTCGACCTACCTCCTCATCGTCGCCGAGTTCATCAACTGGTCCAAGGACCACGGGGTGCCCGTCGGTCCTGGCCGCGGTAGCGCTGCCGGCTCGCTCGCCGTCTGGGCCATGCGCGTCACCGACGTCAACCCCATCCCCTACCGCCTGATGTTCGAGCGATTCCTGAACCCCGAGCGCGTGTCCATGCCGGACATCGACTCGGACTTCGGCCAGGTGAGACGCGAGGACGTCATTGCCCACGTCCGCGAGCGCTATGGGGAGGAAAACGTCGGCCAGATCATGACCATCGGCGAATTCAAGGCCAAGGCGGCCATCACCGACGCCGCCCGCGCCCTCGGCGTCTTCTTCGACGATGCCAAGAGGTGGACCGGGTTGGTCGAGGGATACGACACGCTCGAAAAGGCCGAGCTGGGAGACCCGAAGATCCAGTCCCTCCTCTCCTACGACCCCGTCTTTCGTAGGGTCTTCCGGCTCGCCAGAAAGATCGAAGGCCGACCGCGTCAACGCGGCGTGCATGCCGCGGGTGTCATCATCGCCAGCCGCCGGCTCGCCGACTTCGCCCCCATGTTCCATGACCCCGACACCGGGCGCTCCGTCCTCGGCATGGACATGAGCCCTGCCGAAAAGGTGGGCCTCGTCAAGTTCGACTTCCTCGGCCTCAAGACGCTCGACATCATCCAAGAGGCACTCGACCACGTCGAGAAGATGACAGGTCAGAGGCCTGACATGAACGCCATCGACCACACCGACCCCCACATCTACGAGCTGCTCGCCCGCGGGGATGGCCTGGGGCTCTTCCAGGTCGAGTCCCACGGCATGCGCAGCCTGCTCGAGCGCCTGGCCCCCTCCCATGTCGAAGATCTCATCGCCCTCGAAGCGCTTTACCGTCCCGGTCCGCTCGGCTCGGGCATGGTCGACGACTTCATCGAGCGCAAGCACGGGCGCGTCCCGGTCGAGTGGCTCCATCCCCTCCTCGAAGAGGTGCTCCGCCCCACCTACGGGGTCATCGTCTACCAGGAGCAGGTCATGCTCTCGGCCCAGGTCCTCGCCGGCTATACCCTCGGCGGCGCTGACCTGCTTCGCCGTGCCATGGGTAAGAAGAACGCCGAGGAGATGGACAAGCAGCGGGTCAGGTTCATCGACGGGGCCGAGAAGAAGGGGGTCGACAGGAAGCGGGCGGGGGAGATCTTCGGCCTCATCGACCACTTCGCAGGGTATGGCTTCAATAAGAGCCATTCAACCTGCTATTCTTACATCACCCTCCAGACCGCCTGGCTCAAGCACTACCATCGCGCTGCGCTCATGGCCTCGGTCTTGTCATGGAATGCCGGGAATCACGATGAGCTGGCGCTCTTGATCTACGACTGCACGAACGCTGGCCTGCGCGTCGAACGACCGAGCATCCAGTCGAGCGGGGAGAGGTTCACCATCGATCAGGACGACCAAGGCTTCCTGCTCCGGTATGGTCTCGGTGCCATCAAGGGAATTGGGGAGTCGGCGACCCGATCGATCTTGCAGGAGCGCGAGCGCCGGGGCCCCTTTGCGTCCCTCGACGACTTCATGCGCAGGAGGGACCCGAGCAAGGTCCACAAGACCGTGCTCGAGGTGCTCGTGCAAGCGGGCGCGTTCGATGACCTCGAGCCCTCCCGACATGCCGCAATCTTGAAAATCCAGTCCTTCACTGAAAAGAAGACTCGGAAATCCATCAGCCCGTTCCAGTCTTCCATGTTCGCCGTCCAGGAGAAGAAGGACGAGGGGCCGAGAGATCTTCAGGAGCAGGAGGAAACGCAAAAGCGGGACGACCTGACGAAGCCTTGGAGTCCACACGAGGCACTGTCTCGGCAGAAGAAGGTGTTGGGGTACTGGATCGACCGACACCCCCTCGACCGCTACCGCGACGTCGAGTCCATGTGGCGAACCAAGACCGTGACCCAGATCGTATCCTCTCGTCCCGGCGATCCCGTCTTGTTGCCCTGCGTCATCCATCACGTCCAGACCAAGGTCGACAAGAAGGGCCGGCGCATGGGTTTCATCACGGTGGCCGACCGGACGGGCATGGTGGAGATGGCCTTGTACGGGTCAAAGTGGGAATTGCACCGCGGATTGCTCAAGGCCGACCACGCCGTGTTGGTGCAAGGGTTCGTCGAGGCTGCCGGCCATGGCGCCCGGATGCGCGCCGACCGCATGCTCCTGCTCGAAGACATCCGCACCATCAACGCGACCACTCTCGACCTGCACATCCCCATCGAACGCATGGACAGGGTATTGGTCGACCGGATCGAGGAGATGATCTCTCGTCATCCCGGCAGGTGCCCCGTCCGCATCATCGTGAAGATGGGTGCCTTCTCCTGGAAGATCGACTTGTCTTCTCGGTGGAAGGTCCAACCCGGCTCGACCCTCTACGACGAGGCCGAACGGGTCCTCGACCTGCCTTGTGCGATCCATCTCCCCGGCTCGGGTCCCAAGACGGCTTGACTTTTTCTACCTGCAGTGTCATGTAGCAAGAGACACAAATGGAGATCTCCATGAGCGACGTCCACGACAACCCGGACGAGAAGCGGCCCAACGTGAGCCCCGAGGACCTCATGAAGCGGCCGTGGGGCCACGAAGTGATCCAGTTCATCGGAGCGATGCAGATCGCCAAGGAGATCGAGCGCGAGGCCCACGAGGGGAGGACCATGATCCTCCCCGGCTTCGAGCAGCGCATGCGCAACGCGCACATCGACGTCATCGTCAAGCTCGACGCGCTCTCCATGGCGCTCACGGAGCATGCCACCAAGGACGACGACCTCTGGCCGTTCGCCGTCCACGTGGGGAGCGAAGGCCTCGCCTTCTACAACACCCTCGTGGGCACCATGATGGCCCAGCGCGGTGCCGTCCTGCAGAGCGAGGAGCACCAGTACGAGCGCGCCGTACGCGAGACGTACCGACTGCTCGACAAGGCACTGGGAAAGTAGGACGTGTCCATGGCGGACGAGAACAGGAGAGACTCCCGTCTGCTCATGGACTTCATCTATAGCGCACCCGGATGCAAGATTACAGGTGTCAAAGGCTTCAGGCTGAAGTCCTATGAAATACTCATGCTTGGAGACAACGTCGCACTCGAGGACTGTTATATAGAGTACGAAAATGTCATACCAGACTGCACACTAAAATACTGTGTTATTAGCATACCTGATGAACGGATCACATTGTGGCACAATAGCGACGCATGTATAAATTCATACGGCTGTTACTGGAGATCCAGCCCAGAAGCCATGAAGGACTCGCCCCGATGGGACTACGGGTCAGAGGCGTGGATCTTCTAACGTCTCCACCACGCAAATCTTACCCCGTCTCGCCCAGAAAAACCCCCATAGAGCACATCCTGCCAGGAGGGGGAAGGTCGGGAGGCGGGATCTATCCTCATGTGTTCGGTATAGCGGGTGGGCCGGGGGATGGACGCATCGGTCCCATCGAGCCGCTGTCGATGCTCGAGCGGGGAGAACCAGACCGCTTCGACCTTGCCACGCTGCATCGAGCGTTGCACGATGGGCTTGTCGAAGATGGCCGGGGCATCGCGTTCCTGACGCAGCAGCACCTTCACCTGACCGGCACTCGAGAAGAACTTCGAGCCCACGTCGAGGTAGACGGCCACGAGCACTTCGTCGTCGACCACGACGACCTGGGCGCGGTGATGACCCTGGACGAGGCAGTCGTCGATGGTCAGCTCGAGGACCTGCAGCCAGGTCCCGACATCGACCGGGGAGTCCTCCAGAGGAGCGTCCGTCGCTGTGGAACCACCGTGTACCCCGGGGTCTTCTGACGGACGCCCCTGGAGAAACTCGTAGGCCTCACGAGCGCGGATGAACTTCTTCTGGGAGGTCTTCCCCGCACGGTCCGGGTGGGTCTCGAGCGCACGGCGCTTCCAGGCCTTCTGGATCTGATCCTGCGACGCGTCCTCGGGCACGCCCAGTTCCTTGCACGCACGCTGGATCGTCCACTCGGGCACGTCGACACCCCTCGTGACAGCGTATCGCGCGCTGTGAGAGGCGTCGCGTTGAGCGGGACTACGCGCGCAAGAGAGCGAGCGCCTTGCGTGCCGACTCGCGAGCGGACTTCTTCTCGGCGTCAGTGAGGTCGGCGTAGGGTGTCTCCACGAGATGACGCAGGACGGACGTCGTTTCGACGCCGGGGAAACACAGCATCACCCGGGTCGCCTTCACCCACTGCTCGTGGAACAGCGCCGCGATGGCCTCGACATCGGGGTCGAGGACCCCTGGGGGCTCCTTGCCGCCGTCCGCCAGCGCGGCCTCCCGCTCCAGTTCCTCCCAGCGGTGCAAGTGGGCGCCGATCGCGCGCGAGTAGCGGCGCCCAGCGGCCTTCGCGTGTGCCAGCGTGCCGAGATCCGCGTCGGGCAGCAGGCGCTTGAGCGCCACCCGCATCTCACGGATCTTCTCCCACGTCCTGCCGTAGTCGCTCATGGTCTCTCCTACTCCCCGTTGGAACATGACGTGGTCATCGAATCCGTCGCCACACAGAGCGCCGCGGTGGCGACCTGCTGGACGATCAGCGATTGCAGGCGTGCCCGGTGGAGCGCCGCATCGGCCTCTCCTGCGGCGCTGGAGACGTCGACGTGCAGGCGGGTCTTCCAGATGAAGGAGGACAGCTCGGGGCCTGCCTGCTCGAGCTGGGCCCCTCCCCAGACGATCCTGACCTCTCCCTCGGCCTCCCCCAGCTCGAGCGCCAGGCCATCCGCCAAGGCGATGATAGCACAAGGACCGGAAAGCTCTGCTACATCCTTGGAAAACTCGACAGCATCGTGAAGATCGGCAGGAGAGAAGGAGAGCGAGTCGAGGTCGAAGGTCCAGATCATCGAGGCGATCTTGCCGGATGAGATCAAGGAGGGGCCGACGGCCTCTGAGATCTGAGCCTCCACCTCGTCCACTCTCGTCTGGGCCTCGGCCACGAGGGCCCGCATCTCCTCGAGCCTGCGGTGCATCTCAACCAAAGACATCGTGGAACCCATCGTCATCTCCTAAGAACAGCCTGTCGTCTCACCACACGACGTGCACTTCATGCAGTTGCCGTTCTGGACCATAGTGGCCTTGCGGCAGCTCGGGTTTCGGCAGATGGCTCCGGTGACGAACCCCAGTGGGATCGAGGTCGGACCCTGGGCGACCTTCTCGACCTTGATCTTGGTCTCCTTCATCGGAGGAGGCGCGATGCGCGAGGCGCCCACCTGGTCGAGCGCGCGTTCGGCGGTCTCCTCGTCTTCCCAGGGTTCATCGGGAGGCGAGAGACGGACGGTATGCTCGGAGAAGTGGGCCATGTCCTGGCGGCCCAGATAGCGCACGGCCAGGTGCCGGAAGATGTAGTCGATGATGGACTGGCACATGGAGATCCTCGAGTCCCCCTGCACCATGCCGTTGGGCTCGAAGGTCTGGTAGGAGAAGAGGTCCACGTACTTCTCGAGCGGGACCCCGTGCTGCAGGCCGAGCGACACCGCGGTGGCGAACGCCGCCATGAGACCCGACAGGGTGGCGCCCTGCTTGTGCATGTCGATGAAGATCTCCCCGAGCGTCCCGTCCTCGTACTCGCCTGTGTGCAGGAAGATCTTGTTGTTGTCGATGACCGCCTTCTGGGTGTACCCGCGCCGCAGGTCGGGCAGGCGGCGACGACGAGAGAGATAGCGGACCACCACCTTGGGGTCCATCTTCTCATCGGTGCGAACGACCTTCTCCAGCTTCTCGGATGGCCCCCTCTCCACGGTCTCCGACGCACGAACGGCGAAATCCTGGGGGAGTTCTTCCACGATGTCGAGGTCGAACGACGAGAGCGGCTGGGAGAACTTCGAGCCATCACGGTAGATGGTGAAGCCCTTGATGCCGAGCCTCCATGCGGAGAAGATCGCCTCGCGCACGTCATCGATCGTCGATGACGCGGGCATGTTGATCGTCTTGCTGATGCCACCCGAGACGAACGGTTGAATCTCGGCGAGCATCGCCATGTGGTCGCGCCATGCGATCTGGCGCGTCGTCTTGAACACCGCCGCGTGCTCTGCAGACAGATGAGGCGCGCCCTCGATGGTGCCCGTGCCCAGCATGTACCGGGCGAGCACTCCGGGGGTCTTGCCGTAATCGGGGAGCGCCTGGATGATCTTGGCCATCACCACGTCGCTGAAGACCTGGTCGAGCGACATGGCACACGGGAGAGCAAGCCGTGCCTCGAGCCGCTCCTCCTCGGAGAGCAGGTGGTCGAGGCCATCGGGGATCGTCCGCGTCCCTTGAATGTACGAGACGATGCCCAAGACCTGCGTCGGGGTGTAACCCTGAAAGGCCAACACCCGAGGCAGGGCCTGCGAGACGAACAGGTGCGAACCTCCTCCAGCGTACTCCTTGAACTTCACGAGCGCGTAGTCCGGCTCGAGCCCCGTGGTGTCACAGTCCATGACGAGGCCGATAGTCCCGGTCGGAGCGATGCAGGTGATATGCGAGTTGCGCATCCCGTACATCTCGACCATGTTGCGCACGGACGCCCAGGAAGCGTCGTGGTCTGCGGGATATCCGAAGATCTTGCGGAACAGAACCGGTTCGTGATCCATGAACCAAGACGAGACCGCGAGGGTGTGGTCGGAGTGCATCGCAAGGACGTGGCCCATCGCGTCCTGGTTCACCATATACCTCGGGAAAGGGCCCAGCGTACGTGAAATCTCAGCCGATGCGATCCAGGCGCATCGCGTCAGGGTCATGGTGATCCAAGCCGCCACCTTCCTCGCTCGAGGGTCGTCGTAGGGGAGCCCCATCCACGTGAGCAGCGTGGCGAGGTTACCGTACCCGAGACCCGTACTGCGGTACTTCCAGGACCCAAGCGCGATCTCGCGCGAAGGATACTGTGCCATCGACACCGAGATGTCCGAGGCGATCATCCATGCACGAACAGCGTCCTCGAAGCGCGCGATATCGAAAAATCCCCGGGCAGCGTCGAAGAACTTCATCAGGTTGAGCGAGGCGAGGTTGCAGGCGGTATCGTCGAGGTTGTAGAACTCGCCACAAGGGTTGGAGCTTCGGATCTCTCCATCGCACGACACGGGATTCCACCGCTGGATCGTGTCCTTGAACTGAATGCCAGGGTCGCCGCACGTCCACGTCGACATGGCGATGTCGTCGAGGAGCTTCGACGCCGAAAGCGTGTCGACCACCTCTCCCGAGAGACGCGCCTTCAGGTCCCACGGACCCGCGGTCTCGGCCGCCTGCATGAACGCGTCCGAGAGGCGAGCGGAGTTGTTGGACTGCTGCCCGGCCACGGTGAGGTAGGCCTCGCCCTGCCAGTCGAGGTTCATGGCCTCGATGCCGCTCCAGGGCTTGCCCTGGCGGACCAGTCCGAAGACGTGTTGGATGGCGCTCTTGGGCACGCCGTCGTCGGTCGCGGCGGCCACGACGTCGGCGGTGAGGAGGCCAGAGCGGGAGAGCTGGTAGATCTTCCCCAGGTGACGGTCCATCACCTTCGACCCGCAGACCAGGTCGGCGACCTTCCACTCCTCACGTGTCTTCCAGCGAATGAACTCGGGAAACTCGGGATGATCGTCATCGAGCACGACCATCTTCGCCGCACGGCGCGTGGTGCCCCCCGACTGGATGGCGGCAGCGGACCGGTCCAGGATCTTCAGCCACCCCATGAGCCCCGACGACACGCCACCGCCCGACAGCGGCTCGCCGGCCGCGCGCAGCTTGGAGAAGTTGGAGCCCGCGCCCGAACCGAACTTGAAGAGGCTGGCCTCGCGGCGCACGAGGTCCATGATACCGCCATCACGAACGAGATCATCCTTGACCCCGAGGATGAAGCAGGCCGAAGGCTGCGGGCGCTGGTAGGCCGAGTCGGAGAGGATGGGCTCTCCGGTCTTCTCGTCACAGTACCAGTGTCCCGTGGCCTTGCCGTCGATGCCGTAGGCCCAGTGCAGGCCGGTATTGAACCACTGCGGGCTGTTCGGCGCGCCTTCCTGGTAAGAGATCGCCACACGCATGTACTCGAAGAAGCGCACCGCGTCCTCGGGCGTGTCGAAGTAGCCGAGCTTCATGCCCCACCACGCCCAGCACCCCGCCATGCGGGTGAACACCTGGTGCGCCGACGTCTCACGACCGAACGACGTGCCGGCAAACGGCACCGAGCGACGCAGGTCGATCGGAAGATCTTCGTTCACCCGCACCGTCTCCACCGGAACGCCTGCCTTGCGGAAGTACTTCGTCACCAGAAGGCGGCTGGCCTCGAAGGACCAGAGCTTCGGGATGAGCACCACCTCGTGGTCGGCGGCCTTGGGAAAGAAGGTCGAGGCTGTGACCTCGACGAGCGGGCACATCGAACCCTGGGGGTGGACGATCGTGAACTTCAAGATCGACTCCGGGGAGAGGGGGAGAGGAGCGAAGGGGAGAGACGAAGGTCCCCGACCATCGCGCGACTCCGGGAGGGAGATGACCGCGAAATGGCCGGGGACGGGGTACTACGCGTGGCCGCTCATCACCTAGAACGGCACTTCCTTGTCGCCGGGGGCGGAGCCGTCCTCGTTCTCGTGCTCGTCGTCGGTGAGGGCGTCCAGGTCGCGGTTGTTCTCGACGGCGCGCTTGAGGGCCTTGAGGAGCATGTTGCTGTTCCAGGCGTCGGCCCACTCGACGGACTCCTTCCAGATCGCCTGCGAGCGCTCGATCTGGGCGCGCGAGCGGATGAGGAAGACGTTCTGGAGGATGGCCTGGTCGACGGCGTTGACCTTGTTGATCCAGACCGGCTGGCTCACCGTCGAGGTCTGCTCGCCGGATCCGAGCTTGTGGAAGACCGGGGTGCCGTCGGAGTTCACGCCGGGGCCGATGGTCAGCTTGAAGACCGACATCGGGTAGGTGACCTTCTTGCCCTCCTTGCGGGCGATGCGCGTGGCCTGCTTCACGACGTTCTGGTCGAACGTCGGGAGGGCGCCGCGCTCGCGGCCCTGCGAGAAGATGCGCGCGGCGGCCATGCCCGAGAAGGTCAGGACGACCGGCTCGTCGGAGCCCTCGAAGAGCCAGAGGATCTGGCCGCGGCCCCGCGGGCTCTTCTTGCCGTCGAACTTCTTGGCGGCCTCGTAGCCGTTCCAGGGGTAGCGGCGCGCGAGGGACTTCTCGTCGGCCTTCGCGAGCCAGGAGCGGCGGTAGCGGATCGGGGTGCCGGTGATGTTCTGGCTGGCGAACCCGGCGACCTCGACGGCCTCGCGGGTCACGAGGGTGTACGGCTCGAAGCCCGGGGGCTGCAGCCCCTGCTCCGCCGAGATGAAGAACCCACCCGTGTAGGCGATGCCACCCGCGCGCTTCTGCTGCGGATCGCCGTTGACCCACTGGACCACGGGGTAGATGGCCCCCATGGCAGGGTCTTCGGCCTCGATCAGATCGCCGATGTCGAGGAGGAGGGCCTCCTCGGCCTCGTGGTTGACGGCTTCCTGGGTGGCGGTCTCTTCGGTGCTCATGGACAGACTCCACATGTTTGGCAGGTGCGCACTTGCGCGTTCATCCCGGGGTCACCGGGAAGACAGGCCGGGAGGCCCGAAAACACAGAATACTCTCCCCCATGGTCGTAACCGACCTACCCGACGCGAAGCGTCGGTGGAACATCGTCTTCTCGGGTCTCCCAGCGTGCACATGACAGCTAACCGTGGTACCCGAAGCGTGCAAGCGAAGCAGATCGTGTTTTTTGTCACGGAAGGAATCAACGATGGAAAAGGCGTTAAAACCTATACATATCGACAGTACGGTCAAAAACCTCCTTAGAATCAAGTCTGACGGCGTTCCATGGAGCGTCGAGGGTGTGAGGAGCTGTGCGATCTGTGGAAAGCCCGTGGGGCCCATCGGCAAGAAGATCGGGACCTGGCTGACGTGTCAACAGGATGCGTGCGAGGTCCTGTCGACGTCCGGGCTGACGAAGGTGTTGCACACGGCGTACGGACCAGCGATCCACCTCGACATCCTGGCGGTGATCTCCAGGGTCTACTACTTCGGTTCGAAGGTGGTCGTAGTCCGGGAGCCGATCGTAGCGCGGGCCTTGGCGCTCGCAGAGGCGTTGGAAGATCTGGTCTCGTGGCAGATCGCCTACGACGCATGGGAGAGGCAGACTCGGCCCGACGCCTGGGCGCAGGGGAGGATTCAAGTCGTACCCCCCAGGTACCTCGACGAGGTCCGCGCGTGGAGGGCGATGTCCGACCCTGTGGTGGTCGACCCCACGTGGAGGATCAGCGAGAAGCAGGCGCGCGAGATCCGTCGTCTGCGTCAGGACCCGATGTTGGATGTCCGGGCTCCGATGTTCTAGGAGAATAGCTCACAGATCTTCCAGGCGGCGTTCTTGAGGTCATCCATCCTCCGGGCCACGCGCTCGGCAGGGAGCCCACCTCGAGAGGGCGGGGGTTCTCCCTTGCCGAGCCCATCGACATCCAGGGTGAGCAAGGTGCCCTCCCCACCCTTCCAGACCTTGAGCACGATCGAGCGGCAGGACTCGGGACCGCACCTCGACACGGCATGCCGCAAATCTTCAGTGAACTTCGGGTCTTTTCGGCTTCCCGACCACGAGAAACCGCTGGAATCGAAGGCCGCCTCGAGGACATCGACTCCGGGTGCCACAGAGCCGTCCTCCGAGAGAGTGGAGAAGATCTTCTGGATGGTATCCTTCCAGGAAGCGGGGGGTGACCACGCCATCGGGTCGATGTGGCAGGCACCGAACGTCCGATGGAGAAGCGAGAGCAGGTGCTCGTCGATGTTCCTCCTCCCGACCCACAGGAGAGAGCCTTGAGCGATCACGTCGATGATTCTGACCGTGGGGGGCACACGGGCCAAGAGGGAGGCCAGGGCTTCGGAGCGGCAGTGTTCGACCTCATGGCCCATCAGGTGGTCCAGTCGGGTGCCGTGAATAGAGAGAGCGATCTTGCTCGCCTCGATGTCCAAGCCCTTGCGTTGTACCTTGCGCAGCTCCTCTCTCAACCACATCCGAACGGCACCCGTGGAGGAGACCCTGTAAGAGAGCGGCTCGACGTCGTGGTCGAGATCATCCATGTGAGGAGACGTACCCGAACAGAAGGTGTAGTCCTGCTCCACGAGCGCGCGACCCTCGCTCCAGGCATGGGGTCGCACGACCGGAACAAGGTCCTGACCAGGCAGGAAACCCTGCTCCAAGGAGACGAACCTTCCGGTCCATGCTCCCTGGTACAGCTTCTGAACAGACAGCGTTCCCTCCAGCTATGGCCTCGTAATCGAGACAAGATGGCAACGCCAGGACTTTTTGACACCTACCGTGTCATCGCCGGAAACAAGGTCCTTTCGTCAAGATGACACTTGTTGTGTCACAGCTCTTGCCGCAGGCCGAGTCGTGAGGTAGACCAAGATCAGAACCGGAGCCCACCGATGCCACGCAAGCGCGACAACGACGACTACAACCTCCTGCGGAATTTCCGAGATCTTCTGGGCTGGACCCAGGAACAAGCCGGAGAAGCAGTGAGCGTCTCGAGGTCGCTCTGGTCGGCGTGGGAAGGGCGGGCCCGCCCCATGACGGTCGCACAGCTGAACAAGATCCAGGCCGCGATGGAGCTGTCGGACGACCAGACCAACGAGATCCGCATCTGGTGGGGTACCGAAGAGGTCACCGAAGACATGCTCCCGTCGGAGGACCCTGAACCATCACCCGCAGAGGGGTAGGAGACACCATGGGCATGAGGCAGCTCAACGTCAACATGAAGGTCACGGTTCGCCGGCAGGACCTGCTCGAGAGGCTCAGGTCGAACCGGGCGGTCCACGCCACGATCGTCGAGGAGGCCGAGCGGGGCTACCGCAAGGAGGCCACGATCAAGGCGCTGCAGTTCATGCACGCGATCGAAGACGGCAAGATCGAGAGCTTCAATAAGTACGCCATCCACACCCCGGTCAGCTACCTCTCGGCGTATGACACGGTGATCCAGATGCTCGAGTGGTGCCAGGACGACGTCGTCGAGCTGACCGCGGACGAGTTCCGCCAGTTCGTCGAGGACCAGTGGGACTGGAAGGACGGGTTCATCACGAGCAACGCTGCCTACTCCAGCTCCCTGTAGCATCACCGCATCAGGTTGCGCAGCGCGCCCACCGCGGCACCGAGCGCCACCTGACCTGGAGTCTGCTTCGCCTGCTCCACGAGACGACGCGACCGCTCCACGGCCTCCGGGCCGAGGCGCATCGCGATCGCTACCATGACGTGCATGGCGTGCTCGGCATCGATGTCCACCAACGCCGCCGCAATGTCGTCCGGCTCGGACTCGGAGAGCCACCGCTCAGGCTTCAGTGGGCGACAGACGGCGGTCACCTTGGGCTCCTTCTTCGAGCTGCGGGGCTTGCGAGGTGCGGCCATGGTCATCTCCTCTTGAGCGACTCTTCGTAGATGGAATTCAGGAGATCCTGATTGATCGTCCGCTCGACCAACTCGCGGTAGGGAGAAGGAGCAGGCTCGACAGGCTCAGCAGACGGGGGCGCGGCTTGAACAGGAGGAGGTCTCCACACCTCGGCCCGGTTTTTCTTGCGCCCGGGTTCGGGTGTGGACTTGGGTGTGGACCGGGTCTTGGGCTTGGGGCTTGGTTTGGAGCTGGGTTTGGGCTTGGGAGTGGGGCCCGAACGCGCACGAGACGCGGCCTCGGGCAATGTCCTCACCGTGCCATCGGGGCGACGGTGGGTCCTACGCCGGTACCGATCTTCGAGCAGGGCACGGAGCACGCGGCAGCATGGAATGAGGTCGGGCGCCAGGTCCTGTCGCATGGCATCCATGACGAGGCGCACATCCACAGCCAGGCCCGGCTCGCTCATCTGGGAGAGAAGCTCCAGTTCTTCGATGCAGATGCTACGGACGGAAACTTCAACCATGCTCGAGGCCCCTTTCCAAATCTCCCACCAGTGTTACTACTCCATCCAGCACAACCGAACCAGGGTGAATCATGAGCGGACAGGTTGGATCGAGCGCCCGGAGGCGTCTGAAGAAGGAGAAGCGCCAGCGTCTGACGCTCCAGGAGATCTTGGAGCAGGTCATGACCACCCTTCGTGCGAACGGATATCCTGTTCGTTTCGCGGAAGAGATCCCCGACGCCATGAAGGCGGCCTTCTCTGGCGCCCAGGCACAGGAAACCCCTCATCCGCAGGTGGTCTACGAGGTCCCATTCCGTCTCGATGTCCAGGTTCACATGGGAGACGACAACGATCAGGACCTCTTCGACGAGATCGATGAAGAGTTCCGCGTCATCGACGTCCCAACCGGAGCCCCACGGTCCGAGCCCCAGAAGATGCTGCAGGACCAGGGGGAGATCGACCAGATGATGCTCGACGAGTTCAACCGCAAGCAGGCGGCCCTTCTCGAGCGCATCGAGGTGCAGGGTGTGAACTACCGCAACTCCCCGGGTCCGGCCCAGGGCGCGCGAATGGCTCCGCACCCCTCGATCGCCCCCACCCCGGCGTCGAGCCCGGCCCCCACGGCACCACCGCCCACTCCCGGAGCGCCCCGCGCCGCGGTTCGCGGCCCTGCCCCTCCGTCGGACTCGTCTGAGATCGGGGGTCGAATCAACCCACACACCGGGCTCTCGGTGGAGGAACAGCGCAAGATCATGGAACGCGTGCTCGGCAAGAGACCCACGCCGCCCCCGCCCGGAGTCCCGAACACCCTCAAGCCCTGACGGGTTCAGCAAAACTCACGGGAAGACCCGCGAGAGGACCCGCAACAGAACCCGTCCCCTTTCCATCGGGGGCGGGTTCTTTTGCGTCATGACGGTCTCAGATAGTCCGCAGCACCCAGACCACGTCCACGGTGAGCACACCCATCGGCAGTGTCCACTGGAGGTTGGTCCCGAGCACGCGCAGCACCTGGCCGAAGTAGAGACCGGAGGAAGTCCCATCGTCTCCCACGACCTGGGAGAAGACGAGATCAGCGCCACCACCCGCGGCATCCGCGGTCGTCCACGTCATGGTCAGTGTGGTCGCAGGAACGGCGGGGGTCGGGTCCTCGACGATGATCCCGTACGCGCCCTCGGGGACCGCGGTGCCTCCCGCCGCCGGAGTGATCCTCTGGGGCAGGTACAGATCCTTGTTGCCCGACTGCAGACCGTTCACCGTCCAGGAGAACTCGACGTACGTGCCCGTGAGGATCTGGAGGATCTCCACCGTGCACTGGTCCCACCCCTGCAGGTCGAACTCGGCCACGAACCCGCCACCGAGCCAGAAGGTACGCACCGACTCGGCACCGCCCGTCTCGGAGATGCCTGCCGTGACACGCACCTGGGCATTGCCATCGTACGCATTGCCGGCGTCCGAGGTCACGCCCTTCGCCCGCAGCCGCAGGTAGGGGAACCTCGAGTCCACGCGCTGCGACATCTTCGTCGAGTTGGCCTGGAGACGACCCGACCGACGCTCGCGACCCCCCCGCGCGTCCCACTCCTCCGAGAAGGCGTTGCGCGAGTTCATCTGGTAGCCGCCGAACTGCTGCCGCATGTCCCAGGTCGCCGGACGCACCAAGGGAGTCCCCGTGGTACCCCACTGCGTCACGTGCTGGCCCGAGATCGAAGCTGCCTCGTAGGCCGCCGAACGATCGCGCACCTCGGTGTACTGCGACTCCATCCGCTCCGGAGAGGGGAGCTGGCCTGCGAGCGCGGAAGAAGTCTGGTAGGGGAGGGGCATGCGGCGACCGATCTCAGCCTCGCGCCTCGCCACCTCGGCATAGGGGTCCTCGTGGGTCACCGCATAGCGCTGCGCGGCGAGATCGTACCCCGACCCCTGCGTCCCTACGCCGGCCCGGCCCCCGCCCAGAGCCATGCCCCCCACCGAAGGGCCCACCGAGAGACCCGGGATGCCCTCGAGCCGAGGATCGCTGAACGTGAACCCACCCGATCGTGGTGTCGCCAGAGCTTCACCGCGCAGGTTGGAACTCTTCCCAGCACGGGCAGGGCTGGCGATACCGGCGTAGTCGGTGCGGTAACGGGACATGGATGTCCTCCACCATCAACATAACGCGACGGCGACGACGGACATGAAGTTGGGAGCGGGGGGCGAGATCAGACCTTGAAGATCGGCTTTCCGCCCATGAGCCGATAGGTGGCCAGGACCGCGACCGCGCCGAAGACGAGGGCCTCGAGTCCACCCTCGTACGATCCGAACATGGGGCTCTCGTAGCGTGGCGACATGCCATAGATCTCGTAGTCCCGCTTCGGAGCTTCCTGGGGACCGAACATGCCACGCTCGAGACGATCCCGGGCACCCCGGAATCCCGATCGACCGGAGCGGGCCTGGATCATCCCGGAGTCTCCCTCCTGCGCCGGCACCGGAGCCAGATCGTGCCGGTAGAGCCCGCCCACGGACTCGAACGGCTCGGTGAACACGATCTTGAACCGGTTCACCCCCACCTGGTTTACCCGAACCCGAACATGGTACCTCTTCGCCACGAGCCGGGCCTCGGGGATCGTCACCGCGTTGTCCGTCTCGACCGACATCACGAATTGGTCACCCTGCCCGGACCTCACCCGCCACGCCTGCAGACGGATCACGTCATGGGGGAACTGGGCCCGAATCGACATTCCACACATCCCCGCGCCCCAGTCGCCCCACCATTCCTCGGGCACCGACTCGGAAGGTGTGGAGACGAAACCGTCGTCCTCACCGTAGATCGCCGGTACACGACCCCCGTGCACGTTGCTGTGAGGATCGAAGATCAGATGGTCGACCGACGACGCGCGACGGGTCGGATCCCAGTAGGCGTGAGTGCGACGGCTCATCGTGATCCCTTCCTGCTTCGTGTCGAAGATATCCCGGCGCGACGAATCGTGCGACGCATCACGTGAGGAAGCGTCTTCCGATGGGTCCATGTCGCCCACGCCACCGCCGAGAGCCCCACGAACGAGCCCACGAGTGCCCACTCCTGGACCATGTTCCCCATCTGTACACGACGCTCCTCCTCCAGCTGCCGGGCCAGCACCTCGACCGAGACACACTCGAGATCTTCGGGACCAGACGAGGAGGAATCATCGTCGGAAGACCACGACGAAGAGGGCGCGGGTTCCCCCACACCCTCCTCTCGCTGCTCCCGTGCTCGCACGGGGGTCGTCACTGGCCTACTTGATGAAGCCGGTGAGCGCGCCGGCCGTGATCGCCGCGTAGCCGATGGCCAGCACATCCTGAGGGCGGATGCCCTCGGCGGACGGAGGAGCGGCCTCGAAGATGAAGTCGGTGCGGACGTACTCGGAGATCTCGGAAGGAGCCCCGGTGTCGACGTCCGGGCCGAGGTCGAACTCCTGGGACGCACCCGGGGGAACGATCTCGCCCATGTCCTCGTCGACCTCCTGGGTGAGCCAGTCGTAGACCGGGAAGCCCATGGTGTCGAGGACGACGTAGAAGACCGCGAGGGTGTTGATCTGCTCGTCCGCCACCTCGGCGAAGGCCGGGGTGAGCGCGTCGCCGATGTAGGGGAGCTTGATCATGTCGACGATGTCGAGCGCGGCCCGCGCGCTGTCCTGCAGCCCCTCGACCGGGACCATCGCCGCCGCGGCCATCGCATCCATGTAGTCGCCGTTCTGGATGGCCTTGAAGACGTCGTAGATGCGGTCGTCGAAGCCCAGCTCCATGCCCGGCTTGGCCGCCTCCTGGACCGCCGCCTTCACCATCCCCATCTTCACGCCCGCCGGCAGGGCGCTCCAGGGCTTGCCGCCCTGCTGGATGAAGTTGGCCAGGTAGGTCGCCATCTCGCGCGTGTCGTCGTCGTTGGCGAGGTGCTCGGAGACGAACTCGACCATCGACTCGGTGTAGCCGTCGTCCAGGACCTCGGGGAGGACCACGTCGGCCGCGAAGACGCCCTCGAGATCGTTGACGATCTCACGCATGCCCCCCGGCACGGTGAGCTGTCCCTGGATGTCCAGCTGGCTCGCCACCGCCCGCGCCTGCGCGGCCCGGTTGACCGTGAGCGCCGTCTCGTCGGCGTCCTCACCGAACATCTCGCTCTCGAGCGCGTCGAGGTCGTCGTCGACATCGTCACCCTCGGCGCCGTAGTCGATGCCCGCGAGCGCACCGAAGGCATCGGCCATCTCGTCCTTCCAGTCGTCCGCGGTCTTCAGGCCGCCGAACAGGTCCATGCGATCGATCTGGGACATGGGGGTCGCTCCGTGTTCACGAGAAGATGTATCACGACCAGACGACAAGG
>Ga0172379_10000424_pt1 | contig 106527 bp, 114 predicted proteins | sample GrowelOW334metaG_FD_119756 | JGI IMG/M metagenome (GOLD analysis project Ga0172379, IMG submission 119756) | Groundwater microbial communities from an aquifer near a municipal landfill in Southern Ontario, Canada - Groundwater well OW334 metaG | ecosystem: Environmental > Aquatic > Deep...
GGACCGTGAAACGCTGCAGCGCCTATGATAGTTGAGGGCCTCCCTCCGCGAAAGTCGGTCACCGCCAGACACCTATACCCAACAACCCCGACTCTCTACTCTGAGACGGGGTTGTTTTTTGTGGTGATTCTGCGTATCATGCGCAAAAAAGTGGGCCAAGTGCCCACTTTTTGTTTCTGTACTTGGGAATGGTGAACGTGGAAGATCGACTTTATGAAGGAATTGCTCAGCAAGTAGGCGCCGTAGGCTGCGCCTTGGTGGATGCACGTATGGTGCGTGCGGGGCGCGCAGTGACGTTACAAGTCTTCATAGAGAAAGATGGCACAGCGGCAGTTACAATCGAAGATTGTGCGGCGGTGAGTCGCCAGCTGAGCCTGTGGCTCGATGTGGAAAATCCAATCAATGCAGCATACCGTCTGGAGGTATCTAGCCCGGGGCTGGACAGGCCGCTAAAAAATTTACACGATTTTGACCGATTTAAAGGATCTCAGGCCGAGATTCACCTGCATGGTTTGATGCAAGGGCGGCGCCGTGTGCAGGGTGAGTTGCTTGGCGTTGAAGATCAGAAAGTGGTTTTAAAAAATGCTGAGGGGCGCTGGGCGTTTGCAGTGGAAGATATCCACAAGGCAAGGCTGGTTCCCCAATGGTGAGTAGACGGAACATGCAGAGAGGAGCAGGTCAATGAGTCGTGAACTTCTTTATCTGGCGGATGCCGTCGCCCATGAGAAGGATGTGGACCGGGAAGTGATTTTCCAGGCCTTGGAGGCGTCTCTGGTCTCCGCCTCCAAAAAGAAATATGGGCAGGACTGGCATATCGCGGTGGATGTGGATCGTAAGACAGGCGACTATGTAACCCGCCGTCTGTGGGAAGTGGTAGCGGATGAGAGTACGGCTTTTGAAGCGGATCAGCAGATTCGTCTGAGCGATGCCCGACAAAACCGTCCCGATGTCGAGCTCGGTGCTTATATCGAAGAAGTGTTGCCCCCTGTCGAGTTCGGACGGATCGCCGCACAAACGGCCAAGCAGGTGATTGTGCAAAAAGTGCGGGACGCCGAGCGCGATAGAATCGTCGCGGACTTTGCGTTACGCAAGGGTGATATCATCAGTGGCCTGGTCAAACGCCTGGAAAAAGGCAATGCCATCGTCGATATGGGGCGTGCGGAGGCCATTCTTCCCAAGGAAGAGATGATGCCGCGCGAAGCTATCCGTCCCGGTGATCGCGTGCGTGCGTATCTCCAGGATGTGCGCCGTGTGCAGCGGGGGCCACAGCTCTTTTTGTCGCGGACCAGTCCCGAATTGCTGATCAAGCTATTCGCCCAGGAAGTTCCGGAAATCGGGAACGGGATGATCGAAATCATGGGGGCCGCACGTGATCCGGGCCTGCGGGCGAAGCTGGCCGTGCGCTCTAATGATCCGCGTGTCGACCCGGTGGGCGCCTGTGTCGGTCTGCGTGGTAACCGAGTGCAGACGGTCATCAATGAGTTGAAAGGCGAGCGGATTGATATTGTGATCTGGGCGGCCGATCCAGCCAGCTATGTGATCAATGCTCTGTCGCCTGCGGAAGTGTCCAGTATCGTGGTGGATGAGAATACGCACAGTATGGATGTGGTAGTCGGGCCTGAGCATTTGTCGCAGGCCATTGGTCGGGGTGGTCAGAACGTCAGGCTGGCCACGCAATTGACGGGCTGGACCATCAACATTCTGACTGAGGAAGAGGCCCAGACCAAGCGTGACGAAGAAGAGTCGACCTTCCTCCATCACTTCATCCAGGAACTGGGGGTGGATGAGGATTTGGCGGGCTTGCTGGTCAGCGAGGGCTTTACTTCTATTGAGGAAGTGGCCTATGTTCCGGTCGCCGAGATGATGGAGATTGAGGGGCTGGACGAGGATCTCGTCGGTGAATTGCGGCGCCGTGCGCGCGACGTCCTGCTCAATAAGGCTATTGCCCAGGAAGAGCAGGTGGCGCTCAGTGAACCGGCAGAGGATTTGCTGTCCCTGAAAGGTATGGATAGGGGCTTGGCGCACTTACTGGCCAGTAAAGGTGTGGTCACTTCCGAGGACTTGGCGGAACTGGCTACGAGCGAGCTATGCGAGATGGTCGGTGTGGATGAGGAGCGGGCCAAGGCTCTCATTCTGGAGGCGCGTGCGCCCTGGTTTGCTTGATACAGACCCTGTCCCCGAGACGTATGTCGGCGGGGTAGCGGTTTTGGAGAATGAGGATTATGACGGTAACTGTCGCCAATTTTGCTGCTGAATTGGGTGTAACAAATGCTCGGCTGCTGGAGCAGTTGAATGCTGCGGGCATTTCCAAGAATACGGCCGAGGATGTGGTCACTGAGGACGACAAACATCGTCTTCTCGCTTCGTTGCGCAGTGCGCACGGAGAGGGAGGCGGAGAACTGCGCCGCATTACACTCAACCGCACCAGCACCTCGGAAATAAAACAGTCTGTAGGCGCCGGGAAATCGCGTACGGTGCAGGTGGAAGTGCGCCGTAAACGGACTTACGTCAAACGGGAAGCGGTGGTTGAAGAGGCCACGGAATCAGCTATTCCAGAACAAACCCCAGCGAGTGATCGGATGACCCCAACGGTAATGGAGTCGGCGCCGACTGTGGAAACGGTTTCTGCGGGAGAGGCTGTGCGGGTTTCTACCGAGCCGGTGCTTGCGGAAGTTGTGGCTGATCAGCAGATGCAGCCGGCGCATGCGGCGGCTGCACCAGTGGTGACGATGGAACCACCTGCGCAACAGGTTCCGTCGCTCCCTGAAGCGAGGTTGGCACCCGCACCTTCGCGCGCTCCGGAACGGCCTAGTCCTGATCGCGGCAGGACACCGGCAATAGGCGCGGAACGTGCACGGTCTGCAGCACCATCGCCAGCGAGCAGAACGCCTGCCGCAACGACGCCAGCGAAAGGCAAAAAAGCTGGTCCGGGCGCGCGCGCGGGGGATGATGATGCCCGCCGTGGCGGAGCAGCTCGGCGGGGCGGGCGACGCAGTGACGAGGGCGGCAATGCCGATGCCCTCGCCCGGCGCCACAAGTCCGGAGACAAACGAGGCCGCGGCAGGGGGGGGGCTGCCGCAAGCGAATGGGCGGTGGCGCCGGTCATCCGCGAAGTGGCGATTCCCGAAACGATTACTGTGGGTGAGTTGGCCAGCCGGATGGCGATTAAGGCCACTGACGTGATCAAGGCGATGATGAAGATGGGGGTGATGGCCACCATCAATCAGGTGATTGATCAGGAAACCGCCGCAATCGTCGTAGAGGAACTGGGGCACAAGGTAAAGTTGGTGGGAATCACCAGTCCCGAAGCCTTCCTGGTAGAGGATGGGACTGCGGAGGCACCAATCATGGGCCGACGGCCTCCGGTGGTGACGGTCATGGGGCATGTGGACCATGGTAAAACGTCGCTACTGGACCGGATTCGTTCTACGCAGGTAGCCAGTGGTGAGGCTGGGGGTATTACCCAGCACATCGGCGCCTACCATGTGGAGACGCCGAAAGGGATGGTGACCTTCCTCGATACGCCGGGCCACGAGGCGTTTACGGCCATGCGTGCCCGTGGTGCGCAGGCGACGGATATTGTCGTGCTGGTGGTGGCAGCCGATGACGGGGTAATGCCGCAGACGATAGAGGCGATTCACCACGCCAGGGCCGCTAAAGTGCCCATGGTGGTGGCGGTGAACAAGATCGATAAGCCGTCCGTAGATCCGGAACGCATACGCCAGGAACTCGCCGGGCATGAAGTGGTGCCTGAGGAGTGGGGCGGTGACACGCAATTTGTGAATGTCTCTGCAAAGACCGGGCTGCATATTGATGATTTACTAGACGCTATTTTGTTGCAGGCAGAGATGCTGGATCTGGATGTTCAGGTGAACGGTCCGGCGAAGGGCGTGGTCATCGAGTCCCGACTGGATCGTGGACGTGGCGTCGTGGCATCGGTGCTGGTACGTCAGGGCACCCTGCATACGGGTGATATGCTTCTGGCTGGAGCACAGTTTGGACGGGTGCGGGCCTTGGTGGATGATACTGGCCAGCCGACGCAGTCGGTGGCTCCGGGCATGCCGGCAGAGGTGCTGGGTCTGGGGGATGTGCCTCAGGCCGGTGACGAGGTGGTCGTGGTGGCTGATGAGCGTAAAGCACGCGAAGTGGCGCTCTTTCGCCAGGGTAAATTCCGTGACGTGCGTCTGGCGAAGAGTCAGAAGGCGACACTGGAAAGCCTGTTCGAGGCCGCCGCAGATGGTCAGTTGCAGCAGTTGAATTTGCTGATTAAGGCAGACGTGCAGGGCTCCGTAGAGGCCTTGGCCACGACGCTGGAACGCCTTTCCACTGCCGAGGTAAAGGTCAATGTCATTCACTCCGGGGTCGGTGGCATCACGGAGTCCGATGTGAACCTCGCCGCGGCGTCTCAGGCGGTCATCATCGGCTTCAACGTGCGTGCGGAAGCGCCTGCGCGGCGTCTGATCGACCATAGCGGCGTGGATGTCCGTTATCACAGCGTCATTTATGATGCGGTGGACGAAGTGAAGGCTGCTATGAGTGGCATGCTCGCTCCCGAAATCCGTGAGCGTATTCTGGGCCATGCGCAGGTGCGCGATACGTTCCGGGTGCCCAAAGTGGGTACGATTGCCGGTTGTATGGTTACCGACGGCATCTTGCGGCGTAACGCCAAGGTCCGGGTAATCCGTCAGGATGTGGTCATTCATGCCGGAGAAATGGATTCCTTGCGGCGCTTCAAAGAAGATGTCAAAGAAGTGCGTGAAGGTTTTGAGTGTGGTGTGGGTATCCGCAACTTTAATGATTTGAAAAACGGCGACGTCATTGAGGCTTTCGAAACCACTGAAGTGGCGCGAACGGTCTAGGAGGCGGTGTTGCATAGTTCTCATCGCGCGTATCCGCGCGGCGCCAGGGTGGCCCATTTACTGCGGGAAGAGATTGCAGCGGTATTGCCGCGTCTGCACGGGCTACCTTCCGAGTTGGCCCTGCTGCCCCCCAGTATCACACTGGTGGATTTGCCGGCGGATATGCGCTCGGCAGCCGTATATTTTTCGTTGATGGAGGGCCCTGAGCGGGCCGATGCGGTGCGTCAGGTGTTACAGGATCATGCCGGAGAAATTCGGCAGCTCCTGGGAAAGCGTTTGGCATTGCGGCGCATTCCGCCCCTGCATTTTATTTACGACGCGCGTTTTGACCGTGGCGCAGAAATGGCGGAGCTCCTGGCGCACCTGCCGCCGGCGCAGGAATCGGAACCGGAGGATCTGCCATGAGTTGTCAGCATGGTCTGTTGCTCCTCGACAAACCCGCGGGGCTGACGTCCAACGCGGCCTTGCAGCGGGCTAAACGTCTGCTCGGCATTAAAAAAGCCGGGCATACAGGGAGCCTCGATCCCATCGCTACCGGGCTGCTGGTCTTGCTTTTTGGTGAGGCCACTAAAGTCTCGGACTATATTCTTAATGCGGACAAGTCCTATCGGGCGACCTTGCGTCTGGGGCAGACCACGACGACGGGTGACAGCGAGGGAAAAATTCTCGAAGAGCGGCCGGTAACCGTCAGCGCCGAGCAGGTGCGTGCGGTGTTACCGCAGTTTCTCGGTGAGATCGCGCAAATCCCGCCCATGTATTCGGCGATCAAGCAGGGTGGCAAGCCGCTTTACGAGCTGGCGCGCAAGGGCCTGGAGGTGGAGCGGGCGGCACGGCAGGTACGCATCGATGCGCTCGACCTGATTGCGTTGGACGGTGATCGTTTGGTACTGGATGTGCACTGTTCCAAGGGCACCTATATCCGCAGTCTGGCGGTAGATATCGGTGCAGCACTGGGGTGTGGTGCGCATGTTGAAGGATTGCGGCGGACCTCTACCGGTCCCTTTGATATCGCGCAGGCGTTGACCCTGGAGAAGCTTGCCGAGGTGCTTGGGCGTGGGGAATGTCCGCTTAAAGCCATGGATTTGGCTTTGGAATATTTACCGGCGGTGACTCTGACGGAGAACACGGCCTATTACCTGCGTCAGGGACAGGGGGTCGTGGTTGCCCACGCGCCTTCTTCTCTTGGACGTATTCGCCTCTATGGACCGGGGGAGCAGTTCCTCGGTTTAGGAGAGGTCATGGACGACGGAAAGGTGGCGCCTCGCCGCCTCATGAGCGTAAACTAGGGATTATTGTTTTTTTAGAATTTCCGAGGAGAAGGAATTATGTCATTGTCTCGTGATATCAAAGCAGAAGTTGTCCAGGGTTATGCCACGCATGCGGGGGATACGGGTTCTCCTGAAGTGCAGGTTGCCCTGCTGACCACCCGTATTGAAGGGCTGGCCGATCATTTTAAGATCAATAAGCATGACCACCATTCCCGTCAGGGTCTTTTGAAAATGGTCGGCCAGCGCCGCAAGTTGCTGGACTATCTGAAGAAGCGGGATGTGAATCGCTATCGCACGCTGATCGAACGTCTGGGTCTGCGTAAGTAAGGAGAAGGTCTTGACCATCATTCGAAAAGAAGTAGATTTTGGCGGTCGCCGCCTGCAACTGGAAACGGGCCGTATGGCGCGCCAGGCAGACGGTGCGGTACTGGTTTCTAGCGGGGATACTGTCGTTCTGGTGACGGCAGTGGGCCGCCGGGAGGTGAAGCCGGGCCAGGATTTCTTTCCGTTGACGGTCAACTATCAGGAAAAGGCCTATGCAGCGGGCAAAATTCCTGGTGGTTTTTTTAAGCGTGAAGGGCGACCTGCTGAAAAGGAGACGCTGACCTCACGGCTGATTGATCGGCCCATCCGGCCGCTCTTTCCCAAGGGCTTCATGAACGAAGTGCAGGTTATCGCCACGGTACTGTCGGTGGATCGTGATAATGATCCCGATATCCTGGCGCTGGTCGGTGCTTCGGCGGCCCTGGCGATTTCCGGCATTCCGTTCAATGGTCCGATTGGTGCGGCCCGGGTGGGTTATATCGACGGGCAGTATGTGTTGAACCCCAGTTACTCGCAGTTGACCACTTCGCAACTGGATCTCGTGGTGGCAGGGACCCGGCAGGCGGTACTCATGGTCGAGTCCGAGGCGCAGCAATTGTCCGAAGAGATCATGCTGGAAGCGGTGATGTTCGGTCACGCGCAGTTCCAGCCGGTTATCGAGACGATTGAAGCCTTGGCACGGGAAGCCGGTAAGTCGCGCTGGGAGTGGGTGGCGCCGGTGGCCGATGAGGCCTTGGGCGTGCTGGTGCGCGAGGAGGCCACGCGGCTCTTGCAGGAAGCTTATGCGCTGACGGAGAAGCAGGCACGCAGCAAGCGTCTGGAAGAAGTGCAGCAGTCCATGGCGACAGCCTTTGCCGCGGGAGATGCACAGCGCGGCGATCTGGTGCGTGGCCTGTTGAAAAAAATCGAAACCAGCATTGTGCGCGGACGTATTTTGGATGGCGCGCCGCGCATTGACGGCCGGGACAGCAAGACGGTGCGTCCCATTACTATCGAGACGGGCGTGTTACCGCGGACCCACGGCTCGGCGCTCTTTACCCGGGGTGAAACCCAGGCCCTCGTGGTGGCGACCTTGGGCACTAAGGGCGATGAGCAGATCATTGACGCCCTGCAAGGGGAGAGTCGTGATCGCTTTATGCTGCATTATAACTTTCCACCGTTCTCTACCGGAGAGACGGGTATGGTGGGTTCCCCCAAACGCCGGGAAATCGGCCACGGGCGCCTCGCCAAGCGTGCAGTAGCGGCGGTCCTGCCCGGTAATAGCGAATTCCCGTACAGCTTGCGAGTGGTCTCCGAAGTGCTGGAGTCCAACGGCTCTTCCAGCATGGCCACCGTTTGCGGTGCCTCCCTGGCGCTGATGGATGCGGGGGTGCCGCTCAAGGCGCCGGTGGCGGGTGTGGCCATGGGCCTCATCAAGGAAGGCGACCGCTTTGCCGTTCTCACCGATATTCTCGGTGATGAAGATCATCTGGGCGATATGGATTTCAAGGTGGCAGGCACAGAACAGGGGGTGACTGCCCTGCAGATGGATATCAAGATTGATGGAATCACCCGGGAAATCATGGCGCAGGCGCTCAAGCAGGCCCTGGCCGGGCGACTGCATATCCTTGGACTCATGAATAATGTGCTGTCCACAGGCCGCGGCGAATTGTCCGACTATGCACCGCGTATTATCACCATTCAGATTAATCCGGATCGCATCCGCGACGTCATCGGACCGGGCGGCAAGGTCATCCGTGCCCTGACCGAAGAAACCGGCGCGACCATTGATATTCAGGACAACGGTACGGTAACCATCGCTTCTGTGGACGGTGAAGCGGGCGCGGCAGCAAAGCGGCGTATCGAATTGCTGACGGCGGATGTGCAGGTCGATACTATTTATGATGGCAAGGTGGCCAAGATCATGGATTTCGGTGCCTTTGTGACGATTCTGCCGGGACGGGATGGTCTGTTGCACATTTCCCAGATCAGCAACGAGCGGGTCAGCGATGTCCACGACCACCTCAAGGAAGGGCAGACGGTGCGCGTCAAAGTTCTGGAGGTGGATCGTCAGGGCAAGATCAAACTGAGCAGTAAGGATATTCCGCAATAAGCTGTCCGCCGATATCACTATAAATATGGTTGAACGCCGCCTGACGCGCGCCGCCGAATCGCTCTGCACAACGCTGGATAACGGTGTGACGGTGATCAGTGAGCGCCTGCCCGGACGTCGGAGTGTGGCTTTGTCTCTGACCGTCGGCAATGGCAGTCGGGATCAGGCCCCGAACGAAAACGGCTTTGCTCATTTGTTGGAACACATGCTCTTCAAAGGTAGCACGGAGCGCGATGGCGATGCGCTCAATGCAGCGATGGAGTCGCTGGGGGGCACCATCAATGCGTTTACGGATCGCGAAAGCACGGTGTTTCACGGGACCGTGCTGGCGGAAGACGCTGCGGAAGCATTTGCTCTGCTGACCGAGCTGTTGACGAAACCGCGTTTTGACCACGCTGACCTGCGTCTTGAAAAGCGGGTAGTTGCGCAAGAGGCGGCCATGGCTGCTGAGGATGTGGAGGATTGGGCGCAGGAGCGTGCCCTCGCAGAAATCTGGGGGGCGCATCCTCTGGCCTGGCCGGTGCTGGGGAACGCACAGTGTATCCGTTCGGCCAGTCGGAAGCGCTTGCAAGCCTATCACCAGCGGGTCCTCGCCGAATCGCCACTGATCGTCGCCGCCGTCGGGGAAGTGGAGCATACGGCACTCTGTGCCTGGGCGGCGGCGGCTTTCCGGGAACCGCGCCATGGCGCCCGTGCTGCAATGCCCACCCCGCTGTTTCATGGCGGACAGAAACGCCTGCGCCGTGCCCAGGCGCAACAGGCGCATCTGATCTGGATGGCGCCAGCTTGCAGCGTTGCTGCGAAGGACTATCTGGCTTATGTGGTGGCCAACGCCATACTGGGTGGTGGCACCGCGTCCTATCTGTTCCGCGAACTGCGTGAAAAACGGGGGCTGGCCTATCAGGTGTTTTCCCATCTCGATCCCCTTCGTGATTGCGGGGAGTGGACGCTCTATGCGGCCACACCGGGGGCGCAGCAGGCTCAAGCGGCAGGAGCCATGGCGGAGGTTCTGACGACATTACTGGAGCATGGACCGACGATGGAGGATATGGCTTGCGCGAAGCGCAGCCTGCGGATTCAGCTCCTGCTGGGGCAGGAAGATGCGGAAATTCGCATGAGCCGCCTGACGCGACAATGGCTGTATCTGGGGCGCCTAGTACCGGTGGAAGAGTCCCTTCAGACCCTTGCCGCGGTGGACGCTGAAGCCGTGCGGAGGGTCTTGCGTAAGGCCTGGGCCGAGCGTTTTGAACTGATGTGCCTGCCGACACGGCGCTGAACTCAGGAAAAATGATCTTTCCAGCGGCGTAGCGTGCCGAAGACGCGGACAGGGTCGTTGCCGGTGTCAGGGTCGAAGGTGTTGGCACTGTGGATCAAGGCGGGCTCATGGCAGCGCAGGAAAGGGTTGCTGGCGCACTCCAGGCTCATGCTGGAGGGTAAGGTGGGTTCATTGCGCGCGCGCTGTGCGGAGGCCATTTTTTGGCGCAGCGCAATGATCGGATTCTGCGGATCGACCTGTGCTGCGAAGCGCAGGTTGCTGAGGGTGTATTCGTGAGCACAGTAGACGGCGGTATCCCCCGGCAATCCGGCGAACTGCTGCAGACTCTGAAACATCTGCGCTGCGGTGCCCTCAAAGAGGCGCCCGCAACCAGCGGCGAAGAGGGTGTCTCCACAGAAAAGCGCGTCTTTCCAAACGTAGGCGAGATGATCGCGGGTATGCCCGGGTACTTCCAACACGGTGAGCAACTCCGTGTCCAGCGCTAAGAGGCCCGCGCGAACGGTGTGAGTGAGTTGCGGGATGCGCTGGTTGGCGCCATAGACCGGTATGCGGAAATGTTGCGCCAGTGCTTCCACGCCACCGGTGTGGTCCGCATGATGGTGGGTGCAAAGAATGGCGCTGGGGCGGAGCTGATGTTCAGCGCACCAGGCGAGAACGGGCTCTGCACAACCGGGGTCGATAATCCATGCGCCTTTGGGTGTTTCTGCGGCGTAGATGTAGTTATCCGTGAAGGCCGGGATAAAATGAATGGGCATTTTTGCATCTCGCTACGGGCAAGGTACCATAGGTCCATTATGGCATTGAATTGGGGTACCCGACGCTAGTGTTTTCTTTTTTCGCTGCTGCTGCAAGGCCATTGCGCTGATATGCAGAGTCTGGGACGCCGCAGTCGACCGCGGGCGCGTCGTGCCGCTGTCTGGTGGGATGGTAGTAGCGGCCGCCTCTTGCTGGACCGAGCCCGGGATATTCTGCCGCGCTGGGTAGAACGCCTACAGCCGCAGACTATTCTGCAACTCGGGCAACCCGTTTTCTGGGGGCTACCGCCCGGCCACGAGCACACCTGGGTGTTGCTCAATGACGGTTTCGCCCTACCTTCCGACGAATATCTGCAAGCCTATGGTGCCTATGAAGCGATGCCCTTTGCGGCCATGCGTTTTGATCTGGTTATCGCCCCTTTTTGTCTTACCCGGATAGCCAATCCGCAGGCGGTGCTGGAAGAGTGCTGGCGGGTGCTGCGCCCCGAGGGACATGTGCTAATTATGGATTTCAACCCAGGAGGCAGTCTGAGTGTGGTCCGGCGCTGGCACCTCTGGCGCCGGGACCGCGCCTGGCCGTGGCGGCGGCCCTTCCTGCCCCTGGGACGACTGCGTACCCTGTTGGAAGAGCAGGATTTTGTTCTGCGCGAGGGACGCTACTTTCAATATTCCGTGCCGGGTTTGAAGCGCAATGCGCAGTGGCTGGAGCTGATGGGCGACCGCTGGTGGCCAGCAGGGGCCAACGCTTATTTGATGCTGGCGCAACGGCGTGATCCCGAGCGCCCACTGGTCGGCGCGTTGCGTCCGCTCAAGTGGCGTTCCGGGCGTCAAAAAGTCCGTTCCGAAGCACCCGTTGCTTATGATGGCCCCAATCCTGCCGAGAGCCCTGCGTTATGCCAAAAGAAATCATAGATGTATTCACCGATGGTGCTTGTCGCGGTAATCCGGGTATGGGGGCTTGGGGTGCATATCTGCGGCTGGCCGGGCAGGAGAAGGTCTTATGGGGCTTCGTCCCGGAAACGACGAACAACCGGATGGAGTTGACCGCGGCTCTGCGCGGCCTCGAGGCACTCAAGCGTCCCAGCGTCGTGCGGGTAGTCAGTGACTCCCGTTATCTGCGCGATGGTATGACCCAATGGCTGACTGGCTGGCAGCGCCGGGGCTGGCGGACTGCGGGTGGGGATGCGGTCAAAAATCGGGATATCTGGGAGCTATTGGCGGCCGTGGCGGCACGTCACGAGATCCAGTGGGAGTGGGTGAGAGGGCACTCGGGGCATATCGAGAATGAACGGGTGGATGCGTTGCTGAATCTAGTTATGGATCAGCATGCAGCGGGCGGGCAGGTACAGGAGGGCGAAGGATGGCTATGAGGCAGGTGGTGCTGGATACGGAAACCACGGGTATCGACTGGAAGCAAGGGCATCGGGTGATTGAAATCGGGGCCGTGGAGCTGATCGACCGGCGGGTAACGGGGGTGCATTACCAGCAATATCTCAATCCGCAGCGCAGCAGTGATCCGGAGGCCTTGCGGGTGCATGGACTGACCGACGAGTTTTTGCAGGATAAGCCGGGTTTCGTTGAGGTCGCGGACGCCTTTCTGGACTTCCTGGGTGACGCGGAACTCATTATTCACAATGCGCCTTTTGATTTGGGTTTTTTGAACTATGAACTGCAGCAGGTGGCAAGAGCACCGTTGCGGCAGGCGGTGATGGATACGCTGGTGGATGCGCGCCGCCGTCATCCGGGCCAGAAAAATGATCTAAACAGTTTGTGCCGACGCTATAATGTGGACAACAGCCGTCGTGATCTGCACGGTGCCTTGCTGGACTGCGAGATACTCGCTGAGGTCTATCTGGCCATGACGGGTGGCCAGGTGGATATGATGGGACTGTTGGGGGCGGTGGGTGGCTCCCATGCCGTAGTGGAAACTCAACGCTCTGGGGATGGTCGGAACGCGGTCATGCCAACGCCATTAGCGCGACCGCGCGACCCCTTGCGGGTGATTCGCGCCAGTTCCGAGGAGTGCGCGGCTCATCAGCAATATTTGCGGAATATGGGAGTCGCGGCATTGTGGTCTGAGGATTAAAAAGGGATGACCTGAGTGCGCAACTTCGCCGTTCAGGCCGGATATTCGGCAAAGTCTGCTTTGCGCTCGATCAACTCGATGCGGTAGCCATCGGGGTCTTCCACGAAGGCGATGACGGTGTTGCCGTGCTTCATGGGCCCGGCCTCACGCACTACCTTTCCACCCCGCTGGCGGATGCCGTCACAGGCCGCCACGGCATCTTCTACTTCAATGGCGATATGCCCGAAGCCGTCGCCGAGATCGTAATGTTCCACGCCCCAGTTATAGGTCAGCTCAATGACCGCCCCGGCATTCTCGTTCTGATAACCGACGAAGGCCAGGGTAAATTCGCCCTCGGGGTAATCGTTACGGCGCAGGAGATGCATGCCGAGCACCTCTGTGTAGAAGGCGATGGCGCGATCCAGATCGACGACGCGAAGCATGGTGTGTAGTATGCGCATGAGAATCTCCTTAACTTGAAAGCAGGTAATCCAGAGGCTCCACCACTTCTATCCGGTAGCTCTGGTTGGCAGGAATGACCGTGCTGTCGCCAGCATGCAACTCCTGAGTGTCGTTGGACCCGTCGGCGCGATAATAGGCTATTCCACTGAGTATCTGGATGGTTTCTGTTACCTCGCTGCGCAAAGTATAGATGCCCGGGTGCAGCAGGGTGAGACTGTGCATGCTGCCATCGGCGAGAATAACGCTACGCTCACTACGCCGCCCGTCTAGAGAAATGCGGCTCGCCTTGCCCAGCGCATTGGCCAGTACATGCGGTTCGGGAGCCATTGCCGTTAACCCTGCAAACGCTTTTCGATGCGCAGACGCAACGCATTGAGCTTGATGAAGCCCTCGGCATCTTTCTGATTGTAGGCGCCCGCATCATCTTCAAAGGTGGCGATACGTGGATCAAAGAGACTCTCCTGCGACTGCCGTCCCACTACCATACAACTCCCTTTGTAGAGTTTGAGGCGCACCACGCCATTGACCAATCGCTGGGTTTGATCGATGAGCGTCTGCAGGGCGCGGCGTTCCGGGCTCCACCAGAAGCCGTTGTAAATGATACTGGCGTAGCGGGGCATGAGCTCATCCTTGAGATGGGCGACTTCCCGGTCCAGGGTGATGGATTCGATAGCGCGATGTGCTTTGAGTAGAATGGTGCCACCGGGAGTCTCGTAGCAGCCCCGGGATTTCATGCCGACGTAGCGGTTTTCGACAATATCCAGGCGCCCGATGCCATGCTCGCCGCCGACGGTGTTGAGGTGCGCCAGCAACTGCGCAGGATTGAGCGGCTCGCCGTCGATGGCGATGGGGTCGCCGTGCGCGTAGGTGATCTCCAGATAACGGGGCTGGTCTGGCGCGTGCTCCGGCGCCGTGGTCCAGCGCCACATGCTGTCTTCGGCTTCCGCCCAGGGGTCTTCGAGAATGCCGCCTTCATAAGAAATATGCAGCAGGTTGGCATCCATGGAGTAGGGGGATTTCTTGCCGTGGCGCTCCACCGGAATGCCATGCCGTTCGGCGTAGGCGAGGAGTTTTTCGCGGGAGTTCAGATCCCATTCCCGCCAGGGGGCAACCACCTGAATGTCCGGATTGAGGGCGTATGCCCCCAGTTCAAAACGCACCTGATCGTTACCCTTGCCGGTAGCCCCGTGGGCGACGGCATCGGCACCCACGTCGGCGGCGATTTCTACCATGCGCTTGGCAATGAGGGGCCGGGCGATGGAGGTACCCAGCAGGTACTCGCCCTCGTAGAGAGTGTTGGCGCGGAACATGGGGAACACGTAATCACGGACGAATTCCTGGCGCAGATCATCAATGAAGATTTCCCTGGCGCCAAGCTTCTCGGCCTTGGCGCGCGCCGGTTCCAGTTCTTCACCCTGGCCGATGTCGGCGGTGAAGGTGACCACATCGCACTGATACTGATCTTGCAGCCACTTGAGGATGACCGAGGTATCCAGACCACCGGAATAGGCGAGAACGACTTTCTTGACCATGCATCAATCTCCTTGCAGTGCGGCCACGGGGCCGATGCCAAATAATAATTCCATCAGGGCTTTCTGGGCGTGGAGGCGGTTTTCCGCCTCTTCCCAGACGACAGACCGTGGTCCGTCGATGACTTCGGCGCTGACCTCCTCGCCACGGTGGGCAGGAAGGCAGTGCATGAATAAGGCGTCCGCCGCCGCGGTGGCCATGAGCGTGGCGTTGACCTGGAAGGGGGCGAGAATCGCCTTGCGTGCGGCGGCCTCTTCTTCCTGGCCCATGCTGGTCCAGACGTCGGTGACAATCAGGTCGGCACCGCGCACCGCGGCCACGGCATCATGCAGGATCGTGACGTGATTACCGCCGGTCTGCCACATTGCGGCCGTCGGTGCGTAACCCGCCGGGCTGCCGACGCGCAGTTGAAAGTCGAAAATCTGCGCGGCTTCCATCCAGGAGTGGGCCATATTATTGCTGCCGTCGCCGATATAGGCCACGGTCCTGCCGCGCAGATCACCCCAGTGTTCCGTCGCCGTCATCAGGTCGGCGAGGAGCTGACAGGGGTGGTGGTCGTCGGAGAGACCATTGATCACCGGTACCCGCGAGGCGGCAGCAAAGCGGATGAGATTGTCGTGACCGAAGGTGCGGATCATCACCATATCGACCATGCGCGAGATCACTCTGGCGGTGTCCTCGATGCTCTCGCCGCGCCCCAGTTGGGTATCCCGTGGCGAGAGGAAAAGGGCGTGACCGCCCAGTTGCGCCATACCCGTCTCAAAGGACACGCGGGTGCGGGTGGAAGATTTTTCAAAGATCATCGCCAGTGTCCGGCCCGCGCAAGGGGCGTAGCGCTCACCCGCACGCTGGATTTTCTTCAGGGCGATGGCACGCTGCAGGAGCGCCCGCAGTTCGGCGGGGCTGAGATCGGAGAGGCGCAAAAAGTGACGGACGTTCATGACGCGGATTCCAGAAGGCTGGCCAGGCCAGCGACGAGGAGGTCGATTTCTGCCTCTTGCAGAATCAGTGGCGGCAACAGACGAATTACCCGTTCGGCAGTGACGTTGATGAGCAGGCCCGCCTCCAGAGCGCGTTCCACCAGACGCTCGGGCTTATGGGCCAGTTCGATACCAACCATCAGACCCATGCCGCGCACCTCCACCACCTCGGGATGCTGGCCGAGGCGCGCGCGTAGACGCTGGCGGAGCAGAACCCCCATTTGTTCCGCATGGGCGGGGATGGCCTCTTGCTGCATGGTGTCGAGCACGGCCTGGGCGGCGGCGCAGACCAGAGGCCCACCGCCGAAGGTAGTGCCGTGTTTACCCGGTCCAAAGAGCGCGGCGGTGGACTGGCGGGCCAGCATGGCACCGATGGGTACCCCGTTGCCCAGCCCTTTGGCTAGGCTGAGCACGTCGGGCCGTAAGCCGGGAATCTGCTGATAGGCGAAGAAGGCCCCGGTACGGCCGATGCCCGTCTGCACTTCATCCAGCATCAGGAGCAGTCCGTGCGCGTCGCAGACCTCCTGCAGTCCGGTCAGAAAACCTTCAGGCGCCGGGCGCACACCGCCTTCGCCTTGCACCGGTTCGACGAGAATGGCGCAAATGCCGGGGTTGGCCTGAACCAGCGCGCGGACGGTGTGGAGATCGCCATAAGGGGCGCGCACAAAGCCCGGCATCAGGGGGCTGAAGCCTTCCTGGATGCGGAAATTACCGGTGGCCGTCAGTGCCGCCAGGGTACGGCCATGAAAAGCGTTACTGAACACCAGAATCTGCGGTTCGGCGATGCCTTTGCCGTGACCGTGGAGGCGGGCGATTTTGATGGCCGCCTCATTGGCCTCGGCACCGCTATTGCAGAAAAAGGCTGCATCCATCCCACTGATGGCGCAGAGGGTGTCAGACAGTTTTTCCTGCGCCGGAATATGGTAGAGGTTGGAGGTATGCAGCAGTTGCCCGGCCTGGGTCTGCAAGGCACGGGTAACGGCCGGATGGCTGTGCCCCAGGCCACAGACGGCGATTCCTGCCAGGGCGTCCAGATAACGGCGTCCCTCGGTATCATAGAGCCAGACGCCCTCACCGCTTGCGAAAGCGACTGGCAGCCGGGCATAAGTGGACATGAGTGGCATCAGGCTGGTGCCTCCCCGTCCAGGGCGAAAGCGGCGTGCAGAGCCCGCACCGCGAGTTCCAGATATTTTTCTTCAATGACGACGGAGATCTTGATCTCGGAGGTGGAAATCATCTGGATGTTGATGTTTTCCCGCGCCAGGGTTTCAAACATGGTGGCGGCGATACCGGCATGGGAGCGCATCCCAACGCCCACCACGGAGACCTTGACGATATGGGTGTCGCCCCGCACGTCCTCGGCGCCGAGCTCTTGGGCCACGCCCTGGAGAATATCGCGGGCCTTGGCGAAATCATTGCGGTCCACCGTGAAGGTGAAGTCGGTTTTACCCGCCTCCGAAACATTCTGGAGGATCACATCCACATTGATATTGGCCGCGGAAATCGGACCCAGAATGGCATAGGCGATGCCCGGATGGTCGGGCACGCCGACGACGGTGATTTTCGCCTCATTGCGGGAGAAGGCGATGCCGGAGACGCGGGGAGCTTCCACAGAATTTTCCTCATTGGTGACCAGGGTGCCGGGTCCATCCTGAAAAGACGACAAAACCCGCACGGGAACATGGTATTTCATGGCGAATTCGACGGAGCGGGTTTGCAGAACCTTGGCACCGAGGCTGGCCATTTCCAGCATTTCTTCAAAGGTGATGCGATCCAGGCGGCGCGCCCGGGATTCCACCCGGGGGTCGGTGGTGTAAATGCCGTCCACGTCCGTGAAGATATCGCACTCATCGGCATGCAGGGCGGCCGCCAGGGCCACGGCGGTGGTATCGGAACCGCCGCGACCCAGGGTAGTGATATTGCCATGCGGATCGACCCCCTGAAAACCCGCCACGACCACAACCTTGCCGGCATCCAGCGCCGCCCGGATATTGTGATCGTCAATATGCTCAATGCGCGCTCGGTTATGGGCCGAGTCGGTCATGATGGCGACTTGCCCGCCGGTGAACGAAATGGCGGGTTGACCGATACGCTCCAGAGCCATGCTCAGCAGCGCAATGGTGACCTGCTCGCCGGTGCTGAGCAGGGTGTCCAGCTCGCGCTCGGCCGGAGCATCGGCCAGGGCGCGCGCCAGTTGCAGGAGACGGTCCGTCTCGCCCGACATGGCGGAAACCACCACCACCACCTGATGACCGGCGCGATGACTGGCCGTGACCCGCTCCGCAACGGCCCGTATGCGTTCCACGCTGCCCACGGAAGTACCGCCAAATTTCTGTACGATGAGTGCCATTTTCAGTGATTGTATGAAAAATTAAGGGCAAATGATAAATCGTTGCGGCGGGGTCTGTACAGGACGCGCTGCGGGCGCCGTTTGCGGCGCCGCGCCCGTCGTGAGCTCAGCGATCGGCTACGGAGCCTGGCGCTGGTGCGGCTTTGGGTTTTTTGAGCAGGGAATACACGGGGCAGTAACCGAACACGCCGCTGGCGATGATGAGCAACCCGGAAAAGGTCCATTCCTTGTAGGGGAAGGGATTGACGAAATAGACCAGAAAAATGATGGCGCCGAAGTAAATGCGCAGCCAGCGTTCGGTGGTGTTCATGTTTTTGACGACTTTCATGGTCCTGCGCCTCCGCAAATCAGAGAACCACATGCGGGTTAGACTATAGGTCTGATCGGGATGCCCCGCAACCACATCCCGAATTCCGCGATGTATGAATGCCTGGCGCACCACCTCTAATAATCGATCTCACTCTGGTATCTGGAGGCCAGCACTGTGTCCACCTTAGCGTTGGGCGATGATGTGCCCGTGCGCGGCCGCTTTTGAGGTAGCAACTAGATCTCAAAATGCCAGACATCAAATGTCATCTTGCACACTTGGGGGCATCCATATTAAGTCATGAACGACACTATCCGCCAACTCCGCATTACCCATCTCCAGAACTATCGCCATATCCTGCTGCTGCTGCGCGGCACACATATTGCAGCCATCGATATGGATCTCAATGTGGTGCGCAGCGAGTTGCAGGCGCTCTATATGAACGCGGACGGCTGCAGCCTATTTTGCGCGTTGATGATCTCGTCGCGCGTGGAACGCATCGAGCAGCGGTTGGCACTCGCAGACTAGCCTGCTTGACTTGGGCGGCGTTTTCAAAAAACCCGAACGCCGCTGCGTGATGGAGACGAAATATCCGGCATTGGACCCGGCTCCGTTGCTGTTCTGACCGGGGACGCGCTTACAGAACCAGGATCGCCGGCCACCCGTTTTGTGGGCGAAACGGGTACCTGTCCGCGTCACTTTGCAACCGAATTGTTTCCACTTGGGCGCGAGACAGTGCATGCCGACCCGCTGGCACGAGGCCCCGGATGGGCGTTTCCGGTATGTCGTCAAAGGCCGAACCAGTCGTGCCATTTCCGATGTGCGCCGATGCAACACGGACGAAGCACACCGTGATCATTTTGTGGGACTTTGGTCGGATCATTGCCAGAACAATCCCGGAGAGATATTGCCGGACACGGCGGGCAAGGGCAGAGGACAGCGGTTGACCAAGGTTTTGTTCGGGTCCTTTTGCGGGCAACTGAGGCGGTAGGCCAGGATGGGCACGGGGATGGACTCGGCGGCTCTGCAGCGGGCGGCGTCGGCACCGCCGCAGTCCACATTGAAGCCGAGGATGCTCGCCACTGCCCAGGCGCGGAGAGCGGACAGGTTTTGGGCAAGGGCCTGGGGATCACGCACGAACAGGGTGATGCGAGCGTTTGCATCCAGCTCCGGCCGGGTCTTGTCCTGGGGTAGGCCGAGATAAATGCCATCCACCGCGCCCAGCAACTGTACGGCACCCTGGTGGTTGACCACGGCTAGGGACTGGACGGTAGCATTGTGCGGCTGGAAGCCCCAGACGAGGGTGTTGCCGTTCGGTAGCGCCATGTGGGGGAGGGGATAAATATCCATGCCCCGCTGGATGCGCTGCAGGAGCGGCGCCGGCTTGTGGTCGGGGTTTTGGAAGATTGCCCCACCCGCAAAACGCTGCAGAGCAGCCGCTTCCAGGGGGGCTTGCTGGTGTTCTCTGATGTCGCGTAGCGCAAAACTACGTTTGCGCATGGTTTCGAGGACGCAGTCTCCATCACTGCCGCAGGCTTCGAGTTTCTTTTCGAAGACCGTTTGGCTTGCCAGCAGGTGAGTGCATTCGGGGGTGCCCACGCCAGCCGCGCGGAGGGCTTGCTTGTAGGCATGCATTAACGAGCTGTCAAATAATAGAAGATTATCGGTCCAATGCTTTGGTTTATAGTAACAAATGGCCTTTTGCAGGGGGGTCTGTGGGTGACTGCAGGTAGGGGCAAACGCGTCGGGGATCTTGGTGGCGATCGCCGGGCAGTTGAGGGGGGCATCTACGGCGCAGGCGCTAAGACTGACGCCGAGGGCTGCACAGAAGCCGATGCCGAGAAGTATGCGTCGTATCATTGGGTGATCTCCTGATTTAAGTGAAGGTGAAAAACTCAGGCCCAGCGCGCACGCCGTGGGTTTTGCCACCACGCCGAGCGATTGATGGCGGCGGATGGCTTGGGTGTGCAGGGATCCCCTCTTTTCGGCAGAGAGTTATTGTTGATCGCATCGGTCAACATCTTTGCGCGCCGCAGGAAGCGGTCTTCAAACTTTGCCCACTTCGCCGTTGTCGAGAGTTGTCTGAACGCTTCTGCCGCTTTTTGCCATTCCCCCCGATAGTAATATTGGGCGACACTCTGAATATAGGCATGGTATTTCATATCGGTGAGTGTGGTTTGCACGGTGGCAGGTAAGGACCAGAAATTCATCTTCGGCCTGGAGTTTTTATTGAAAAGTGCCGCTGCATCTTCGGCATAGCCATGTTTTACCGCAGAAGAAATAAACTCCGCTTCTAATGGGCTAAGGTACGGATATTGACCATTATCTTTGTAATATTTATTGAGAGTAGAGACAGATACATCTTTTTGTAACCCAATAAAAGGATTGATACGATTCATTAAAGATCCAATGTCCACATCTGCTGGTTTGCCATATTTTTGCGCCTCAACGTTCATGTAATGTTTTAGGCTGTCTACAGTTTGTTGTCCAAGGTCTACGCCCTGACCGACGGTGACCCCGCTGGAAGCTATGGCTTTTTGTATTGGGTCGCCATTTTTATCTCTTTTGAATTTTGGCCCTAAATTCTTACCTGTTTTGATGTCGGTATTGAAAGCGCCGGGCACGTAGAAATCAAGCATTGCACCCTCGTTCTTTTTTATAAAATCATAGTCCACCCGATCATCGGAAGAACAAACTGCGGTCGGTTCTTTGGGCTTCTGACTTTGATGATCAGTTGCATTCTGTGTGGTCGTCTTTTTAGGCGCTGGCTGAGAAGACGCCTGATAAATGGGGCTATCATCTCGCGGATAACAGACCTTTCTCTGCAGAGCTTCGAGGCGCTCTTCGTAGGCCGTCTTGACACAGGCGGCGTCTGCGCCGCAGGCATTCCTCCTTTGGAGCCATTTCTGTTGTGCTGTCTTGGTCTCGGTGATGAGGTGGGTGTAATGTCCGGTGTCGGAGAACGCCTTCATGAATTTGTTGTAAACAACCGTAAGATCCCGATTCAAAATGAGAAGTTTCTTGTCTCCACAAATGGTTTGCTCATTAAAGTTTGATGCCTTGCTACAATCAATAGCTTCAGCATCGCCGGGGAGTGTGGCACATATAGTCATCACCAGGACGCTCAACGGCATTGAGGCGAATAATTGGGGGGTATGCCGCATCTTTCTGGTCTCCTAAATGCCTATGGACTGCGTTTTCATTTAGTGCACACAAAATTCCGGATCTGGGGGCGGTGTGTAGTCGCCAATGTCAGGAGCCGGTAAGGGGTTAAGCGAATTGACCTCCTCCGTGGGTTCTGGGAAGTTGCTATTTCTATTCTGCCCTGGCTCCACCGTCGCCTGGCTCGGCAACCCCTCCGCCAGTACCGGACTTTGCATCCGCATCACCGCCTCGGCCTGCATGAGAATCCCCCAGCGGATTTTGCCATCAACGCCTGTCACCGGACTCAGGCGGACGCCAAAAAGGCTGGGTAGGCCTAAATTTTTCAAGCCCGTATCCATCTGGTAGATGCCCCGACCAATCTGATCGATGAAGGGCACGATGAGTGGTTGAACAGTCGTGATCTGCACCTTCAGAAGGGTCGCGTCCTGCACGGACAGATGGCTTCCGCTGCCCACGCTGGTCCGGCGATAGCCGAGATGGTCTACCGGTATCGCCCTGACCCAGGCACCTGATGCATCGCGAGTCTGTTCCGCAAAGTCGTCAAAGGCCTCCCGGGTGGGGTTGAGCACCCGGATAGTGGCCTGGCCTGCTGCGACTTTGGCGGTAGCGTAGCCTTGAGCAAGAGCAGCCAGGTTCTGGCCGTGGGTATAGAGCGGCGTCAGCCCGCGGGCCAGGGCATCACGCATGGCCTCGACACTAGCCCCGTGTAAAGTTCCCGCCCGTACTGCCTCCTGGGTAGCGACTTCCAGTTGGGCGCGGGCTTGATAGAGTAATGCTGCCTGAAAGGTGCCGAGCAGAGCGAGCAGCAAGGCGGGTGCGGCAATGGCGAATTCCACTGCGCTGGCACCAGCCTCCCTGCGGGCGGCTGCGTTTGGTAAGCCGCGCCGCGGCCCGCGTGCCATCTGCTTCGTCCCGGTGCGGATCCTACGCCCCATGATGCACGTCCTCCCGCCCTCGCAAGGGCTCCTCGGCCTGGAAGATGGACAAATCCACCGGCAAGCCGCGTTCGCGCATGACTTCGTAGAATTCCGGCACCGCCCCGGTAGCACGAAAGATGCCCTGCACCCTGCCCTCGGCACCATAACCCCGTTGTTTGTATGTAAACAGCTCCTGCAACTGGATGGTGCCGCTCTCGGTACCCGTCACCTCGCAAATGCTCGTCACCTTGCGCGAGCCGCAGGAAAAGCGGGTGATCTGAACGATGATGTCCACTGCCGAGGCGATTTGCTCGCGGATGGCCGTGAGTGGTAAGTCCATGCCCGCCATCAGCACCATAACTTCCAGCCGGGAGAGCATGTCGCGGGCCGTGTTGGCGTGGGCGGTGGTGAGGGAGCCGTCATGGCCGGTGTTCATAGCCTGCAGCATGTCCAGTGCTTCGCCGCCGCGACACTCGCCCACCACGATGCGGTCGGGACGCATGCGCAGGGCGTTGCGCACCAGTTCGCGGATGGGAATCTGGCCTTTGCCCTCCATGTTGGCGGGGCGCGCCTCCAGTGAGACTAAATTGGGCTGATAGAGGCGCAATTCGGCCGCGTCTTCAATGGTCACAATGCGCTCGTGATCGGGGATGTAGTTGGAGAGCACGTTGAGCAGGGTGGTCTTGCCCGAGCCGGTGCCGCCGGAAATGATGATGTTCTTGCGCTGCTGCACGCAGACCTGAATGAAATGAGCCATGCGCGCATCAATGGAGCCGTAGGCCATGAGATCCTCCATCTGCAGGCGCTTCTTGGAGAACTTGCGGATGGTGATGCAGGCGCCTTTCAGGGACAGCGGCGGGATGACGGCATTGACGCGGGAGCCGTCGGCCAGGCGCGCGTCCACTAGCGGCGAGCTTTCGTCAATACGGCGGCCGATGGGGGCGACTATGCGGTCGATGATGTGCCGTACCGCGAGATCACTGCTGAACAATGCCGGAGCCGCCAGCAACTTACCCTGCCGCTCGATAAAGACTTCATCAAAGCGGTTGACCATGATCTCGGTGATTGAGGCATCGGCCAGGAAGTCCTCCAGAGGGCCGAGGCCTACCGCTTCGTCCAGCACCTCTTTGACGAGGCGTTGCCGGTCGATCTCCGGGGTTGGGTTCATTCGCCAGACCACTTCCCGCACCAGTTCGCCCACCATGCGGCGGAGTTCTTCGGGAGACAAAGCACCAAGATCGACACGGCGCAGGTCCATCTGACTGCGCACTGTCTCGTGGACCGCCCGCACCAGCGCGAGCCAGGGGGCGTCGTAGACGGGACGAACCCACTCTGGCACAGTTTCTACTACTTTGAGGAGCGTAGCCGGCGACACGGGGATGCTGCTGTCATCCTCTGCGGAGATTGGAGTGGGCAGATCCTCGCCATCGAAACGCGGCAAAATTTGCAGCCGATATCCGGCGACGACAATCTCGTCATGGGCCTCCACCGGCCCATAGGCGCGCATGCGTTCGCCGTTGACCAGCACCGCGCCAAAGCTGCCCAGTCCCTCAATATAAACCCCACCCTGCTCGGCATATATCCGCGCATGTTCCTTACCAATATTCCAGCCCTCCATGCGCAGATGGACATGCTCTGCTTTACCCAGCAGGCAGACACCATCGCTGGGCGTAATCTCCTGGGTTCCTGTTTTGGGATGTGACGCGCGGACTATAAACATGGGGGGTTCTCCTAACGGATAATGCCTTTGTCGGGATTTCTTTTGTACATATTTTCGAGATAACGGGCATGAGATTCAGCGTCGATGTTCTCTAACGAGTTGGCAGTGATTACCTTGGGAGTGACCAGGAACACTAAATCTGATTCGTTATTCCTAAAGTCGTCTGATTTGAAAAGGTATCCGAGAATTGGAATGTTGCCCAGCCCGGGTATTTTATTGCTGTTTTGTGAAAGACTATGATCCACCAGTCCGGACATAACCAGCGTTTCCCCATCTTTCAGGTTGATTTCTTCCTGAGTACGGCTGGTAAAGAATCCAGGCACACCTCCGACGGTGAGAGAGGGATCAATATTACTTATTTCCGTGAATATTTTCAGGCTGACATTATTCCGGTCATCTGCTACCGGAGAGAATTTAAGGCGAATGCCAAAATCCTTGAAGATCACTGAGGTCTGGCCGAAACCAATGGCTAATGGAATCGGAATTTGCCCACCCGCCAGAAATTCAGCAGGTTCTTTACTGCCGCTCTTGGCACTGAGCTTGGGGTTGGCGATCTCGTAGGCATCCCCGTTTTGCAAGGCGAAGTTAATACGCGAGGCAACAGAAGCGATGATGCCAAAGTTGGTTGCGAAGGGGGCAACCTTCAGGGGCAAATCCTGTAGCCCTGAGCTGGGGAAAGAGAAGTTGGCCAAGGGTCCCCCCGTGCCGTTGGTCGTCGGTACGCCCATGCGGAAATACGGATTGGAGCTGAAGTCGCCGACAATACCCGCCTGTGGGCCAGCCATGGATTGATTCCAGTTCACCCCGAGGCTACGGAAAAAGTCCTTTTTCATTTTGAGGATTTTGACATCCAGGAGGACTACCTTTTCCATTCTCAGCGGTTCTTTCTCCGCGAGGTTTACCAGGTTCTGATAGACCGCTTTGAGTTTTTCTATCCTGCTCAAATCCTCTTCAGAAAGATTCTTGCCATCAATAATGACTTTGTCGCCAACGACGCGTACTTGGGTATTGGGGTTCTTGCCGAGAAGGCTGGAAATCTCTTCGGCAGCGCGTCCGACATCCTTGGGCGAAATGACCACACGTGCGGCGCTTTCTTCCCCGTTTTTGTACCAAAGATGCAGGTTCGTCTCGCCCGCACCCTCGGCCAGCAAGAGTAATTCTTTGCCATCGACGAGGGTAACGCTGAGGATTTTTCCATTGCCCACGGCTACCCGTTTCACGGTATTCGTCGTAATGATTTTTACCTGGCCAGAGTACATGGAAATACTCGACTGGTTATCTAATTCCAAGTCGCCTTTGGCGCAGGCCAAGGCGGGTAATATCAAGGTAAATATGGCCGCAGCCAGGGATTTTTTAATCATCTTCATCGTGAACGATTTCCTGTCAGGGCTGTGGCAAGGGTGGGACGTAGGAGAACGGCAAGTATTTCATTTGGCTGCCTGGCGTATGGTCGGACAGTGCGTTGCCGTTGCCGCCGGGGACAGAACTGTCCGTAGCTCTGGCTGAAGGGTGCGACGTGCCCGCGGTTTGCACATGGGCGATGCTCGGGCCGCCGGTGCCCGAAGATCCGCCGGCAATATATTCCACACCCGCCGCCGCATGCGGATAGCCGATAATGTCGTGCAGTGACACGGTGCGTTTGGGCCAGGCACTATTTTTGTCATTGCCGCGCAAATCCAGACGGATTTCTCCACTCTTTTGCGCGACCAGAATCTTTTGTGCTTGCAGTGGCGTGACTTCGAGGGTGATTGTGCTATAGCCTTCGGCGCTGCTGTTGCCCCCGTTGGCGGATAAATCCTTTCCGGTCGCGATGACTTTCAGGTTTTGCCCCAAAAAGCGCACTAAAGCACCCTCCGGGGCTGCAGGCGTCATTTGCACGTTGGTGATGGAGCCCGCGGCGGCATTGGTGCGAACATCCGCCTGGGTAATCCACAACATGTCGACGCGGTCCCCCGGGCGGAGCATTTTGTCCATGGAGTTCTCGGAGTTCACGGAAATCGTCAGCGCGATATGCTGGCTGTCCAAAACGTCCGCAGGACTCTCCGTGGAACTGAACATGGAGAGCGTTAATGGTTTACCACGCTCGGCAGGGAAAAGTAACCGTTTGTACTCAATTTTATTGAAATCGGTATCCGTGACGACGCCGCCCGGCGCACTATCTGCAGGAATGTTGCGTCGGGCGACCATGGACAGAGTAAGCACCGTCTTGGCAGGCAGATTTTCGATGGGCACCACTACCGGAATGGTGCTTTCCTTTTTAGAGGTCAACTCGCGGAGCAGTCGCTGCTTCAGGGCGGACTCTTGGGCATCCAGGGACTGCACGGCGAGGAAGGCCGCGCCCAGCCCTGCCGAAATGGCGACGGCCAGCAAAATCCAGCCGGTAAGCGCACGACTTTTCTTTTGCAGCATCGGTGGTATGGACTCGGGTTTGATCGGGGTCGACACGGGAACTCCTCAGAAAGGCAGGGTGGCGATGGAGGCAGCCCAGGAAAAATCGCTGGAAAATTTACGCAGCGCGTCCATGATCTGGGCAATGGGACTAGGGTCGCCGATAAACAGCAACCCGAGCGCGAAGACCGCAACAATGGCGTACTCAATACTGGACTGGCCTTTTTCGTCCATGGACGTGCTTCCTATCGTTGATCCAGGACGATGACTAAGCGGCTTTTACCGGGGCCATCCTCGCCAATAACGACGTCGAGCCGACGATTGTCCTTATTCATGGAGATCACGGAACCGTTGTTACGCATGGCCGGTGCCGGTTGCCATTGTTGTGCGAGCAATGCTTTGTCCAGTGACGCGCGAAGGTTGGCGGCTGGTGTATCGACACGCACATGCAGTACCCGTCCACGGATGCCAGCATCGCTGCTCTCCACGTCCTGAAGCACCAGGGCATCGGCGGGTAAAGGCAGATCGTCGGGCAGGGCGTCGCGTTCGATTTTCTGATTCATGCGCAGGCTGGTGAGCGTGCCGTACGCCGAGTCTCCTTCCATATGCCATTGACTGGTCAGAGAATAAGGCGGAGTAATGCAGCCCTGAATATGCTCGTTGCGGAGCTGATTTTCGGTGTAGGATCCTTTCAGTTTCGCGCAGGCTTCTACGAAATAGGAACGCAGCCGCTCCTCCTCTGCGCCCACATGGAATTGCACGGCCCTCATATCCACGCCATTGATTTTGAGTTGGCTGGACAAGGGCTCCATGACGGCATTTTCGGGGGCGGGCAGGAGTAGCGCATTGTCGGCGGCGACCGCGATAGCCGGGCTGGTGAGGAAAAACGCCGCGCACAGCGTGGTAGCTCGAAGCTTCATCTATTTGCCTCCACTGGGGTAAGGTTGAAGGCGATCGCCATACTGTACCTCGGGGTCGATATGCCCGGACTCCAGACGATTCAACTCAGGGAAGAAAAAACCGCCCACGGACTTGACGGTATTCACGGCACCATTATCCAGGTAACCGGTGGGCAGGAGTTGTTTGACGATGCGCACCTCTTCGGCGGGACCATTAGCGGTCCAGGCATCCGTGAGCACGGCTGCCTGCGCCGCAAATTGCGGTCCTCGAGCGAGTGGGTTATCGGGCAGGTAGGCGTATCCCGGCAGCCTTTCCAGCTGAACCCCGACAGTGGCGACCATCGGTCCCGTCATGCGCAGGGGGATGTCGGTCAGTTTCATGAGCGTTCCTAAAAACTTCATGGATACGCCCGTGGATATAGGCTCCTCGTGGGTGGCCACCTGGATATTGGCGAGGTCGCGCAACAGGGACTGTCCATCATGTCGGGCCAGAATCGGATCTACGTTTTGCCCACTCCCCGTATTGGCATTCGATAAGCGCGCATTGTGCGGGCCAAAAAATCGCACGGCCGCCTCATTACGCAGGTCTGCGTCGCTCTTGATGGCCAACCATTCCCGTCCCTGTGGCGGCTGGTCCCGCCATACGGTGCGTTCCCACACCACATAACGCGCAGCCTCAATCGTGCGTAATTGGGTAAAGCTCCATTTGCCGGTATAGATCACCAGAAAAAAGAGTGGGATGAGTGCAAAGGCTGCCACCACAACGAATTCGGTGAGGGATTGGCCGCGTTCGTCGGGCTGGTTTCCCAATATGGTTGCACGTTTCTTGTAAAATGCCATGCAACCTTTTTCTGCTTTGGTAGCGACAGCGAAGCTAAGGCAGTTAATCACAGAAGTCATTAGTAGTATGTGACGTAACTTGAAAGCTGTTTTTTTCATGAGCAGGCCCTCTTTACTGCTGTAATCCCAGCAGGGCGGCATATCGCGAACGGTCCGTTAAGGTTAAATCCACAAGACGTGCCTCCCAGAATGGGCTGAAGAGGTTCCCACGCTCGTAGTGGCGATCAATGCGTTGCCATAGCGAAGCCGGGCGTCGGAAATAGACCTGAGCCTTGGCAATTGCGCGCACCTGCCCGCTTTGTGCGGTTTGCGGCAGCGCCAAATTCATCTCCTGATGCGCTGCATTTTGTTTGATGCCTAAAGCGGTGCCAGAATCTCTGACGGTTCCTCGTGGGTGTTCTACAAGCACCATGTAAAATGGCATGATATCCGCAGGGTCGCCGTTAGCCCTTTTCAGCGATGGGCTTACGTGATCAAAATCCTGATATCGGGTAATTCCATTGGCAGAAAAACGGTCTGCATCTGCTCCGTTATTTACCATGCCTTTTCCGTAGGAATCTTGCTCATAGGAGTATTCAGATTTAGCCAAGCCGGACGCCTCTGGGTTGGTATTCCAGGATCCCTCGTAGGGAGGGATATATTGAGTTCTTGTATGTGGTGGAAACGGCTCTTCCGTAGATGTGTCGATTTCACGGTAACGGAGTGCAGATTGGAAGTAGTGATAGGGTGAGTCACCCGTTGTCTGCGCGGCACCCCAGCCAAGAGGCGCTTCGGGTAGGGACTCCCATTCCCCAAAAATCGCAAACTTTCTCCGCCACATATGCAAAGAGAGCGTATCCATGCCCGACCAAACATATTTTCCATTTTCCGGGTCGAGCGCAATTTGGGAGGCTCCCTTACGCGGGATATCCCATTTAAGTACCCATAAGTCGTGAGGCACTATGTCACTCAGAAGCTGCAAAGGGATAGGGAGGTCCGAACGGTTGTTCGTAAATCCATCTCGGGAGGCATTGATCATATACGCCATTCTTGCTTGTGCACTTTCTTTATCCCCTCCCCAACGCTTGACGAGATCGCCGCGATTGCTAAAGTACTGACCTAAATTTGTAGCCAGAGCGATACCATTTAGCCTGGCCTCATGATCGTTTAGCTTGACCACCTGTTCGGCCACGGCGGTCATCGCGCCCCCGGGGTTGGTATTCCCACCACCAGGATCAAACACACCGTTGGCCATGTGATAAGCCTCTTGCGAACCACTCAGCGCAGCATCGGCGATGTCCAGCGCCGGAAGAATTACTTTAGAAGCAGTATCGATGCTTTGATCTAATGCGTTGGTAGTTTGGGCAATTGCGTTGGTGATCGTTGCGATAGCCTGTCCGACCGCCGGTATCCAAGACACAAGAGTACCCAGGCGCTGGATATTCTGTCCGAGAGTTTTTACATGATGTGACCAGGAAATCAAACTAATTGTCTGCCCGATAGCAACCTGATTGGCGACCATTGCGCGGTTGGTGTAAGAGATAAAGTTGAGTTCCCTTGCCTCCATTTGCATGGCAGAGAAGGCAGCAGCGTCGGCAGCATTTTGAGTTTTCAGTTTGGTGGCGGTAAGTTGCCCGGTGTTAAAGACGAAGAGGACGGAGAGCAAGATTACAGGGATTAGGAGAGCAGAAAATAAGGCAGCTTGTCCTGATTCTGTATGCTTTCCTGCGGCAGGAGAACCGCGCTGTGGATCAGTATTATGCAACACTACATCCCCTTAATGTATGAGCTGGCATGATCTGAAACGACTTTTCTAAAATCCTTTCAGATCATGGGCGGGGTGAACCCCGCCCGCAGCTAATTACTTGCCCATATCCGATTTGTAATCACTCATGTTTTTCTGCAGGTCTGCATTAATTGTCGCCTGCCCAGCCGTACCTTGGGCTGCTGTAATATCAGAGTCCGCTTTTTTACCAGACAGTTCCTGAGAAATACCTGCCATCTGATGACGCAGTGTCTGCCCAAAGAGAGAAAACGCTGCAATGCCAGTGATCGCAATAAGCGCGACAATTATCAGATACTCTGTCATGCCCTGGCCGCGTTCTGCGTGAGACTTCTGAATAACGAAATAATGTTTCATGTGTCCTCCATAAAATGGGTGGGATCGCATCTACCACGGAAACATTCAAACATAGGCAAAAGTATTGCACAATATGGCCAGAAATCACTGGTATTATGCCGTAATTATATGAAAGATAATATTAATAGTGGCGCTCCGGTTTTGTTATAAAGATGATACAGCTTTGGAAGCGCGGCATTGCGGGTAATTGGGCGACGAGCAGGTGACCGTTACTTTAAAGTAAACATGATTGTGCGCTATTTTTTACTTATATATGTGCCGTAAAATGTTGGATTTTTTGGCAAAAAATAGCGCCGGACAGATTGTTTGGCGCGCTCAGTGATGATGATCTAGGCTTGGTGGTCAGTTATCAAAGATGCCCTGTACCACGCTACGCAAACCCTGCTGTAGCCGGTTAGTTGGTCTCGCTGCGAACGGCGTCTGCAGTGGTGTTAGTCAGTTCGACAGCAGCATGGATGGTGGCTGCAGATCTCCCAGTGATTGGTGTTGGGTTGCTGTGATAGACACAGCTTTGTATGGGGTGGGTGCGCTATTCATTGCGGGCGCATGGGTGGTGGTCGGCGCGATGTCGGCATTTGCAGGCGGGAGCCCGGCGATGGCACCAGGGCTGAGATCGACTACTTCAACCCGGCGGTTTTGTGCCCGCCCCTCATCGGTATTGTTACCTGCTACCGGGCGGGTGGCACCAAATCCGGTAACTTCAATACGTTGCCCAACTATACCTCGCGCTACTAAAGCCGATTTTACGGCCAAGGCACGATTTAACGACAACATCTGATTGTATGCAGCAGAGCCCACTTGATCGGTGTGCCCCTCCAGGCGTACGCGGAGAGAGGGGTGCTGCTCCATAAGTTGGGATAACGCCGTCAGAGTGGACTGCGCATCTGGCCGTAAGGTCGCCTGATTGAAATCAAAGGGTAAGTGCATAGCGAAATGTCCCCGCTGAATCAGGGCGCCCGCCATGCTTTCGCTGGTCAACTGTCCGACATCGCTGCTGACTAGGCCGCTATGCATGGGTTTGGTTTGCACGGCGTATACGGAGGCGTCCTGAGAATGGCCAAACAGGGTGTTATCGTTGATAAATACAATAGTGCGTACACCATCCGTGGCGCGATACTCGGCACTGAGCATGCGGCCATTCTCAAAGCTAAAAATTTCCGCGCCGCCGGTGTAGCGGGTTGGAGCGCCCCGCCACAGTGTTGCTGCCACATCTGCGTCGGGGTTTCTGCAGCCATGATCGGCGCATTGCCACAAGATGTGAAACCCAGCGCGCTGTAGTGCCTGCCGGTAGTTACGGATGAACTCCAGGGGTGAGCGATCTTCCGGTACTTTGTAACGAATGTACGTCACCTGACCCTCTACGGTCTCCGAGTTGGCGAACCCTTTTCTGCCTAAAATCCCGAGGGGAATGGTAGCCTCGTCGTAATGAGCGGTTTTATAACTATCAATGATGCTGCCAGGGTAGCGCCCCAGAAAGGGTAAATCCTGTCCGGGTTCGTCCAGTGCAAAGGCGGAGCCGGTGGTCAGGAGCAACAATAAGCTGATTTGCAGGGTAAAAGTGCGCATGTTCTTCACTCCGATCGTGATAATTGGTGAGGGACGGATTGCTTGCCGCCGGGTTTTTTGTTTTGGATGGTTTTGAGCAGACGTGCCAGGAGCATCCGCCGATTGGGTACTCCATGCCGTCTGCACATGACGGCGATCCGAGAGCGGATGGTACTTTCACTTTGACCAATCTGGGTCGCAATCTCGTTTTGACCGATACCCTCTACGAGCATTTGTGCAATACGCAAGTCCGTTGGGGTGAGCTCGGGATGAAAAGGTTCTTCAGTTTCGAGCGCTGTGTAGAGAATAAGCAACTCTGCCTGAATATCCTTGAGTTCCGTATTGCTCAGCGCCCTTGTGATTTCCAGGTGGAATAACGCGATCTGGGTAGGAGTGGGGTTGCAGAGGGGGCTCATCGCGAGTTGCGAGGACGTCGTGATACAGTAGGGGTGTGGATTTCCGGATGTTGCCTCGCGCTGCGCCCGGACGATCAATTCTCTGGGTGGGGCAGGCCAGCGTCCCGTGGGGTAGCGCCACCAGGATGTGGTCCGCCAGCCTTTGCAGTGGCGATGCAGGCGATAGACCTTGATTTGTCGGAACCAGCCCTGTTCCCGCCATCCTCTGGAGATGTCAGAGGGTGACCTTCCCAATGTATAGCACTTTGGTGCCTGGCCCGCACCGCACGCCGCGGGTTGGGCTAGTAGGTTTAGCCACATATTCGCTCCCTCCAATATGGAGAATTATATAATCTATGCTATGGCACGATGTTACCGCGCTCCGTGTCGATGTCAATATGTAGCAATGCTGTTTACTATAATTGCTTTTGTTGAAGTCATTGCGCTGAATTTTTATATAAAATTATACATAAATACAATGCAGTATAATTTATAATGTGTGATTATTGAATGTTTGTTGCTGATCCCTGGATTATGTTTTAATGCGATGAACGCGTTAACATCACAGAGTAATGCGCAGAGTCGATCGTAAGATGCAGAATGTTAGGGTGATTCCTTTATGAATCGATAATCAGCCCAGAAAAGTGGGTGGGGGGAGCGGATGGTAAGCCATAAGGTACTCGGTATTCTGGTATTCGCAGCGGTGGTCGGGCTTACTTTTGTGGCCCTGCTGGCAACCCGGCAGGCTTTGGTGACGGGGCGAATGACCTTCGCTCGCGAGGGGCAGGTCAAGTTGTCGGAGTTGTTCATCTTCGCTGACCCTGATCTGCTGTGGAAGCTGAACGTAGCGGCGGTGCTGGCTTTGCCGCTTATGATCTGGTTGCTGCTGGGTTCGTCAGTGTTGGCCGTTACGTTGGCCATTATCATCGCCTTGTTGCCCCGTTTTGTGCTGCGCTGGCTGCAGAAGCGGCGTCTGGATCGTCTGCATGCACAACTACCGGATGTTCTCATGATGCTGGCCAGCGGCTTGCGCGGCGGCGCCAATTTGCAGCAAGCCATGGAAGGACTCTCCCGCGATCTGAGTCCACCCATCAGCCAAGAACTGGCGCTGGTCGTGCGGGAGCAGCGCCTGGGCGCCGCCTTCGAGGACGCCATAGACCATCTGGCGCAACGGGTGCCGTCGCAGGACGTGCAATTGGTGTCCTCCGCCTTGCGTATTAGCCGGGAGGTGGGAGGTAATCTCGCCGACACCGTGGCGCGACTGGGGGATACCTTCCGCAAGCGATTAATGATGGAGCAGAAGATAAAAGCGTTGACCTCACAGGGCCAACTTCAAGGTATTGTGATGACAATTTTGCCGGTATTGATCATTTTTGCGCTCTTGCAGATTGAGCCACAGGCTATGGGGGCGCTATTTAATACGATGCGCGGCTGGACGGTGCTGGCTATCGCCATTTTGTTTGAAGTGCTCGGCTATTTCTGGATCCGTAAAATCGTGAGTATTGAAGTATGAGTGCGATTTTTGCAGCATTAATAGCGCTCGTAGCCGGGGTGTCCATCGGACTTTTTGTCTATGGATTGGGTGTGCTGGCGCGGCAGATGGAGCCATCACCGCGGGATTATATGGATCCCTTGCCCAAAGGGTTGCGTCCGTTCTGGCCCTTGGTGCAGTTTATCCGTTCCACGTTGATTGTCTTTATTCCAGACCGCTTTTTACTGCGCGTCCACCAGCGATTACAAAGAGCCGGTATGAATTATTTGCTCAGTGCCAGAGAGTTTGTAGCGCTCAAGGCAATCAGCATGCTGGTGCCGCTGATTTTTGTTTTTTTATCCTATACGGCATTTGGGCTTTTCAATATTTGGCTGAGCCTGCTGGCTACGCTGGTGGGCAGTTTTTATCCCGATTTGTGGCTTGTTGAGCAGGCGAAGCGGCGGGGGCGGATGATTCTCAAGGAACTGCCTGTTTATCTGGACTTTATCACCTTGATGATTGAGGGTGGCCTCAATTTGACCAGCGCTATGCAGGTGGCGGTGGACAAGGGGCCGCTGGGACCGTTGCGCAATGAATTTGGCATTATGATCCGCGATTTGCGTGCGGGGACGCCGAAGATGGATATTTTCCGACGCTTTGGGGAGCGGGTTCCGTTGCCGGAAGTGCGGAGCCTGGTCAGCGCCCTGATTCAATCGGAAGAGCGGGGTGGTGATCTGGGGCCGGTATTGCGGGCGCAAGCGGAACAGCGACGTGAGGAACGTTTCCTGCGCGCCGAAAAGCTGGCACTGGAGGCACCGGTCAAGTTACTGGCTCCACTGGTTGTCTTCATTTTCCCCATCACCTTTTTGATGCTGGCTTTTGTCATCTATATGAAATTTCTTCAGGAAGGCGGCTTTTGACACAACAAGGCGTAGTTTGTCGGGGTGATCAGGTGCTCTGGTCTGAGGTGCAGATGGCGGCCAGTTTTCTCGACCGTTTGCAGGGCTTGCTGGGCAAGGCCGGGCTCTCTGATCAGCAGGGGTTGTTGTTGACTGCCTGTGGGAGTGTACACACCGTGGGCATGCGTTTCCCCATTGATGTCATTTTCCTGGATGTCGATCTGAAGATATTGACTTGTCACCCAGGTGTCAGCATGTGGCGCATGAAATCCTGCCGGGGTGCCCGCACGACGCTGGAGGTGGCGGCAGGCGGTGTTGAGCGTCACGGGGTGGTGCCCGGACAGCGTTTGACGTGGCAGATAGCAGATATTAACAAGCAATAGAGTTTCATCCCGACCTTACGCCAGGGCGGGCTCACAAAGTCTGGCGATCAATGGCCGGACCAGGCTGATCGAGCGGAGTTTTTTGGACGTGCTCGCTGTGCAACCTTGGCGCCAGCCGGACCGACCAGATAGCGAAAGCTGGTCTTACTTGGACCCAAGACATAATCTTTGGTGCAGTATCGTGCGTGTCCGTTGCCATGGTACAGCTGGTTGGGGTTGCGCGGTCCATGTCAAATGCGCTGTATCAATCGCAAGGGCGAAGCGCGAAGCGGCAAATGATAGCGACTTCCTATACCATGTATGGAAGACGTGGCAACGCGATTGCGCCACTCTTCAGAGCTGCTGCCTGCCTCTGTGGTTTTTTACCATAACATGAACATGGTCCTTGGTGAACCTCCTCCAGGAGTATTAAAACGTGAAGTGCAATGCAACAAGTCAGTAGGTATCATTCTGTCTCGTGGCCACTCGGACAGAACGGGCGGATGGCTTGATTTTGCTGGGTTCATGGCCTGCCGGTGCGGGGCCTTCTCGCGCAAGCCCGGCACGCGATCGCTGATGCGGTACAGGTAGGGATGCTCTGACAGTGGCAACACACAGACGCGCAGGCGTTCCCACAGACGTTCGGCTGCACTCACGACCGATGTAGTCTATGATAGCGGCTAGATCGGCGTCGGCCGACTCAAGCCAGAAGATGGGTAGCATCAGGACGTTTTGCGCTGTCTGAGCCGTGCTAGTCGCTCGGCCATGCGTCGCTCAATCTCATCGTGCGGGATGCTCGGGCGCGGGTCGGCCATGCTAGCGGCAGTCTTGGCCTGCAGCCAAGCCGTGTAGCTGACCTCCTGCTCGGTGGAGGCAAACTCGGAGATGATAGAAGGTAAAACGGCATTCATTCTGGGCGCTCCTCTGGTATCGATCATCAGCGAGGGTTTAAAGCCCCCATGCGGTCCCTGATGTCTATATTAGGCGGTTTTCCCTCTTGCAGGAACCATCCACAAATTCTGTGCGCCACCCTGTGGATGGAACCAGCAACCCAGCGGAGAACATCGGGAAAAGCCCTGGCCACCAAAAGCATCCAGATCCTCTGGAAGATCAGGCCGAGCCAGCTTCAACGCCATACCAACCGGCAAGGTCTAATCTGTGGTTGTCACTGTGGCAGTATCTCACAAACGAGAATTTTTGAGGGCTCATGGCTTCAGATCGCGGACGCACACAGAACCAACCTGTTACCGCTCCCAAAACACCTCTTGAAATCGTTTTCTGGATTCATGGCCTATATTGTGAATTTTGAGAGGCTATCAGTTATGCAATCTACCAGATGGCCAACGCCTCTGACTATATTACTCCTCCAGATACTGGGCGGGAAGGTCCGCTTCCCGCTGCATTTCTGTCGTTCGGCCCTAATCGCCAAAACAGACGGCTCCCTACCCTGATCCGGCCTACCGAATTGTCAGGATATTTGGTGCGTTCTACAGTAAGCCCGCCCTCCGAAGCGATTCGGCTTATCGAAACAAAAGCGCGCCTCTGCGGGAGTGATTGGCTGTCGACACCGAAAACAAAAATATCTGCCATCAGCATGCATTGGGTCGCCTGAAGTGTATACAACGTCCTCGTTTGCCTGTTTCGTTTTTTCAGTTCTCGGCTGCATCTCAGATTCTGTGATACCGAAGCGCTGACGATAGTCCAGTTTTGATGGTGGTCTATGCCAAGAAGCGATAGCTTCGCCGATGGCTTGCAGCCTTTTGGTACTAGTAACTCCTGGGAGACGTTTAAATACATCTGCGACCGTAATTCCGTTACGAAAGTCATCAATACGCTGAAAAAAGAGGTCGCTCTTCACCACTTCCGTAAAATCGTTCTCGCGAGGTTTTAAGAGGCGGCCTCGCGTGGATACCAGCACATGGTTATGGAAATGCGGCTTCGCAAGTCCAAAGCGGTGAGGAAGGAGTTGGTGACGCTTGAGCAGCCGCTTTAAAAGGACAATGTGACGATCGTTCTGCGCAATGGGCGATGGTATTGGGTAGGTACTTCCATCTTTGCGGATTGCCTCAAATTCACCGCTAGGGAGAATTTTGACACCTCCTGAATAGTTCTTGGTTTCCAATACAAAGAAGTCGAGGGTGCGCACCATCAACAGATGATCAATCTGCGCTACGTCATCCCCATCGACCAGCCGCAAATCGTGGAGAACGATCCAATTAGCAGATTCTCGATGTCTAAGGCTCAGGTCAAAGGCCGTCGTGGACTCGGCATCATTACCTGATTTGAGCATGTAATGCTCCTGCTCTATCTGCTTGCGGTGCTCATCGCTTAGATTGCATTGCAACAGAAGCTCCAGCTCCATCTCTGCGAGCTTGCGCCAAGCCTTGTCTCTTTCTTTGAGGATCATGCAACGGAACTCCGGCGATATCTGAATATGATTTTTTAGGCAACCGCCAGCACCACATGACCTATTGGCGCGGATGCGGCCTTTATCTGAATCTCAATGTCGTACCCCAGCCTATTCAGGCAGGCCATCGGCTTGCGTTCGGAGAGATTACTAAAATTTCCCCGCAAAAGCGCCGACACCTTGGGTTGGCTAATCTCCATACGCTGGGCGGCCTCTACTTGCCAGCCATGTACCAATGCCCGCTTGCGCCAGTCTGCCTTGAGCCACACAGAAAACGGTACAAACAGCCAGCAATAGCGCTTGGGGGGGGCACACTCAGGTTCCTCGGCAGTAAAGCCGCCTTTCTCCTCGGAAAGCGGAATCATAAGGAAGAGGTGGTCCCGGGTGAAATTGTAGCGTGATGTTACAGGCTGACCTTGCGGAAGGCAAATCAGGTTCTATACTCAGTCTATGTACTATAGTTAAGCAATTTGTCTCGTGAGTAAACGATTGTATCGGTTCTCCGGAATATATATTAAGGAGGGTGTATGCTTTACTGGGCTGTGGTGTTTTTCATTGTCGCATTGATCGCAGGTATGCTTGGCTTCTTTGGGATAGCAGGGGCGGCGGCATCAATCGCAAAAATATTGTTTGTCATCTTCCTGGTATTGTTTGTGGTGGCGCTGATTACGGGTAGACGCAGATTGTAAAGGGTATTACTTCTCAGGAATATTGTATTTGTGCTACATCGCTGTGAGCGACAAGATTTTATCTCCCTGTGAAATGCTCGGCGGCCATGCAAAACGCGGGTTTTGATGCGCTACTAATGCAACTTAAGGCGCGCACTGCAGAACTTGCCCATGGGCATCGGTGATTCGCATACGGATGTTGGCATAAGAAACCTTTGTTTTTTATAGTGAAGCGAGGGGCGTTTCATGAATAAGGATCAAGTCAACGGTCTTGTGAAAACTGTAAAGGGTGCTGTTAAAGAGGCGGCTGGAAAGGTTGCTGGAGATCACCAGCAAGAAACGGAGGGTAAGGTAAAAAAAGAGGTGGGTAAGGTGCAATCCAAGTGGGGCGACCTGAAAGAAAGTTGACCAAGTAGTTTTCCCGCCGGTAGGCCGCCAGGCGTGTCCACAGCAACAAGCAATCACCCCCATTCACAATTCTTGACACTTTGCTGCTGGTATCCACCGGAGCGGAGCGCTAACTTGTTTGCCACGGAAAGGGTACACCTTTCCCCCTGAGTGATGAGGAGCAGAGTGATGTTAAAATTTAAGCACGTAGTATCTGGATTGATGGTCGGAACGATGGCGCTGGCGGTAGTACCTGCCTTTGCAGCAGGCGCAGAGGCCCAGCCTGCCATGAATGGTGGCCCCATGATGGGACCGGGCATGATGTACGGTCATCCCTGTCCAGGAGGATGGCGGCATAGCCCCATGCGCAAGGGGGGCTGGATGCGGAATGCACCCGTGCCCATGCTGATGCCCATTGTCTGGCGGCATGCGGTGGACCTTAAGCTGACCCCCGCCCAGGAAACGGATCTGAAAAACTGGCGTGCCCAGCAGGAAAAAGCCATGCCGACCTGGCGTCACGATATGCTGGTCCACAACACCGCATTGCGTGATGCGCTGCTGAATGGTGAGTCGGGCAGTGCCATCGCCCCCTTGCAGGAAGCGGTCCTCAAGGATCATGCCACGATGCTCGAACATGGCATCCAGCAGGTGAATTATCTCCATAAGGTCCTGACGCCTGTGCAGTGGCAGAAAGCTACTGCCTTATATAAGGAAATGGGGACCAAGCGGGGACCCTGGGGCAAGTAAATGACGGAGGGCGGCAAAATCCTGCTGGTCGATGATGACCCCCGGCTGCGCACTATGCTGGTGCGTTACCTGGAAGGGCAGGGTTTTGTCGTCCACGCCGCCGCCTCCGGCGTGCAAATGGATCGCCAATTGGAGCGGGAATATTATGACCTGCTCTTGCTCGACGTCCTCATGCCCGGCGAAGACGGCTTCAGCATCTGCCAGCGCCTACGGGTGCAGGAACCGCATTTGCCTATCATCATGTTGACTGCCCGAGGTGATCTCAGCGACCGGGTGCAAGGCCTTGATGTGGGCGCCGACGACTATCTTTCCAAGCCTTTTGAGCCGCAGGAACTGGTTGCCCGTATCCGTGCCGTCTTGCGGCGCAGTCAGGATCTGCGCAGTAGTGATCCAACCCCGGGGGTACTTGTTTTCGGACCCTTCCGCCTCGCTCTTGGCAGCCGCAGTCTCTGGCGGAATGATGAGAAAATCTCCCTTACTGACAGTGAGTTTTCCATTCTGCACGCGCTGGCCAGCCATCCCTGGCAACCGCTCTCGCGGGGCCGTCTGCTGGCCATGACCCACGGCAGCGACGACACCACACCGGGGGCACGGGGTATTGATGTGTTTATCTCGCGCTTGCGACGCCTCGTCGAAGACGACCCTAGTGAGCCACACTATATTCAGACCGTTTGGGGGCGGGGCTATGTGCTGGTACCCGACGGCGGGGACGCTACGCCCAGGGAACAAGGCGCTTTACCCGGATGAAAAAGCCGCGCTGCTGGCCGGATACGCTGTTTACCCGTATGTTTCTCATCATCGCTGGGTTGCTGCTGCTGAGTCAGCTCGCGGTGTACTGGTTTTTCAATATCTATCAGGCCAACCCGCAGGCCGAGCTGCTGGCGCAGAACTGGGCGCAAATCCTGACCCTGAGTGAAAGCCTTAGCCCGGTCCAGCGTCGAGCGGCGACGTCCGAACTGATGCACCAAGGGCTCCGCATCGTTCCTGCCGGTACGCTGCGCGGCCACAAGCCCCGTATGCCGGTACTGGCAAATGCTCTGCAATTGCTGCACCGCATGGGCTGGCCGCAGGCGCAACTACGCATGGACGGCCAGCGCCGGGTGCTTTGGCTGCTAGCTCGGCCCGATGCCACCCTGGCGCTGGCGATGCCCATGCCCCATTCACCGGGGCTGCCATTGCCCTGGTTCAAGCTGGCGGCGATTTTGCTGCTCTCCTGGCTGGGGGCGTATCTGGCGGTACGTCAGGTGACCCGACCTCTCACCCGGCTCATGCAGGGGGTGGCACGTTTGCGCGGCGGCGATACACCAGCGGATCTGCCCGAGGCAGGTCCAGCCGATTTGCGGCGCCTAGCCGAACGCTTCAACCAAACCTTGCGCGATTTGCATCGTCTCTGGAAAGAGCGGGAGATGGTGCTGGTGGGGGTCTCTCATGATCTGCGCACGCCGCTTACCCGCATGCGCCTGAGTGCCGAATTTCTACCGGCCGAGGAGGAGGCCCGTGGCGAAATTATCGCCAATATTCAGGAGATGGATAAGGTTATCCACCAGTTTCTGGATTACGCCCGCAGTGGCGAGCAGGAGCCGCTGGTAGCGACTGACCTGGGGCCCTGGCTTAAAATGTTCATACTGCGCCAACAGGCTGACGTGGTGTGGCACCCGCCTGCGGCGGATCTACCGAAGCTGCCCATACAGGAAGTGGGTCTGGCCCGCGCCCTGCAAAACCTCATCGACAACGCGCAATCCCACGGTGGCGTACCCATAGATGTCAGTGCGGAACCCACGGCGGACGGCGTGCTGATCCGCGTCCGCGATCACGGGCCGGGCATTGCGGAGAGTGAACTGGAAACTGTGCGTGCGCCTTTCGCACAAGCCGGAAAGGGCGGCGGGGTAGGACTTGGGCTGGCCATCGTCGAACGGATTGTGGCCTACCATCACGGGCGCTTCACCCTGGCCAACGCCTCGGGCGGCGGCCTGGAGGCGCGTATAATCCTGCCGCAGTCACCTTAAACGGGTGACTTCAGGACCGGGTAGCAGCCGCGGGCGGGCAAAGCTTACGAAGATGGGCGACTTCGGCGGGACTGAGGTTGTGCCACTTGATGTTGCCGCATTGCCCGCTGATGGGACCCTCCAGCGTACCCCCCTGAGAAATGGTCTTGCCAACGGGAAAGTTCGCAACGGACCGAGTAGAGACCGTGGGTGATATCAGTTGCACCGCCGCCGCCGCATCTGCAGGCGCTGTGGACTGTACTTTGGTTTGCTGGTTCTGCCACCAGAAGAACAGCACCGACACCACAATCAGCAAAAACAGCAACACGATCAGCCAGCGCCAGCCATGCATTTTTTTTGCTCCGTCCATCCGTTGTACCCCATGTGTAAGCTCTTCTTTCAGACTGTAGCAAGAGCTGGGGAGGAATGCCAAAGAGCCGGGCGACGGCTGGAAGCGCTGGCGAACAATGCCCCCTTTTCGCTATAGTCGCGGGCAGGACAGGAGGTGTGGGCATGAGTGAAAAAATGTGGGGTGGGCGCTTCGCGGCGGGCACCGATAGTCTAGTAGAAGCCTTTACGGCATCCATTCAGGTGGATCGCCGTTTGTATGTGGAAGACATTCGTGGCTCCATGGCTCATGCGCGCATGTTGGGCCGGGTGGGCGTGCTGGCGGAGGCAGAGGTGGAAGCTATTGTCACCGGGCTGGCGCAGGTGCGGCAGGAGATCGTCGAAGACCGCCTCCCTTTTGTCGACGCGCTGGAAGACATTCACATGCACGTCGAGTCACGTCTCACGGAAATCATCGGTGACGTCGGCAAGAAGCTCCACACCGGCCGTTCCCGCAACGATCAGGTAGCAACCGACCTGCGCCTTTATGCCCGCGGCTGTCTGGATGACCTCGTCCAGGGGCTGCAGCACCTACAAAACGTCTTTATCGACCTTGCCGAGCGGGAGGTGGAGACTATCCTCCCTGGCCTGACGCACATGCAGGTCGCCCAACCGGTAAGCTTTGGCCACCACTGTATGGCCTATGTGGAAATGTTCCACCGCGATACCCAGCGTCTGCTCGATGCGCGGCGACGGGTGAATGTGCTGCCCCTGGGCGCGGCGGCGCTGGCGGGGACGACCTTTCCCATCGACCGCTGGGATGTGGCGCGTCAACTCGGCTTTGAGGCCGTCGCCGAAAACAGCCTCGATGCGGTCTCCGACCGCGACTTTGTGATGGAGGTGTTATCGGACCTCGCCATCCTCGCCGTCCACCTCTCGCGGCTGTCGGAAGAGCTGATCCTGTGGATGTCGGCACCTTTCGGCTTTATTGACCTGCCCGACGGCTTTTGTACCGGCTCCAGCATCATGCCGCAAAAAAAGAACCCGGACGTCGCGGAAATCATTCGCGGCAAGAGTGGGCGGGTGATCGGCGATCTTGTCGCTATCCTCGTCCTTATGAAGGGCCAGCCCCTCGCCTATAACCGCGATAATCAGGAAGACAAAGAGACCTTTTTCGACGCTCTCGACCAAATGCGCGCCAGCGTGGAGATCATGGGCCGGATGTTGCCGGGCCTGCAGACCCGGCCTGCGGTTATGCGCGCACAGGCAGAACGCGGCTTTGCCACCGCCACAGACCTAGCCGATTATCTGGTGCGCAAGGGGCTGCCTTTCCGCGATGCCCATGCCGTGGTGGGACGGGCGGTACGCCTAGCCCAAGAACGCAACATCGGCCTGGAAGCCATGCCACTGGCGGATTTGCAGGCCTTGTCACCGCTCATCGGTCGGGAGGTCTATGCGGTGTTGGCACTAGAAGGCTCCCTGGCGGCGCGTGATCATTTGGGCGGTACGGCACCCCGGCAAGTGCAAGCCGCCATCCTGCGCGCCCGTGAGCGCTTGCAGCGGGAGGCTCTGTGAACCGCGCCCGCGCCGTCTTCCTACTGCTGTTGCTTGGTCTCGCGCTGGGCGGTTGCGGCCGTAAAACGGCGCTGACCCTGCCGCCTGCTCACAGCGTTACACCTGCCGCAACCACGGTTCCTACCCAGAACTCCACCGTCGTTGAGCCCTCGGCGCCTGTTCAGAGCCCCGCTGTCCCATGAATACGTTTCACTACCGCAATCACGCCCTTTATGGTGAAGACCTTCCCTTGCAGGAAATAGCAGAGCATTACGGCACGCCCTGTTACGTCTATTCCGAGGCGGCGTTGCGCGAGCGCTATCACTCCTTCAGCGCTGCCCTCGGTGACAACACCCAGGTCTGTTATGCGGTCAAGGCCAACAGCAATCTCGGCATCCTGCGGATTTTTGCGGAGCTGGGCGCGGGCTTCGATATTGTCTCTGGCGGTGAGCTGGAGCGGGTACTGCGTGCGGGGGGCGATGCCGACAAGACCGTTTTTTCCGGCGTGGGCAAGTCGAGCGTCGAAATCCGCGCTGCCCTCAACGCCGCTATCTTCTGCTTCAATGTCGAGTCCGCGGCCGAACTCTGGCGCATTGCGGACATTGCTGCCGACATGGGCAAACGTGCGCCGGTGGCCCTGCGGGTCAACCCCGACGTGGACCCTGGCACCCATCGCTACATCGCTACGGGGCTGAAGGAGAGCAAGTTTGGTATCCCCATGGAGCAGGCCCGCCACCTCTACCTGCAGGCGGCGCAACATCCGGCGCTGGAGCTGAAGGGTATTGCCTGCCATATCGGCTCCCAGTTGCTGGACCTGACCCCCCTGGGTGAGGCGGCGGTGCGGGTGCGCACGCTGTATGACGAACTGGCGACCCATGGGATTGCCCTCCAGCATCTGGATCTGGGCGGCGGTGTGGGCATTCGCTACCACGACGAAATCCCGCCCAGCCCCGCGGACTACGCCTGGACACTGGATCAGGCTTTGCAAGGCGGAGCGGCACGGCGGGTTGTGGAGCTGGGCCGTGCGCTGGTGGGCAATGCCGGCGTGCTGCTGACCAAGGTGGAATACCTCAAGGACAACGGCAGCAAGCAGTTCTGCGTGGTGGATGCAGCCATGAATGACCTGTTGCGCCCCGCACTTTATGGAGCCTGGCATGACATCCTGCCCCTGCACCAAAGCGCCGAAACAGGACAAGCCCTGGATGTCGTCGGCCCGGTCTGTGAAAGTGGTGACTTCCTTGCCAAGGACCGCTCGGTAGCGGCCAGGGCTGGTGACCTGCTCGCCGTCATGAGCGCCGGCGCCTACGGCTTCGCCATGAGCAGCAACTACAACAGCCGCCCCCGTCCTCCCGAGGTGCTCATCAGCGGCCACCAGCACCGCCTTATCCGCCGCCGCGAAACCCTTGACGATCAGTTGGCGTTGGAGGAAAACCCGAACCTCTAAGGCGTCTTCCCCTGAAGGATCGCCACGCAACGCATCCATCGACAGCACCGACTATCTGCTATCCTTAGGCGGGAATGGGAAATTTCCGCGGGCATGGCCGTATCGAAGGCGACCGCAGCACTTGGCCAACCGCCCGCACACTTGTGAGGAGGCCACCATGGCAGAGATGAAGGTATTCAGTACCGGCATCGATCCTGACGACTGGATCGCCAGACGTTTCACTCAACCCGGCGACGGGCGCACCCCGCCCATCTTCTGGCAGCATCTGCCACCCGGTACCAAAAGCCTGATCCTGCTCATGGAGCATCGCGAGGCGGAAGCGGGGCGCAAGGTCAAGTGGCTGGTCTACGACCTGCCGCCTGCCGCTGAAGGTATCCACGAAGGCGGCCCATTGCCTGATGGCGCCAAGCTGGGGCGCAATGACTTCGGGACCATGGCTTACCGCCCGCCGGAGGCAGACGCCAACCATCAGCTTCAACACTATGACTTTATCCTGATGGCGACCGATCTGCCCACCCTCGGCCTCGCCGAAGGCGCTGGCTGGGAATCGGTGAAAGGAAGGCTGCGCAAGGGAGGTCGGGACAGCGACCAACTCGGACCGCCCCCTGCCGCGGACCCCCGTGCCCGCGAATTCCATCCACTCGGTCACGTCCTCGACCACGCGGAGTTCTCCGGGCATTTCGCACTGGATACGGACAAGCACGTTTGAGCGCCGTTGCTCCGATCCCCCACGAGGGCACGATGGGAAGCATACTGGTACTGGGGCTGGGTAATATCCTGCAAGGGGACGATGGAGTGGGCGTGCACGTCGTCCGCTGGCTCACCGGGCAGGCACCCATGACCGGCGTCACGATCCTGGATGGGGGCACGATCGGCGCGTCGCTGCTGGTTGAACTGGAGGGGGTGGATGCTTTGCTAGTGGCGGATGCCGTGGAATCGGGGCGGGAAGCTGGGCAGGTGACCCTCTTCCAGGGGGCTGAGATGGACCGTCTCCTGGCCCGTCCGAGAGCCGGCAGCGTGCACGAGGCCAGTCTAGCCGAACTGCTGGACATGGCGCGCCTGCTCGGTTGTCTTCCGCCCCGGCGGGCATTGCTCGGCATTCAGCCCCGGACCATCGCCTGGGGCGACACCCTGAGTTTGCCGTTGGCCCGATCCCTGCCCGAAGCCGGGCGTCGCGCCCGCTCGCTCCTGGAGGAATGGCAACGTGAAGACGCTTGATGCCATTCCTATCCGTCCCGCACCTAGCCCCGCCGCCAACGCGCCAGCCTTGCTGCAGGAGATTGTCGCCGCCCTGGATGCCTTGCTCCTCTCGGGGCGGCGGCACTGCATCGATCTTGGCTCCTTGCCCCTTTCCCCCGCCGACCGGGATATGCTCCGGGAGATACTGGGGACGGGAGAGGTTCACATGGAACTGGCAACCCTGGGAACCTCCCGCATCGATGAGACCGGGGTGCCAGGTGTGTGGTGGGTGCGCCATTCCAGCGAGGACGGAATCCTGCTGACGGAGTCGCTGGAAGTATGCCATGTGCCGGAGATCGTTCCAGCCGATACCACGGACATCGCGGTCGGGCTGCAGCGGCTGCGGCAACGCATCGCCGTTGGTGAACCAGGAGGGCACTGATGGAAGATACCATCCTCGACGCATTCCGGAAAAACGGCCTGAGCCGTCGCGCCTTCCTGAAATTCTGCGCCGCCACCGCCTCCCTGCTGGCCCTGCCTCCTGCCGCTGCTGCGGCGATGGCGGAAAAGCTGGCGAGCGCCCCTCGGCCCACGGTGATCTACCTCTCTTATCAGGAATGCACCGGCTGCCTGGAGTCCATGACCCGCTCCTTCTCGCCTACCATCGAACACCTCCTGTTCAACAACATTTCCCTGGCCTTCAACGATACGCTTCAGGCCGCTGCCGGTGAGGCCGCCGAGGCGGCCCGGAAGGAGGCCATGCGCAAGGCCTGGGGCAAGTACATCCTCATCGTGGACGGGGCCGTGCCCATGGGAGCAGGCGGCGCCTACTGTGTGGCCGCGGGCCAAAGCGCTGTCGATGACCTGCGCCATGCCGCCCAGGGGGCTGCGGCCATCATCGCGGTGGGGACCTGCGCCGCTTTCGGCGGCGTTCCCTATGCGGCACCCAACCCCACCGGCGCGGTGCCGGTCTCGGAGGTCGTCCGCGACCGCCCCATCATCAACGTCTCGGGTTGTCCGCCCATCCCCGAGGTGATGACCGGGGTGGTCGTCTACTACCTGAGTTTCGGGATGCCCGCCCTCGACCGCCAGGGGCGACCGCTGACGTTTTACGGCAATACCATCCACGACCGTTGCTACCGCCGGCCTTTCTACGACGAGGGCCGCTTCGCCCACACCTTCGACGACGAGGGCGCGCGCAACGGCTGGTGTCTCTATGAGTTGGGTTGCAAGGGACCGGTGACCTACAACGCCTGCGCCACCCTGAAATGGAACCAGGGGACCAGCTTTCCCATCCAATCCGGTCATGGTTGCCTGGGCTGCTCCGAGCCGGACTTTTGGGACAAAGGCGGATTTTACCGGCCCCTGCCTGCAGCTACCGGCCACTGGCCGCGCGGGGAGGTTTTGGGCGGTGCGGCGCTGGGGGGAGCAGTGGTCGGGGTGGGAGCGGCAGCGCTCGCCCGCTCCCGTCAGCAAGCGTCCGCTGCAAAAGGCGCCAAAGAGGTAAACAGCCTGCCCCCCAAGGAGGATTCCCATGAGCACTGAGACAGACCTGCTGGATTTCGCTCGCGGCCCCGCCCTGGAGGCCGCGCTGATCATCCTGGTTTTCGGCATGTTTTGGCGGCTCGTGGGGGTGTTGGTTCTGCGCCGACCCCGTGATCTTTCGGAGCCGCGGGTGCGCCACGCCTGGCTGGAGGGCATCAGGACCATCTTTACCCGCATGTGGCCGCGCCGGGAGTTCCGGCCCCGCATCCTCCACTGGGAGGCAGTGAGCTATGTCTTTCACTTCAGCCTGGCGTTGGTGATTCTGGGTTTGGTGCCCCACATCCTTCTCATCCGCGACATCACGGGCTTGTCCTGGCCGGGCTTGCCAACAGGGGTGATCACCTTTGCCACCGGCGTCGCCCTGATCAGCCTCCTCGCCCTCCTCGCTCATCGTGCCACCCATCCGGTGCTGCGGCGGATCTCCAATTTCGATGACTACTTCAGTTGGCTGCTGGTCTTTACGCCACTGCTCACGGGGCTTATGGCCTATTACCATCTGGGTGGCCGTTATGAGGACTTGCTCGCTGTGCACATGCTGAGCGCGGAACTCCTGCTGGCGTGGCTGCCCTTCAGCAAGCTCGCCCATACCGTGCTCTTCCTGTTCTCCCGTAGTGTCACCGGGACGATCTACAGCCGTCGGGGGGCACAGACATGACCAGCATAGATACGCAGTTCCCTCTGGAATTGAACCAGTCTCGTCTGAGCATCCAGAAACCCGAGCCACGCTACGACAAGCAGGGCGAGATGGCCGACACCGAGCGGCTCGATCGGGCCATGCGTGGCTTCGTCAAGGAGTTCGGCGCCACCGCTGCCCTTTACATGGAGTCCTGCGTGCATTGTGGCCAGTGCGCCGAGGTATGTCAGTACTATGTGCAAACCGGCGACCCCAGGTACACCCCTATCTGGAAGCTGGAACCCTTCAAGCAGGCCTACAAGCGCGAAGCCGGGCCGTTTTCGTTTTTTTTCCGTCTGTTCAACCTCAAGCGCCGCGTCACCGTGCAGGCACTGGAAGAATGGCAGGAGCTGATCTACGACAGTTGCACCCAATGTGGGCGCTGCACCATGGTTTGCCCCATGGGCATCGACATCGCCAGCCTCGTGGGTTTAGCCCGGCACGGCATGGCCGCCGCCGGGCTGGTGCCCCATGAACTCTGGGCGACGGTGGAGCGCGCGAAACGGGAAGGCAGCCCCCTTGGTACCACCCCGGCGGTCCTCAAGGACCGCATCGCCTGGCTGGAGGATGAGCACAATGTCGAGATTCCCCTAGATCGGGAACGGGCGGACGTCCTCATGACCATCTCCTCCATTGAGGTCATGAAGTATCCCCAGTCCATCGTCGCCTTGGCCAAGATCATGAAGCGGATGGGCGCGTCCTGGACTTTTCGCAGCGATGGTTACGAGGCTACCAATTTCAGCATGTTCGCTGGCGACCAGCAGGGTCAGCGGGAGGCGAGCCTCAAGCTCATCGAGGCCGCTATCGCGGTGGGTGCCCGCATGCTCATCCTACCGGAATGCGGCCATGCCTATCAGGCCCTGCGTTGGCAGGGCGCCAATTTCTATGGCAAGCCTCTGCCCTTCCAGGTGCTGCAGATCGCCGAGTATCTGGCGGAAGGGATCCGCCAGGGCAAGCTGCAACTGCAACCCGTGCGGAACTCGGCGACCTTCCATGATCCCTGCCAGATCGTGCGCCGCGGCGGCGTCACCGAGGCGCCGCGGGAAGTGCTGCGCGCCTTGGGGGTGGAACTGCGGGAGATGGACGCGCACGGCGCCTACAACTGGTGCTGCGGGGGCGGGGGCGGGGTGGTGACCATCCACCGGGCCGATCCCCTGCGCTACAAAACCTACCAGATCAAGATGCAGCAGGTGGAGGACACAGGGGCGGAGATGCTGGTATCGACCTGTTCCAACTGCCGTCAGACCTTCGACGACGGCCAAGCCCATTTCCATGGGGACAAGACGGCCCAGAGTCTGCTGGAGCTGGTGGCCGACCATCTCGTTACGGAGCAGGAGTGATTCATGGTCAAGCAAACCGTCGTTGTCGATCCCGTTACCCGCATCGAGGGACACCTGCGCATCGAAGCCGAGGTCAAGGATGGTGTCATCACCGGCGCTTCCAGTTCCGGGACCATGGTGCGCGGCCTGGAAATTATCCTCCAGGGCCGCGATCCCCGCGACGCCTGGGCCTTCGCCCAGCGCATCTGTGGGGTCTGCACCCTGGTGCACGGCATCGCCTCGGTGCGGGCGGTGGAGGACGCGCTCCATTACCCCATCCCGCAAAACGCCCAGTTGATCCGTAATCTCATGATCGCCGCCCAGTTCGTCCACGATCATGTGATGCATTTCTATCAACTGCACGCCCTGGACTGGGTGGACGTGCTCTCGGCCCTCCAGGCGGATCCCGCCAAAACGGCCGCGCTGGCCCAATCCCTGAGCGATTACCCGCGCTCCTCACCGGGCTACTTCGCCGAAGTGAAAGACAAGTTCACCCGTTTAGCGGCCTCCGGACAACTTGGCCTCTTCGCCAACGGCTATTGGGGCAACCCCGCCTACAAGCTGCCGCCCGAGGCCAACCTCATGGCGCTGGCCCATTACCTGGACGCCCTGACCTGGCAGCGGGAGGTAGCCAAGCTCCATGCCGTCTTCGGCGGCAAGAACCCCCATCCCAACTTTGTGGTGGGTGGCGTCCCCACGGCCATCAGCGTATCACCCGCAGCACTGCACGATGGCGCGGCGGTGGGGGTCGGAGCTACCGCCGTCAATATGACGGGCCTGGAGATCGTGCAGCATGTCATCCGCGAGATCCATCGTTTCGTGGATCAGGTCTACCTGCCCGACACCCTCGCCATCGCCGGTTTTTACAAGGACTGGTTCGGCAAGGGCGAAGGGGTGGGCAACTTCCTGACCTACGGCGAGTTCCCCTCCCACGGCATCAACGACTTGGACAGTCTCATGATCCCCCGTGGCATCATTCTCAACCGGGACCTCTCCACCCTCCACCCCCTGGAGTTGCGCGCCCCCGATCAGATCCAGGAGTTTGTGGCTCATTCCTGGTATTCCTACACCGTGGGCAAGGACCAGGGGCTCCATCCATTTGCAGGACAAACCCACCTGGACTACACCGGACCCCAACCGCCCTACGCGCATCTGGACAGCGCGGCCAGCTATTCCTGGATCAAGTCGCCGCGTTGGAAGGGTAAGGCGATGGAGGTGGGGCCTCTGGCCCGGATGCTGGTCCTTTATGCCAGCGGCAACCAGGAGGCCCGCACCCTGATTGACAGCAGCCTGCGCAAGCTGGACCTGCCCGTCGAGGCCCTCTTTTCCACCATGGGGCGGACCGCCGCCCGTACCCTGGAAAGTAAGATCATCGCTGACGCCATGCAGGGCTGGTACGATCAGCTTATGGCCAATATCCGTGCCGACAAACTTGAAACCTTCAACCCGGCCCTCTGGGAGCCCGCCACCTGGCCCACCGAGGCGCGCGGCGTGGGTTTTACGGAGGCGCCCCGCGGTGCCCTAGCCCATTGGTTGGTCCTCAAGGAGGGTCTCATCGACAACTACCAGGCGGTGGTGCCCAGCACCTGGAACGCTGGCCCGCGAGACGCTGCCGGACAGGACGGCCCGTACGAGGCGGCACTCAAAGGCACCGAACTCCCCGAGCCCACCCAGCCTCTGGAAATCCTCCGCACCATCCACAGCTTCGATCCTTGCATTGCCTGCGCCGTCCATCTGGTGGACCCGGCAGGGGAGGAGCTGTTGCAGGTCAAGGTATGCTGAAGATCAGGCTGAACGGAAATATCCAATGCCCGCCATTCTTCGGGTGGTGGTGCCGACGCTGCAGCGATTGTGCCTTGACCCGTCCCCGTCTGCACCCGATAATACGCAGCCCTGACGGTTGTCTCGCCAGGGCCTTCCTTGGGGGATGTAGCTCAGTCGGTAGAGCAGCGGCCTTTTAAGCCGTGGGTCGCGGGTTCGAATCCCGCCGTCCCCACCAAATAAAACAGTGTGTTAGGCAATACTCCAGACTATCATAAGCCCCTTGTGGGGCACTCATGGGACACCAAGCCGCAACCCGTGGGCACTCACCGGCACCCAAACCGCACCCCTTAGCCTTCCCTTTGGCCTCACCGTGACAACCGCCTGACCTGTGGATAAGCGCCCCATTTTGTCCCGAACCGCCCCCTGAGTGCCCTATGCCTTACTTTATGTCGGAAAGAGTGATTATTATTCATTGTGTTATGTTTCTTATTCTTTGGCCCGGCAATCCCCAGTGGCCATTGCTCTGTACGGCAATTTGCCGTATGACTGCATCGGGAGGACAACACCGTGCCCGCTGCCATCTCGACCGCCCGTCTCGAAACCCGGATCAGCACGGATCGGCATGCGATGCTCAAACGCGCGGCTGAACTTCAGGGACGCACGATGACCGATTTCGTTGTGGGCGCCATCCAGGACGCCGCGCAGCACGCTATTGAACATGCCGAAGTGATCAGGCTTTCGCTGGCCAATCAGGCGTGTTTTGCACAGGCGCTGCTATCGCCACCGAAGCCGCCCCCAGCCTTGGAACGTGCTTTCGCCCGTCGCAGCAAGCTCTTGCGCACTGAGTGAGTCAGTTCCAGCTTGCGCCGCTCGATGCCAGGCATGATTGCGCTGCGTTCAACAGCAATTCGGAATCGTTGAACCGCTACTTGCGCGAGCAAGTCACCCAAGACGTTCGCCGCCGCATGGTCGCCTGTTTCGTGGCCTTGGCGGATGGAAAGCGCATCGCGGGCTACTACACCTTGGCGTCAGCAAGCCTGCTGCTGGCCGATCTTCCAGCCAGCACCGGCAAGAAGCTACCGCGCCATCCGACCGTTCGTATGGGCCGCTTGGCCGTCGATCGGACATTCAAAGGGCAGGGCCTCGGCGGGGCGCTGCTGGCCGATGCGCTCGTCTGGAACGTACTATGGAGCAAAAACGGGCTATATTACCGCTCTCAAGATTTTCTACATCAATGTCCGATGAGGAATAACCGTGCCACGTCGACCTATCCGAACACTCACTTCCCACTGGTCCATCGCCGATCATATCCCGGCCCCAACGAATTGTGCGATGGTGATGTGCCTCCAGGTGGCTATTCACCTTATCGGCAGCCATAGTGGCGTCGTAGGATAAGGCAGTTCTGGGATTCACACCATGCAACCACATCAACCTAAACCTCCCGCCAATGATCCACATGTCGCTACAGTGGCGGATGCGCGGCGTTACCAGTTCCGAAGTTTGATTATTGTGCTGCTGCTCTTCAGCGCCTACGGCACCGTCGTAGCGTTAGCGATGCCGGGCTGGATATTGGTGATCATGGTGTTGCTCTTGTTGCCCCGCTGGATGATCTATACCCACGAACTGTTTCATTTGCGCGGCCCCACACGAGTGGATTTCGCCACACGATTGATGCCTCTGCCATTTACGCCTTTTGCATTGGGGTATGACGAGTTCAGGCAAATCCATTTCGGGCACCACCGGCATCCAGCGACTCGTGCGGATCCTGATGCCTTTCATCTTTTGGGTGGACCATGGCGGGCCGCCTGGGGGGCTTTGACCGTGCCCGAGCAAGCGTTTTTCCGCTGGATAAGGCAGCCCCACGGAATTCGGACGCTTTCGCCAGACTTCTGGTGGCGGGTGGGCATTTTTGGCGCTTGCCTTTTGGTAGGTGGTTGGGCCTTTCTCTGGTTCTGGATCCCGCTGCGGCTGGTGTACGCATTAGGGGATTTTTCGTTTTTTTATCTGCCGCATGTGCGCAACGGTGTGCCTGGCACCTACTGCCTGAAACTTCCCCGGGCATTCCAGGTGCTGGCTGAGTTGCCCTATGGCCGAACCCTGGTGCGAGCGACGATGTTTCATGATCGTCACCATCTCTATCCCAGCATTCAGGCTCGTGCGCTTCCCTTTTGGGACCCTGAGCAGCGATGACTGTGTACTGAAGCCTTAGCGCCTGGTTTGGATGAGGCACCAGTGGCCTTGATTTTTTCTTTAGCAGACACCACTTCCAGCCTGCTTACATTCAACCGTTCGCTCTCTGCGCGAACCCCATCAATTCAGGAGAGACAATGACCGCCAGCAAGGAAACCATGCAATTTCAGACCGAGATCAATCAGCTATTGCAGTTGATGATCCATTCGCTTTACTCCAACAAAGAGATCTTTCTGCGCGAGTTGATCTCCAATGCCTCTGACGCCTGCGACAAGCTACGTTTCGAGGCATTAGCCGACCCCACCCTCTTAACAGGTGACAGCGAGCTTCAGGTCGAGGTGGACTTCGATCCCGAGGCTGGCACCATTACCGTGCGAGACAACGGTATTGGCATGAACCGCGACGAGGTGATTGCTCATATCGGCACTATCGCCAAGTCTGGAACGCGAGAGTTCTTTGAACGCCTCAGCGGTGATCAGACCAAAGACGCCAAGCTGATCGGCCAGTTCGGAGTAGGTTTTTATTCGGCATTCATTGTTGCGGATCGCGTTAGCCTGAACACGCGTCGCGCCGGCATGGAGGCAGAGCATGGTGTTCGCTGGGAGTCGGACGGTACCGGAACCTATACTCTGGAAACCCTGAGTCTGCCCGCGCGCGGTACCGAAATCGTCTTGCACTTGCGTGAGGAAGAACGCCAGGACCTGCTCAGCGCCTGGCGCTTACGCAGCATCATCAACAAGTATTCGGATCACATACCCCTGTCGATCCGTATGCGCAAAATGGGCGAAGATGGCAAGCCGGGTGACGAATGGGAAACGGTCAATAAGGCTTCCGCGCTCTGGCAACGATCCAAGTCCGAGATCAGCGACGACGAGTACAAGGAGTTTTATCGCTACGTCAGCCACGACTATGGCGACCCTCTGACCTGGAGCCACAACCATGTTGAAGGACGACTGGAGTACACATCCTTACTCTTCATTCCTGCCAAAGCCCCCTTTGATTTTTGGGATCACAACCATTCCCACGGTATCAAGCTCTATGTGCAGCGCGTCTTCATCATGGATGATGCCGAGCAGCTCCTTCCCCGCTACCTGCGCTTTGTGCGCGGTGTGATCGATTCCAGCGATTTGCCTCTTAACGTTTCCCGCGAGATTCTGCAGGGTAACCGAGTCATTGATCAGATGCGCTCCGGGTCGGTGAAACGAATACTGAGTCTCCTGGAGGAAATGGCCGGGAAAGAGCCCGAAAAATATCAGACGTTTTGGAATGAATTCGGACGGGTACTCAAGGAAGGACCGGGCGAGGATTACAGCAACCGCGAACAGATCGCCAAGCTGCTACGCTTCGCCAGCTCGCACACGGACACGGACACGCAAAATGTATCGCTGGCCGATTACCTCGCGCGTATGGCCGAGGGTCAAGACAAAATTTACTACATCACTGCGGACTCCTTCCTTGCCGCCAAAAACAGCCCACAGTTGGAGTTGCTGCGCAAAAAAGGCATCGAAGTATTGCTGCTCAGTGATCGCGTAGATGAATGGCTGACCAGCCATTTGCCCGAATTTGAGGGTAAGGCACTGGCATCCGTCGCCAAAGGTGCGCTTGACCTGGGCGCTATCGAGACCGAAGAAGAACGCAAATCGCAGGAAGAAACCGAAAAGGGTGCTGAAGGTTTGGTGGAACGCATCAAAAACGCCTTAGGCCAGCGGGTGGAGGCGGTGCGCGTCTCTCACCGCCTGACCAGCTCTCCGGCCTGTATCGTCCTAGGCGAGCGGGACATGGCCCTGTACATGCAACAATTGCTCAAGCAGGCCGGCCACGAAATCTCCAGCACCAAACCTGTCCTGGAGATCAACCCTACCCATCCCATGCTGGTACGCATAGAAGGCGAAAAAGATGATACGCGCTTCGCCGAATGGTCAGCACTGTTGCTGGATCAGGCGATTCTGGCTGAAGGGGGACAATTAGAAGATCCTGCCGGTTTCGTCGCTCGCATCAATCAGTTGATGCTTGCGTTGGCAGGTTGAGCCTGCTTAACCAAAAACAGGGAATCCCCCGGCTTTAGTGGTGGCGAAGGGTCGGATTCTGCCGTTTCCAGATGACGGAAGCGGGTGCTCGAAGCAATTTTCAAGTATCCGGCAGGTTTGATCCGGTGAGCCGTCACTGGCCGCCGGATGCCTGAGCGGCGGCAGATTTCGGAGAAACCAGTGCGGATGCAGCCTTATCAACGGCACCAGTTCAATCCTCTGCCGGTGCGGCGGGGGGATGTCACGCATTGCGCGACCGCTCCATACAGTCCAAAATCCACCCCTACACGAGGGGGACCCATGTTTGACAATCTGACCCAGAAACTGACCCAGACCTTCAAGAACTTGCGCGGCCAGGGACGGCTGAGCGAGGATAATATCCGCGACGCACTGCGCGATGTGCGGTTGGCGCTGCTGGAGGCCGACGTAGCTCTGCCGGTAGTCAAGGACTTCATCCATAACGTCCGCGAAGAGGCTATGGGCGAAGCGGTGGTCAAAAGCCTCACGCCGGGGCAAGTCTTCGTCAAGATCGTCAATGATGAGCTGGTAAAGTTGATGGGGGCGCACAATGATCGCCTCGATCTTAGTGCCCGTCCCCCGGCGGTGATCCTGCTCGCGGGCTTGCAAGGCTCGGGTAAGACCACCACCAGTGCCAAGCTCGCCCTGTGGCTCAAGGACAAAGAAAAGAAGCGCGTGCTGATGGTCAGTACCGACGTCTATCGTCCTGCCGCCATGGAGCAGCTGGTGCACCTCGGTAAAGATATCGCGGTGGATGTGTTTCCCACCAGCCCGGACCAGCAGCCGGTACGCATCGCCCAGGATGCGGTGGAAGCGGCCCAGCGCGGTGTCTATGACGTGCTTATCGTCGACACGGCGGGGCGCCTCCACGTGGACAGCGAGATGATGGCCGAGGCGCAAGCCCTGACCGCCGCGGTCAAACCGGTGGAGTTGCTTTTCGTGGTCGATGCCATGACCGGTCAGGATGCGGTGAATACCGCCAAGGCCTTTAATGATGCCCTGCCGCTGACCGGCGTGATTCTCACCAAGGCCGATGGTGATGCCCGCGGTGGCGCCGCGCTGTCGGTGCGAGCCATTACCGGCAAGCCCATCAAGTTTATTGGTATCGGTGAAAAAATCCGCAAGGGCTTGGAGCCTTTTTATCCGGATCGCATGGCTTCGCGCATTCTGGGCATGGGCGACATCGTCAGCTTGGTGGAGCAGGTCCAGCAGGACGTGGACGAAGATCAGGCCCGGAAGATGACCGACAAGCTGCGCAGCGGCAAGGGCTTCGATCTGGAAGACTTCCGTGAGCAGTTGCGCCAGCTTGAGCGTATGGGCGGTATGGCCAGTATCATGGACAAGCTGCCCGGCATGGGCGAGTTGCCCGCCGAAGCGCAAAGCGCCATGCAGGACGGCAAGTCGATGCGCCGTCTGGAGGCCATGATTAATTCCATGACGCCTGGCGAACGGCGGCATCCGGACATTATCAAAGCCTCGCGACGGCGGCGGATTGCGGCAGGTTCCGGGACGACTGTTACCGAGGTCAACCGCCTGCTTAAGCAGTTCGAAATGATGCAAAAGATGTTCAAAAAAATGGGTAAAGGGGGCCGGGGGCTCAGCCGTTTGTTGGGGATGAATCCCAAATCGATGTTGAAGGGCGGTTTACCCTTCCGTTAGAGCTTGTTTTTAGTTACGATACGCGCCTTTCTCCCGCACATTGGGAGAGGATCATGGTTAAGGAGAACACATGGTAGTCATTCGTATGGCCCGGGGCGGCGCCAAGAAGCGGCCTTTTTATCACATTGTGGTGACCGACAGCCGTAGCCGTCGGGATGGTCGTTTTATTGAGCGTCTGGGCTTTTACAACCCCATTGGGGCAGTAGCCGAGCTGCGGATCAACAAAGAACGCGCCGCTTACTGGTTGAGTCAGGGTGCCCAGCCGTCCGATACCGTCGCCGGCTTTTTGAAGAAAGAAGGCGTGAGCAAGACGGGTGTCGTCAGCGCCTGACGCCGGAGAGTGGGTGGTGCTGGGGCGTGTCTCCGGCATCTATGGGGTGCGCGGTATGGTGAAGGTTTTTTCTTTTACCGAAGATCGCGACGCTATCCTCGACTACTCGCCCTGGTATCTCGGCCCGGCCCGGTGCCCTTGGGTGCTGGAAGACGGGCGTATGCAGGGCGAGGGCGTGGTGGCCAAGCTGGCGCAGGTAGATGACCGTGAGCAGGCGCGTGCCCTTATCGGGCAGGAAATCGCCGTGCTCAGGGCTGAATTGCCTGAGCTGGGAGCCGGTGAGTTTTACTGGAGTACGCTGACCGGGTTGCGGGTGCTGAACCGGGAAGGCGTCGCTTTGGGCGACGTGTCTGCTTTCCTGGAGACCGGGGCGAATGACGTGATGGTGGTCGACGATGGCAAGGGCGGTGAGTTGCTCATTCCGTGGTCGGACGAAGCGTCTGCGGGTGTGGATCTGGCCGCTGGGCAGATTGTCGTGGATTGGCAAGCCGACTGGTGATGCGTTTCGATGTCATCACCATTTTTCCGGGGCTGATCCACGGTTATTTGCAGGAGGGCATTGTCGGGCGTGCGTTGACCCGCGGGCTGATTGAGGTGCAAACCTGGAACCCGCGGGATTTCAGTGACAGTACCTACCGGCGGGTGGATGACCGCCCTTTTGGCGGCGGGCCGGGCATGCTGATGATGGCGCCGCCTTTGCTGGCGGCTATCGCGGCAGCGCGGCAGGCTAATCCGGGGGCGCCGGTGATTTACTTGTCGCCCCAGGGGCGGCGCTTGCAGCAGCAGGCGGTGCAGGATTTCGCGGCGTTGCCGGGCCTGATTCTGCTGGCAGGCCGCTATGAAGGCATTGACGAGCGGGTGCTGGCAGCGGTGGATGCAGAATGGTCCATCGGTGACTATGTGCTGGCAGGTGGTGAATTGCCCGCGCTGGTGCTGATGGAGGCGGTGGCGCGGCAGTTGCCGGGTCTGCTGGGGCATGTGGATTCGGCGGCAGAAGACAGTTTTGCGGCGTCCGGCTTGCTGGATTGCCCGCATTACACCCGGCCCGAAGTGGTGGCGGGGGAGGGGGTTCCGGAGGTGCTGCTTTCCGGAGATCACGCACGCATCCGCCGCTGGCGTTTGCAGCAGTCGTTAGGACGCACCGCCGAGCGGCGCCCGGATTTGCTGGAGCAACGGGGGCTGCAGGCCGGTGAAAAGGCATTATTGGAAGAGTATCGCAGTCAGGGCGGCGAAACGCAGTAATACTAGGCTAAGGAGTTGGGCATGAACATCATTGACGAAATTAACCAAGAACAAATGAAGTCGGAGCTGCCGGCTTTTGGTGCGGGCGATACGGTTGCCGTTCACGTGAAAGTGAAGGAAGGCGACCGCGAGCGCATTCAGATTTTTGAAGGTATTTGCATTGCCCGCCGCAATCGTGGCGTGCACTCTGCTTTCACGGTCCGCAAAATCTCCAATGGTGAAGGGGTGGAGCGCGTTTTCCCCTCTTATTCGCCGCTGGTGACCAAGGTGGAGGTGAAGCGCCGTGGTGATGTGCGCCGCGCCAAACTCTACTACCTGCGTGATCTCTCCGGTAAAGCCGCGCGCATCAAAGAAAAGCTGGGCTGATGCAGCCTGACGCGGCACTCGGCCATGGCCGGGTTCGGGTTGGATGAGGGGATGCTGACGCCGGGTTCGAGGGATATTCTCGAATGCTGGCGTTCTGCTTCTCTATCTGAGCGGGAAGTTCTTTGGGCTGATTCCGCTCAGCGCTTGGTCTTGCGCGCTGCCTGGCAGCAACGTTTGTTGCCGTACTGGTGGGCTGCCGCCGCAGATGAGCAGGCCCTGCAGATGGTGGCGGATACCCTGGCGCTCCTCGCTGATGCGGAGTCTTTGCCCGCAGCGCTGTTGGCGACTGCCATACAGGTGCAGGAGGCATCGCTGGTGAAGCCAGCAGCCATGCCGCCCGCTGCGCTGAGGTCTGAGGCCGCCAACCCCATGCCTTTGGACATGGAGGCGGACATCTTCGCCAAGGGCATTGAAGAGGGTGATCTGGAGACGTTGGCGCCGCTGCTGTTTAGTATGGCGGAGGACGATAACGCCCGGCGGCTTGTCCTCAACCGTCTGGCCCAGCGTCTGGCCGATGATAACCACGCCCAGGGTCTGCGTACCATCCTTTACGGGCAGTGGCATGACGCTACTGCCGATCTCCCTGCTCGACCCTTTTCGTTGGGAGCGATGGCGCTTTTGCAGAGTCACTGGCAACTGCCTGCCGGGGTGGCTGTGGTGGTCCCGGAGGGGCGTGCCAGTCGCGATCCGGCAATAGACAAACCGCTGCTCCATGCCCTGCGGGATCGCGATCTGCCTGCCTTCATGGGGCGTATCCGTGCCCTCGGCGACCAGCCTTTGGACGCCATCCGTCAGCTTTTCCTGACCGTTACCCTGATGATCATTGAGGGCGGTGGCGGCAAGGATCCCTTGCCGCTGATTCGTCTCTATGTCTGGCTCGGCAGTTTACTGGCATTACCCCACCGGAGTTTGCGGCAGGCGCGGAAAGTGTTGTTCAGTGCGGCGGCTACCACTTTTGGCTTTGCCGGATGGAAGCGTCAAGAGGATTGGCCGGACTTCAGTACGCTGGCCGCTTATCGCGAGCGCGCAGCCCTGGAGCCAGTGCCTGCGCCATTCAGTTGGCAGGGGGCCTTGTATGCCGCGGCGTCCGGCTCTGGCCCGCAGTGGTGGTTACAGGTGGCCGAGTGTGGCGTGGCGCAGGGTGGACCGGCAGGCTTCTGGTCTCTGTGGCGCACTGCGCAGCGCGCCGGATCCTTGACGGGAGGACCGTTGGCATGGATTCATCCTCTGGTTGTTACACGCCTGTTTCTGGGCTGACCCGCTGGCACTTTGACGCGCTGTTTTTCCGCAGCCGGGCGATTCAATGACTGCAGCCGCTGCTGTATCTGCTGAGCGTCAGCAGATAGATGCCTTTCTCGACGCCCTGTGGCTGGAAAAAAACCTCGGTGAAAATACCCTGACGGCCTATCGTCAGGATCTGCTGCAGGTGGCGGTTGCTCTCGTGGCGCAAGGGCTGACCCTGACCACGGCCGATGAAGGTGCTCTGGCGCGTATCCTGGGGCAGAAGCTGCAGTCAGGAGCGGCTCTGCGTTCCGTGGCCCGCCTGCTCTCCAGCGTGCGCCGTTTCTACGGTCATGCGGAGCGGGAGGGCTGGGTGCCCCGTGATCCCAGCCGTAATCTGCAAAGTCCCCGCCTCGGCCGGGCGCTGCCCCATGTCCTCAGTGAAACCGAAACAGAGACCCTGCTCGCCGCCCCCGATTGCACTCGTCCTCTGGGACTGCGCGATGCGGCCATGCTGGAGTTGATGTACGCCTGCGGTTTGCGGGTGTCGGAGCTGGTGAATCTGGAGACGCGCCAGGTGGACCTCAGCGCCGGTCTGGTGGTGGTCTTTGGCAAGGGTCGCAAGGAACGTCTGGTGCCCATGGGGGAAATGGCCGTCGGACGCATGGCGCAGTATCTGCAAAGCGGTCGTCCGCAGATATTGGGCGAACGCATCAGTGCTGCCGTTTTCGTGACGGGACGTGGAGCCGCCATGACCCGGCAGCGTTTTTGGCAAAACATTGAGCATTACGCCCATGTTGCGGGGATCACCCAGACCGTCTCTCCCCACGGCCTGCGTCATGCCTTTGCCACCCATCTGCTGAATCACGGCGCGGACCTGCGCAGCGTGCAGTTGATGCTTGGCCACGCGAATCTGTCCACCACGGAGATTTATACCCATGTGGCGCAGGCGCGTTTGAAGGAACTACATCAGAAGCATCACCCACGTGGGTGATGCTCGTCGTATTGTCGCGACTCTACTTCTTAGGCAGCGTCACCACCACATAGATGCTGGCTTTGCCCTGCCGCACCAGCAACGGGATAGGCTGGTCAGCGGGCAGAGCGGCGACAATGTGTTCCAACTGGGTGGGACTGTTGACGTCCTGCTGATCAATCTGCTGGAGGATCATGCCCGGCATGATCCCGGCTTCCGCTGCCGCGCCTTCACTAACGCCGACCACCACGACACCATGATGCACGTCCAACTGCTTCTCAATGCTGGGGGTCAGCGACTGGACATGGATGCCCATGCGGGAAATTTTGCCTACCTTGGCCGCCGTGGAGGACCCCTGGCTGCCGGAAGGCCCTTCCATGTTTTTGGGTAGGGCGGTAATCAGGACCTCTTTGGTTTCCGCTTCTCCGCGGTGGAGGATGCCGACCTTGGCCTGCGTGCCCGGCAGGGTATTGCCAACCATAGGCGGTAACTGCCCGACATTGTACACCGGCTTGTTGTCATAGGTGACGATGACGTCACCGGGCTTGATGCCTGCCTTGGCGGCCGGGCTACCCGGCATGACGGAGGCGACGAGCGCACCCACCGGCTCCTTGAGGTGCAGTGCTTGCGCCATCGGCGGCGTGACATCCTGTACTTCGACTCCCAGATAGCCGAACTGGATCGCTTTGTGATCCTTGAAGTCCTGCACCACCCGCATCACGGTATTGATGGGGATCGAGAAGGACAGACCCATATAGCCGCCGCTGTTGGTGTAAATCTGGTCGTTGATGCCAATCACCTGACCCTTCATGTTGAAGAGCGGTCCGCCGGAGTTGCCGGGATTGATGGGCACATCACTTTGGATGAAGGGGATGTATTCGTCATCGGGCAGCGGACGGTTCATGGCGCTGACCACGCCCTGCGTCACGGTGTTATAGAAGCCGAAAGGCGCGCCGACGGCGAGCAGCCATTGGCCAACCTTCAGATCGTCGGAGTTGCCAAGGGGCACGGTAGGCAAGTCCTTGGCGTCGATTTTGAGCAGTGCCGTATCGTAACGTACCGAGAGGCCGATCAGCTTGGCCGGATAGGCATGGTGCGTGGTGAGGGTAACGACGATATGGTTGGCGCCGCGAACGACATGACCGGCAGTGACGATATAGCCGTCGGGGCTGATGATGAAGCCGGACCCAAGAGATTGGATTTTTTCATGTTGTTGGGGGGCTGAGCCGTTTTGTCCGGGAGCCATGAAGTGATGAAAAAACTGATAAAAAGGCGAGTTTGGCGGAAAAGGGTTGGTCTGCTGGTGAATGACCTTATTCGTGGTGCTGCTGATATTCACTACTGCCGGGCCGTAACGATCGATAATTGGGGTGAAATCCGGCAGCGCGACCAAGGCCTGCTGGGGGGCCGTATTGGTGGCGATGGACAAGGCGGGCGAAGTCGGCGTATCGGCCTGTGCCCACTCTGTCGCACCCAGTGAAAAACCAAAACATGCCGCTACGACGGCAGTGACTACCAGTTTGGGGTGCTTCAACATCGAATTCGGGCGATTATTCGCCATTGGACTCTCCTTCTGGATTTTGTCTTGCAGCTCGGTACATCCTGGGTTGGACGTTGGGAAAGGGCCGGGAGTTCCGACCGACCATTACAACATAACACATAAATCTCAATGAGAGACGGCGGCGGATAGCCACACCCTTAGTGCAAAGCGCGGGACAGGCGGGACCGGTAGCGTTCCACCAGAGGCCCCTGATTACCCTGCAAAGCAAATATCTTCAGTATGGTTTTGCGGGCCAGGCCGTCCTGGTAGTTTTTGTGACGTTCCACCATCTCGATGAGTTGGTCCAGGGCCGCTTCTTCCTGTCCCTGCAAGAGCAAAAGTAAAGACCGCTGATACATGGCCTGGGCACGGGGCTCGCCCTTTTCGCTGGCAATGGTAGCTTCCAGTTCGGCCATGGGTGGCGCGCTGCGGGCCATCTCAGTGAATTCAAGTAACGCTTTCAGCCCCTCGACCTCGGTTTCCATTTGGAAAGTGGGGGACATGGCGTCGATCTGAGCCTGTGCGTCGGCATGGCGGCCCTGCTGGATGGCTAGGTGTGCCAGTGCCAGGCGTGCAGGATCGTTCCTGGGGTTGAGGCCGATGGCTTGTTCCAGCAATGGTTCGGCCTCTGCTACCTTGCCCTGGGCAATGGCGTCAAGGGCCTGCACGCGCAGTTCATCGCCCGGCAACGGCAGATTTTTCTTGATGAACTGGCGCACGGCGGATTCGGGAAGCGCACCCGTAAATTCATCGACGACTTTACCATCTTTGAAGGCCTTGACGGCCGGAATGCCACGTACCTGATACTGGCGCGACAGGTCGGCGTTCTCGTCAGAATTGACCTTGGCGAGCACGAAGGCGCCGTCCATCTCCGCCGCCAGTTTTTCGAGGACCGGACCCAATGCCCGGCAGGGCGCGCACCAGGGCGCCCAGAAATCGACCAGTACCAGCACCTTCCGGGATAGCCCTACAACGGCTTCCTGAAAATTACCGAGGTTCACTTCGAGAACGTGTCCATTGACAGCCATACGAACTCCTGAGAAGAAGAGGTGAAGAAGAGGATAGACTGCACTGCCTTTATTTACCGTTGCAGGTATGGTCAAAACGGGGCCTTTTCAAGGCGCGCCGGTTTTCGGGGCAATTACTGCTGTTCACCTTTAGCCAGGGCGTCCAGCACGGATTGGAGCAGGCTACGCCCGAGGGGGCCCATGCCGCGCTCCAGTTTGAGGCGGTCGTACTGGCCCCGAGAGAGGGGACCAAGGGCCGCGCCCATACGCGCCATGTCGCCGCCGGCTCGCTGCATCTGAGTGGCCATACGGCCCAGCCAGGCGAGGGCTTCCGGCTCACCGCGGCGGGCAGCGAGGATAACACTGGCGAGGCCAGGGGCGGCAAGAGTGGGGTCAGCCTGATCACTGGCCTTGGGTAGGGTTTCGGGATTTTGCAAGCCCATGAGGATGGATTCGAGGATGGTACTGTCTTCTTCGTCCAGCCCCTGCAGTAGACCCAGCTCACGCTGCCCGGCCAGAATCTGGCGGATGACGGCGACCAGCTCGCCCCAGCCATTGGCGGCAGCGACGCGCAGGTTTTCTTCCAGCGGCGCCCGGAGATGGACATTCTGGCAGGCGGCGACGACTTGCAGGATGAGCGCCGCGTGGGCGCTGCGGATCTGCTCTCGGCGTTCGGGGAGGACGGGCATGCGGTGAACTCCAGTCAATGGTTATTGGTTATTTTGCGGCATCGGCTGCAGGTGTGCAAAAAGCTCAACGATTGAGATGTCGCGCCAGATAATGCCCGGTGTGAGACAGGGGATTGTGCGCCACTTCGTCCGGTGTGCCGGTGGCGATGATCTGGCCGCCGCCGGAACCTCCCTCGGGGCCGAGGTCGATGACCCAGTCTGCCGTCTTGATGACGTCCAGATTGTGCTCGATAACGACGATGGTGTTGCCCGCGTCGGCCAGCTTCTGCAGTACCTCGAGGAGCAGGGCGATGTCGTGGAAGTGCAGGCCGGTGGTGGGTTCGTCCAGGATATAGAGGGTCCGCCCGGTGTCGCGACGGGAGAGTTCCCGGGAGAGTTTGACGCGCTGCGCTTCGCCGCCAGAGAGGGTGGTAGCCGACTGGCCCAGACACAGGTAACCGAGGCCCACATCCAGCAGGGTCTGCAATTTGCGGGCGACGGAGGGGACGGGGTCAAAAAAGGCCCGCGCATCTTCCACCGTCATCTCCAGTACCTCATGAATGTTTTTGCCCTTGTAGTGGACATCCAGGGTCTCGCGCTTGTAGCGTTTGCCGCCGCAAACGTCGCAGGGCACATAAATGTCCGGCAGAAAGTGCATTTCCACCCGGATCACGCCGTCGCCCTCACAGGCTTCGCAACGCCCGCCCTTGACGTTGAAGCTGAAGCGGCCGGGATTGTAACCGCGGGTGCGCGCCTCGCCGGTGGCGGCGAACAGCTCGCGGATGGGGGTGAAGAGTCCGGTGTAGGTGGCCGGGTTGCTGCGCGGGGTGCGGCCGATGGGGCTTTGGTCGATGGCGATGACCTTGTCCAGTTCCTCCAGCCCGCGCAAATGCTGATGCGGCGCGGGGCTCTGGCTGCTGCCCATGAGCACGCGGGCGCAGGCGGGGTAGAGGGTGTCGTTGATGAGGGTGGATTTGCCGGAACCGCTGACCCCGGTGATGCAGGTGAAGAGGCCGATGGGGATACGCGCGTTTACTGACTTGAGATTGTTGCCGGTGGCGCCTTGCACCTCCAGCCAGCGCTGGCTGACATTGGCGCGCCGCCGCCCAGGGACCGCGATGCAGAGGTCTCCGGTCAGATAGCGTCCGGTGAGAGAGCCGGGATTGCTGCGGATTTCTTCCGGGGTTCCCTGGGCGATGACTTCGCCGCCGTGGGTACCGGCGCCGGGGCCCATGTCCACCACATAATCGGCGGCGCGGATGGCATCTTCATCATGTTCGACGACGATGACGGTGTTGCCGAGATCGCGCAGATGCTTGAGGGTGCCGATGAGGCGGTCGTTGTCGCGCTGGTGCAGGCCGATGGAGGGCTCGTCGAGGACGTACATCACCCCCACCAGCCCCGCGCCGATCTGCGAGGCGAGACGGATGCGCTGCGCTTCCCCACCGGAGAGGGTTTCGGCGGAGCGGTCGAGGCTGAGGTAGTCGAGGCCGACATCCACCAGAAACTTCAGACGACTGCCGATTTCCTTGAGGATGCGCTCGGCGATGAGGGCTTCCTGCCCTTCCAGTTGCAGATGGGTGAAGTGTTGCAATGACGCGCGAATGGACAGCGCCGAGACTTCCTGAATGGCCAGTGGGCCAACCCTGACCATGCGCGCCTCTTCGCGCAGGCGGCTGCCATTACAGACGGGGCAACGCAGGCGGCCCATATAACGCATGATTTCTTCGCGGATGAGATTGGACTGGGTTTCGCGCAGGCGCCGCTCCAGACCGGCAATGACGCCCTCGAAGCTCAGCTTGTGGCTGCGCGCCCCTTGCTGGACGGTGATGCGTTCGGAGCTGCCGTGGAGAATCTGCTCGCGGATGTCGAAAGGCAGATCCCGCCATGGGGTGTCCAGGGAAAAATGAAAGTGTGCGGCCAGCGCCGTGAGCAGGGGCGCGTAGTGCTCTTGATGGCGCTTGGTCCAGGCGGCGATGGCCCCATCACGCAGGCTCAGTTCCGAATTGGGGACGATCAGGTCGGGGTCAAAAAAGGTGATCTCGCCGAGACCGTCACAGCGCGGGCAGGCCCCGGCGGGATTGTTGAAGGAGAAGAGGCGCGGCTCCAAAGGCGGAAAGGAGCGCCCGCAACTGGGGCAGGCATGGTGAGCGGAAAACAGTCGCTCTTCCGCATGCTGTGGTCCCATGAGGACGACGATGGCCTGATCCTCGGCGAGGCTGAGGGCGGTTTCCAGCGATTCGGCCAGGCGCGGCCCGCTATCGTCGCGCAGCACCAGCCGGTCGATGACGGCCTCGATGCGATGCTTGCGCTTCTTGTCCAGCGCGGGGATTTCGTCCAGTTCGAGGAGTTGACCATCCACCCGGGCGCGGATCAGGCCACGGGCACGCAGGCTGCCGATGATGTCCTCGTGGCTGCCTTTGCGATCACGCAGCACCGGCGCCAGGATCATGAGCTTTTCGCCTTCGGGCAGGGCCAGGAGCTGATCGACCATCTGGCTGATGGTCTGACTCTGAATGGGCGCGCCGCAGCACCAGGGGGTGCCCGCACGGGCGTAGAGCAGGCGCAGATAGTCGTGAATCTCGGTGACGGTGCCGACGGTGGAACGGGGGTTATGGGAGGTGGATTTCTGCTCTATGGCGATGGCTGGCGACAGTCCTTCAATCGCGTCCACATCGGGCTTGCCCATGAGGGATAAAAACTGGCGGGCATAGGCCGAGAGGCTTTCCACATAGCGGCGCTGTCCCTCAGCGTAGAGGGTGTCGAAGGCCAGTGACGACTTGCCCGATCCGGACAGCCCGGTGATGACGATGAGGCGGTCGCGCGGTAAGGTAAGGGAGATATTTTTGAGGTTGTGGGTGCGGGCGCCCCGGATATGGATGTGTTCCATGCAGCCGACATGCTCTTTTTGGGGACAATGGGTTAGTATAAAGCTTTCGGGGACACCCGTCCCCTGCAGATAAGGAGATCAGACGATGGCGGGAGTGAACAAGGTCATATTGTTGGGGCATCTGGGACGGGACCCGGAGATGCGCTATCAGCCCAGCGGCGGTGCCATCGCGAACTTCAGCGTCGCGACTTCTGAGACCTTCAAGGACAAGGAAGGCAACAAGCAGGAGCGCACCGAATGGCATCGGGTGGTGCTCTTCGGACGCACTGCGGAAATCGCCGGCGAATACCTGCGCAAAGGCAGCATGGCCTATGTGGAAGGCCGCCTGCAGACGCGCAAGTGGACCGACAAGGAAGGGCAGGAGCGTTACACCACGGAGATCGTGGGAGACCGTCTGCAACTGGTGGGCGCGCGTGGGGGCGGTAGCGGCGGTGCGGCTAGCTTCGATGAAGAAGATCAGTCCCGGCCGAGTGGTGGCAGCAGTGCGGGGAGTTCGCGGAAGAATGAGATGCCGCCCGTGCCGGCGGAGGATTTTGATGATGATATTCCGTTTTGACCCGTACCTTTTGGTGATTGGTAAATAACCCAAGCGGAACCATTGATATGGTTCTGCTTGGGGGGATGTGCGCGTGGCGCGAGCGGCGGTTGAGGGTATGCTCAATGCCATGTACGGGGTACTTATACTCTAAAACGGCCGATAAATTCACTAAAGATCGGTTAAAAACATCATTCGGAAAAGGCCCAATGATTGCTGAAATCCATCGCCACCTTGCCAGCGCAGGGTATTCCCGATACTGGCACGCGAGATCTTCGAGGCGGCGCATACGACGCAAAAAGCTACGGGCGATGGTGCCTGATCATGGCACTGGCAATCCTATGTTACCTCCCCAACGCCCTTTCAATCTTCTTGTCCGTCTTGTACTGACTCAGCGCATACACCGCCCAGATGGCCGCGGGCACCCAGCCGATCAGCGTGATCTGCAAAATCAGGCAAACAATCCCCGCAATCGGGCGGCCAATAGTGAAAAATACCAGAAATGGCAGAAAAATAGCTAAAAACAGACGCATGTGCTCCCCCTATAGGCCTTCTCTTGTCGCCTGTCCATGCTACGACCGGCGCTGTCAGTGCTTCAAGCCCTTGCCGCACTTTTACCGGGCAAGCGCTGCCTTCTGCTAAACTCCTGGCCAGACACCCCAGGGATGCGCCCGTGCCCGCCCTCACCTACAGGAGCTATAGTGACCGCCGCTAAACCAGATCGGACTCAAAGACTACGTGTGCTGCGCCGCTGGGCGCTGGGTTTATTGCTGGGGGCGCTGGCGCTGTTTCTGGTGGCGGCAGCACATGACTTTGCCGGGTCCTGGGCCTGGGCGGGGGCCTTTGCGGAGGCGGCCATGGTGGGTGCTTTGGCGGACTGGTTTGCGGTGGTCGCACTCTTCCGGCATCCCTTGGGATTGCCCATTCCGCACACGGCGATCCTGCCGCGGAACAAGGCGCGTCTGGCGCGCCGTCTGGCGGAGTTTATCCGCGAACACTTTCTAGAGGCCGAGGCCATTGTGCGCCTGTTGCGACGCGCCGATCCGGCCACCTGGCTGGCGCAGTGGCTGAGTGATGCCGGGAACAGCGCGCTGCTGGCCCGGCAGATGACGGCCTTGCTCCAACAAGGGTTGGCCCTCAGTGATGACCGCGAATTGCGCACCGCGCTGCGCGCTGCGTTGGGGCGGCAACTGCAGGGCATAGACGGCGCGCGCTGGGTGGGGAGTATTCTGGCGTTGCTGACCGAAGATCACCGGCACCAGGCACTGCTTGACGATGGCATTCAGCGCCTGCGCCGCTGGCTGGATGGTGAAGATACCCAAAGCCTGCTGGCGGATCAGATCGGGGCGATGCTCAAGCGCGCCTATCCGACCCTGTTCGCGTGGATGGGGGCGGTCATGGACCCGGCCACGCTGAGTGAGAATCTGGCCCGCAATCTGGTGAAGGCGGCGCATCAGTTGTTGCAGGAAATCGCGGATGACCCGGAGCATCCCCGCCGCCTGGCCTTTGATCGCTGGATGCAGGATGCCATTCTGCGTTTGCATACGGATGCCACCTTCCAGGCTCGGGTGCAGCGCTGGCAGCATGGTTTGATTGCCCATCCGGCGGTGCAGGCCTATGTGGATGGCCTACTCCGCGATCTGCGCTCCTGGCTGGAAACCGACCTGCAGCGCCCGGATTCCCGGTTACAGGGGCAGGTGCAGCGTTTGTCGCAGCAACTGGGCTTTTTCCTGGGCGAGCAACCGGCATTGCAGGATGCGCTGAATGGCTACCTGGAGGACAGCGCTCGTCGTTTGGCGCCTGCCCTGCGCGACGGTTTGGCTCAGCACATCGAAGCGACGATACATGCCTGGCCGGATAAGGACATGGTCCGCCTCCTGGAGGAAGGGGTAGGTACGGATCTACAGTACATTCGCGTCAACGGGACGCTGGTGGGCGGAATGATCGGTATTGCCATTCATGCCCTGGCTCTGGCGGTGCCACTGCTGATATAGCCTCCCTATGGGTCAGAGGGGCGAATCGGGCTGCGAATCCATGCGCACCCCGCTTGCGGCCAAAAGCTGGCGAGCCAGGTGGCTTTTTACGTCATTGTCGGTGGTGAAGTGCAGGGATATCCGCGCATGACTGGGTAGTGGGGGCATTACACCCGTCTCGGTGGGGATGTTCAGGCGGTGACACAACTGACGGGCCACCCCATCATTGCCATCGACAACAGCAATGTCGCGGCCCAGAACATCGCGTATCAGGTCGCCTATCCAACAGTAATGGGTACAGCCCAGGACAACGGCCCGTGTATCCTGTTGTTGCGCTGGCCGGACCTGCACTTGCAGATAGCGGCTGGCGCGTTCGCGCCACTGTGCATCCTGTGTTTCGACAATTTCGGCGAGACCGGAGCAGGCGAGGGGGCGGACACGCTCCGGGCCGCCTTCAAGACGATCCAACAGTTCTTGCAATTTGACGCCGCTGACGGTAACGGCGGTGGCCAGGAGTAATATTTCGCCCTGCGGGTGATCTTCGAGCGCCTTCTTGATGGCGGGTTCGATGCCGATAATGGGTACGTCGGCGCGCTCCCGCAGCGGCGCGACGGCGGCACTGGTAGCGGTATTGCAGGCGAGCACCACCGCATCTACGCCCGCGGCGATGAACCAGGCATAGGCTGCTTCCGTCCACTGCCGCACCTGCGCAGGGCTTTTGTCGCCGTAGGGGGCGTGGGCGCTGTCGCCATAAAAAAGATAGTGCGCATCGGGCAGGTAGCGCAGGCAGGCCAGCAGGGTGCTGATGCCGCCGATTCCCGAGTCAAAGATACCGATACGCATCAGTCGTGTAAAAACGCCTGATCAGCGAGCAGCGCGGCGCCGCGCATGCCGGCGAGGTCATCATCATTACCGCGCTTCACCTCGACATTGCCGCGCAAAGCGGGGATCAGATCCGCATCGAGGCGCTGCAGCATGGTTGGGGCAAAGCGGTCCCAAGCGGCGCTCATACCGCCGCCAACTCTCACCACGCCGACATCGGTTACCTTGAGGATATGGGCCAGTGCCTGCCCCAGATAGCCGCCAGCCATCTGAAAAGCGCTCACGGCTTCACTGTGACCATCGCGGGCCATTTGCGCGATGGCGGCGGTATCTGGCGCGGTACCCGTCAACTCCACGTAACTGGATTGTACCCCGCGCGCCGAGGCGTATTGCTCCAGGCAACCCTGATTGCCGCAGCCGCAGCGCCGCCCCCCCGGTACCACGATAATGTGGCCGATTTCCATGGCGATGCCATGATCGCCGCGCCAGGGATGGCTCTGATGAATCCAGCCACCACCGACCCCCGTACCGAGACCGACATAGAGCAGATTTTGCAACTCCGGTCGCTCCTGACGTTCCTCCCAGAATTCGCCATAACCCGCTGCGTTGGCATCATTTTCGACCAGGACGGGGAGTTGGCAAGCGGTGCGCATGGCGGTTTGCAGATCGAATTGAATCAGTTGCGGAATGTTGGGGGATTGCAGCAATACGCCGTCATCGTTGATAAAGCCCGGGAAAGCAATACCTACCCGCGCAATATCGGGATGATGTCGACGCAGATCGGCGATGCCTTTAGTCAGGAGCGTGGCGACCAGCGTGGCTGCGGTCTCCGGGTCCGCCGCTTGGCGGCATTGCTCGCGTAAATCCACTTCACTGCGCGTGGAGTCCAGAAAATCATTGCCACGAAAGACGCCAAAGCGCAGGTTGGTGCCGCCCACGTCAATGCCGATGGTCAGGCCCTCAGCCATGGGGAATGACTGCGGCTTGTATTTCTATGACGTGCGCTTTGCCCGCTTGCACCGGCCATTCCAGTTCCAGGCGTAAAGCCTGCATGATCTTCTCGAAGCCGGCTTCCGATTGTGAGACGGTCAGGTGCGGCGCGCTTCGCCAACGCACCGGCGGGTTGAAATGCAGGACGATTTTACCGCCCATAACCATATCCTCCAGGACGATTTCCCCGGTCGCTTCACCCTGAATGGGCTCGCCAAAGCCGCCCTGTGAACGGCCATTGGCAAAAAACTGGCCCGCTGGGCCATCGCAACTCGGCATGGCCAGAAAGAGCTGGGTACGGAAACGCTGCGCTTCTACCTGCTGGCGGGCCGACTCAATCCGATAGTCCACCGTGAGGCGATTTTCCGCAAGGGTGTAGCGTTTGCTGACTGCCCATTCGTCCACGACGCCGCCGGAAAAGTGCGGGGCATCTTGCAAACTGCTTTCGCTGTAGGTGACAGCGCTCTCGTCAATCCATTCCTGAAAGCTGTGGCAGGGTGTGGTGTCCGGGGTAAGGTCTTCAGCGCTGATGTCGGTTTTGAAGCTGACGCGGTCGTGGGCGGAAGCAATGCCCTCGCCGGGGGCTTCATGCGCAATGGTGCCGTGACGAATCTTGTCATAATAGGCCTCATCACGGCGGGCCAGGGTATCACCGAGATTGTGCCGCAGCGCGTAGCAATCCCACTCCACCACGGCGGCGCTTGGCTCCGGGCGGATAATCAACTGGAGGGCGTGATTGTGGTAGAGCAGTTCGCCAACCCCGTCCATGTCCACGTCAGTCATCTCCAAGGCAGGGCGTGCCTGAATCCGGTCCAGTTGTGCCTCCAGACGGACGATGGCGTTGAAGACGGCGCGCCGCAGGTGGGGCAGATAAATACCCCCGAAGAGTCCGTGCCAGTAGGCATCGTTGGCCTGCGCTTCGTGCAGATCTGCGCGCATGGTTTTGCTTTGCTGGCGCTTGGGTAAGGCATGGAAGCGCTGGGAGAGCTGCAGCATGCGCTTGTGCATCCAGTTGGATTCCGGGTAGCGGGTCAGGAAGTTTTTCCAGGTGCCGCCGCGGATCAGGGCTTTGCGCTTTTCCAGCCGGCCCGCGGTTTTTTCCTGCTCCAGGAAGGCTGCATAGCAGCGCGCCGCATCGGGGGCCAGGGTCCATTCGTTCATCTCGCTGTAGGATACCGTCGGCAGATAGATGATGCCCTGGGGGCGGTTCTGTGCCAGATAGTCCCGGAAGCGCACCGGCTGAATGTGTGCCGAGTCGAGCACGCCACCCAGGAATTGCTCCAGCCAGCCTTTCTCGTACACCCAGCTATAGGTCTCCGGCCAGACACCAAACTTCTCGATGTCGTCGAAATAGATACCGGCGCTGCCCGGATGCTGTTCAGAAATACTTTCAATGTACGACACGGCGGTGGCGGCTTCGGAGAAGGGTAGTCGGTAGCGTAGCGCCTCGGAAATGGGAAAAACGTCGATGCTTCGACCATTTTCCTCGGTGCGGTGGAAGCCGCCAAGCTGACGTTCTGCCGCGCCCGCACAGAGGAAATGATAGTCGTCCACCATAACGTAGCGTACCCCGGCTTCGTTGAGGGCGGGCACCACACTGGGGTCCCAGACCCGTTCCGTGAGCCATGCCCCGACCGGACGCTGTCCGAAGTGTTTCTCCAGCCGGCTGGCCATGGCCTCAATCTGGGCGATGCGGTCGGCGTGGGGAATCGCGGCAAGCACCGGCTCTGTATCACCCGCACCTACCAGCTCCGCCTGATTGCGGGCCACCATCTCCTGTAGCAAGGTGATGGTCCTGGGGTGCCGGTCAATCAGATAGGAAAGCAGCCAGCCGCTGATGTGGATGGCAAAGGGAAACTCAGGAAAGCTGTGCATCGCCTCTAAAAATGGGTGATAACAGCGATATACGGCATCGTCGATGACGTGGGGGAAGTTGCCGACCGGTTGGTGGGCATGGACGCCGAGGAGGAGCGGGGTGCTGTGGGTCATTCAGGGTCCTTGGCGTGGGTGCGGCGCATGGTACCACCGGCCTCCGCTGCGCCGCCGCCGTGGCTGATGGGCTCGCTGAGGGTGTCGGGGGCGGGGATTTGCATCAGGGTGTAGAGTTTGCGGAGGTTAAGACGATACAGATGGTCAAAATCGCGCACCGAGTCTGAGGGATTGTAATCACCCAGCCACCAGAACCAGTCGGAGCCTTCACAGCGGCCAAGTTGTTCGAGAATGCGGGCCTGCTGCTCCGCAGGCAATTGCCCGAGATGCTGATCCACATCCTGTTTGGCGGCGCAGAGCAAGTCCCAGGCACGATTCTTGGCGGCGTCGCCGATCCAGGTGCTGAAGCTGCCGTAGACCCAGCTCCCTGCGGCCAGGCGGGGTATGGCTTTCATGTCATCTGGATGGTTGTTGACGAAATCGCTGAAGGTACACATCTGGATGTGGGGGTGATTAGCCAGGGATTTATAGAGCTCAGAGAGAAAGTAATAACCATTGTAAGGATAGTATTCCCAAGCGTTTTCGCCATCGAGAATAACACTGACGACGGGGTTTTCTTCATGCTCCGTCTGCCGCCATATAGCTTCCAGTTTGTGGATAAAGTCCGTGACGGCATCGTGCCCGGACCAGGTTTTGTAGTCGAAGCCGATGGTGTCGGAGAGCGCATCGTCACGGAAGAAGAGTGCCGGGCCCTGCCCTTGCAGTCGATAGGGGCGGTACAAGTATTCCGCCCGGCCGCGTGGGGCGCTGTCATCCTCGCCGAGGAGCAGGCTGTGGGCCAGTACGCCTTCACCAGAGGCAGTCCAGCGTACACCGGCGTTGCCGATCATTTCGACAAAGGCGGCAGAGACGCCTCCTTCTGCGGGCCACATACCCTGCGCTGGCACCCCGAAATGCGGGGGATGGCTATTCTGCGCCCGCTCGATGTGCCAGCGCGCGCGTTCAGCGCCGCCGGGATAGGCCGGGCAGGCAGGCAACGGCGCGTCCGCCACTGCCTCTCGCGCCGCCGTGAAGTCGAGCAACAGCGGGCCGATGGGATGGTAGTAGGGGGTGGTGGAAATTTCGATGCGCCCCGCTTCCGCCAGAGCGCGATACCGGGGAATCAGGCCGGCGATGAGTTCGCCGAGAAAAGCCACCAGTTGCCGACGGTCGTCCTGGCTGAAACCACGGCCTTTGGCGAACAGCGACTGGAGAAAGGGGCTGCCGCGCCGCACGGTTTCTCCGGTCCACGCCAGGTGATACCAGACCACGAGGTCCGCGATGTATTGAACCGAGAGATAATCCGCTATCTCGTTCACGTCCTCCAGCATGAGCTGATAAATCTCATGGAGTCGACGATAGCGAGGAAAAGGGTTGAGCATATGCTCGGGGTCGAGGCGAAAACATTGCTCCAGAAGAAAATGCCGCTGTTCCCTGGACAGTGTCTTGAGATCCTCCGTGGCAAGTGCAATCAGTAGCGGATCGCGAAACTGTCCACTCTGAAACTGCGCAGTGTAGTCCTCCAACTGCTCGACCAGAATCGGCACGATGTTAAACACCCCCCGGGCAAGGGGGTTCTCCTCATAGTGGGCCACCATGTCCGAATAATCTTTGCAGGCATGCAGATAGGTCCACGGCAAGGCGTAGAAGCCGTCGGCATCGCGGTAATCCGGCTGGTGCATGTGCCAACAGAAAATGACATGAAGCGCGCGCGCCGGGAGCATAGGCATTACCTCACAAAATGTAGTTGCTGACCAAGTAGCTCCGGGGTAATCAGGGTTACGCCGTTAGGTGTGCGATAGAAACGGCGGGCGTCTTCGGCCGGATCTTCACCGACCACCAGCCCGTGCGGTACAATAGTACCCTTGTCCACAACCACCTTGCGCAGGCGCGCACCTTCGCCCATGCGAACGTTGGGCAGGATGACCGAGTCTTCAATCAGGGTGTGTCCGTCATTGACCCGCACGTTGGAGAAGAGCAGGGAGCGGCGAACGGTGGCACCGCTGATGATGCAGCCACCGGAAACAATGCTGTCCAGCGCCATGCCCCGGCGGCCTTCATCGTCAAACACGAATTTGGCCGGCGGCAATTGTTCTTGATAAGTCCAGATCGGCCAGCGGCTGTCATAGAGGTCGAGATCGGGAGTGACATGTACGAGGTCGATGTTGGCGGACCAGTAGGCATCCACCGTGCCCACATCCCGCCAGTAACAGCGGCTGTTGCTTCCCCCGGAACTGGAAATACAACTATTACGGAAACGATGCGCCATCACCCGGTAGCGTGGGACCATGTAAGGAATAAGGTCATTACCGAAGTCATGGGTGGAATTGTGGCTGTCGGAATCGCGAATGAGCTGTTCGTAGAGGAAGTCGGTGTTGAACACGTAAATACCCATGCTCGCCAAGGCGCGATCGGGACTGCCGGGGATGGGCACCGGGTCCTGGGGCTTTTCGGTAAAGGCAGTGATACGGTCCTCGCTGTTGACGGTCATGACGCCGAAGGACTTGGCTTCTTCCAACGGCACCTCAATGCAGGCGACACTCATGTCGGCCTGGCTTTGGACGTGCTCGGCAAGCATCTGACCGTAATCCATTTTATAAATATGATCACCCGCCAGGATAATTACATAGCGCGGTCGATGGGCACGGAGGATGTCAATATTCTGGAAGATGGCGTCGGCGGTGCCTTTGTACCAGCCGGTATTCATGCGCTGCTGGGCGGGAAGAATCTCGGTGAACTCACTGAACTCGCCGCGAAGAAAACCCCAGCCAAGCTGGATATGACGGATGAGGCTATGGGATTTGTACTGGGTGAGGATACCAATGCGACGAATACCGGAGTTAAGGCAGTTGGAGAGGCAGAAGTCGACGATGCGGAATTTACCGCCGAAGGGGACTGCCGGTTTGGCGCGCCAGTCGGTCAGTGGACCGAGACGACTGCCCCGCCCCCCGGCGAGCACCAGAGCTAGGGTATTCTTGGTCAGGTTGCTGACGAAGCGGGGTGAATTGGCTACTCCGAGACCGCCTTCTTCCGACATGACCCTCTCCTTTTTTGGCATAAATACAATCCTGCCTGCAGTATAGGTAAGATTGTCGATGCGCTGGTCTTTAAGGTACTGAACTTGACCAGTATCGGCAAGGACTCTGTATACGAAAGAGCGTCGCATCCGGTGGAACGGCACTGCTTTCTGGATGTGTTATGCTCAGAAGGCGCTGGCATGATATCAAAGTGAAAACGGGTTCCCCCCGGATGCAGGTAGAGGAGGGTGCGGTGACGGCAATACAAAAGCGCAGTGGTACGGCGACAGAGATGTCCGGCGACAGTGAAGACCAATTGGCGATCTGTGAAGCGCGTCACCAGGACCCTTTCGCCTGGCTGGGCCAGCATGTAGCCGGTCAGCAGGCCGTGCAGAGGGCTTTTCTACCTGGCGCATTCCGCGTGGAGATACAGACGCCGAAGGGATGGGTGGCCATGGAGCAGACTCATCGCGACGGCGTCTTCAACCATCATGGCGAGGTCATGCCGGTGCCCTACCGCTTGCGCTGGGAAGACCGGCACGGGCTTCACGAACGCTACGATCCCTATGTCTTCGGTCCGGTGCTGGGGGATCTGGAGGTTTATCTTTTCAGCGAGGGGCGCCTTTATGAAGCCTATCGTCATCTCGGCGCGCATCGTCGCCATCACGAGGGGGTGGATGGTGTATCGTTCGCCGTTTGGGCGCCCAATGCCGAGCGGGTCAGCGTCGTCGGCGATTTCAATGATTGGGACGGCCGCACTCATCCCATGCGCGCGCGCGGTCAGAGCGGCATCTGGGAATTGTTTGTCCCCGATCTGGCTGTTGGCGAAATCTACAAATTTGAGCTGCGCCACCGCGATTCCGGGGTCGTCTTTGTCAAGACCGACCCCTATGCCCATGCTTTTGAGCTCAGACCCAGCACTGCAGCGCGGGTGGTGGAGACGAATCACGTCTGGGCCGATCGGGACTGGATGGCGGCGCGGGTGAGTCAGGATTGGCAACATGCCCCCATGAACATCTACGAGGTGCATCTCGGTTCCTGGCAGCGTGATGCGTTGGGCCATTTTCTTAGTTATGAGACGCTGGCGGAGCGCCTGGCAATCTACTGTAAAGACATGGGCTATACCCACATTGAGTTGATGCCGGTGATGGAGCACCCTTTGGATGAATCCTGGGGCTATCAGGTGAGCGGCTATTTTGCGCCCACTAGTCGTTTTGGTGCTCCCGATGCCTTCCGCGCCTTTGTAGACCACTTTCATCGGGCGGGCATCGGCGTGCTCCTGGACTGGGTGCCGGGGCATTTCCCTAAGGATGACTGGGGGCTGGCGCGTTTTGACGGCACCGCGCTGTATGAACATGCCGACCCGCGCGAAGGCGAGCACAGCGACTGGGGCACTTACATTTTCAACTTCGGGCGCAATGAGGTGCGCGGTTTCCTGCTGGCCAATGCCTGTTACTGGGCGGACAGCTTCCATATCGACGGGTTGCGCGTGGACGCGGTGGCGTCCCTGCTCTACCGGGATTATTCGCGTCAGGAAGGCGAGTGGATTCCCAATCAGTACGGTGGCCGTGAGAATCTGGAGGCCATCGATTTTCTGCGCGCGATGAATGTGGTCCTCAATGAGCGCCATCCGGGTATCCTTACCATCGCTGAAGAGTCCACGTCCTGGCCAATGGTTTCCCGCCCCACCTATGTGGGCGGCCTGGGTTTTTCCATGAAGTGGAATATGGGCTGGATGAATGACACCCTCGCTTATCTGGAGCAGGACCCGGTCTACCGGCGCTTTCACCAGAACGATCTGACCTTCAGCCAGCTTTACGCCTATACGGAAAACTTCGTGTTACCCCTGTCTCATGATGAAGTGGTGCACGGCAAGCGTTCACTGTTGGACAAGATGCCCGGAGATGCCTGGCAGCGTTTTGCCAACCTGCGGTTGCTTTTCAGCTACCAGTTCGCCCATCCCGGCAAAAAACTGAATTTTATGGGCAACGAGTTCGGCCAGGGACGGGAGTGGGATTGCGCGCAGGCCCTGGACTGGGGCCTGCTGCATTGGGACTGGCATCAGGGTATTCAGCGATTGAGCCGGGATCTGGCGCATTTGTACCGGGATATCCCGGCTTTGCATGTGCAGGATTTTCACGGCGAGGGCTTCTCCTGGGTGGATTGTCACGACGCCGACCAGTCCGTATTGAGTTTTCTGCGCTGGGATCGGGATGGCGGCTTCGTACTGGCCGCGTTCAATTTTACGCCGGTGCCACGGCACAATTATCGCTTGGGCGTGCCATCGGCGGGTCGATATCATGAGATCTTCAACAGTGATGCGGGCGCTTATCACGGCGGCAATATCGGTAACTTGCCGCAGCAGGCCCAGGCTCTGGCCTGGATGGGGCTGCCTTATTCGCTGGAACTGGTGCTGCCGCCTCTCGGGGCGATTTATTTACAGTTGACCGGGACAGAATGACCTTGGGGGTGACGATGTTCATGGTCTATGTCGTCATTGCTTTCGGCGCCGGGCTGGCGGAGCTTTTTACGGGCACGTTCTATCTGGCGGCGGTGGCGCTGGCGGCCCTGTTTACGGCGATCACCGGGCTGCTTTTGCCTGGCGCGGTGCTGCACTGGGTTTTTCTCGGATTTTGTCTGGTCTTGCTGCCCACCGGACTGTGGCTACGTCATCGTTTAGCTGCCGCAACCAAAGATCTCGGAGACTTTGATCTGGGGCAGGGCGTGGAGGTTGTCAGCGGGCCGGACAGCAATCAGCAGTACAGTGTGCGTTATCGCGGTGCCGAGTGGCTGGCGGTCGTCGATGATGGTCCTGCACCTTGCCCGGGCGACCGCGCCGTCATCATCGCCAAGACGGATAACTTGCTACATTTAGGTGTGCTACCCCGGCAAAATTCTGGCAAGGAGCCATTATGTCCTCCCTCATCGTTATCCTGATTGTTGTTGTTGCAGCCTTCTTCATTCTGCGGGCCACCATCCGGGTCGTGCCTCAACAGCGCGCCTGGGTCGTCGAGCGCCTTGGTAAATATCATGCAGTGCTGGAGCCGGGGCTGAATTTCATCATCCCTTTTCTGGACCGCATTGCTTTCCGTTTTGACATGCGCGAGGTGCCCATGGAGGTGCCGGCGCAGGTCTGTATCTCCCTGGACAATACCACAATGACCGTGGACGGCGTGCTCTATCTGCAGATTACCGATTCGGTAAAGGCGGCCTATGGCTCCAGCAACCCCTTTATTTCGGTGATACAACTGGCGCAGACCACCATGCGTTCAGAGATTGGCAAATTGCATCTGGATGCGGCGCTTTCGTCCCGACAGTTGCTGAATACGGCCGTCGCCGCATCGGTGGACGAGGCGGCGATTAACTGGGGCGTCAAGGTACTGCGCTATGAAATCAAGGATATTACTCCGCCCCAGGAGATCATCCGCGCGATGGAGCTGCAGATTACTGCCGAGCGGGAAAAGCGGGCACTGATCGCCAAGTCCGAAGGGCAACGGCAGCAGCAGATCAACACTTCCGAGGGACAACGTCAGCAGGACATCAACGTCGCGGATGGTCGCAAACAGGCGGAAGTGTTGCGCGCCCAGGGTGAGGCCGCCGCCATCCAGTTGGTTGCCGAAGCTACTGCCGCCGCCATCCGCGTCATCGGCGATGCGGCGCGGGCGCCGGGAGGTATTGAGGCCTTGCAGATGCAGCTCGCCAAGGATTACATCGAAAAATGGGGTAATCTCGCCAAGGCGAGCACCAGTCTGGTGATCCCGGCGGATCTGGGCAATATCGGTGCGCTGGTGGGTACGGCGCTGTCCATGGTCAAGCAGCAGGGCGGGGCAGCGAAAGCTTGAACACCGCCTGAGGCGCCCGCAAAACCCGGATTCACGGGGGCGACGTGGGGAGGGATGTTGCTATGGGGTCTGGGTCAAATGGCCCCAGGCACTGTTTCCGGCCAGGCCGCGTTGTCCAGCCAGACATCGGCTGCTGTGCCTACCAGTGCGGCGGGAATGGGTTCGCCCCGTAACCAGGCCGCGAGTGCCATCCGCTTGCCGCTGCCCGTGGTGAGAAAAAACATCTCCCGCGTGTACTGTAATCGCCAGCCGCTCAGGCTCACCCTTTGGGGCGGCGCCTTGGCGGCATCGTGGACGGCGAGGGTGGCGGGGCTGCTTTTTTTCAAGCCCCAGTCGTGGCCGGGGAAAAGGCTGGCCGTATGGCCATCCTCCCCCATTCCCAGCAGAACCAAATCGAAGGCATGCGACGGAAGCTCCGCGGCGTAGTCGCGGGCAGCCACTTCGGCACCCCGCTCGGCCGGGATGTGATGAATCTGCCGCGCCGGAATGGGTACCTGGGACAGCCAGACGGTGTCCAGCATCAGGCTGTTGCGCTCCGGGTTCTGGGGCGGAAGACAGCGCTCATCCCCATGATAGAGGTGCCAGCACTGCCAGTCCCGGCCGAGTTGCGGAAGCAGTGCATAAGCCGCGCGGGGGGTGTTGCCACCGGCGACCACCAGATGGAAGGCGCCGCGCGCGGCAATAGCCTCTTGGGCCATACGCGCAATGGCGGCTGCCAATCTTTGGGCGAGGGCTACGGTATCAGGATGAATATGCCAAGTGTTGCGATGCCGGGCTGCTTCCATGTTGATGCATTCCTGTGTGTCAAGGATGATGATCTGCAGGCGAGGTATCCCCCCGGATCTTTTTCCAGAAAGGATAGCCGCATTTTGCAGATTGGGTCTATGATGCTGACTATTGAATACTGCCCAGAAGGAGGCAGAGATGGGTGGTCTGGAGGATTGGGTAGGCAATACCCCCCTATGTGAACTCCGGCGCTTGTCGCCGCATGCGGGTGTGCGGATTTTCGGGAAGCTGGAAGGTAACAATCCCGCGGGTTCCGTCAAAGATCGCCCCGCCGTGAATATGATTCGCCGGGCGTTGGAGCGTGGCACCATCACTTCTTCTACGCGTCTGATCGAGCCCACCAGCGGGAATACGGGTATTGCCCTGGCCATGGCGGCATCGGTGCGGGGATTATCCATGACGCTGATCATGCCGGAGAACATGAGTATCGAAAGGCGGCAGGTGATGCGTGCCTACGGTGCGGAAGTGATTCTCACGCCAGCCGCCCGGAGTATTGAAGGTTCTATTGATCTTGCGCAGCAGATGGTAGCTGCGGGAGAGGGCTTCATGCTCGATCAATTTTCGAACCCCGATAACCCCGAGGCGCATTATCTCAGTACCGGGCCGGAGATCTGGCGCGATACCCGTGGAACCGTGACCCATTTCGTCTCATCCATGGGGACGACGGGAACCATCATGGGCACCTCCCGCTATTTGCGGGAAGTGTCCCCCCGTATTCAGATTGTCGGCGTACAACCGACGGAGGGGGCCAAAATTCCTGGTATTCGCCGTTGGCCGAAAGCCTATTTACCGCGCATCTATCATCCTGAGTCTGTTGATCAGATTGTTGATGTGAGCCAGGAAGAAGCCGAAGAAATGACCCGTCGTCTGGCGCGGGAAGAAGGGGTGCTGGCCGGCATATCTTCTGGCGGCGCGGTAGCAGCGGCTATCAGAGTGGCACAAAAGCTGGAGCATGGTGTGGTGGTTGCCATTATCTGTGACCGGGGTGACCGTTACCTCTCTACGGGTGTTTTTCCGGCTTGAGAGCATGATGCACGGGCGCAGCAGGGCTTTGCCGATAGCCGTCCGGTGGTCTATGACGCTGTGCCTGGGGCTCGCTAGCAGCGGCGTGGCCGGGGCACAAATTCTGGAAATCAGCGCCGCACAGATAAGCGGAGCGGGCTGGACAGCCCAGCACCCGCGGGTGACGCTGACCACATCGGCGCAGGGCGATCAGTTGCGTCTGGCGGCGGGCGTCGTGCAGGTGGGTAAACACAAGTTCTGGCAGCGTGCCCGGCTGCAATGCGGGCTCCAGACGGCGCAGGGTTGGGCATGTCGTCAGGGTCTTCTGGCGGTGGACGGCAGCCCGTGGGGTGCACTGCATGGCGATGGGCACGTGCAGTTGCGGCAGGTGGGCGGCAGTGGGCAGGCCATGCTGGCCTTGCGAGGCGCGCAATTCGGCAGCACCCGCGTGCAGGTGCAGAGTACCGCCGCCGGACAGTGGCATCTGACGGGTGCGGGCAGCCTGCCGGTTGCCGGTCTGGTGCACGCATTTACCCTGCTGCCCGCCACCTGGCAGACCTCAGGGCAGGCGCGTTGGCAAGTCCGGGCGCAGGGCGCAAGCTGGGCAAAGGCTCGTCAAATGGCTTTTGAACTGCAGTGTAGCCAGCTCCAGTTCAGTAGCCCGGACGGTTTGCAGGCCGCCCAGGGTGTCGCATTGCAGCTCCAAGGGGACGGTGTATATACCGGGCAATGGCACGGCACTGCCCGGATGCGCTGGACCCGGGGGGGTGTCCTCTGGAGTCCATGGTACTGGACAGCCCCCGCCGCGCCGGTGCGGATACAAACCCGCTGGCAACAGACGGCCAAGGCCTGGCAACTGGACCAGGGAAGCATCCGCTGGCCCGGCCTCGGGCAGGGTGGTTTTGCGTTGTACCGGCCGACTCGGGGCGGGGTGCTGCGCTGGCAGATCCGGGACATGGATGTGGCGATGGCGCCCCTGTATGCGAACTGGATTAAACCGCTGGCTCCCCCCGGCGGTCTCGCGGCCCAGTTGCAGGCCGCGGGGCAAGTGCATTTTTCCGTGGCGGGAGAGGGTGGTCTGCGTGCGCTGAAATGGGATCTGCGCAACGCGGCTATTTCCAGTCCCAGGGGGGATCTTGCGGTGACGGGCGTGAATAGCCAGGGTGCCTGGAGTCGTACCGGCAAGACCTCTGACGCGGTGCTTCGCTGGCAGTCTGCGGAACTCTATCATATTCCTGCGGGTCCGCTGCATGCTGAGCTGTTCCTCAATCCCCAGGGCTTTCAGTTGCAACAGCCTTTCACCCTGGCCCTGCTGGGGGGCGAACTGCATTTTCGGCATCTGGCGGCACGTTGGGCAGGACCGCGGTCGGGTTTTAGCATGAGCGGCGACTTGCGAGGGGTCAGCATGGCCCAATTGACCAGGATCATGCATTGGCCGCCGTTTACCGGGACGGTATCGGCCATCATCCCGGAACTGCAGTATCACGCGGGAGACATCACCACCAGCGGCGCACTCTCCGCCCAGGTGTTCGGAGGCGAGGTGCGGGTGGGCGATCTGCATATCGAGAATTTCCTCGGTGTTTTACCCCTGCTGCGGGCTAACATCGGGATTGCCGGGTTGCAACTGAAGCCCTTGACGGACGCCTTCCACTTTGGGTACATCAGCGGGGTGCTCAGTGGTAACGTAAAAAATCTCACTCTGTTGAACTGGTCGCCGGAGGCTTTTCAGGCGCAATTTCATACGGTTCCTGTTCAAGGCGTGTCTCAGAAAATCAGCTATGCGGCGGTCCAGAATCTTACCAGGCTGGGCGGCGGTAACGGCATCAGCGGATTTTTTCAGGGCATGTTTCTGCGGATGTTCAAGACCTTTGCATACGCGCATCTGGGGATGGGCGTGCATCTCCAGGATGGTGTCGCCGAATTGTCTGGAGTGGGGACAGAGGATTCGGGTTTTGTGATCCTTCAGGGGCGAGGGCTGCCCAGGGTGGATATAGTGGGGTACAATCGCCGGGTGGACTGGGACGAGTTGCTGGCGCGTCTGAAAACCGCCATGCATAGTGGTGCCCAAGTTGGTACAGGAGAATGAGCAAATGACAAAGCAGGGTTGGCTGAAAACGCAGGGTTGGCGCAGTGTACTGGCACTGGGATTGCTCATGGCGCTATCCGCTTGTGTGACCGTCAACATTTACTTTCCGGCTGCGGCGGCCCAGAAACTGGCGGATCAAGTGGTCGGTGAGGTGTATAGGGCCGCTGCCAAGGGTGCCTTGCAGGCTCCTGTTGCTCCGGCCGTGTCAGCGCCGACGGCGCCGGCCCGATCCGCCGCCCCCGCTACGGATTCCCTGAGCATGGCATCCCCCTACCATGCGGCCAGCTACCTGTTGGCTATGGGCTTCTCGGCCGTCAGCGGCACGGCAGAGGCCGCCGCAAACCTCGATGCTTCCAGTCCTGGGGTGCAATCGGCGCGGGCGCAGGTGGAGGCACTGGCGACGCAAATGCATCCTTACTTTGTCAGTGGCGCGGTGGGTTACACGGCCAACGGTCAGGTGACGATCCATGATGCGGCAGCCGTGTCGCTGCCGCAGCGGGCTCCGCTCAATGGGCTGGTGGCCAGTTATAATCAGGCGCTCAGCAATCTCTATCAGCAGATCGCTGATGCCAATGGTCATCCCGAGTGGGCGGGGCAAATTCAGCAGACTTTTGCCGAGGCCTGGATCGACAAAGCACCCGCAGGATACTGGTACCAGTCGCCCAGTGGTCAGTGGCAGAAGAAATAGTCACCATCTTGCAAAACATTCTGGTTTTTGACATCGAGACAGTGCCCGACGTTGCCGGTGGGCGGCGGGTGCATGGCATTGCGTTGGGGGATGACGCGGGCGTGGCGGAATTGCTGCAGCACCAGCGCCGCATCGAAACCCAGGGCGCGACGGAGTTCCTGCGTCCTTATTTGCATCGGGTCGTGGCTATCTCTGCTCTTTGGTGGCAGGGCGAGCAGGTCAAGCTCAACAGTTTCGGCAAGGCGGACGATGACGAAGCCACTCTCGTCGCTGCCTTCTTTCAGTTCATCCAGCGTCATGCTCCGCAACTGGTGTCCTGGAATGGCGCGGCCTTTGACCTCCCGGTACTGCATTACCGCGCCCTGCTCCACGGTATCCCTGCGGCCCGCTACTGGGAGCAGGGACAGACCGATCAGAGTTATCGCTGGAATAATTACACCAGCCGTTACCACGAGCGCCATCTCGACCTCATGGACATTCTTTCTGCCTACCAGATGCGCAATGTCGCCCGCCTTCAGGACGTGGCACTCTTGTTGGGGCTGCCTGGCAAGCTGGGGATGAGCGGCGCGGAGGTCTGGACCCATTATCAGGCCGGGGATCTGGCGGGCATCCGCCACTACTGCGAGGTCGATGTGCTGAACACGGCCCTGGTCCATCTGCGTTTTGAACTGACCCGCGGGCATCTCGACAAATCGGCTTATGATGCCGGTCAAACGCAATTGCGGTCTTACTTACAAAGCCGGGACGAGGCCCACGTCCAGGAATTTCTCACCTTGTGGCCAGAGAACCTGCATGTCGCGTCCCAAACCCATTCATAACGCTCAGCCTGAGCAGGTGGTTATCGAAAGTCTGGATGCCGAAGGACGCGGGATCGCCCGTGTGGAGGGCAAAGTGCTTTTTGTCGATGGGGCGCTGCCTGGCGAGCGGGTCTGGGCACGGCGTACTCAGGACCACAAGAGCTTTGATCGTGCCGAGATGCTGCAGGTGGTCAAGGCATCCCCCCTGCGGGTGTCGCCGCCCTGTCCGCACTTTGGCGTCTGCGGGGGCTGCAGCCTGCAGCATCTGGAGCCAGCGGCGCAGGTGGCTATCAAGCAAAGACAACTGGAAGATAATCTCTGGCGCATCGGCAAGGTCCGCCCCCGACGTGTCCTGCCCCCCATTCATGGCCCGAGCCTGGGCTATCGCAGCAAGGCACGACTCTCGGTGCGGACGCCAAAAACCCGGGGCGCACTGGTCGGTTTCCGCGAACGCAACAGCAGTTATGTCGTGGACATGGGCCAATGTCTGACCCTTGACCCGCGCATCGGACAGCGCATCCTGCCCCTGCGGGCGCTGATCGGGCAGATGCAATCGCCCCAGGATTTTCCGCAGATTGAAGTGGCCGCCACGCCGGATGCGGTCGCTCTGGTGTTTCGTCACATGCGGCCGCTGGCGGAAAGCGATCTGCGGCACTTGCGTGCTTTTGGTGCGCAACACGACCTGCAGATATGGTTGCAGCCGCGCGGGCCGGACACCTTGCATCCTTTATGGCCGGAGCAGCCGGAGCCCCTCTATTACGACCTGCCGGATTATCAGTTGCGCCTGCGTTTTGATCCGCTGGTCTTCACTCAAGTTAATCAGGCGGCGAATCAGGTGATGGTGCGCCGCGCCATGGCGCTGCTGCAGCCGCAACCGGGAGAGCGGATCCTGGATCTCTTCTGCGGACTCGGAAATTTTACCCTGCCTATCGCCCGATTGGGGGCGCAGGTACTTGGCATTGAAGGGGATGCTCGATTGGTCGCGCTGGCTACCGAGAATGCCGCCGCCAATGGCCTGACGGATAAAGCCCGATATGCCGTAGCCGATCTCACCCAGGCGCAGATGGAAGATTTTGCGCTGGCGGGCACCATCGACAAAATGCTCATCGACCCCCCCCGCAGTGGCGCCATTGAAGTGCTGCGCAGTTTGACCCCCGGTGTCAGCCGCCTGGTGTATGTCTCCTGCAATCCGGCGACCCTGGCCCGTGATGCGGCGTATCTGGTACACGAACGCGGCTATCATCTGCAAGCGGCTGGCGTCGTCAACATGTTTCCTCATACCGTCCATGTCGAATCCATCGCCCTCTTTGCGCGCTGAAATGCCCCCACGCTGGCTCTGGGTGGATGTTCCCGCCCAGCGGTTGCGCGAGATGAGCGGTGCTGAGCTGCGTTCGGAGTATGTCATATCCACGGCTCGTAACGGACTCGGTGAACAACGTGACAGCGGGTGCACGCCGCGCGGATGGCATGTGGTGCGCGCGCGCATCGGTGAAGGCCTGCCCACGACGGCAATCCTGCGCGGCCGGCGCTGGACGGGTGCCCGTTACAGCGCGCAGTGGGCGGCGGGCCAGCCGCGGCAAGACTGGATTCTCGGCCGTATTCTTTGGCTCTCCGGCAGCGAAAGCGGTTTTAATCGTGGCGGCTCTCAGGATACCTTCCGCCGTTATATTTACATCCACGGTACTGCCGATGTGGATCACCTCGGCCAGCCAGTGTCGGCGGGCTGTGTGCGGATGGCGCCGGATGCGGTGTGCATGCTCTTTGCGGCATGTCCGGTAAACACCCCTGTTTTTATCGGCCTGCAGCCACCGCTGCGTTTCCCCGCTAGGAGGCAGTGAATGGCCTGGATCCGCTTGCCACGTTTTCGTCGCGCCGTAAACGTGTTCAATCCCAAACTTTTCGAGAATCTTTCGCTCGCGGCGTTTCTGGCCTGGGTCGGTCTGGGTTCCGATGCCCTGTCTTCCTCCGCCTATGGTCCTCCGGAAATTTACTATGCCCTGAAAGGGCATGAATATCTGGCCGTTTTGCTGGCCATCGGCATCCCGCTCTCGGTGTTCGTCATTTCGGCTGGTTACAAACAAGTCATTGCTCTTTTTCCCGACGGCGGCGGCGGTTATCACACCGCGTCTACCCTGTTAGGGCCGAAGGCCGGTCTGGTGAGTGGCGCCGCTTTGATTGTCGATTACATTTTAACGGCGGCGATCTCGGTGGCGTCGGGCACCGAGGCGCTGCTGAGTAGTATGCCTTCCTCCTGGTACGATGAGCGCATTTTCTTGGATGCCGCCGTGTTGCTGTTGCTGATTTTTATCAATTTGCGCGGTATGAAAGAATCCATCAAGATTTTGTTGCCGATCTTTATGGCTTTCGTCCTGACCCACACCATACTCCTCGGTTGGGGGCTGCTGAGCCACGTGGAAGCCGTGCCGGCCATTGCCTATAACACCGTTGCGGGTGTTCGGCATGACAGCATGCAATATGGCTGGATCTTTATTGTGGCGCTGGTATTGCGGGCCTTCAGCCTGGGTGGTGGTACCTATACGGGTTTGGAGGCCGTAGCCAATGGGGTGCACATTATGCGTGAACCGCGTGTGCAGACCGGCCAGCGCACGATGACCTTGCTGGCGACGTCTCTGTCTCTGGTCGCGGGCAGTCTGATCTTTTTGTACCTGATGTACCACGTGCACGGCCAGCAGGGGCAAACCCTGAATGCCGTGCTCTATGGTGCAATTACCCAGGGGTGGACGGTGGGGGGTATCCCCTTTGGTTCGACGGCGACACTGCTTACCCTGATTAGCGAGGGTCTGCTTCTCTTTATCGCCGCCAATACGGGTATTATCACGGCGCCTATCGTCATGGCGAATATGGCCGTCGATCGTTGGTTGCCAGAGCGCTTTTCCTACCTGTCGGATCGTTTTGTGTCACGCAATGGCGTGTTGCTCATTGGTTTTTCGGCTATTGCCATCCTCCTCGCGACGGGCGGACATGTCAGCATTCTGGTGGTGCTGTACAGCATCAATGTATTCATCACCTTTACCCTGACCATGGCGGGATTGAGCCGGCACTGGTTTGGCCAGCGGCATCAGGAGCCACTCTGGCGGGGCCGACTTGCCGTCAGTATTCTGGGCTTTATCGTCACGGCCTCCATTCTCGCCATCACCATTTTCGAGAAATTTGATGCGGGTGGTTGGTTCACTCTGCTGGTTACTGCGATTGTGGTGGGTCTCGGATATTTGATCTATCGCCATTACAAAAGTATCAGTAAAATCACCGCCGAACTGGACGAAACCATGCTGGATGTGGTGCCCGAGCATCTGGAGTCTGGCCCCAACCTGCCCCTGGATCCGCGTGGTGCCACGGCCGTATTTTTTGTCAGCCGTTTTGACGGCCTGGGACTGCATACCTTGCTGACGGCGCACCGTATGGTCAGTGGCTTCGTCAAGAACTATGTGTTTCTGCTGGCGGGTATTGTTGGTCAGGGTGAGTTTAAGGGTATCAAGGCCCTGGAAGACCTGAAGGTATACGTGGAGACTGAGGCCAACCAGTATATGGCCTTTTGCCGCAACGAAGGGATGGCGGCGACCTGGTTCGCCACCTACTCTACCGACCGTATCCTGGCGATGGAGGAATTGGCCAATGTCGCTATCCGCTATTTTCCGCAGAGCATCTTCTTCGCGGGACGGGTGATTGATACATCTGCGCAGGGGCCCTTCCACGGACTGCTGCATGATGAAGTCAGCTTTATTGTGCAGGATCGCCTGCAGCATGATGGTTTCAGCATGATGATCGTGCCCGTGCATGTGCATGGTATTCCCAGCCAGCCGCCGAGTATTGCTTTGCCGATATCCATGCCGTCGGATATGCAGTTGGTGCAGAACGAAGAGATGGACAAGGAAGAAGCCAAAGCCCGTGCCGCAGCCAAGGCGCGGGCCAGTATGCAGGAGCCCACCCCCCATGCCGATACAGACTGAGCTGCAGCGCCCTGCTTGGGGGCCGCTGATGGTCGATATTGCTGGGCTGCAGCCTACTGCCGCGGAATGCGCGATGCTGCGCCAGCCAGCAGTGGGTGGCGTCATCCTTTTTGCACGCAACTGTGTTGATGCCGAACAGGTGCGCGCCCTGTGCGGCGAATTGCATGCGCTGCGTTCTCCCCCGCTCCTCATCGGTATTGATCAGGAGGGGGGGCGGGTGCAGCGTCTGCGCGCCGGGGTGACGCACTTCCCACCCATGGCGACTCTGGGTTGTCTGGCGGATCGCGCCGGACTGGAAAAGGCGCAAACGGCAGCACGGGACTGGGGTCTTCTACTCGGTGCGGAGCTCCGGGCGCTCGGCCTGGACATGGACTTTACCCCCTGTGTAGATCTGGATCGCGGCGTTTCTGCAGTGATTGGCGACCGCGCTATCCATCGCGATCCAGAGTGGGTGGGTGTTATCGCGGTAGCGTTCTGGGAGGGTATGGCACGGACCGGCTTGCAGGGGGTCGCCAAGCATTTCCCCGGTCACGGTGCAGTGGCCGCCGACTCTCATCTCGATTTACCTCTGGATGAGCGTCCGTTCAGCGCCATTCAGGAAGATCTCCAGCCCTTTGCTGCCCTGATCGCTGCGGGGATTCCGGCGATCATGCCCGCGCATTGTCTCTATCCCCGGGTAGATACGGAACGCCCCGCCGGTTTCTCGTCGCGCTGGCTGCAGGATATCCTCCGCAAAGATATGGGCTTTACTGGTGTGGTGGTCAGTGACGACCTCAGCATGGCGGGTGCGCATGGAGTCGGCGATATGGCCGCGCGGGTGGATGCGGCACTGGCGGCAGGCGCGGACTTGCTGCTGATTTGTAACGATCCGGAGGGGGCGAAAACGGCGATCTCGCATCTCCAATCCAAGGAGGCACTGCCGACGGGTGACCGCCTGGAGAAACTCGCCGGGAACGCTGCAACATTACCCCTGTCCCCCGCAGACCGGGCGCGCTGTCTGCATCAGATCGAGCAATTGCGGGCTCTGGCCCCTGGATTCTCTGGCTGATGCACGGGCCAAAAGGTTAACCCCTTGTTTTTCCCGTGTCGCGTATTAGAATACGCCCTCACCTTTTACTCCTTGTTCGGGCGATGGGCGCCCGGACTCCGCAGTGAACCATAAGGAGCAACTTTTGCGTCATTATGAAATTGTATTTCTGGTCCATCCTGACCAGAGTGAGCAGGTCCCCCAGATGATTGAGCGCTATCGTGGCATGATCGAGAGCGATGGCGGGCATTTTCATCGTCTGGAAGACTGGGGCCGCCGCCAACTGGCTTACCCCATCAAGAAGGCCCACAAGGCCCATTATGTCCTGATGAATGTGGAGTGCACCGGGGCCGCTTTGGCCGAGCTGGAAGATGCCTTCCGCTTCAATGACGCGGTATTGCGCCACCTGATTCTGGCCCGCGATGAAGCCGTCACTGGGCCCTCCTTCCTGGCCCGCGATGAGAGTGACCGCCGTGAGCGCAGTGAAGACACCGCCGAAGACGACAGCGAGCCGGACCACAGCGATAACGAAACCGTAGCGACGGCCTAATCAAGGAGATTTCAGATGGCATTTAATCGGGACAGAGATCGGGATAACGATGGCGACAAGCGTGGCGGTGGCAGTAACTTTACCCGCCGCCGTAAGTTCTGCCGTTTCAAGGCAGAAGGCGTCAAAGAAATTGACTACAAGGATCTGAAAACCTTGCAGGCTTATGTGGGCGAGACAGGTAAAATCGTCCCCAGCCGGATTACCGGTACCAGCAATTTGTATCAGCGGCAGTTGACTACAGCGATCAAACGCGCCCGTTTTCTGGCGTTATTGCCCTACGTCGTGCGTTAAGGCACCGGCGTTCGGGTGGCGGCGCAGGCGGAGGGTGGGGTCTTGCGCTGGTTTCTCAGCGGACGCTGGCAAGCTGGCATCAGTATCGCGGTACTCTTTAGTGCTGCGGGACTGGTCCCCTTTCTTGCCGGGCCGTTACTGCTCAACTGCGTCGCTTTGGTGGCGCTCGTTACCCTGCAGGCTGGACGCAAGGAAAGCTTTGAGGTTCTGCTGATTGCCGGGGTCGCCTCCGCACTGTTTACGCTGAACCCGTGGTATGGTGTGGCGTTTGCTCTAGTGGCCTGGCTGCCGGGGCGGCTGTTGGGGGAAGGCCTGCAGTGGGACCTGCAGTGGGGTGGGGTAGTCTGGGTGACCATCGGCTTGTCTGTTTTGACGCTGGTGCTCTTGCTTTGGGTCATACCGCAGGGTGTGGGTCCGGCCTTCTGGCAAACGCAGATGGAACATTTGCTGGCACCCGTGCGGAAAGAGTTAAGTACGACGCAGCGCCAGATATTGGGTGACATGACCCGCTTGATGCCAGGAATTCTCGCCGCAGGCATGGCGCTGCTCTGGACGCTGGCGGCGTTGCTGGCCAGTCGTTGGAGTGAAGGTTTCCAGGGCATTCTGGCGCCACAACGGGTGTTTCGGGACTGGGTGCTGCCGGATCGGCTGATCTGGTTGCTCGTCGTGACGTTGTTGGGCATCAGCCTGCTGCATGGTGATGCGCTATGGTCAGTACAGAACCTTGCCATACTAGTCGGCGGTCTGTATCTGCTGCAAGGCCTGAGTTTCGTGCACTTGTGGTTTGCGTCAAAGGGTTGGCCCCTAATTGCGCTGGCAGCTTTTTATATTGGACTGATCCTGCTTACGCAGTTCTTGCTGGTGGTTGCTGTGCTGGGCATTGTGGATCGTGTTTTTCACTTGCGTCAACGGTTTGCCGGCTCGCGGTCCTGATGGCGGTTTAGCAGGGAATTTTTTGGAGGGATTTGGAATGAAAGTGATTTTGCTGGAACGTATCAATAAGTTGGGGCGTCTGGGTGATGTGGTCGAAGTGCGGCCGGGCTATGGACGCAATTTTCTGGTGCCGCAGGGCAAGGCCGTGGTGGCCAACCAGCGTAATCTGGAAGATTTTGCCGAGCGTAAGGCGGCATTGGAGCATGTCGAATTAGAGCGTTTGCAGGTGGCTCAGAAACGCGCTGCCGCGTTGGCGGAAGCCGTGGTCAAAATTGCCCTGCAGGCGGGCGAAGATGGCCGTTTGTTTGGCTCGGTGGGCTTGCATGATATCAGCGCCGCGCTGGCAGCCTTGGGTCATGAAGTGGCCCATTCGGAAATCCGTTTGGCGGATGGCCCAATCAAGCGGATAGGTGAATTCCCTGCGCGGTTACACCTGCACCCGGAAGTGGAGCTGGACGTGATGGTGTTCGTCGAGCGCGCCTGACCCTGGTACTGGCGAGGGCGGGCGGAGTGTTCGAGTCTGCGGACCATGGCGGCGGGGTCAAGGCCCCGCCGCACTCTATTGAGGCAGAGCAATCCGTCATCGGTGCTCTGCTGATTGACCCCGATACAGCGGATCAAGTGACCGAGGCGGTGACGGCCGAAGATTTTTATGAGCGCCGTCACCGCCAGATTTTTCTGGCCATCAGTGCCATGCTGGGTGCCGGGCGGGCAGTAGACGCCGTCACGGTCTCCGAGTGGTTGCAAGATCACGAGCAACTTGCTGAGGTGGGCGGGGTGCAGTATCTCCTCATGTTGGCCAACGAGACGCCCTCGGCGGCCAATGTGCTCGCCTATGCGCGGATCGTGCGGGAGCGAGCTACCCTGCGCGACCTCATTCGGGTTGGCCGGGAAATCGCCGAACTGGCCTATCGTCCGGAAGGGCGGGAAGCTCAGGCGCTGTTGGACGAAGCGGAAAGCCGGGTCTTTCAGCTCGCCGAAGGGCAGCAGCGGGTTGGTGAAGGCTTCAAGCAACTCAAGGATGCACTTCCGGCGGTAATCGATCGAATCGAAACCATCGCCCGCGAGAAAAAAGGCGTCACGGGTCTGTCCACAGGCTTTGCCGATCTGGACGAGAAAACCTCCGGTCTGCATCCGGGTCAGCTCATCATCGTCGCGGGTCGTCCGAGCATGGGCAAAACCTCTTTCGCCATGAATATAGCCGAGCATGTCGCTTGTAACGAAGGCAAGCCGGTGGCGGTTTTCAGTATGGAAATGCCGACGGACGAGATCGTCTTGCGGGCACTTTCGTCGCGCGGGCGGGTGGACCAGCATCGGCTGCGCAATGGCAGTCTGGGTAATGACGACTGGCCGCGAATCGCCCATGCCATCGGTGAACTTGGTAATGCACCGTTGTTCGCGGACGACTCGGCGGCGCTGACGCCGACGGACTTACGCTCGCGGGCGCGTCGGCTGAAGCGAGAACATGGTTTGGCGCTGGTTGTGGTCGACTATCTGCAACTCATGCAGGTGCCGGGGAGAGGTGACAATCGGGTCGCGGAGATTTCCGAGATCAGCCGGTCGCTCAAGGCGTTGGCCAAAGAGCTGTCCATCCCGGTGATTGCCCTTTCGCAACTCAACCGCAGCCTGGAAAGCCGTACCGAAAAGCGTCCGCAGATGTCCGATCTGCGTGAATCCGGCGCTATTGAACAGGACGCCGACCTGATTCTCTTCCTTTACCGCGATGAGGTGTATTACAAGGATAAGGAAGAGGTGAAGGGCATTGCCGAGGTGATCATCGGTAAGCAGCGCAACGGACCCATCGGGACCGTGCGGATGAGCTTCTTCGGTGAATATACCCGCTTTGAGAATTATGCGCCGTCTGGGGATAGTTTCGGGCATTAGCTCGCTGTGCGCTGATTTTTGCCAGGGGATTTTCCTGTGCTTTGCGGTATCATGGTGATATGACTCGCCCTGTTGTTGCCCATATTTCCGCTGCTGCTCTACGCCATAATATGGCCGTAGTGCGCCAACATGCGCCCCACGCGCAAATTATGGCGGCGGTCAAAGCCAATGCCTACGGACATGATGTTGCGCTCTGCGCTCCGGTGCTGGCAGAGGCCGGTGTCGATGCTTTTGCCGTGGCTTCTCTGGACGAGGCGGAAACCCTTCATGATCTGCGTCTGGAGCAACCGGTTTGTCTGCTCGGGGGGCCTTTCGACGCGGAGGAGATCGCCGTTGCGGCCGCGCGGGGCTATCTGCTCGTTATCCATGAACAACGGCAGCTACTCTGGCTGGCGGCCCATGCCGCTGACGCGTCCCTGCGGCTGTTTATAAAAGTGGATACGGGTATGCACCGTTTGGGCTTTGCACCTGACCAACTGTCGGCAGTATTTGCCGGGCTGCAAAGCCATCCCCGCTGGCGGGTGCTGGGGCTGATGAGTCATCTCGCCCGCTCCGATACGCCGGACGATCCTCTCAGTCGCCAGCAGGCGGACGTTTTCGCCGAGGCCGTTGCGCACTTTGGGCATTGCACGGCGGGTCAGCACACCTTGGCCAATTCGGGGGGGGTGCTGGCACTGCCCTTTACCCATCAGCATTGGGTGCGCCCTGGGCTCATGCTATACGGGCTTTCGCCCTTCGCGGGGCACAGCGGTACCGAAATCGGTTTGCAGCCCGTTCTATCCTGGCGTAGTGCCGTGGTGGCCATCCGCGAGCTCGCCCCTGGTGACTGGCTGGGCTATGGTGCGGCCTGGCAGGCTCCTGCGCACTGCCGGGTGGGGGTCGTGGCGGCGGGCTACGGTGATGGTTACCCGCGTCACTTGGGTTCAGGTGCACCGGTTACGGTCGCCGGACAGGCTACACGGACTTTGGCACGAGTGAGTATGGATATGCTTTTTGTAGACTTGACGACCGTGTCGGCGGAAATCGGGGCTTCCGTCGTGCTTATGGGGGCTGGCGGACCAGCCCTCGAATCCCTGGCGGCAAGACTCGATACGATCTCCTACGAATTGAGCTGTCGTATGCAGATGCGCGTTCCGCGCCAGTTGGTGTCATGAGTCGCGACAAAACCCTCTTTGTCTGTCAGGAATGCGCCGGTACCAGCAATAAATGGCTGGGGCGCTGCCCGGATTGTGGTGCCTGGAACAGTTTCGTCGAGCAGCGTGTGGAGAAGACCGGGGCCAAATCCCAAACCACCTATGCCACGGCCAGCCCGCCGCAATGTCTGCATGCGGTGCCGATCATGGATGTGGGGCGCAGCACGACGGGTCTGGCAGAGCTCGACCGGGTGCTGGGCGGTGGCCAGGTGCCGGGGGCCGCCATTCTCCTGGGCGGAGAACCGGGTATCGGCAAATCCACCCTCCTGCTCCAGACCGCCCATCATCTGGCTCAGGGCAGTAAGGTGCTTTATGTCACTGGCGAGGAGTCCGCAGCACAGGTTGCCTTACGGGCGCAGCGCTTGGGGTTGGACCAGAGCCCCGTACGGGTAGTCGCCGAAAATCATCTTGAAGCGATCGAGGGGCTGCTCCAATCGGAGCGACCCGCATTGGTGCTGGTGGATTCTATCCAGACGGTCTATACCGACACGCTACAGTCGGCCCCCGGCTCGGTAGCGCAAGTGCGGGAGTGCGCGGCCCGCTTGGTGCGCTTCGCCAAAGCTACGGGCACCACAGTGTGGCTGGTAGGCCACGTGACCAAGGAAGGGGCCATCGCTGGCCCGCGCGTGCTGGAACACATGGTGGACACTGTCCTTTATTTTGAAGGGGAGGCGGGTAGTCCCTACCGGATTGTGCGTGCCATCAAGAATCGCTTTGGTGCTGCCAACGAGCTGGGCGTTTTTCAGATGCATGAAAAGGGCCTGAGCGAAGTCGCTAATCCTTCGCAGCTTTTCCTGTCGCAGCATGATCGACCCGTAGCGGGGAGTGTAGTGCTGGCGACGCAGGAGGGGACCCGACCGCTTCTCGTAGAAGTGCAGGCCCTGGTGACGCCCAGTCCGCTGGCTAACCCGCGCAGGGTCGCCATCGGTCTGGACCCTAACCGCCTCTCCCTCCTGCTGGCTATCCTGCATCGCCACGGTGGCAGTATGTTTTTTGATCAGGACGTTTTTGTGAATATCGCAGGTGGAATCAAAGTCAACGAACCCGCCGCCGATCTGGCGGTGGCTTTGGCCCTGCTCAGCAGTTTTCGCAATAAACCCTTAGAGGGGCGTCAGACGGTTTTTGGTGAGCTCGGCCTTGCGGGAGAAGTGCGTCCGGTGGCGGCTACCGAAGCGCGGGTACACGAAGCCATCAAGCTGGGTTTCACGAGCGCCATTCTCCCGCGTGGTGAGAAGATTTTGAGTTCTTCCGCTTTTAAGCTGCGTCCGGTCGCCCGTCTTGGTGATGCGATAGAGGCGGCTTTCGACGGAGAGTAAGCCCCTGCGCGTCTGCTGTACTGTGGCTGTCTGCCGGATAGCTTGCAATATCTTTTCGGAGCGGTTAGGGTGGCTTGGAGTGCGCATGAGAAATCACATAATTTACTGATATGTGAAGCTATTCCTGCATTTTTCTGATAGTCCGAGAGGAGAGTTATTATGCAACAGCCTACCATTTACTCTGCTGCACAGGGCGTATTCCATTCATCCAGGTGTGGATTTGCAGGGACTGCTTTGTTTGCTTTGGGTCTGTTTGGTCTGGGGACCAGTATGGCCTTCGCCTCTGGCATGGAGACAGCCGCACCAGGGTTGGTACGCACCGCAATGACTGCGGGTGCCGTGGCAAGCCCCACTGAAATAAAGAATTTTGCGGCCGCGGTTCGGGGGATCAAGCCACTCAACGAGCAGGTCCACAGCGCCCTGAGCCAGAAGGATATCACCGCCACCAAGCGGGAAGAATTGAAAAAATCCTACATGACCAGAGTAAACAGTATCCTTGCCAGTAATCATTTGACAGCGGAGCAGTACTCCAGCCTGCTCAAGCGGACGCAGAACGACCCGGCATTTGCCAGGCAGGTCGAAGCGGCTATGCAGTAAAGCGCCATTCCACCCATGGCCAAACTCCATTTGCCCCGTCCAGATTATTCTGCTCGCCGCAGTCGTCTGATGCAGAAAATGCACGCAGCCGGTGTCGCGATCATACCCACCGCCACAGCCAAGAGCCGTAACAGCGACGTGCACTATCCGTTTCGTGGCGACAGCGACTTCTTGTACCTGACCGGCTTCATGGAGCCCGAAGCCGTGCTAGTGTTGGTTCCAGGGCGCGCGGATGGGGAGCAGATCCTGTTCTGCCGTCCGCGTGACCCGGAGCGGGAAACCTGGGATGGGCGTCGTGCTGGGCTGGAAGGTGCTCTGGAGCAATGTCAGGTGGATCGTTGCCTCTCGATCCATGACCTGAATGACGTCCTTCCACAACTGCTGGAAAATCGGGAGTTATTGTTTTATCCCATGGGTCAGTCCATGGATTTCGACGCGCGGGTCATGCACTGGCGTAATGTCGCCAAGAGCAAGATTCGGCAAGGTGTGCGCTACCCGCTCGAAGTGGTCGACGTTGCTGATCTGATCCATGAGATGCGGCTGTTTAAGGATCCTGAAGAGATCGAAATCCTGCGGGCGGCGGTGGGGATCAGTGGCGCTGGCCATCGCCATGCCATGCGTCTGTGCCAGCCGGGTATGCTGGAGTACGAGCTGGCTTCTGAGATCGAGCACGTTTTTCATCGCCTCGGGTCGCCCAGTGTGGCTTATCCCAGTATCGTTGGTGGCGGAGTCAACGGTTGTATTCTGCACTACACGGAAAATGATGCGGAACTGCGTGACGGCGATCTGGTACTGATCGACGCCGGCGCAGAGGTGGGGGCCTACGCGGGCGATATCACCCGAACCTTGCCGGTCAACGGCGTTTTCAGTCCCGCACAACGGGAAATTTACGAAGTCGTTCTGGCCAGTCAGGAAGCGGGAATCGCGGTCGTACAGGCAGGACGCCCGGTTGCGGATTATCATGACGAGGCCGTCAAGGTACTTGTGGACGGCCTGCTGGATCTGAAAATACTTGCTGGTAGTCGCGATGGAATTATTGAGCAGGGCAACTATAAGGCCTTCTATATGCACCGGACAGGGCACTGGTTGGGCATGGATGTCCACGACGTCGGCCATTATCGCAGCGCGGATCAGTCCTGGCGGAAACTGGAGGCGGGGATGGTACTGACGGTAGAACCAGGCCTGTACTTCTCCCCGGACAATCCGTCGGTTCCTGAGCGTTGGCGCGGTATCGGGATTCGTATTGAGGACGACGTGCTGGTGACTGCCAACGGGCCGGATATCCTTTCAGACGAAGTGCCAAAGCGCATAGCCGATGTGGAGGCAATGATGGCGGCCGGGCCCGGCAGTGGGCGATAATCGTTTGCCAAGGCAGGCCTTGTTGTCGTTCAGAGGCCGTTAGTCGACGGTGCTCGCGAGCGTACGAAACGCAATTTTGCCTGCTTTACCCCGAAGTCCATAGCGCGCTGGACACTACCCATCAGAATGTCGGCAGCCATGTGATACCGGGAATTCATGGTGTCCCAGACCACACCATGAATCACCCGCCCAGAATGCAAAATGATATCTATGTGTTCACCACAGCGGTTGCTCCCATTCTTGAGGAAAAACAAATCCTGCGAAAGCGCGATCTGATTGGGCCGGTTAGGGCCGCAGGCCGCAATATCTGGATCACTGCTGGTTTGGTCGGGAAGTGCGTTGTAAGCGGTTAATCGCCGCAGGTAAAACACTTTTTGCCGCATGAGGAGCGCACCGTCGCTGCGTTCAGGCTGAGCAGATTCTCCTGAGGAGATGGATGACTGACTGTCCATCCGCTGATGGTTGTTAACATCTTCTAATGGCTTGTTGGGCAGTGGTATTGGTAATTCGCTTGGATTGGGTGCCAAGGCGTTGGGCAGCAAAAATGCGAATAAAGCGATGCTCATACCGGCAGATAATCGTCGTATCAAGTCTATCTCCTTATTTGAGCTGGCCTGTGGTGACCTACCCCCCAGCTTCAACGTCGCTGGCGTTTTTCTCAAAATATGAAACGGAACAGCATTTTACAAAAAATGTGGAAAAAATCAAGGACATAATTTTATTTAAGTGTAAACAGTCAGTTAGATGGTGTGTTTGGGGCGTATCCTGTTAGGTACGGGAGGGTCGGCCGAGTGTGGTCGGATCGATTGAAGGGGTTGTGCCTTTTTGTCAGATGCTCGTAATAGTGGACTAAGCTGCTGCCTGGATGTATATGCAGGTATTCAATGCGCGAGATTGTAGCCGCCACTGAAAAAACACGCTTGCAGACTGGCGTGTTGTTGTTTTTTTAGCTATGCTTTGTCTGCTCGTTATCCAACCCAACAAAGGAGACTGCTATGAGCAAGTTCACCACCGCTTTGAAAGTAACTGCGCTGATTTTGCCCTTGGGCCTGGCCGGTTGTGCGACCACCTCTGACCTCGACAAGGTTGCTGCCAAGGCCGACGCCGCACAGTCCACCGCCAACGAGGCCTTGGCCAAGGCCAATGCCGCGCAGAGCACCGCGACGGACGCGCTGAGCAAGGCTAACGCCGCGCAGAGCACTGCGGATCAGGCGATGAGCACGGCCAACGCCGCCAATCAGAAGGCCGACGAAGCCAATGAGAAGGTGGAGCGGATGTTCAAAAAGGCGATGATGAAGTAATTCTCGCGCCGGTTGTTTGTGATGGGACCCCGTCGATTCTTCGGCGGGGTTTTTTCGTATTTGAGGGTGTGTTCCCAATACCATGAAATCCTCTTCGATCCATTATATCCAATCGAGAGTGTCCACGAGATTCAGGGTATCTCAAAACCGCCCAGCCTGCTTTCGTGGGTCATCCGGTGGACCGCAATGATTTGACGAAGTGGTGGCCGACGATCTGGTAACCGTTGCGCTGATAAAACCTGTGCGCAGGATGATTGGTGACGTAAGCATCCAGCACCATGATCTCGCAGCCCTCTTTGTGCGCGTAGGTCTCTACCCAATCCATAAGCTGTTGACCGATACCGATACCTCGATACTGCGGGGCGACGATCACGTTGTCGACGTCCAGATAGCGTCCACACCAAAAACGCGTTCCCAGCCAGATACCCGCCACACCGATACAGCAATCATCCGCAAAAGCGGCAGCGCATCGATATCCCTGTGCGGTCATATCCTGAAGTCTTTGCGCGAGCACAGCCGGCGGCACGCCAGGGTTGAGCTCCTGTACCAGCGGCAAGATCATTGCCAGTTCATCCTTCGCCAACAGTCGAATCACTATCTCGGGTAGCAATGGTCCACGCTCCGCAATCATCCCTCGTGCACTGCCAAAAAAATCTCATAGGGACCTGCCAGATCCAGCAGCTGAATCCCTGGGAACACCAGAAAACCCACGGTAATCGTCATCAAGGATGGTCTCTCTTGCCGCCTTTCAGGCCGACCAGAACATATTCAGCCATGGCCTCAGAATCAGGCTGTTTTTGCTGCGCCAGGTGCGCAACGACACTGTCACGGTTGCAAAGCGGCTGGTTCTGGCTGACCTTCCACTTGCCCACCCAGCGGGAGATGGGGATTTCTATGCCCACCACCTGCTGGATGAGCCGCTCCGTAAAGTCCTGGGGCGCATCCTCCACCCGCCAGGGCAGGGTAAAGCCGTTCTCCTGCTGCGCGGTCAGGGCGACCATCTGTTGCCGTACCCAAGCGGGATCGTCCCTGACGTGCAACCGACCGTAAGCATGGACGACAGCATAGTTCCAGGTAGGCACCACCTTGCCGGTTTCCGCCTTGGTCGCGTACCACGAGGGGCTGATGTAGTGTTGCGGCCCCTGAAAGATGACCAGCACCTCATTGTCCGGGGACACCTCCCGCCACAGGGGATTAGCGCGTGCCACATGGCCTTGCAGCACCGGTTGCGGTCCTTCGTCGGGTGCGAGGTACAAGGGAATATGATTTGCCTCCAGACCATTGGCACCCACACTGACCAGTGTTGCGAGGGGATAACGCTGAATCAGCGCCCGCAGGATTTCCGGGCGGGTTTCCGCAAACGGGTCAGGGCAATACATGGTCGGTCTCCGCGCTCTGTATGTTCATTCCCGTAGGCTCGCTTACGCACAAATCCGCGGCGGGTGGGCAGGCGTCAATGGGATGGCTCCGATACTGCGATATGTTTTGCAGCTTTTCCATGGCGGTGAGCAAATCCGGCCAGGGCTCCGCCCAAATATCCGGATAGGTCTGCTCGCCGTTATACATAGTCGGATAGGCCAGGTTCTCTTGGCCGGGCGTGAATTCGCAGTGGATCCCGGGTTTGCTGTTGCCGCGCGCATCACAACGATACCAGCCCCAGTCGTCCAGCCAGACGGCGGTGAAGCCGTGTGTACAGTAGGGCGGATTAGGGCCATCCAGCGTCAGTCGTTGATAACAAAATCCTGCAGGGATTTGGTTGGCGCGCCATAAGGCCACGAGCAGATGACTTTTCGCGGTGCATAGGCCAGTGCCTTGCTGCAACACATCCGACGCTGCGCAGGTCACTTCTTCCCGGTGAAAATCCATGCTGTGCGCAATGTGATCGCGTACCCATTCGAAGCAACGCCTGGCGGTTGCCGTTGGATCGTCAGAAGACAGCGCGGCCGCCAACTTACGGATATCGGCATGCGCATAATCTACGGTGGCGCTTTCCATCAGGAAGTGCTGCGACGGCTGGGTATCGAATTTTGCGGGTTTCATAGCTTTCCTGTTATTTCTGCGTGGATTCGCGCAATACACGGATATCTGCCATATCCACCAGATTCCATTCCCCATTATTACGGTATAGGCGTTTATGCTGATTCGGGTAATCCGCGACATCCTGATCCAGTCGCTGACCGATGACCAGGCACTCGAGTGTTTCCGTTCCATCGTTGATGATGCTGTGCGCGACGGTATGGCAAGGAAAACCGACGAAGTCACCCGGGGCGATGGGATACTGATCCCCTTCCATGGTGAGCATGCCCTTACCAGACAGCACGTACACGGCCTCTTCTTCATAATGATGCCGGTGGTACTCGGCACTCTCTTTACCCGGCTCTATCTGGATGAGATGTATACCCATGTGCCGGAGTCCTACCGCATCGCCCAAAGACCTATTGATACGAACGGCGCTGGGATTGAGAAAATGGACCTTATGTTCGCCCTTCATCTGATCAATCTCCTGCGCGGTGAGCAGCAGTTTTCGGGTGTCCATGTCAGTACCGATCCTTGGAGATATCATCATGTGCGTGGCCAATATGGTCATTTGCCTCCGCGCGATTCTTCAATGCCTGATTCATCGCATTAAAACCCGCTTTTGTCGCTGCTTTCATGCTGGATACGAACATGCCCACCAGAATGCCTGAGAATCGCTCTCCCTGGGTGAACCGCGTATACCCATTACCGATCGTGGTGAGTTGAAAGTAGTGCTCGCCGTCAAAGAGACCGGGAAACCCCAAGCGGCCCAGCCAGCGCAGTTCTTGTTGATCTGCTGCCTTCAGTACCTTCGGCCGGATGGTCATGGCCCGGCGTTCCTCGGGTTGAATGGTCGCACGCAGCTTCTCTCCCGGCTTCGCCACTCCGGAAAGCGAGCGAATGAAGGGATTCCATTGCGGATAGGCGGGGAAATCCATGAGGATGGACCACACACGCTCCGGTGATGCCGCAATATCAATCTGTGTCACGATCTGATGCATGGCCGTCCTTCGTCGTTGTGAAATAATCCATTACGTTCACCGCGATGCGCCATAGAGTGCAAAATCACAATTCATTTGTTCTGCGTATGATAATTACGTGGAATCACTCTGTAATTGACTTCCCATAGGGACGTATATACATACTCCACCTGCTTTCAGATGATGGGCAGGATCTGGTAGATTGCCGGAAATCGCCACCCAACGTTCCATTGGCGTCCGATCAAGTCCTGTTGCCCATAGATGCAGAACTTGAAACCCAAGCGCTCTTAATGCGTCACCGCTTTCGTTGCTAATTAACAATCGCTGTTCATTTGTGACATTTGCGAACAGATCGATCCCTCCATAAATATTCCTATGCCAATCTGTAATCATGGGTTGCCACTTTGCAAAATTGCCGCCACCATTTTGGTGATAATCAGCGCTTTCAAGAACCCCCTCATTGGCGATAGTGTGAATAGCGAGATAAGTTGGCGCAGAAGGTATTCCATCGGACAATTTAAATCGTTGGGATGTGAGAAACCCCCTAACAGAAATTAACGCGGGCAACTTTTCATTGCTGTAAAAGGCATTCCATTCATCCTCTGCAGACGGGTCGGTAAAGCTGCATTCAACTGTGTAAATCATATGCACCTCTTTTGACGGATTTTTCATCGATTGGGGCTGGTTAAATAAGGTTCATCCCGCCATCCACCACAATCACCTCTCCCGTCAGATAGCTCGATTCAGTCAGCATCATGGCAACATCCGCGACGTCGCCAGGGCGCGCACTCCGACCCATGGGGGCATCGCGAATCCATTGTTCGCGAATGGTCGCCCAATCTTCGGTCAGCGGCGTATCCACCAGCCCCGGTGCGATAGCGTTCACCCGGATATCGGGTCCCAAGGTTTTGGCGAGTAAGCGGGTGACATGGATCAATGCGGCCTTGCTGGCGGCGTAAGGTATGGAAGCCCCCTTGGGTCGGACGCCGGCATGGGAACTGATATTTAACACCGATGCCGGGTGTTCGGCCGTCGATGCCGCGCGCAGATAGGGTTCACTCAGCGCGACGAGTTGCCAGGGCGCCACCACATGGAGTTCGTAGAGGCGGTGCCAGATATCGGGTGTCGCGGCCTGTAGATCATCATGCGGAATCATGCTGGACTCACCCGCGTTATTGACCAGCACGTCGAGCCGACCATAGTGCGTATACACCTGATTGATCAGATCCCGGCGCTCACCATCCTCCAGCAAGTCTGCCTGAAAATAGTGGGCACCCGCCAGCATTGCCGCCGCTTGTAGACCCGCAGCGGAGGAGGTGCGGGAATGCAGGGCCACCCAATATCCCGCCTGCGTCAAACGCTGCGCGATAGCCAGACCAATGCCGGAGGTGGCGCCGGTAACCAGTGCGACGCGCGAATTACCGGTCATGACAGTTGTATCGGCTGATCATACGTGGCCACCTCCAGCAAATTGCCATCGGGATCTCGAAAGTAGACAGAGGTGATCGGCCCCGTGGCTCCAGTGCGGGGCACCGGACCGGCTTCCAGGGCAACTCCGCAGACCTGCAGATGGGCGAGCACTTCTTCGATACCACCGGCCACGATGAAGCATAAATCCGCCGACCCGGGAGTGGGACTGGCCGCATGCGGAGCGATGGGACGCCCTGCCGAATGCAGGTTGATTTTTTGCTGCCCAAAGGCCAAGGCCCTTCGCTGGTCACCAAAGGTGATTTCCTGCATGCCCAATACCCGTGAATAGAAGTCGATCGTAACAGATATATCCACCACGGTCAGGACGACATGATCCAGGCGGTCTATGCGCATAGCGTGATCTCAGAGGGTGTTCGTGGAGAGGGACGGGGCCAAGGTCGACTCCAGCGTAGCAGTGATGAAGGGTAGATAAAACCAATGGTACTATGCTTTCGGATGGTATTGTCTAGTTGTCGGTTTCGGCTGGGTGCCTGATTCAAGGAACGCATTACCCCGCCCGTCGCCAACGAAAACTGGATGGCCGCTTACAGTCTGGTACCGCCGATCAGAGCTCAATGGAGGCAGAGCAGTATCTTTTTCCCAGCCGGCTAAGGGCATCCCCACATCTGTCCACCCGTCAATATGCCAGGATCGTTGATCGGTGGGTGAGCTCCATTGGTCTTGATCCCACGACGTATGGTACCCTCAGCATGCGCCGGACCAAGGCGACCCTTATTTACAAGCTCAGGTCAATTCATTTAATTTATGAATGGTTTATTTCGAAGATCATTCACCGGGTGGCTATGCAGCCCGCCTGTCTACTCCACATCAAGGATAGAGCACCATGGGTTTTAACGGCTTTCGAACCTGCCGCCTCCGCGATCCGCTCTTATGGATAAGCGTCGCGCTGCTGATGAGTTTTGCGGGTGGCGCCAATGCCACCGGCATCGCGCAAATCATCCACGCACGCAAGGTGCACTTCAGGACACTCGGCAGGACCGACAAGCTTCTGCGGGATCAGATGGATCGCTCGCACCTGAATTGGCGCCTGATCCAAGTGGACGCGAGGCAAATTGCCGTGCTCGCCGATTCCCTGCCCACATGGTTTCCTGCGGGCAGCGGGAAAGGGCATGGGGCCGGCACCCGAGCGAGCCGGGAAATCTGGGCGAAACCCGCTGCGTTCGCCCAGGCCGCACAGAGAATGCGAATCAGCGCACAAAACATGACGCGGGACGCCGCAGGCCACGACCTGCACGCGCTCGCATTGGAAACCAGGAGACTCGGTCAGTCCTGCGACAGTTGCCATCGGGTTTTCCGCACGCACAGCAACTGGTGGTGATGCATGGTCAATACGGGGAGTTCAGTTCGAAAGCGCGTTCGAGTCTGGGATCTGCCGACGAGGATCTGGCACTGGAGCATCCTGATTCTGTTCGCGACCTGCTGGTGGACCGCGGACACCGATCACATGCGATGGCACCTGTTCGCCGGCTACGGAGTCCTCGGTGTCGTGTCTTTTCGGATTTTGTGGGGTTTTTGCGGCGGACAGACTGCCAGGTTCAGCAGTTTCGTTCGCGGACCCGCGGGCGTCTGGCGCTATGCCCGCAAGCTCTGCGATCGCGATCGCTACGAGTCACTCGGTCACAATCCGCTGGGTGCACTCAGTATCATCGTAATGCTGAGCCTTTTGCTGCTGCAAACGATTCTCGGTCTATTCGCGGTCAATAACGACGGCGGCTCCTCAGGTCCATTGTCCCAGTGGGTCTCTTACACGACCGGACGGCGTTTCGCACATTGGCACGCCGACAATTTCAATCTCCTTTTGCTCCTCATTAGTCTGCATCTCACCGCGATCGTATTCTACCGCCTGGTTCGCGGAGAGAACCTGGTGTCGGCCATGATTCATGGCTACAAGTCGCACCGATCATCCGGTGAAACTCCGTATTTCGTGCCGCTGTGGCGCGCGGTACTGCTCGCCGTCCCGATTCTCATCGGGATCGTATTGTTGGCGAGAATCTAA